>Ga0126306_10002734_pt1 | contig 10046 bp, 11 predicted proteins | sample Plot27_FD_92592 | JGI IMG/M metagenome (GOLD analysis project Ga0126306, IMG submission 92592) | Serpentine soil microbial communities from UC McLaughlin Reserve, CA, USA - Plot27 | ecosystem: Environmental > Terrestrial > Soil > Grasslands | place: USA: UC McLaughlin Reserve, Lake County... | reverse complement strand
CCCTGCGAGATCTCGAACTCGACGCGCTGCCCCTCCTCGAGGGAGCGGTAGCCGTCCATCTGGATCGCGCTGTAGTGGACGAAGACGTCCGCGCCACCGTCAACCGCGATGAAGCCGTAGCCCTTCTCGCTGTTGAACCACTTGACGGAGCCCTGAGCCATTTCCGTTACTCCTGGTGCTGAGCCGACAGGACCCGCACGTCGCGGGCCCCGGGTCGTGCTCGTACCAAGGCGTCGTGGCTCGACCGAGCGGCAGCGTAGTGGCGCCCGTCACGCCCAGGGGGCGATTCCGTGACATCGGGTGATGTCGTGGTCCGGGCCGACCACAAGGTCCACCCGGTCAGCCGAGTGCCGTCGCACCGAAGGCGTCCGCCGAGGCCGGGATGGTCGCCGCCGGCCCGACGTGCGGCGCCACCGCGTCGAGCGTCTTGAGCCCCTCGCCGGTGTTGAAGACGACGGTCTCGGCGTCCGGGTCGATCTGCCCCGACTCGAGCAGCTTGCGCAGGGTCGCCACGGTCACGCCGCCGGCCGTCTCGGCGAAGATGCCCTCCGTGCGGGCCAGCAGCCGGATGCCTTCCACGACCTCCTCGTCCGACACGTCCTCTACGGCACCGCCGGTCCGGCGGGTGGTGTCCAGGACGTACGGCCCGTCCGCCGGGTTGCCGATGGCCAGCGACTTGGCGATCGTCGAGGGCCGCACCGGACGTACGACGTCGTGCCCGGCCTTGAACGCCGCCGACACCGGGGAGCACCCGGACGCCTGCGCGCCGAAGATGCGGTACGGCGTCGGCTCGACCAGGCCGAGGTCCCCGAGCTCGCCGAACGCCTTGTCCACCTTGGTCAGCTGCGACCCCGACGCGACCGGGATGACGACCTGCTCCGGCAGCCGCCAGCCCAGCGCCTCGGCAACCTCGTAGCCGAGCGTCTTCGAGCCCTCGGCGTAGTAGGGCCGCACGTTGACGTTCACGAACGCCCAGTCCTCGTGCTCGCCGGCCAGCTCGGAGGCGACCCGGTTGACGTCGTCGTACGTCCCCTCGACCGCCACCAGCGTGCCGCCATAGACGGCCGTCGTGACGATCTTCTGCTGCTCGAGGTCGGCCGGGACGAGCACGACGGAACGGATGCCGGCCCGCGCCGCTGCGGCGGCGACCGCGTTGGCCAGGTTGCCCGTCGACGGGCAGGCCAGCGTGGTGAACCCGAGCTCGCGCGCCGCGGCCAGCGCCACGGCGACGACCCGGTCCTTGAACGAGTGGGTGGGGTTCGCGCTGTCGTCCTTGACCCACAGCGCGCGCATCCCCAGCGCCCTGGCCAGGTTGTCGGCGCGGACCAGGGGCGTGCAGCCGGGCTCGAGGTTGGCCACCTCGCGCACCGTGCTCGGCACGGGCAGCAGGGACTGGTAGCGCCAGATGTTGCGCGGGCCGGCCTCGATGCTGGCCTGCGTCACCGTCCCGAAGTCGTAGGACACCTCGAGCGGGCCGAAGCACTCGGAGCATGCGTAGAACGGGCCGAGCGGCTGGGTGGCGCCGCACTCCCGACAGGACAGCGCGCGCGCGGGCCCGAGGTCGGGTGCGGGGGTGGGGCCGGGGGTCGTCGACACCGTGGGTACGGCGGACAGGCTGGTCGTCACGTTCGATCGCGTCCTCTCCTCATCTGTCCCGGACGCGAGCTGCGCCGGGTCGGAGTTGGCACCGTGACCGAGTGCGAGTCGGTGCGGTTGCCGGGGCGTCAACGGGCCGTTCCCTCTGCCCCTCTGGATGAGCGGTCTTCAGTTGTGCCGACCACTGTAGGAGCGCCGCTCGCCCCGCGGACCGCCCCGTCCGCGGCCTGAGACGGCACGATGTGGTCGTGCGACGGGCGCTTCGGGTGCGGCAGGTGGCCAACTGGGTCAACCTGTCGACCCCGTTGGGACTGCTGGTCGCACGGCTCGGCCGGGCGCGGACCGCGGCCGGGCCGGACGGGCTGGTCCTCGCCCGCGGCTACCGGCTCCGGGTCCCGAGCGCACCGGCGTTCACGGTGGGCAACGTCGTGCTGCTCCGGGTGGACGACGACGTCCTCGGCCGACGGCCACGACTGCTCGTGCACGAGTCCCGGCACGCGACGCAGTACGCCGTCTGTCTCGGGCCGCTGTTGGTGCCCCTCTACGGGCTGGCCGCGGTGTGGTCGTGGCTGCGGGCGGGCGACCTGGCGACGTACAACGTCTTCGAGCGCCTCGCAGGGCTCGAGGACGGCGGCTACCGGCGCCGCGACGTCGAGGTGCATGATCAGCGGCATGGCTGACCGCGCGGCCGGGGCGACCGGCGACGCCACCGGTGCCGACCTGCTGGTCGCCTCCAACCGCGGGCCGTTGTCCTTCGTCGAGTCGGACGACGGCTCGCTGGTCGCCAGCCGCGGCGGGGGTGGACTGGTGTCCGGTCTTTCGTCGATGGGCGAGGGCGAGCACGGCCACGCCGACGTGGTGTGGGTCTGCGCCGCACTCTCGGACGGCGACCACGCCGCGGCCCGGCGGGCACCCGAGGGCCGGCTCGACCGGGACGGGCACGACACCGGCGGGCTGGCCGTGCGGATGCTCGACATCGACCCGGCGGTGTTCCACCGGGCCTACAACGCGGTCGCCAACTCGACCCTCTGGTTCGTCCACCACCTGCTCTACGCGACGCCCACCGCGCCGGTGTTCGACGCCGGCTTCCGGCGCGAGTGGGCCGACTACGAGTCCTACAACCGGGCGTTCGCCGAGGCGCTGTCGGCGGAGGCCGCGCCGGGCGCCAAGGTCCTCGTGCAGGACTACCACCTGACCCTGCTGCCGCAGCAGCTGCGCGACCTGCGGCCCGACCTGCGCATCGCGCACTTCTCGCACACGCCGTGGGCGCCGGTCGACTACTTCCGGCTGCTGCCCCCCGACGTGGCCCGCGAGACGCTGCTGGGCATGCTCGGCGCCGACCACGCGGGGTTCCACTCCCTGCGGTGGGCCCGCGCGTTCGCCGACTGCTGCGCGGAGGTGCTCGGCGCCGACGTGGAGGACGGCACCTCGGTGACGTGGGGCGGACGCACCACCCACCTCGGCGTGCACCCGCTCGGGGTCGACGCCGACTCGCTGCGGGAGCGCGCCGCCCAGGACGACGTCGAGGTGCGGCTCGGCGCCCTGCGGCGCAGGCTGGGGGACCGCCGCGCGATCGTACGGGTCGACCGCACCGAGCTGTCGAAGAACATCGCGCGCGGGCTGTACGCCTATGCCGAACTGCTGCGCAGGTACCCGCAGTGGCGGGGCCGGGTCACCCACCTGGCGTCGGCCTACCCGAGCCGGCACGACCTGCCGGAGTACCGCGAGTACACCGCGACGGTCCAGCGGATCGCCGACGAGATCGAGGACGAGTTCGGCACCGAGGACTGGCGCCCGATCGTCCTCGACGTGACCGACGACTACGCGCGGTCGCTCGCTCTCTACCGGGTCGGCGACGTGCTGCTGGTCAACCCGGTCCGCGACGGCATGAACCTGGTGGCCAAGGAGATGCCGATCGTCTCGGAGCACGGCTGCGCGGTCGTGCTGTCGGCCGAGGCCGGCGCGGCGGACGAGCTGGGCAAGGACGCGCTGCTGGTCAACCCCTTCGACGTCTCGGGCACGGCCGACGCGCTGCACCGAGCACTGTCGATGGACGCGGACGAGCGGCTGGCGCGCAGCACCCGCCTCGCTTCGGTGTCCAGCGGGTTGCCACCCTCCCGGTGGGTCGCCGACCAGGTCGCCGCCCTCGACTGACGCTTCGCCTGGACAGTCGGCCGCAGGCTGGGGACCGACCGGGACCGTGTTCAACCCGACGGTTGACAACGCCGGCGAGCCGGTCTACGGTTTCTTCAACCGATCAGTTGAGGACGGACGCCGTGACCGACCAGCTCTCCCGGGTGTTCGCCGCCCTGGCCGACCCGACCCGCCGCGACATGGTCGCCCGGCTCACCGCCGGCGACGCGACGGTCAACGACCTGGCGGCGCCCTACGCGGTGACCGTCCAGGCGGTCTCCAAGCATCTCAAGGTGCTCGAGGAGGCCGGACTGGTCAGCCGGACCCGAGACGCGCAGCGCCGCCCGGTGCACCTGGAGGCGGAGGTCTTCGACCTGATGACGAAGTGGATCGAGAGGTACCGCCGGCAGGCGGAGGAGCGCTACCAGCGCCTCGACGAGCTGCTGGCCGAGATGAACGACACCAGCGACACCGGCCGCACCGGTGACACCCAGCCCGCACGACAGGAAGGAACGGCATCATGACCACCACGAACCCGGCCCACGCGACCATCGAGGCGGACCCGCGGGTCCCGATCATCCGGATCACGCGCGAGTTCGCCGGCACGCCGGAGCAGCTGTTCCGGGCGCACACCGACCCGGACCTCTTCGCCCGGTGGATCGGGCCGCACAACATCACCACCAAGATCGACCACTGGGACGCCCGCGACGGCGGCTCATGGCGGTTCGTCGGCATCCGCGGCGACGAGGAGTACGCCTTCCGCGGCTGCTTCCACACCGTGAGCCCGGAGCGGATCGTGCAGACCTTCACCTGGGAGGCCATGCCCGACGGCGTGTCCCTGGAGACGTTGCGCTTCGAGGACCTGGGGGACGGACGCACCCGCCTGGTCGCCGAGTCGCTGTGCGACAGCTTCGAGGGCCGCGACGCCTGGCTGGCCAGCGGCATGGAGTCCGGCGTCAACGACGGCTACGCCAAGCTCGACGCGCTCCTCGGCGACGGGGCCGTCTAGGTGACCGACGTGTCCCTGGCGGCAGCGGACCCGGCCGAGCGGCACCGGCGGATCGCCGGCGCCTTCTCCGACCGGGTCCGCGGCACCACCGACTGGTCGGCGCCGGCGCCGGTGGACGGGTGGACGGCCCGCGACGTCGTCAGCCACCTGGTCGAGTGGTTCCCCGGCTTCCTCGCCATGGGCTGCGACGTGCGACTCCCTACCGGCCCGCGCGTCGCCGATGACCCGGTCGCGGCCTGGCAGGTCCATGCAGACGGGGTGCAGGCGGTGCTGGACGACCCGGCATCGGCGGACCGCGAGTACTCCAACCCGCACACCGGCACCATGCCTCTGCCGCAGGCGGTCGACCGGTTCTACACCTCCGACGTCTTCATGCACACCTGGGACCTGGCCCGCGCGTCCGGCCAGGGCGAGCGCCTCGACCGCGACCTCTGCGAGCAGCTGCTCGCCGGCATGGAGCCGATCGAGGACGTGATGCGCTCCTCGGGGCAGTACGGCCCGCGGGTCGCCGTCCCGGCCGACGCCGACGTCCAGACCCGCCTTCTGGGCTTCATCGGCCGGGACCCTGGCTGGCCCCACGGCTGAGCCGGGTCAGCCGAGCTCGGCAGCGAGCGCACCGAGCAGCGCGGCGACGCCCTCGGGTCCGTCCACCACCAGGTCGGCCCGCTCGGCCACCGCGGTGACCTCGGTGGACCCGCTGCACACGAGCAGCCCCGGCAGGCCCAGGCTCCGCTGGTGCTCCACCTCGTCGTAGGCCGGCAGGTCGCCGAGATCGTCACCGACGAAGACGACGGCGGAGGGGCGACGCTCCTCGACCAGCCCCCGGAGCGCGGCACCCTTGTCCGCACCGGCCGGCCGCAGCTCCAACACCAGCCGGCCGGGCTCGACGACCAGCCCGGTCTCCTCCGCCAGGTCGTTCAGTGGGGCACGCAACGCCTCGAGCGTCGCCTGCGGGTCGCGCGCCCGCCGGGTGTGCACGGCCACCGCGCGGCCCTTGTCCTCGACCGAGGTGCCCTCGGGCGCCCCCAGCTCTCGCAGCAGCCCGGGCAGCCGGTCGCGGGCGACGGCGACGCCGGCGGCCACGTCCGGCGCGGTCACCGTGCCGCCCTCCCAGCGCTCCAGCCCGTAGTGCCCGATCACGACCAGGCCGGGGACCCCCGCCAGGCCGCCGCGGTCCACCGCCAGCTGCGCGGGGCGGCCGGTGACGACGGCAACCCGCACGCCGCGCCGCGCCAGCCGTTCCAGCACCGGAGGCACGTCCGGGTGCGCCCGGGCGTCGCCGGGGTCGGGGACGATCGGTGACAGCGTGCCGTCGAAGTCGAGGGCCACGAGGGCGTCGGCCGGGTCGGCGAGCAGGGCGCGCAGACCGTCGCGCCCGGCGGAGGTGGCGGGCTTCGGGAGGCTCACCGGGTCGGTCCGCTCAACTGCCGTCGACCGCCGTCATCCTTGGTAGGAGTCGGTCACGACCACGGTGAAGCGGGTCGTCGACAGGTTGCCGAACCGCGGCAGCGTGCGCGGGGTGGCGCGCAGGTCGCCGGCGACGGCGAATGCGACCGTCTCGCCGCCGGCCGGGTAGTAGACCGTGGTCGCCGGGACGGTGCCGCGGAAGTTGCCGACGGCCGGCACGTCCCAGCCGGCGGACCGCAGGTGGGCGGCCACCGACGCGGCGAGCCCCGGCCGCGAGGTCTGGTTGAGCACCACGACCTCGACGGTCGACCGGTCGACCGCACCGGCATAGTCGCCGGTGTCGCCGGTGTCGCCGGTGTCGCCGGTGTCGGCGGTCCGCGTCATCTCGGCCGCCGGCGTCCGCTCCGCCTTGGTGCCTTCGACGGCGCTCTGCGCCCTCGTGGTGCCCGAGGACGTCCCGGTCGGGGTCGCAGCTGAGGAGGCGGGCGATGTCGTGACCGGCGGTGCCGAGGTCGGTGCCGACGCGGTGGCGGCGGCCGCCGTGTCGGTCCGCGGGCCATCGGTGCGGTCGCCCTGCCACACGGCGAGCGAGGTGACCAGGGCGCTGACCGCGGCGACCGCGAGCACCGAGGGCATCAGCGCGTTCACCAGGGTGCGCCGGGTGCGGTGGGCGCCCCGGCGCACCCGGGCCGGGCCGGTGTCAGGTCCGTGGCTCATCGGTGCAGAGGGTAGCGAACCGGGCGCAACCGGTCAGACCTCGATGCCGAGGCGGCGGGCCGAACGGGCCCGCTGGCGCGCCGAGCGCAGCCGGCGCAGGCGCTTGACCAGCATCGGGTCGGTGGCCAGCGCCTCGGGTCGGTCGATCAGCGCGTTGAGCACCTGGTAGTAGCGGGTGGCCGACATGTCGAAGAGCTCGCGGATCGCTTGCTCCTTGGCCCCGGCGTACTTCCACCACTGCCGCTCGAAGGCGAGGATCTCCTGGTCGCGGGCGGACAGCCGGGACGCGGCCCCCGCGTCGGCGGGGCGGAAGGCGTCGGCGGCGTCGCTCGTGCCCATGTCGCTCCTCGCTGGCGGTGCGGATACCGGTGCCGGCGCCAGGGCAGGACGCCCCGGCTCGTCGGCGCCATCGTACGGGTGAATCACACCGCTGTCATTCACCGGGCGACCTCGCGCCGGAACGGGTGCAGCGTGGTTCCGGCGCCCCGCACGGCCTCGACCAGCACCTCGTCGGGGCGCACCCGCTCTCCCGCCCAGACCACGCTGCGCTCCAGCCGCCCCTCGACCTCCGCACCGGGCTCCACGACCGAGGCGCCGCCGGACGCCAGCAGGTTGGCCCGCAGGTAGTCGGCCGGGGTGCCGCAGTCCACGGCCGGCAGGTCGGTCACCACCAGGTCGAGCCGCCCGTGCGCGTGCAGGTCGCGCCAGGACACCTCGTAGAGCCCGGCCGGCTCCGGCGAGAGGTCACGCACCGACCACCAAGGGAGCAGGCATGTCCCGACGTAGCGCAGCCCGCCGAGCACCGCCGGGTCCGGCTGGTCGGGGCGAGTGCACAGCAGCCGTGGCCGCTCGCCGTCCCAGCCGGCGACCAGGTCGCGGATGACCGGTGCCATCTCCGGCGGGTACCACGCGTCGGCATTGGTCACCAGCACCGGTCGTCCGTCGAGCCAGTCGTGGAGCAGGCCCAGCGCCCCGGCCGTCCCCCGCGCCTCGCCCGGCTCGGCGGAGACGTGCAGGTCGCGGGTGTCCAGCCAGGCGCGCATCACGTCCAGCTGGGCGTGCGCGTTCACGGCGACCTGCGCGACGTACGGCCGAAGGCGCTCGACCGCCCACTCGAGGAGCGGGCGGGTGGCGACGGTGCACAGCGCCTTGGGACGTACGTCGCTCAGCGGCCGGAGCCGGCGCCCCTCGCCGGCTGCCAGCACGACACCGGCGATCTCGGACCCGACCATCGCGGCCACGCTCTCACGGGTCGCGACCGGGCCGGGAATCGCGTCCGGCACCGGGGCGTTCCGCAGGCATGCCAGCCGTGACGGTCGACGACGTCCTCGCCCTCCCCCGGGTCCCTGCCCCCGCGCTGGACTCCCTCGAGCGCACGGTCACCTCGGTGACGACGGCGCCGCGCGGCTTCGAGGGCGAGGGGTTCCCGGTCCGGCGGGCGTTCGCCGGCGTGCCGCCGGAGCAGCTGGACCCGTTCGTGCACCTGGACCAGATGGGCGAGGTCGACTACGCGCCCGGCGAGCCCAAGGGCACGCCGTGGCACCCGCACCGCGGCTTCGAGACCGTCACCTACATGATCGACGGCGAGATGGCCCACCAGGACTCCAACGGCGGCGGCGGGCTGATCACCAACGGCGACACCCAGTGGATGACCGCCGGCAGCGGCATCCTGCACATCGAGACCCCGCCCGAGCACCTGGTCGTCAGCGGCGGTCTGTTCCACGGCTTCCAGCTGTGGGTCAACCTGCCGCGCGAGCTCAAGATGGCGGCGCCGCGCTACCAGGACATCCGCGGGGCCAAGGTCGGCCTGCTCTCGTCGCACGACGGCGGCGCGCTGGTGCGGGTCATCGCCGGGTCGCTCCCCGGGGTCGAGGGGTCCGACGGTCCCGGGTCGACGTACACGCCGATCACCTTGATCCACGCCACCGTCTCGGCCGGCGCCCGGCTGACCCTCCCCTGGCGGCCGGACTTCAACGCGCTGGTCTACTCCCTCGGCGGCTCCGGCTCGGTCGCCACCGAGCGGCGGCCTCTGCGCAGCGGGCAGCTCGCGGTGCTCGGCAGCGGAGACGTGCTCTCCGTGCTGGCCGACGACACCCAGGACTCGCACACGCCGGCGCTGGACGTGCTCGTGCTCGGCGGGGCGCCGATCCGCGAGCCGGTCGCGTGGTACGGCCCCTTCGTCATGAACACCGAGGCCGAGCTGCGGCAGGCCTTCGAGGACTTCCAGGCCGGCCGGCTGGGCACCGTCCCGGCCCAGCACGCCGACTAGCTCACTGTCTCCGGCCCTCCGTCTCCGGAGGGGACCCGGCCAGCCGTCCGTCTCATCCGACGCGCCGGGACATTTTGGACATCCGCCGATCGTTGCTTAGAGTCTGAATACAAGTTTCTCGATGGAGAAAGGTTTTCCCATGCTGTTTAAGGCTCCACGGCGAGTCGCGGCCGGAATGGCCACCGCACTGCTCACCCTGACCCTCGCCGCGTGCGCCAGCACCGAGGCCTCGACCGACGACGGCTCGGCCGCGGGCAACGGTGGCGAGGAGGTCACCCTCTCCCTCGTCGCCTACTCGACTCCCCAGGCGGCGTACGAGAAGATCATCGCGGCCTTCCAAGAGACCGAGGCCGGGCAGGACGTGAAGTTCGAGCAGTCCTACGGCGCCTCCGGCGACCAGAGCCGGGCCGTCGAGGCCGGGCTGCCGGCCGACTTCGTCATGTTCTCGCTCGAGCCCGACATGACCCGGCTGGTCGACGCCGGCATGGTCGACGCGTCGTGGAGCTCCGACGAGAACAAGGGCGTCATCACCAACTCGGTGGTCGCCCTGGTGACCCGCAAGGGCAACCCGGAGGGCGTCCAGGGCTGGGACGACCTGACGAAGAAGGGTGTCGAGGTCATCACGCCCAACCCGTTCTCCTCCGGCGGTGCCCGCTGGAACCTGATGGCCGGCTACGGCGCGCAGCTCGAGGACGGCAAGTCCGAAGCCGACGGCGAGCAGTACCTCGCCGACCTGCTGGCCAACGTGCCGGTGCAGGACGAGAGCGCGCGGGCCTCGCTGCAGACCTTCTCGGGCGGCAAGGGCGACGTGCTCATCTCCTACGAGAACGAGGCGATCTTCGCCCAGCAGAACGGTGAGGACCTCGACTACGTGGTGCCGGACTCGACGATCCTGATCGAGAACCCGGTCGCGGT
>Ga0126306_10002733_pt1 | contig 10047 bp, 8 predicted proteins | sample Plot27_FD_92592 | JGI IMG/M metagenome (GOLD analysis project Ga0126306, IMG submission 92592) | Serpentine soil microbial communities from UC McLaughlin Reserve, CA, USA - Plot27 | ecosystem: Environmental > Terrestrial > Soil > Grasslands | place: USA: UC McLaughlin Reserve, Lake County... | reverse complement strand
GTCAGGATGAGGGCCACGAGGAGCGACTTGTGCAGATCGCGAGAAACAATGACTTTGTCACCGGGTCGAATCGCCGCGAGCAGGAAGGCGTGGTTGCCGGCGGTTGAGCCATTGAGCAGAAAGAAGCTGCGGTCAGCGTCCCAGGCGTCGGCCGCCATCTCTTCCGCTACGCGAAGGGCTTCGCCACCGAAGTGGGTGTCTCCGACGCCGCCTCCCAATGGGATATCGCTGTGAAATGCATGCTCGCCGAACGTGTCGCGCAGCTGTGTGTCTGCGCCGATGCCAAGCTTGTGTCCTGGTGTAGAGAATGGGACGACGCCCTGGTGTTGGTAGGCGAGAACGCCTTCGAGAATCGGTGCATGTCGGTGGTCAATCACTGGTTGTTCCCGTTGTCGCCGTCGTTTCCCGATCACCTCAGCCACCGAACACGCGCTCCTTTTGGCCATATCCCTTGTCGAACGTGCCGTTGGTGCGTTCACTCGTCTGTTCGCCAGCAAGGATATCCGCGGCGTTGTAAATCAGCCGCGCTCGAAGTACCGGCGGCGCTCCCAGTCGGTCACCGCCATGTCGTAGGCGCGCTGCTCGACTTCAGCCATGTTGAGGTAGTGGGCCACCACGTCGTCGCCAAATGCTTCCCGCGCCAGAGTGCTGTCACGCAGCGCCGCGACGGCCTCTGACATCGACCGGGGCACTCTTGGCACGTCACTCGCCTCATAGGCGTTGCCGCAGAACTCTACCGACGGCTCGATGCCGCGTTCGATACCGTTCAAACCCGCGGCCAGGATAGCGGCGTAGGTCAGATACGGATTGGCGTCTCCACCGGGAAGTCGGTCTTCAATGCGCAATGATGGGCCATACCCGACGATGCGGAAACCGCACGTCCGGTTATCCCGCGACCAGACGATATTCACCGGAGCCCACGACGCCACCGCATACCGCTTGTACGAATTGATGTTGCTTGCGATGAAAAGCGAGAGCTCCCGCGACCCCGCGAGGAGACCTCCCAGAAAGTGACGCATCGTTTGCGACATCTCACCAGGCGATTCGTCATCTACAAAGAGGTTCACCCCAGCGGCGGGATCCCAGAGACTGAGGTGGACGTGGCTGGAGGAGCCAGTCCAGGTCTCATCGGGTTTTGCCATGAACGTAATCGAGCACCCGCTGAGATGGGCGATCTCCTTTGCACCATGCTTGTAGATGGCCGCTCGGTCAGCCGACTCCAATGCGTCGTCGTAATGAATGTTGACTTCATGTTGACCGGGAGCGGCTTCTCCTTTTGAGAACTCGATGGGCACGCCTGCACGGACCATCTGATTTCGGAGCTGGCGGTAGATCGGCTCAGCCTTCGTCGCCTGGAGGAGCTGGTAATCCTCGTTGTACCAACCCCACGGTCGCAGCCCATCCCAGCCTTTCTCGGCCGCTTCTTCGTAGGTGTCGCGTAGGAGATAGAACTCGAGCTCCGAGGCCATCATGGGGCGATAGCCCATCCGTGCGGCCCGCTCGATCTGGCATCGCAGGATCGATCGCGGCGCGATCGGAACAAGCTGGCTAGTAGCCTCGTCGACGAGGTCGCCGAGCACGAGCGCGGTCTTCTCCAACCAGGGAACCACTCGCAAGGTCGCCCAGTCAGGGCGGTTCAAATAGTCCCCATAGCCGGTTTCCCAGTTCATAAGCGCGTACCCGTCGGGGGTGTTCATCTCCATGTCGGTGCCGAGCAGATAGGTGCAGAGGTGGGTCCCGTGGTCGAGGCAGTGGTCGACGAAGAATTGACCAGTGACGCGCTTGCCTACGAGTCGTCCCTGCATGTCGCAGACCGCAGTGACGACCGTGTCGATGTCGCCGGCGCCGATAAGCGCGGCGAGATTCGCCACGCTGATCTTGCCGCTGACAGCTTCGACCATACTCAACCCCTTCCACGCGGTCGACCCGGCAGTGTTGCCGCGCCAATTGCGTCGTATCCGATCCCTTCCTGAGTCGACGGGACTATATCGGAGGTCGCCGAATTCGTGTCGGCAATGATGGAGGTAGTGACCCGCGTTCGACGGGAAACGACAGGAGCCAGCACGATTGTGCTGGCCCCGTACTGATGTTGCGCGGCGATGGCTGTGCTAGGTAACGAGCGTCACAAACTGATCGCTGACAAAACCTGTCTGTCCGGAGCTGGGTTCCGTCACCGGTACCCAACCATCGACGGGGGCGCCCGTGACTTCCAGCTCGACGCCCTGGCCAAGGATGGTAACGACGTCCGCGTCTTCCGCTGGTTCAGCGCGGAGATTCACGTCGATCGAGGTGACGACTCTGGCCCCGGCGCCAAGTGGAGTCGCCGCGCCGACCACTGGGGTGCCAGCGACCTGTGCGACCTCCGTCGCCGCCGGTTCAGGCTGTGTCGCTGGAACCTCTGTCGCAACTGGCTGAGCCGCAACCGTCGTGTCGTTGCTTTCCAGGCCGCGCGCCAGGAACACTCGGACCAGAGTGCGATCGTCTTGTGCTTGCAGCCATCCGATACCGGAATAGGCAGACTGACCGCGCTCCTGGAGGCCAACCGCGAGTTCGTCGCCGTCAGCACCCGCGTCGATTGGGCCGCCGATATCGCCGCATGCGATCGAGGTTGCCGGATCCGCGTCGTCGACGCGAACGTCGATCGAGTGCTCGGTAGCAAGGAGATCGGCGAGCGGCGCGTTGACGACCGTCGTACTGAACTCCGCCGGAATTGCGGTGAGCGCGCCCTGCGGGGCTTCACCAGCTTCGTTACCTTCGACGGCGCCTACGTCGATGAGCTGGAAGGCCGGCTCGGCGCCAAGGCCACCGCAGCGGCCGGCGTAGATCCGGGCAGGCAGTGGCTCGCCTGGCTGGATGAGCCCGCCGACGCCCGTGAGGGGGACGGTCTCCGGCACGGTGACGGGCGTGGTCCCTGGCGTGTTGCCACCGGCTGTCGGCTCGCCTACCAGCTGCCCAGTCGATCCGCTCGCGGTGGCCTCTGTCGATCCGCTCGCGGTCGCCTCGCGGGGAGCACAGCCCCCGTTCAGGCAGATCTCGCCAGCGGCGCAGTCCTCTCCACTATTGCAGCCGGTGCTCCCGACGGCTGGCTGAACTGGAACCGGACCACCGTCGAAGGCTTGGGCGACGCCCGGGGCAACCCCAACGGCGGCAAGCATGGCCAGCCCGCGTAAGACGCGGCGCCGGCTGGTGCGTTGGGCGCCGGACGTTATCGCTACCGTGAGCGCATCGAACCTGCGGGCGTTCATGCTCTCATGCTCCCTCAATTGCGGTGCAATTTGGCGCTCGCGTTGGCAGCGCCGCGTTGACGACTGTGACGGCCGAGGAACGGGTCTGACCTGCCGTCATCACTGGCGACCGCGGGTCAAGGACTCGCTTTCGCCCACCTGTGACTGCTCTAAGGTTACAGGAAGAAAACTTAATTGCAAGATTTGTCGAAATGTCAACGGGTAGTACTAATGGATGACCTATCTCAACTGTGACAACAAGGAAATAATCCAAGTAAAACGTCTGTGTGACACCAAAAAGAGGTCGGTGCGGCTCGATCGATGTTCCAGCCGCGCGACAAGTGTTGTGATTGTGGTGTCACGAATGGGGGGATCTCAACCGTTGACAGAAAGCTCGGCAGCCGCGATCGGACATTCGAAGCAGCGACGCGGCTGGCAGAGAACTGTGTCTAGATGGATCAGACCCTGCGCCCCGCGGGCACCGATTTTTCCCAAAGGTGACCTGTCGGCAACCTGGCGCAGCGCACGCCGCGTTACCGCATTAGGACTTGGCGCCGGGAGGCGGTCCCACTGTCTTGACGCGGCGTCGGCGAGATCGAGATCGCCGGTGTGTGCGGCGAGGGCAAGCGCGAGCGGGATGAGACCGCTCGCCAGCATGTCGATCGCCCGGTCGACGCCGATTCCGGGCCGGTCCTCGTTTCCTGTCAACGCTTGCAGAGTTTCGACCGCGTCGTCGCGCTCGAGCATGACACCCAGAATTGTGGCCAGCGTCCCGCCTTGTTTACTGGCTGCGGCCAGGAGGTTGGCCGCGGCGAGGAGTCGCGGTACAGGATGGTTGACTGGTCGCACACGCGCTCGATTCCATGCGGTCGGAGGCAGAGTGTCGCCGCGCCAGGGGGCACTGTGATCGAGCCAGCGACTTTCGATCTCCGCGACGTCGCTGTTCGCGAGCGCCCCCAAGTGCGCTTCGGTAGGCGAGAGCGGAAGAAATCCGGCCACACCAAGCAGGACTCCGCGCGCAGCTGCCTCTCGAGAGCCGAGCGGCATCGACTGGAGGAGCAACTCGATTGACGACAGAGGCACAACACGCGCAATCGCGCGCATTGGTTCCCGGTTCATTGTGTAGCCCAGTCCGTCGAGCAGCTCCTGCCACAGGATTTCACCGGGCGGCTCCACCGACAGGCGACCCTCGAGCCTGGCGGAACGAGCGGCAAGGCGAACGTCACCGAGTTGATGAAGGATCTTGCGCACAGACGTCGGGCTGGCGGCTGAGAGTTCGCCCGCGCAGACGGCGCCACCGACAGCATGCCAGTCCCAGGCGGCCAACTCCGGAACGGCAAATCGATCGATGGGACCAATAACGGCGACGGGGACAATGGCTCCGTCTAAGCGACGAGTTTCGGCTCCGTCATGCTCTCCGACGAGATGAAGGACGACCGCGTCATACGCGGGATCGAGATGGTGCCCATGATCGCCCCAACCGCGGGTGCAGAGGTGGATCTCGACGCTACCGGCACGAAGCTCCCGTCCGTCGAAAAGAATGAGTGCGTCGCGAAAATCGGGCCCCAGGCCGTGACTCCACGTTCCGCGGTGAACGATCTCTAGGGAAACGCCGTCGGTCGTGTCAATGCGGGCCGGTACCGCTCCCGTGTGCCAGGCGGCACTGAGGGTGATCTCGGCATCCCGCGGCCGGTTCTCCATGTAGTGCCTCAGAGAACGGCGCCGCGGGAGCAGGCTCAGGTCGATGGAGACCCGGTCCAGCGGTCGCTAAACCTCGAACGGTTTCACTTCGATGGGCGGTAAACCCGCCTCATGCCGTTCGCGGTCCCTTCGGAATTGGTCCACTGCAGCCTGCAGGGTACCAAGCGCCAGGGTCGCGCAGCGGACGCGGCTCTTGACGACTTCCTCGCCCATCTCGTCGTTGATCTCGGCGAGGCCCAGCTCCTTCACCTCGTCGAGCGTGAGACCGTGCGCCAGCTCGCTGACGATTGAACCGCCGGCCTGGCTGATCGTGCAGCCGTCTCCTTCGAACGAGACCGCTTCGACGCGGTCGTCGTCACCGATCTTGACATACATGGTGATGAGGTCACCGCAGCCAGGGTTACCGCCGCCAAGCTGAACGCTGGCATCCTCCATGCGCCCCTTGTTTCGCGGGTTCTGATAATGATCGATGATGTGCTCGACATACGCCTGGCGGTCCAACGGGCTTCCTTTCTCCTCACGCGACTGTCTGTCAACCGTCGCGGGTAGGCAAAGTATACGAGCCATTAGCGGCAAGAACGGTGGGCTCAGGCTGGAAGGAACCGGCTGCTGGCGCAGGCCACGTTGGCGAAGACTGCGAAGATTGAAGGCTACCTGAGGCAGTCAGGAGTGGGAGTTAGCCAGCAACGCGACCGCCTGATCCAGATTTCGCATCACCCATCCAAACTTGGCGGACCCGATTAGTGCAGAAATGCACGGACCTGGGACTTCGCCGCGGTCATCCACTCGGGCGACGTGACGTCGAGCCAAATCAGCCGAGAATTACGGCGTAGCCAGGTTTCCTGATGACGAACGTAGCGGTGCGTGTCCCGACGAATCCGCTCGATAGCCTCCTCGAGACTCGACTCTCCGTGGATATACGGCAGCAGCTGGCGATAGCCGAGGCTGCTCATGGCCGGAACACTCTCCGGCACCCCGCGTTCGAGCAGGGACCGCACCTCGGCGACGAGTCCGCGCTCGATCTGGCTGCGCACCCGTTCGTCCACAGCACGATAGAGAGCGTCGCGGGGCATCGTGAGGCCGAGCTCGAGAGGCTCGAACGGAGGAGGACCTTTGCTCTCCTGGGCCGACATGGGGATGCCGGTTTCCTCGTAGACCTCCAGAGCGCGAATGACGCGACGAAGGTTGCGCCCGGATCGCTCAGCTGCCACGGGATCGACCTCGCGTAGCCGCTCCACCAGGTTCTCAAGACCACCGGCGCATGCCTCGGCCTCGAGTGCGGTGCGCAACGAAGGATTAGGAGGAACGCGCGGCATGTTCCAGCCTTCGACCACCGCGTTGATATAGAGCGGCGTTCCGCCGACCAGAATCGGGAGCTTGCCGTTGTTCACGACCTCCGCAATGGCTTTCAGTGCCAAATCCTGGTAGCGAGCGAGGGTCATGTCCCCATCTGGCGGCAGGATGTCGATGAGGTGGTGCGGAATGCCCTGTCGCTCGGCGATATCCGGTTTGGCAACACCGATGTCAAACCCCCGATAGAGGTAGCGCGAATCGGCGTTCACGACTTCTCCATCGAATTCTTCCGCCAAAGCAATGCCGAGAGCCGTCTTGCCGACGGCGGTCGGACCAGCAACCACAACGATTCGTGGGCGCGGTTCTTGCCGCTGCGCCGAGTGGTGACTCGGATCTGTCTGGTTGTTCCTCGTTGCCACGGAAACTATTATGACGACATCGACGTTGCGGCGATCGGCTCGGCTGGTCGCTCGACAGCATTCAGAGGAGGGTCTCGATAGCGTGTTGCGTGTCTTCACCCAATCACTCAAGGTGGTGACCATTGCCGCTCTGTCGGTAGTCGTGCTTGCCACCGGTGTCTGGGCGTTCTCCTACGCGGCGGAGCTCGCTCGTCCCAGTGACGCCGGCGAACCCGTCATGCTCACCGTCTTCGAGGACCAGACCGATGCCGAGATTGCGGATGAACTGGCGTCGCAGGGACTGATCAAATCGACGCTCCTGTTCCAGGGACAATTTAAACTCTCGGGCGGTGCCTTGATCCCAGGTACCTACACCTTGCGCAAGGGTATGAGCGTCCCCCAGATCGTGGACCGCATTACCGGAGCCGCGCCGGCCGAGGAGGCTCCCGCAGAGGCCGCCTTGACGGCCCCGGAGTCATTCGATATCACCATTCCCGAGGGCTGGAGGATCGAGCAGATTGCGGAAGAATACGGGCGGCTTGGGGGCAAAGGTGGCGCGCAGGCGTTTTTGGATGCTGTCAAAGATATCGATCGATCGCAATTCGACTTCCTAGAGGGTCTGCCCGCTGACGCCAGCCTCGAAGGCTACCTCTTTCCTGATACGTACCGATTCGACGCCAATGATCCCGTCGTCAACGTCGTCACCCTGCTGACGAACTTCGGCAACAAGTACACGCCGGAGATGAGGCAGAGGACGCAGCAGATGGGCCTCACGATCCGCGACGTTGTCACCCTCGCGTCGCTCGTCGAGCGGGAAGCACAGCTTCCTGAGGAGCGGCCGACCATTGCCGACATCTACCTGAGCCGCTGGGAGCAGGGCTGGCGACTCGACGCGGATCCGACGGTTCAGTACGCGCTTGGTAAACCTGATGAATGGTGGCCGAAGCTAAGTGGAGATGATCTCTTTTACGACAGCCCGTACAACACGTATCAAAAGGATGGGCTACCACCGGGTCCGATCGCCAACCCTGGATTCGCCTCCATCCAGGCAGTCCTCTTCCCGGACGACACTCCATACATGTACTTCGTGGCGAAAGGCGATACCGGTGAGCACGCCTTCGCGGTTACCTCGGAAGAGCAAGACCAAAACGTCGAGCTCTACCAGAACAACGGCGGGTAGGCGGGTGGGGCAGCGCGCCCACCTCGACCTTACTGGCGGTCCCTACCGGCTGGGCGTGATCGGCGACCCTGTCGCGCATTCCCTCTCGCCCGATTTACATCAACCGGCGCTGGATCAATGTGGTATCCCGGCGGTCTATGAGCGCTGGCACACGACGGCGGCTGATCTCGTAAGCCGGGTGGAGAGCCTACGCGACCTGGAATTCCTCGGCGCTAGCGTCACTGTGCCGCACAAGATCGCGGTGAAGGACCTGCTCGACGAGGTGTCCGAAGCCGCGCGTCGCGCTGGTGCCGTCAACACGATCGTCAATCGCGGTGGGGCCCTGTTCGGTGATAACACCGACATCTATGGCTTTGGTATGACCGTCTCCGATAGTCTTGATGGGCGCACGCCTCAGGTTGCGGTTGTCCTGGGCGCTGGAGGCGCCGCGCGCGCGGTCGTTCTGGCGTTGGAAGCCGCAGGGGCCCGCGAGATCGTGGTCTTCAACCGCGATGTGGAACGAGCGGCCCAGCTCGCGCGGGATCTGGATCCGGGGCCGGTGCGCCCGCTGCCGCTTGAAGAAGAATTCCTGGTGCGGGAGCTTCCTGGCGCCGACGTGTTCGTCAACGCCACGTCGCTCGGATGGCATCCCGGAGAAACGCCGATCGCTTTACCACGCCTCGACCTGCTGCCGGCGGGTGCCCTTGTTGCCGACTTGACGTACCGGGACACCGACCTGCTGCTGGCGGCGCAGGGGCGCGGGCTGAAGACAGCCGATGGACTGCCGATGCTCATTCACCAGGGGGCCAGGGCATTCGAGCTGTGGACTGGCTCTCCAGCTCCAGTAGAAACGATGCTGGCAGCCGCGCGAGAAGCGCAAGCGCGAGCGCGAACCTGATCGGCCGTCACTAAGGAGCAGGTGGCGTAAACGTGGCGGCCCGAACAGACTGAATTTCGGTCACGTTCGTCGATCCCTCCGGCTGATGCATATAGACCACCCAGGGCTTTTCATTGTGGTCCAGGGCGATTGATGCCCGCGCTGTGATGCCGCCTTCCGCCGGCGTTAGAGTCACAGCGCCGGGACTCTTCCCAGAGGGATCGGCGATAAGCCCGCCGATGTCGACGTCGCGATTACGGCCGTTGTTGAAGACCGCGTAGATCGTGCCGTCGCCCGCAATGGAGACGACCGGCAGGTATCCGAAATCGCCAGTGGCAATCATCACGGGTTCTGTCCATGCATCTTTCCCGACATCCAATCGTTGCAGCATCAGGTCGTTCTGGCCACGGCTAAAGAGGCCGTAGACGACCACCGCCCCGCCACGAGGATCGGAAGCCAGATCGATCAGGCGACCACCGGCGTCGCCACCTTCGCGCACGTACAGGGTTTGCGGTGTGCTCCACCCACTGGAGGCGTCCAACGGACGGGAGCTCCATTCGACGCGAACCGCACTTCTCATCTCCTCGGCGGTCGTGCCACGGTAGATCGACCACACGACGACCAGCCGGTCGCCGTCGGCGACGAGGTGCGGCCAGCCCGGATTGATGTCCGGCGCCTCGCGGTTGTTGATCCGCGCGGGTTCAGTCCATTCACCCTCAACGAGATCACTCGAGAGGAGATCGGCGTTGGTGGCCAGCATCGCGCGTGCTTCAGGTGACACGAATCGCTGGTCCCGCCAGACCACGTGCAGACCGTCGTGAACATCGATGGTCAGGGACGCCAGCATCTGATGTCCAGCGTCCGGGTGCGGGGCCACTGGAACGGGGTCGGTCCAGGAGTCATTGACAAACCGCTGATAGACGAGCTGACTCCAGGCTTCGGAGCTATCGCCCGCGCGATTAGAGTAAATGAGGTGGACAACCCCTTGACTATCCGCCGCGGCTGATGCTCCGAACTGGGTCGTGCTGGAGCCCATGGCCCGTGCCGGCAGCCAGACTCGTAGTTCAGGATCGAAACGGGAAGCGAACAGGCGGCGATTGGTGTTGCTCTCCTGGCTGCGGATCTGCGCGGTGAAAAATATCCAGGCGCCGCCATCGGGCGTGGTCACGACCTGGGGCACCCACTCTTCCCAAACGCGGTAGGCCCGCCCGATGCCATTGTCGTCGACGCGGAGGACGTCGTAGGCCGGTTGGGACACTTCCGGGGGCGGAGGAAGTGCTTCAGGCGTGGGGGAGGCCGTTGCATCTTGCGCGAGCGTTGCACTCGGACAGAACCAGGCGACCAACGAACCGAGTGCCAGTATCCGAAACCAAAAAAGGATCATCTAAAAGCCTC
>Ga0126306_10002732_pt1 | contig 10047 bp, 7 predicted proteins | sample Plot27_FD_92592 | JGI IMG/M metagenome (GOLD analysis project Ga0126306, IMG submission 92592) | Serpentine soil microbial communities from UC McLaughlin Reserve, CA, USA - Plot27 | ecosystem: Environmental > Terrestrial > Soil > Grasslands | place: USA: UC McLaughlin Reserve, Lake County... | reverse complement strand
CCTTGGCTCCGCCTTGGCTCCGCCTTGGCTGCGCGGCGGCAAGTTTACAGTCCATAGACCCCTCTGTATAATCGCCCCCAGTATGCGAGGGGGTAACGTGCAGAAGGCCCGACATGTTGGGCAAGGGCGAGAGGCTCGAGCCGCATCTCGGGCGAACCTCAGAAGCGCCACGCTTCCCGAAGGGGCGGGACGGCGCGCTCGTACCATCGTCGAGCGCCGCGAGGCCCGTAAAGCGAACAAGGACAGCGTCTATCGGAGACGGCGCATCATGGCCTTTGGCCTGCTGCTCTCATTCGTGCTGGCGCTGGTCTTCGCGGTGCTGGTCCAGAGCCCGGAGGTGGCAGAGCCCACGGTCCCCATAGACCCCGGCAACGCCGGTCCCGCCACGGTGCTGGCGGAGGCCGCGGGCGTCGAGATCTCCACGCCCGTCCGGCCGGAGAGCCTCACCGGGCTCGGTTACCACCCGGAGGGCGAGAGCCTCGTCGCGATTGTGCCCCACGGCGAGAACCTCTCCGCGAACCCGCTCCTGGGTCTCTTCGCGGACGGATCGACGCCGGAGAACATCCACTACCACATGATGGATGCCGCTGGCCGCACCGGCCCCCGCACGGGCGCCCTCGACGTCGGCGCCCAGGCCGGGACCACGGTCTACGCGCCGGTGACCGGCATGATCACGGCCATACGTCCGGACCCCATGGTGCAGGGAGCGAACGTCGTTGAGATCAAGCCCGATGCCAACGCTAACGTTCGCGTCACGGTCTCTCTCGTGCAAAGCGACGAGGCCAACGCGGGGGTCACGAGCCGCGTGACGGCCGGGATGACCGAGCTGGGTACCGTCGCCGACTCGGCGGAGATACTGGACCCCCAGCTCTCCTCCTACATCTCCGACGCGGGCAACCACGTCACCGTCTCGGTCCCCAGGGTCGGCTAAGAGTCCCCGTCTCCGACCGCGCCACCGGGCGTGTATCATAGCGGGCACGGATGTTCCTGGCCCTCTTCCAACAAAACCCCGCCGCCGCGGTGGCCCTCCTGCTCGGCCTCGTAGTGGGCGTCGTGGTGCACGAGGCGGCGCACGCCTACTCGGCCTACCTCCTTGGCGACGACACGGCCTACCGCGCCGGCAGGGTGACGCTCAACCCCGCCTCCCACCTGGACCTGCTCGGGAGCATGATGTTTCTTATGGCCGGCTTCGGCTGGGGCAAGCCGACGCCCGTAACGACCTCGAAGCTTAGGGCGGGCGTGCTCGGCCCCGTGGCGGTCGCGGCCGCCGGACCCGCCTCGAACCTCCTGATCGTGGCGGTCTGCGCTGCCCTCTACCAGCTACCGGCCTTCGAGAGCGGGTACCTCCAGATCCTCGTGCTGCTCGCGGCGTTCGGGAACGCCCTGCTCTTCGTCTTCAACCTTATCCCCATCCCTCCGCTCGACGGGGCGAAGGTGATATTCCCGTTTTTGCCCCGTTCCTTGAGCGGCTTCGTGGACTTCATGAACCAGTACGGACCCGTGATACTCCTTGGCCTGGTCTTGCTCACGTTCTTGCCCATGCTGCCCTCCCCCCTCTCCTACATAATCGTCGCGGTGCGGCCCGTGCTGACCGTGTTCGGGCTCCCCCCGATCTTCTAGGGGCTTCCTTCTAGGGGCTTCAGGCACCAGGGAGAGAACTCGAAGGGAGAGAACTCGAAAAATTTGGACCCGAGCCCCGAAGCCTAAAAAAGGGGCAACGAAAGGGGCAACGACGGTCCGCAGGGAGGGGGGAGAATCTACGAACCTACGCTACCCCACGCTCATTCTACCGCCAAGGCGCCCGAAACGGGGACTGAACCTCAAGTAGAGCTTAAGAGAGACTCGGAGGGCGGCGACCGTCCATCGAATCCGCCGTCAGGGGGAGGGCGACGGAGAAGGTGCTGCCGGTGCCGGGGTGGCTCTGGACCCGGATCTCACCGCCGAGGTGGTCGGTGATCTCGCGCGCCAGGGCGAGGCCAAGCCCCGTGCCGTCGGCGCGGGAGGAGCCCTGGGCGCGGTAGAAGCGGTCGAAGATGTGCGGGATCTCGCCCTCGGGGATGCCGCAGCCGCGGTCCGCGACGCTGATGACGGCGTGGCCGTCCTCCCGGGAGAGGCTGAGATCCACGGGGGCGTCTTCGCCGGAGTACTTGAGGGCATTGTCCAAGAGGATGGCGAGCATCCGGTGTAGCTGGGTCGGATCCGTTACGACGGGCGGGATGTTCTCGTCCGAGTGGATGCTCATCGGGCGTCCCGTGTAGCCGAAATCCCGGCGCAACGAGTGCAGGAGGTCTTCGAGGTCCACCTCTTCGGTGCGGAAGGTGAGAGCGTTTGCGTCGATGCGGGAGAGATCGAGCAGCGTGCGGGCGAGGCCCTGAAGGCGCTCGGTCTGGGAGCGCATGTCCTTGAGGAACTCTGCCCTGACCCGCTCGTCCTCCTCGTCCTCGAGCATCTCCAGGTAGCCTGAGAGGGCGGTGAGGGGGGTCTTGAGTTCGTGGGAGGCGTTGGCTATAAACTCAGCCTTCGCGCGCTGCACGCGGCGCTCCTCCGTAACGTCGCGGAGGATTGCCAGGGCGCCGTCCTCCAGGGGAGCGGCCCGGATCTCGATGATCCTGTCCCCCACCGGGGCCTCAGGCTCGGTCGTGGGCCCGCTGTAGCGCGTCTTGGCGAGGACCTCCTGCAGCCGGATCTGGAACTCCAGGTCGGAGGACTCGAGTAGAGAGCGCGCGCGCGGGTTTAAGAAGACTGCGTTGAGGTCCCTGTCTACGCCGACGACCGCGTCGGTCATCCCGTCGAGTATCGCGCTCCCGCGCTCCTTCTCCTGCTTGATCTGCTCGAAGGCGCCCTTGAGGGAGGCGGCCATCGCGTTGAACGTCGCGCCGAGCGAGCCCACCTCGTCCTGGACGCGGGCCTCTATCCGCTCGTCGAAGTTCCCGGCGGCCAGCCTCTCGGCGGCCACCCCGAGCCGGCTGATGCGGTGCGAGATCAGGGTCGCCGCGAAGTACCCGGCGATACCCGCGAGGGCCAGCGCCAAGGCGCCCGCGAGCAGAACGATGCGCTCGATCCTGTCGAGCGCCGCGTCGACGTTCTCGATATCGCTCTCGATAAAGAACTCGCTGAAGACGATCGCCGTCCCTTGTTCGCCCGTAACCTCCTCCGCGTCTATCGGGACGGCGTAGGTAGCGAGAACCTGGCCCGCGCGTGGACCGGAGGGGATCTTCTCGAGCTCCATCTTGGGGCTCTGAGATTTGACCGCGTTCTTTACGACGCCTGCGTGCCATTCTCGAAGGTCCCGGTCGCCCCGGAGTTTCTGGCCGTTCTCGGCCTTCACGATCCCCCACTGCAAACCCCGGGTCACCGCGAAGGTCTTCAGCTGCGCCACGTCCGGCTCGTTGTCGCGCCGGAGCAGGTCCTCAAACTGCTCGGCCACCTCTTCGAAGCGAGTCTCGCTCGCCCGGTTGAGGGTGTCTACGAGTTTGGGGCGCACGATCTCGTAGGCTGCGACGGCCGCAAAGGCGGTCACGAGGACGAACATGGCCGTGAGCCAGACGCGCATGCCCACGCGCGGCTTTAGCCCGTCCTTTAGCCCCGAGGAGAGGCGCCTCTTGGTTTTGGTCCAGGGAGCGCGTCCGGGCTTCTCCCCGAGGGTTCTCTTTCTAGCGGAAAACATACCCGACGCCCCGCGCGGTGTGGATGAACTCGGGGTTGCGGGGGTCGCGCTCGATCTTCTCGCGGAGGTGACGGATGTGCACGTCCACCGTCCGCTCGTCGCGGAACTCGTCGCCCCACACCCTCCGTAGGAGCGCGCTCCGCGAGAACACCCTGCCGGGGCTCGAGGCGAGCGTCACCAACAGCTCGAACTCGGTGTAGGTGAGATCCACCTCTTCGCTCCCCACGGATACCCGACGGCTGGGGAGGTTGATGCGCAGCCCGTCGTAGTTGAGTTCGTCGGGGCGCTGGCCTGCCGGAACCACGACCCGGCGCATTATCGCCCGCACACGCGCGACTAGTTCCCGCACGGCGAACGGCTTGGTGACGTAGTCGTCGGCGCCGAGCTCCAGCCCCACGACCCGGTCTATCTCGTCGTCTTTGGCGGTGAGCATGATGATGGGTACGTCGCTCTGCGCCCGGATGCGCCTGCACACCTCCGTGCCATCCAGTTTGGGCAGCATGATGTCCAAGACGATGAGGTGCGGCTCGTAGCTCTTGAATGCCTCCAGGGCCTCCTCGCCATCGCCCGCGGTCTGGACCTGGAAACCCTCCCGCTCCAGGGCGTGCGTCAGCATCTTCTGCAGCGACGGCTCGTCGTCCACCACGAGGATCTTGCGGGCCATGTCTTGTAAATTCTGTATCATGCTCCCACGCCCTCTGCACGTATCAGGAGAATGCCAACACGCTTGGGCTTATTTTAGCATGGTGGAGAGATTGCACCTTCTTCGAAGCCCTCCACGACCCTGCCCACGGCCCCTAGGAGATCCCGCGCCTCTCGCAGGCGCACGGCCTCTATGGCTGCCGAGCGGCGTCTCAGGTAGGCCGCTACGACTCGCGCCTCGTCCGAGCCCCTGCCGCCCGCGCCGTGACCGCCCTCTTCGCATCCCGCCAGAACCTCCGCGGCGAAGCCCGAGAGGCCCGCGACATCCCCCACCGCGAACCCCCGGTGGGCGACGAGACGACCCTCCGAGAGGGCGAAGACCTCGACGACGCCGGGCTCGGTGGAGGCGGCCACGACGGCCTGCAGCCCTTCGGCGCTCACGACGGCTCGCGTCAGGCGTATCCGCTCTATCCCGGCGATGAGGTCCCTGAGGCGCGCGGCGGCCTCGAACTCGAGCGCTGCGGCTAGCCGCTCCCGCTCCCGGAGCAGCGCCTCGAGGTGCTCCTCGCCGCCCTCGCCGCGTAGGAGGGCGACGACCTCGTCCACGACCAGGCGGCGGTAATCGTCTTCGCTCATGCCGATGCACGGTGCGCAGCGGCCCATCTGGCCGTAGAAGCAGTTGGACCCCTCCCCGGAGCACCTCTTGAGCGGGAAGATCCTGCCCAAAGCCTCTATACACGCGTCGAGCACCCCGGCTCCGCGGTAAGGCCCTAGGTGGACGACGCCCTCCTCGCGGTCGTCCTCCGCGGGCACCCGCTCGGGGAGCGGGTAGGGCTCGTTGGTGTCGAGCTTTATGAACCAGCCGGCCCGCTCGTCCCGGCCGGCTGAGTTGTAGCGAGGAAGTAGGCGTTTTATCTCCCTGGCCTCGAGGATGAGGGCGTGCAGTTCGCTCTCGGTCTCCCGCACGCGCACCTCGGCGACCTCCTCGACGAGACGGCCGATCTTGCGGCGGCCATCCCCGCCGTTGAAGTACGTGCGGACCCGCGCTTTGAGGTTCTTGGCCTTCCCGACGTAGAGCGTCGTACCGTGCTTGTCCACGAAGTAGTAGACGCCGGGCGTCCCCGGAACGCCCTCGGCGAGGTGTTGCTTTTGCGGCTTGACGCGACCTTGCCCCCCGCCCCTCAAGGTAGCCGCCTCTCCCACGCTCCTTACCCCCGCGGAACGCAGTAGCTTGAGGAGCTTGAGGAACACCCCAGCGGTTGCTGTGGCGTCAGAGAGGGCGCGGTGATTCGGCATGGCGCGCACGCCGAAGTGGGAGGCGAGCGAAGAGAGCCGGTAGCGCCCGAGACCCGGTACCAGGCAGCGCGCGAGCTTGAGGGTGTCTAGAACCGGGTTCGGAAGTGGTAAGCCTTCGCGGGCGGCGTGGACGAAGGAGCAATCGAAGTGGACGTTATGCCCGACGAGGACCGAGCCCTCGACGAACCGCTCGAAGAGCGGCATGACCTCGGAGATCAGCGGGGCGTCGGCGACCATACGGTCCGTGATGCCGGTCAGGCGAGCGACGAAGGGCTCTATCTTTCGGCCCGGGTTGACGAGCGTAGCGAACTCCTCGACGATCTCCCCCCGCACCACCTTCAGGGCGCCCAGCTCCGTGATCGCACCGCCCTTCCCCGCCGAAGACCCTGTGGTCTCCAGGTCGAAGACCACGTAGGAGGCCTCGTCCAACGCCAGAGAGGTCGCGTCGGCCGTCATCAGGACCTCTCCTTCCCAGAGAAAGCGCGGATCCTTGCCGACGAGCTTCTCGACGCGGGTCCTGGCATCACCGTTAGGGCTCGGGAGAGAGAGAAACTCGGCGGCGATCACCTCGGGGCTCACGGGCTCGCGGCCCTTCACGAACCCGTAGAGGCTAAGGGACACGGACCTCCACCCGAGATCCGGCCTCGATCCTCGCGGCCTCGGCGATGGTCCGGGCCTGCGCCTCCGTCACGCCCTGGATGGCGAGGAGGTTCTCGTAGGTGTACTCGTCGTCGAGCAGGCCGCTAGCCAGGATGCGCGCCCGCGTCTTCATCCCGACGCCGGCCATCTTGGTCGTGTGGAAGAGCTTGCCCCGCTGGATGCGCAAGGCGCCGACCCCCGCCAGCCGCTCGCCGTCTATAAGGACGCGCCTCAACGCGTCGGCGAAGAGCTCGAGCTGCTCGTCGTAGAAGACGCCCCGGCTCATAAGCGACGGCGTCATCGGGAGCGGGTGCGCAAGGTTCGCGTTGCGGACCGTCGTGTGGCCCGGCGGCTCCTCCAGCCCGAGGGGGTCCGGGTCGCCCAGAGAGCGAGCCCGCACCGCGTGCTCGTACACCTGCTCCTCGAGGTCCCCATCCAGATCCAGCTCCGTGACCACGGGCCTACCGCGGAAGCGGTCGTTGCGGTTGGCGGCGTAGAGGAAGCGCCGGTCGCTCCCCTCGTTCTCGTAGAAATCGACCACGGCGCGGGCGCGCTTCTCGCCGAGACCCGGCAAACGCGCCAGCGTCTTGAAGTCCTTCTCCGCAATGAGATCCCGCAGCTCCTCGTGGTCTACCGCCTCGGCGGCCTTGGCCGCGGCCCGCCTGTCCACGCCGCGCACCATTTCCAGGATGCCCTGCACGCTCTCCGGGCAGACGCCGCGCCTGAGGTGGTTGATCTTGCGCACCCCCGTGAACGCGTTGTGCTCCTCCCAGTACCAAACGAACTCCCGCACGCGCTCGACGGCCGCGGCGTCCTCCGGGACGAACTCGATCGTCACCGCGTCGCCCACGTAGCGGCCGTTGGCGCCGGGCAGGTGCTCGGCGAAGGGCTGTATCTGCACTTTTACCGAAGGTGAGTAGAAGGAGAGGTGCACCGGAATACCGGGCGCGACCTCCTTCATCAACCGCCTGCGGAACGTGTTGTCTTCGAGATCTGACTCAAACATCGGGACCATATTCTACCACCGCCGGAACTCGCGCCATCGGGTTTCTGTGACCGTCGATCACAGGATCACACCTTCGCGCAACACGATGGCCTCCACCGGCTCCCCTGCCCTTACCCCCTCCGATCCCGGCCCGATAAGCGCGAGCGCGTCAGCCTTCGTGAGAGAGGATACGAGCCCAGATCCCTGCGCCCCGACCGAGCGAGCGAGCCAGCCTTTTTCCGTTTGTTCGAGGCTCACGCGCATCGCGTGCATCCGCCCGAAGCTGTTCTTGACGGCCTCCTCGAAGTACACCTGTATTCGGGGTCTTCCCCTATCCTCGCGGCCCATCATCTTCACGAGCGCGGGCCTGACGAAGAGCTCGAAGCAGACCATCGCCGAGACCGGGTTGCCTGGCAGGCCGAAGACGCTCGCTCCGTCTCGCATCCCGAAGAAGAGCGGCTTGCCCGGCTTGAACTTGACGCCCCAGAAGAGCTGCTCCACCCCGAGCTCGAGCATCGTGCCCTTCACCAGGTCCTTCTCGCCCACGGAGACCCCGCCGCTCGTCACCACCACGTCCGCCGTCCTCAGCGCCTCCCCCACCGCGTCGCGTATGGCTGCGGCGTCGTCGGAGGCGGCGCTTACGCGGCGCGCCCTGGCCCCGACCTCGTGGACCTGGGCCATCACGGCGAAGGAGTTGGAGTCGTAGATCTCGCCCGGCTCCAGCTCCCGCTCTCCTGGCTCGACCAACTCGGTGCCCGTCGAGAGGACGACTACCTCGGGGCGCCTGTAGACCGGCAGCGTCCCGTAGCCCTGCGTAGCCGCCAGGGCTATCTCGGGCGGTCCGACCTCCGTCCCCGCTCTCAAAATAACGTCCCCCTCACGCACGTCTTCGCCACTACCGCGCACGTTCTGACCCGCCGCCGCGGCCTTCTTCAGCTCGAACTCCTCGCCCCAGCCGGAGGTGTTCTCGACCATCACGATCGCGTCTGACCCCTCCGGGATGACCCCGCCGGTGAAGATCTTGATCGCCTCCCCCTCCCCGACGCTCTTCGCGGCCGGGCGCCCCGCCGGCGCTTCGTCCACCACCCTGAACGTACGACCCGCTTCTGCGTCCGCGCTCCTAAGCGCGTACCCGTCAACCGCGGAGTTGTCGAACGGCGGCGAGTCGAATCTGGCCTCGAGATCCTCCGCCAGCGCGAGCCCCTGCGCTTCCACCAGCGGCACGTCCTCGGCGGGCAGCCGGTGCGTGTTCTCGAGCACCAGCCTCACGGCCTCGGGGTGCTCTATGAGCTTCTCGAAGAGTTGCATGCTCGTTCCTAACTAGTAGAGTCGGTCGCTGCTCGCTAGACGTCCCCGTAGTAACCGTCGTCCCGGTTGGAAGCGACGGCCACGGTCTGCTCCTCGTCTCCAGCTTCGAAGCTCGCGAGGTTGCCGCTTTCGTCGAAGTCCAGCTCGGCGGCCTCTTCGACTACCTCCACGTTGCCGTTGGCGAGGGCCTCGTCCAGGAGGTTCTCCGAGATGTAGGCGTAGCGGAGGTGGAGGGTATTGGGGATGCGGATGAAGCGCGTGTCTTCCGGCTCGACACCCCAGTTGCAGCGCACGGCGGCCTCCAGCGCCTCCCGGTCGTTCTCCATCACCATCGGGATCTTGGCCCGCTCGACGAACGTGCTCGTGAGGACGTTCTGGTTCATGGCCTCGTAGTCGACCTTCTCAAAGAGCCGCCGCGTCGTGAAGTCTGCCAGACCGACCCCCAGCGCGTTGCCGTGGGAGGCCTCGCTGACGTCGCCAACGATCAGGTACTTCACGTCGGGGCTCTCGGGCTCCTCGACGCCGAGGATCCTGAAGCGGCCGACGACGTTGGTGTCCATGCCGGTGCCGGAGAAGTTCTTGCCGAGCTCATCCACGAAGAGAACGTCTATGTCCGAGACGGGCAGCCTCGGCATGAGGTTGGCGGATTTCTCCAGCAGCTCTTTCTCGCGCTCGGCGACGCGCTCCGGGGGGATGGCCTCCACCATCGCGGTCTCCTCGTAGGCGTTCTCTACGATGCCGACGCCGAAGAGCACCTTGCCAGACCCGTAGACCACTTTGCCCGCCTCGACCATGTAGTCCCTTATCCCCTTGACACCGTGGGCGTGCAGGGCGAGGGCCTGGGCGTGCTTACCGAGGCCTATAGAGGACATCTTTAGGAGCCCGCTCTCCACGCCGGAGCGGAAGTCGGTGTGCTGCTTGATCCTGCCGACCACCACTATCCCGTCCGCCTCGGAGGCTATTCGGTCCATGTAGACTGGGACGCCACCCTCGGTCTTCCCGATCTCGACGACCTCCATCGAGGACCTTATCTCCGCCCCGACCGACTCCTCAGTTACCCTGAGGCTGCGCAGTATCTCCACCTGACCCTCGGCTGTGGCCCCGCCGTGACTCCCCATCGCCGGGATGAGGAAGGGCTTCGCGCCCGCGTCTTTCAAGATCCCGACCAAAGAGCGCAAGACGTTGTCTATCCCGGCGATCCCGCGGCTGCCGGCGGTGATCGCGACCTCTGCTCCCGGCTCGATCCGGGACCTTATCTCTCCCTTTGCGCACTGCTCCCGCAGCGCCTCCCCGACGTCCTCCACGCGGGGCCGCGGGAAGTCCTGCCGGACCTTGACTACCTTCGGAAACTGCATCTCTTAGCTCCTTTCCTCGGCGTGCGCTTCGGCGTGCGCCTCGGCTTCGGCCTCGGCCTCTGCCCCTGCCAACCTCCGGGCGAGGTCGATGGCGGCCCGCATGCTCGCGTGGTCGGCCTCGCCCGTGCCGGCGATGTCGAAGGCCGTGCCGTGGT
>Ga0126306_10002731_pt1 | contig 10047 bp, 4 predicted proteins | sample Plot27_FD_92592 | JGI IMG/M metagenome (GOLD analysis project Ga0126306, IMG submission 92592) | Serpentine soil microbial communities from UC McLaughlin Reserve, CA, USA - Plot27 | ecosystem: Environmental > Terrestrial > Soil > Grasslands | place: USA: UC McLaughlin Reserve, Lake County... | reverse complement strand
CTGGCCGCGATCGCGATCCCGAAGTTCGCCAACACCAAGTCGAAGGCGTACATCGCGGCGATGAAGTCGGATCTCCGCAACCTCGTGACGGCCGAAGAGTCGTACTTCTCGGATTCGGCGGTCTACGCGACGGACACCTCGAAGGGCATGAAGTTCAAGCCGTCGACCGGTGTCGCGATGCCGACGATTGCGATCTTCCCCGGCTCGTGGCTTGCCACGAACACGCATAGCCAGCTGGTGAACTTCTCGTGCGGTATCGGCGTCAACACGACCAACCCGCTCGTTGCTTCGGCGGGCGACGGCGAGCCGACCTGCAGGTAAGGCACGCGCTCTCGTAAGAGATCCAGGGATCGGTTATTGGACGAGGGTCCTCGACGGGGTCGCAGCCGGCGGACCGATTTCCTGGATCGACACGGCACCCGCAACGGCTTTGGCCGGCGGGTGCCGTGTCGCATTCGGGCACGAAGCGCTCAGGGTCGTCGGGCGTACGCCGACGCGAGCGCCACGAGCAGCTCGACCTGACGCGCGAGGCCCGCGGCGGGGAAGCTCTCATGCACTCGTCGCTCGCCTGGTGCGGGTGCCACCACTTGGCGATGAGCGCTTCCTCCTGCTCGCGCGTCACTCCTTCCCATCCCTCCTCGGCAACGACGAAGACGCTGGGCACGCCGCGCGCGATCCAGCTCCAATGATCGGAGTTCGGAAGGGCGGGCGCGCCCTCGACGCGCCATCCGCGCGAGCGCACGGCCGCGGCGGCGACGCGAACCAGCGTGCTGTCGTTCCCCTCGAGTACCCAGCGCAACGGTGGCGCCAGCGGAGGGGGCAGGTCGATGGTGATAGTCGCCATCGTGCGTGCGAGGGGAACGGTCGGTCGCGAGACATAGTACGCCGATCCCAATGAGCCGGCTTCCTCCGCCGTGGTCAGCAGGAACATCACGGTGCGCGGCAGGCGACCGGCGCGTGCGGAGTCCGCGAGGGCCTGCGCCGCCGAGAGCACGGCGGCCACTCCGGTCGCGTCGTCCATGAATCCGTTGTAGATCGAGTCGCCGTTCACCGGACGTCCGATCCCGATGTGATCGTAGTGCGCCTGAAGCACGACGACCTCATCGCGCCGGGCTGGATCGCTGCCGTCGAGCCGTCCGACCATGTTGCTCGCCGACACGGGATGCACCCGGGCGCTCACATCGAGTCGGAGGCGCTCGCCGAGCGCCCTCGGCGCTCTGGGCGACGCGGTGGTGTCCGCCGCCGTGACGCCGAGCCTCGCCGCCGCCACCGGCCCAGCGATGATCTGCGGAAGTCGTCGTCCAGCCGGCCCCGCGACGGGCGCGTCGAGCACGTACCGGAAAAGGGATTCGACGAGCATCGTGGCGCGTCCGAAGCGGACGGAGTCCAGCATGACCACGACCGCCCCTTCCGCCCCGCGCGCCTCGATCAGCGCCAGTGCGCTGTCGAGGTTACCCCCGGGCGCGAGCACGACTACCTGCCCCGTGAGCGATCGCCCGTCAGCGAGGAGCGCCGGCACGTCCGCCGCGCGGCCGACGAAGAGCGGGCGACCCGCGAAGGGCCGGAACGCTTCTGGACGGGTGCCACGCAGCAGGAACGTGCCGAACGCCAGCGTGTCGGCGCGAGCCGCACGCTGGAGTGTCAGGCGGGTGTCCGACGTCGAGACGTCCACCCGTCCCAGCGGCACCGGCTGCCGGAAGGAACCATCGGCCGCTCCGCCCCGAACTCCGAGCCGTCGCAGCTCCGACTCGATGTAGAGCGCGGCGATCTGCTGCCCCGCCGTTCCGTTCTCGCGGCCGGCGAGCAGGTCGTCCGCGAGGAGCGCGGCGCGCGCTCGCAGCGCGAGCGTGTCGATGGCGCCAGCACGGTTGCGCTGCGCGCCAGCGGGAAGCCCACCGGTGGCCACCAGGAGCGTCGACGCGAGCAGCACGACCATCGCGCGCGCACGTAGGCGCAATGCCGGAAGGAGGAAGGGGATGATCGACATCGTGCCCAGTCTATTGCTGATCTCCACGATCCGCTTGAACCAAACGGCAGTCGTGATCGTGTATGGATCAATCCTGTTCAAGCGCCACACACACGCGCACGCGAGGTTCAGCGATCGCGCGGTATCCCGCATGTCTCGCGCGGTCCATCACCAGTAGAGAACCAGTGCCAGGATACCTCGAGCTTCCACTGCTGGCGCTGGTGGCTTCCGCGCTCGCCGGCAGCACGGCGCCACGGACTGCACCACACGAGTGCTGTTCTTCCACGGAGACGGCGCGGATCGATTCCACCCTCGCCGACGAGATGCGCCGGACGCGCGCGCCAGGCGCGGCGGTCGTGGTCACGGAGAGCGGCCGCGTGGTGTACGAGCGTGCGCTCGGCGTGAGGAGCGTCGAGACGCGCGAGCCGATGACCTCGCGAACCCTCGTCCGCATCGGCTCCGTGACGAAGACGGCCACCGCCCTGACGTCGGCGGTGCTGGCCGCGCGAGGCACTCTCGATCTGGACGCACCGATCGCGCGATACGCACCGCAGCTTCCCGTCCCCTTCCGACGGCTCACGATGCGTCAGCTGCTGACGCACACCGCGGGAATGGCGAACGAGGGCGCAGGCACGGGATCGCACGACATCGACGCGCTGCGACGCCGCGTGCTGGGCTGGGATGCCAGCAAGCGTCTCGGGCGCGCGGGAGACATCTATTCGTACTCCAGCCCGGGATACTGGCTCGCCGGCTACGTGCTCTCTGGAGCGACTGGAACCGAATACGCCTCTGCCGTCCGAGCCGCGCTCCTCACGCCGCTCGGCATGTCCACGGCCACCTTCGATCCATTCGTCGCATTCACCTATCCGGTCGCGCTCGATCATCGCGCGAGTGGGGACTCGGTCGTGGTGCTGCGTCCCTTTCCCGACGACGCGTCGACGTGGTCCTCCGGCTCCCTCTTCGCGAGCGCCGAGGAGCTCGCCCGTCTCGCCACGGCCATCGCGGACTCGGGTCGGCTCGATGGACGACGGGCGCTCGACCCGTCGGTGATCGGCGCCGTGACCGCTCGGCAGACCGACGTGCCCGGCCCCGAGGGAGACACGTGCGGCCACGCGCTCGGACTCTCGCACTGCGCCGATCGCGGCACGACGGTCCTCAGCCACTACGGCTTCCGCGCCGGGTCCGGAGCGGTGCTCACCGTGATTCCTGCGCGTCGCGCCGCGGTGGTCATCCTCGCCAACGGACCAGGCGCGATCATGCACCAGACCGAGCAAACCGTGCTCGACGTCCTGCTGGGCCCGCAGGACACCGCGGCCCGCGCGCGCCGCGAGCCGATCCGCCGAGTGTTGCCCGCCGAGCTCGTGGGAACGTTCGTCAACGGTGCTGACACGTTGACGCTGTTCACGCGCGCCGACTCGGCGTTCTACCGATATCGGAGTGGCGTGCCGCAACCGGTGCGGGCGCTCGACGACGGATCAGTGGGAGTGCTCGATGCCCAGGGAAACGTCGAGCAGACGTTCCGTCTCGTGCGAGGCCGTTCCGGCGAGCGGTATCTGCACGACGGGCTGACGGCGTTCCGTCGTACGGCGCGCGCGCGCGCGAGCGGCTCTGCAGGACGCTCGACGCGCTAGAAGTCCCACCCTCTTGTGAGAAACGCGCCGAACACGCCGGTGCGGATCGTGGGGTGCGTGATCCCGAGCTCGTCCGGTGCACGGAAGAGGAAGCGTGGCTCGAGCCCGAGGTCCAGCCTGTAGGCCGTTCCGAACCGCTGCGCGATCCGGAATCCCGGAATTCCCGTCGTGAGCCGGAGCTGACCAGCGACATAGCGCTCGGGCGTGAGATAGCGCCCGCCCTCCACCAGCGCACCACGCACGCCGCCGGTCTTCCCGAAAACGAGCTCGGTCGGCACGTCCGCGGGCGAGAGGCTGAACGCGTCGAACGTCCACTCCTTCGTCGCGCCGGTGCCGATGTCGTGCAGTACGACGCCGAGCGCGGTCGCTCCCTGTTGCCGACGCGCGAGGGCCCCGACCTCGCCGGAGAGCTGACCACTCCACGACGAGCTGCCGGCGAGCGACGAGCCGGACTGCTGCAGCAGCGACGTCGATGTGCGCCCCTGGGTGAGATAGCCGTTCAGCTCACGGCCGCGGATCGGGAACAGGGTGCCGCTCTCGAGACCAATCGCCGGCACCTTCGACGTCCCTCCCGTGAACAGCTGCAGCGGCAGCCATCCTCGGCCCGGCTCCCACAGCAGGCGCTCGCCCACCTGCTGCACGATGTGTTGCGCGCCGGTGTGCGGCGTGAACGTAAGGCTGCCGCGCGCCGGCACGAACGGCTGGGTGCGGAAGAACGCGACGCCGCCGGGGATGCGCACGAAGCCGACCGCCCACTGATCATCGCTGCGCTGATCGAGGTGCGCGGTCACTGCCTCGCCCTCACCCGTGAAGAACTCCGTGTTCGCGTCCGGCCGGTTGCGATAGTAGTTCCCGCGGTCGATCCTCAGCGTGAGGTCGGCGATGATCGCCAGCTTTCGTCGTTCGCGCCGCGCCATCGCGACGCGTACGCTGTCGCTCGGTGGAGCGGTCGTGTCGAACACGCTCACGAACGACAGCTCGCCCGGCGACTTCACGCGCAGCAGGTCCTTCCGGAATTGCTTCAGCGCGAGGAAGCCGCGCAGCATCTCGCCGCGCCCGGTCACGCGCAGCTCGTCGAGAGGCCCCACCGCGGTGAGCTCCGCGTTCGCGTCCACCTCGCCGCGGCGCTGGTCCATCAGCCGCAGCTCCTCACCCCACGCGCGCGCCTGCACCATTGGACGCGCGCGGTCGCTGAAGTCGACCGTGCCGCTCGCGCGCAGCGGCCCACCGGCACGCGCCACGAGCGAATCCAGTCGCAACGTGTCGCCGGTCAGCGATACGTCCGCGGCCGCGTCAGCGAGCCGCATGTTGGTAGACGCCAAGGTCATCCCGCCATCGCGCAGTGCGGCGCGTCCGCGGTACTCCGGCGCGCGCCAGCTGCCGCGCACGTGCACGTCGGCGCCTACGCGTCCCCGCACGGCTTCGATGCTCCGCGAGCGCAGGGGCAGCGCGGCGAGCGAGAGGCTGTCCAGCACGATGTCCGCGGTGAGGGGGCCATCCAGCCGGCGTGAGCCCGCCACGCGCTCGAGCGCGAGGTCGTACGGCAGCGACGCCGAGCCGGTCAGCACGCGCTGGCCGCTGCTGTCGAGCGCCGTCGCCTGGACCAGCGCACGGCGATCGCGGTAGCCCATTGTGAGATCCACGTCGGGGGCGCGCGTGCCCTCCCATGCCGCGCCGCGCAGCGATGCTCGGCCATCGACCACCGGCATGGCGCGCGTCCCGCTCAGGTGCGCGCTGGCGCCGAGCTCGCCCTCACCGTCCGCGTCCCGCTGCAGGGCGCGTAGCACGGTGGCGATGTCCACGCGCTCCGCCGCTACGTCGAGCGAGACCGTGCCTTCCTTGGGCACGCGACCCGACGCGAACAGCCGGCCGCCGGCCGAGCTGCGCAGATCGACCGAGTCCACCGCGACCGATCCGCCGTTCAGTCGAAGCTCGCCCGGGTGCGCGAGTCGCCAGACGAGCGTGTCGAACGCCACCCGCAGCGAGTCGAGCCGCACGATCCGCACGCCGCTCGCCGGCTGCGCGTACGAACCGAGCGCGGCGTACGACACCAGCGAATCCTGGCGCACGCGAATGTCTCCCACGAGCGAGCGGCCGCTCCACCTGCCATCGGCCTCGATCCGCTCGAACGCGCGCCCGTTCGCCTCCACGCTGTCGGCGGTGACGCGGAATCGAAGCGGCGACGACGATCGGTCACCGAGCGCGACGCCGGACACCGTCCCTCGAACCGAGCGCACGGCGTGGCCGCGCACTACGAGATTGGATCCCTGCACGCGCACGTCGACGCCCAGCTGCTTCACGTTTCCGGCCAGCGTGCCGGCGGCGTTGAGCGCGCCGGCGAGCGAGTCTCGCCGCAGCAATGGCAGCGTGTCGAGTCGAAGCTCCACACCTTCCGGCAGTCCGAGCGCCAGCCGCTCGATACGCACCGAGTCGGCGCGCCGCGCCGAGTCCGCACGGGCCGCCACGAGCAGCGCGCGACGGCGCGCCGCCGGTGGCGTGACCGCGCTCGTGTCGCTCGTACCGAGCCACGAGCGCAGCGCGCCGATCGAATCCACCGCGGCGGTGAAGCGAAGCGTTCCCTCGCGGCCGGCCACCAGCCCCAACGATCCTCCCGCCTCCACCCGCGCGCTCCGCGCGAGCAGCGAGAGCGTGTCCACTCCTGCCATGCCACCTGTCACGCTCAGCCGTGTCGCCAGCCGGTCGACCTCGATCGTGTCGTAGCGGGAGCTCGTGAGGTCGGCGCGTACGTCGGCGTTCGCCGTCGCCGGAGAGAGCCCGCTCCCGCGCGCCGAGATCGTACCGGTGAGTCGCGTGCTCGGTGCACGCCTGGTGAAGGCGCTCGCGTCCAGCGAGTCGGCGACCGCCACGACGTCGTACCTCGTGCGCGAGCCACGAAGCGCCACGGTTCCACGGGCATCGAGCACGCCGCCCCCCGACGTCGAGCGCAGCGTCGTGGCGAGTCGCAGATCGCGCGTCGTGCCCTCCGCGTGCACTCGGCCCGTCACCGTGCCACGCAGGCGCGCCGACGGCGCGAAGCCGTTCACCATCGCCAGCGAGAGTGGCGCGAGCCGCGCGTCGGCAACGATCCGACCCGTACCCGCGTCCCACCGGCCGGATCCGACCACATGCGACCGCGTCCCGCCGTCGTCGAGCGCCAGATCGCCCCGCCCGCGCCAACCGCTCGATCGCGAGCCGCTCACGGTCGCGGTGCCCGTCAACATGCCGCGCACCGGCACGCGAATGCCCGTGCCCGACAACGACGCCACGCGCAGCGGACGCAACGCGATCTGGACGTCGCTCGCGCGAAGCTCCGGCCCGAGCGCGACCCCACCTCGCGCGACGACTCGGCTCCGTCCCGCGCTCACGTCGTCGAAGGTGACGTCGGCGTCGAGCCGCGACGCGTCGGTGGGGCCGGTGATCGCGACGTGTCCGCCGAGCGTTCCGCGGCGCGGCACGTCGAGCGACGGCGCCAGCTCGCGAATGATGTCCGTGCCGAGGCGCGCGACCGTGAGGTCCGCTCGCTCGACGATCAAACGGCTCTTCTCTCGCTTCGGGTGGATGCGCGTGAGCGCGGCAGAACCCACCACGGACGCGTCACGATAGCGCACGTTCGCGTCGGCGAGCGACAGCGACGTGGTGTCGTCGTGGATGCGCATCGCGTAGCGCAGCGTCCCTCCCCCCGAAGCCGGCATCGCGGGATTGAGCCACCGCAGATCGGCCAGCGCGACCGGCGCACCCCGCAGATCGAGCCAGAAGCCCATCTTGCGGAACCGAATCGTGCCGTCGCCGCTCACGCGCGAGGCGGGGAGGGCCATTCGCGCACCTCGCCACCAGAGTGAGTCCTTCGAGGCGTAGATCGTCCCGACGAGCGAGCGCACGTCCATCGCCGGCTCTCGGTACGGCTCGCCGATCATCGAGAGCGCCGCGATCTCCACCGCGGTGGGCTGCCCATCGCGCGCCAGACGCACGACCGGAATCCGCGCATCGATGTCGTGATAGTCGAGCACGCGCTGGAAGCCGCCGGGCACGCGCTCCACGAGGCTCCGCGACTTGCCGCCGAGCGCCACGGCGATCGCCGAGTCACGCCGGTCTGCCGTGAGCGTGGTGTCGGGGCTCCACGGACGGCGGTAGATCATGCGTCCATGGGTGATCGTGATGTCCGCCAGCTCGGGTGGCACGCTCCGGCGCGTGGTGTCCTTCGTCCGCGTGCTGGGGTGCATCAGCGACTGGAAGTTCCAGCGCCCGCCCGGTCGCTTGTCGAGCGTCACCACGGGTGTGTCGACCACGAGCGAGCGGAGCACCAGGTGGCCGCGCAGCGCCGGAAGGAGCGCGTAGCGCAGCTGCACGCGTCGCGCGCTGAACAGCGGACGTCGCGCACTGTCGGCGAGCCTGACGTCGGTGAGCGTCGCACCGGAGAAGAGGTTGCCGCGCAGTGATCCAATGGCGAGCTCGCCATTCATCCGGCCGTTCGCCTGCGACACCACGAGTTGGCGCACGCGTTCGTTGCCCCATGGCGTGAGGGCGAGCACCAGCACGATCGCGAGCCCGAGCACGATCGGCAGCACCACGGTCGCGAGCAGCGCGCGGGCGACGCTGCGCGGACGCGGCGCCGGCGCGCGTGCGTGGGGATCCGGTGGCGTGAGCGGGCGCGCGATCGGCTGCGCCATCAGAACGCCTGCCCCATCGCGAAATGCACGACGATCCGCCGTCCGATCGCGCGCAGCGTGCCCGGCGAGGGATCCGCCACCGGCGAGTAGGACTTCTCTCGCGCGAGCCGCACCACCTGCTCGTCGCCCGCGGCATCGGGTATGGCCACCACCACCGGCAGCGTCTCGTGCCCGACCGGACGGAGTCCGAAGTCGAACCGCAACACGCCGAGCGGGGAGCGGTAGCGGAACCCGATTCCCGGCGTCACCGCGCCCTTTGCCTTCGCCACCGTGGAGATGCCACTCGTGCCGACGTACGCGCCGTCGACGAATGCGACGCCGCTCAACTGCTTGACGATCGGCAGCCGCAGCTCGGCGCTGGCTTCCACCACGCTGCTGCCGCCGGTCGGCCGCACGAACAGCTGGTCGTTCGGCACGCCGGATGGGTCGCACCCTCCGCTCTTGATTGATACATCAGTGCATCCAACGGCAACCAGCGATGCGCGCCGCGCCTGGAGCACCCGCGGCCCGAGCTCGTTCTCGGCGAACCCGCGCACCGACTGCATTCCGCCCGCGTAGAAGCGCGTCCGCGGGTGCAGCACACCCTCGCCCTCGCTCGGGATCCCGAGCGCCGCGCGGTCGCCTGCACCAGGACGCACCACGCCCGCGCGTGCGTGCAGCGCGAGCACCTTGGGCGCACGCGTGGTGCCGAAGCTGGGTGGGATCGTCCCGAACGGCCGGTAATACGAGAAGTCGCCCGCGGCGCGGTCGTACGTGAACGTCGAGCCCGTGGCGCTCGACGCGTGCTCGACGTCGACGACGCCGGTGTAGCCGCGGGTCGGGCTGTCCAGGTCGTCCGAGCGATCGATCCACCCACTCGCGGTGATCGGAGACAGCCGCTGCGTCCGGCCGAGCGCCGCGAGCGTCGGTGCGTCGCAGATGCCGTAGGCCGCGCAGAAGTACACGGCTCCGGCCTGCACCCGCGTTGCCTCGAACCGGTAGTTGAGGCCCAGCGGAGTCCTCGGCGAGAGCTCGCGCACGATGCCGAGCGATGCGCCTGCGCTCTCGTCCACCACGACGCCCACCTGCGAGCGCCGGCCAGCGAACGCCGACAGCGCCGCCGAGGTGCGCGCACCGGCGATCCACGGCTGGGTGAGAGTGAGCGACGCCTGATACGTTGGGCGCGTGAACTGATCGACGTCGAAGCTCGCGTCGCGCGGGATGACGCGCTGGAAGATCGCCCGCCCGTTGAGCTGGTCGATGAGCAGGTTGCCCGCCGTGGCCCGCAGGCGAAGCCACCGGCCCGCGCCGAGCGCGTTGTGCCGCATCTCGAGCCCCACCTGCGCGAACTCGATCGTGTTGAAGCCGATCGTCGTCTCCACGTGCCGGGGCGACAGCTCGGTGATCGCCACCGTGATCGTCTTCACGCTGTCGCCCGCCGGGGGCGTGACCACCACCGCCCGCGCGATCCCCGGCGACTGGAACAGCCGCCGCTGGCTCTCCAGCACCGCGGCGCGCGTGTACAGGGTGCCCGGTTGCAGCAGCACGCCGCGGCGCAGTGCTTCGTCGGACATCACCCGGTTGCCCTCGAACTCCACGCGGCCCACGCGGGTGATCCACCGCGGATCCACGTAGATCTTCACCGGCACCATGTGCGATGCGTCGGGTCTCGGCACGGTGGTGTCGATGCGCACGTCGCCGTATCCCTTGTTCCAGACCGCGGTGCGCAGCCGCGCCAGCGTCGAATCGAGAGCGACGAGATCGAGCGGCGCGCCGCTCTTGAGCACCACTGCGTTCGTCAGCT
>Ga0126306_10002728_pt1 | contig 10048 bp, 11 predicted proteins | sample Plot27_FD_92592 | JGI IMG/M metagenome (GOLD analysis project Ga0126306, IMG submission 92592) | Serpentine soil microbial communities from UC McLaughlin Reserve, CA, USA - Plot27 | ecosystem: Environmental > Terrestrial > Soil > Grasslands | place: USA: UC McLaughlin Reserve, Lake County... | reverse complement strand
CTCAATCGTCTTGCCGATCCCCTGCAGGCTCTTCGCCTTGCCCTCGAGGGCGAGCTCCGCGATCGAGCCGGCGGTCTCGCGGATCCGCTGGGAAGCGCGGCGGTACGCGAGCGGACGGAACGGATCCGAGCCCTCGAGCTCGAGCAGGTCGGCGAGCAGGTCGAACTGGTCGGCGACCTCGTTGTTCCTGGGCAGCTTCGTGGTCGCCATCCCCGGCGATGATACGGCGCGTGCCACGAGCCACCGTCTGCCTGCCCACGTACGACGAGCGCGAGAACCTCGAGCCGCTGGTGCGCGCGCTCGGCGCGGTGCTCGGCCCTGGCGACCGCGTGCTCGTGATTGACGACAGCTCGCCGGACGGGACGGGGGAGATCGCCGATCGCCTAGCGGCCGAGCTGGATTGGGTCGACGTGCTCCACCGGCCGCGCAAGGAGGGACTCGGCCGCGCCTACCTCGACGGGTTCCGCCGAGCGCTGGCCGACGGCGCCGAGCTCGTGCTCGAGATGGACTGCGACTTCTCGCACGACCCCGCCGACGTTCCGCGTTTGCTCGGGGCGTCCGAGGGAGCGGATCTCGTGCTCGGCTCCCGCTACGTGCCCGGTGGCGGCACGCGGAACTGGGGCCTCTTACGTCAGGCGATCTCGCGCTGGGGATCGCTCTACGCCCAGGTCCTGCTCGGACTGCACGTCCGCGACCTGACGGGGGGCTTCAAGTGCTACCGGCGCGAGGTCCTGGAGACGATCGACCTCGAGGCGATCCGCTCCCGCGGCTACGCCTTCCAGATCGAGACGACCTACCGCGCCGTGCGAGCCGGGTTCCGCGTGGTCGAGATCCCGATCCGCTTCACCGACCGCGAGGTGGGCGGCTCGAAGATGTCGCGCGCGATCGTGCTCGAGGCGATCTGGAAGGTGCCGGTGCTCCGGATCGCTAGCCGCCGCTGGTCGCGCGCCGCTGCATCGCGTTGAAGCGGATGTAGAGCAGCGACGCGCCTCCGAAGAAGACAGCCGCCGCGCAGAGGCCGACGAGCACGAGCGCCGTCCCCTCGAGCACGACGAGCGCATAGATGCCGAGCGCGATCCCCGCGGCGATGAAGGCCCACGTGGTGAAGACGTCGCCGAGCAGCGGCCTCACCGTCCCCATGATGGCCGGCGGGATCAGCGAGAACGCGAGCCCGACGGGCCTGCAAAGCAGCAACGCGGCGACGAGCCCCCACCACTCGTTGAAGACAGAGAACCAGCCGGCCACGCAGACGATCGCGAAGAGGAGCGAGAAGCGGTGCAGGCCCGACGCCAGCATGGATTCATCATCGCGGTGTAGCGTGACGGCATGCGCGACATCGGCGACGCCACCTTCGAGCAGGACGTCCTCCAGGCGGACAAACCGGTCGTCGTCGACTTCTGGGCCCCGTGGTGCGGGCCGTGCCACGCGGTGACCGGGTTGCTCGAGAAGCTGGCGGCCGAGCACGAGAGCAAGGCCGACTTCGTCAAGGTCAACGTGGACGACAACTTCGCGACCGCGTCGCGCTACGAGGTGCTGGCGCTGCCGACCACGATGCTCTTCAGCGGCGGCGAGCCGAAGGCGACGGTCATGGGCGCTCGCCCCCGCTCGGATTTCGAGCGCGCGTTCTCGGACTGGCTTTGAACCAGGGGAACCCATGGTCCCCCTGGTGGACCCCTCCTTCTAAGTTCTTCCGAACGGCAAGGGGGCCGGCAAAGCCGACCCCTCCAAACCGGCTCTAATAGCCATGTCTGGGGTCAGACCCCGGCCACGGCTCGAAGATCATGGCCGCGCCACCAGCGTGACGCCACGATCGCCGTCGCAATCTCAGCCGCCACGTCCCTCCCGGCCGTGTCGGGGGTCTGACCCTGGACACGTACGTCTTGGTCACGCCTCGAGCGGGCGCTCGCCGACCGGCTCGAGCGCTCGCCGCCTCTCGCGCTTGGCGGGCGTACCGCTCCCTTCGAAGTCGGTGTGGTGGAGCCGGCTGCGCGGGTCGATCGCCGTGTAGACGAGGTCCACGATCAGGTTGAGGACGATCACGCAGACCGTGCCGAAGAGGACGACGCCCATGATCACCGGCAGGTCGCGGCGCGCCAGGCTCTGGATCGCGATTCCGCCGATCCCGGGGAGCCCGTAGACCCGCTCGACGAAGACCGCGCCGCCCAGCGCGAGCCCGATGTCCATCCCGAGCATCGTGACGACCGGAAGCAGCGCGTTCCGAAGCACGTGCGAGCGCATGACCTGCGTCTCGGAGGCCCCTTTCGCGCGCGCCGTGCGCACGTAGTCCTCACCGAGCGCTTCCAGAACGCTCGCACGGACCATCCGCATGTAGATGGCGGCGAACATGAGCGCGAACGTGATCCACGGCAGCCAGAGGTGCCAGGCCCACTGGAGCGGGCCGCCGCAGCCGGTGGTCGGGGAGACCAGGTCGCAGTAGCCGCCGGCCGGTGCGAGGCCGAGCCGCTCGCCGAACACATAGGACAGGATCAGCCCGATCCACACCGGGTGCGCCGAGATCCCGATCAGCACGAAGACGGTCGCCGTGCGGTCGAGCAGGGAGCGGGGCCTGAGAGCGGAGAGCAATCCGACCGGAATCGCGATCAGCAGCCAGACGATCGCGCCGCCGAAGACGAGCGACGCGGTCACCGGCGCCGCCTGCAGGAGGATCTCGCTGACCTCGCGCCGGGTGACGTACGAGTGGCCGAGGTCTCCGTGAAGCATCTGGCCGACGAACTGCGCGTACTCGTGCACGATCGAGCCCTCGAGCGGGATCACCGTCCGCAGGTCGATCGTCTCCGACGCCTGCCCACGCCCGATCGTCGACGACTCGGTCGGGATCACGAAGAAGATCAGGTAGGTGACGAAGCTCATCACGAAGAAGAGCAACAGCCCCCATACGAGCCGCCGCACGAGGTAGCCCGTCACCCGCTCAACCCTAGACCGTCAGCGGAAGTGCTCCCACCCTTCGAGGTCTACTCGCTCGCCGCGCAGACGGATCTCGACGCCCTCTCCCTCCGTGCATCGGCCAATCGCGTGGAAGCGGCCGGCAGCGGGCACGGCGGCGAGAAGCTCGTAGTCCTCGCCGAAGCCGAGGTCGTCGACGGTTGCCCCGTCGGCGAGCGGAACCTGCTCGAGGTCGATCTCGCAGCGGACGCCCGAGCGGCGGACGATGTGCGCCGCGTCGATCGCGAGGCCGTCGGAGAGGTCGAGCATCGCCCTCGCCGTCCGGGCCAGCTCGCGTCCTTCTTCCAGTCGCAACGGCGGACGGACGTATCGCTCTTCACGGAACGCGGCACCTGCTCCGCCCAGCCGGCCGGTCACGACGAGCACGTCTCCGGGGCGGGCGCCGGCGCGGCCCGGGACGCGTTCCGAGCGGCCCAGTGCGGTCACGGAGAGCACCACGGTTTCGGCCCGCGTCGTGTCGCCGCCCACGACTGGTACGCCGGTCTCCCCGATCCCCTCGTAGAGCTCGAGCACGTCCTCCACACGCGTGTCGCCGGGTGCGCCGAGCGCGACGAGCAGGCCGCTGGGCACGGCGCCCGACGCGGCCAAGTCGCTGAGGTTGACCGCCGCGGCACGGAAACCGAGATCGCGCCACGAGATCCAGTCGAGGCGAAAGTGCACGCCCTCCACGAGCGCGTCCTGCGTCACGACGACGCCGTCGACGACGGCCGCATCGTGCTCCAGCTGCGAGGCGAGCCCGCGCGTCTCGAGCTCGGCGAGCAGCCCGAGCTCGCCGAGGTCACCCAATCGCATCGCGAAGGGCCGCGGTATCGCGGGCGGCTTGGATGACGGCTACGCCGGCCGCGCCCGCCTCGATGCACGCCCGCGCGTTGGAAGCATCGATGCCGCCGATGGCGACGACCGGGATCGAGACGGCCGCACAAATCTCCCTCAGGCCCTCGAGACCGATCGCCGGGTCGGCGTCCTCCTTCGACGGCGTCGGCCACACAGGCCCCGCGCCGACGTAGCTCGCGCCACGAGCCTCCGCGTCCAGGGACTCGTCCACAGTCACCGCCGAGAGCCCGAGCAGCAGTCCCTCCTCGAGCGCGCGCTCGGCACCCTCGTCGCTCCGCCCCAGGTGGACGCCGTCGGCGGCGAGCCGCAGCGCAGCCTCCACGTCGTCGTTGACGACGAAGGTTGCCGAGAGCGCGGCGAACGGCCGCCCGCGCTCTACGATCTCGTCGGTCGACGCCCCCTTCAACCGCAGCTGCACCACGGTTGCACCCCCGTCGACTGCCGCGCGCGCCGTCTCGAGATCCTCGACGAGCACGTGCAGCCTCACTGCTCGCGGACCCGCGCGCGGGCGTCGAGGCTGCCCGGGTCGAGGGCGGCGAGCGCGTCGTAGAGGCCTGCGTGGAAGGTACCGGGGCCGCGCGCTTCGACCGCCGCGTCCTCTCCGGCGACGCCGAACGCGACGAGCGCCTCCACGGCCGCCTCGAACGGCTCGTCGCGCTTGGCCCCGAGGAAGGCGCCTGTGATCGCCGTGGACATGCACCCCGTGCCGCTGACCGACGCGAGCAGCTCGTGGCCGTTCGCGATCGCGGCGACCCGGTCGCCGTCGGAGACGTGGTCGACCGCGCCGGTGGCGGCCACGACGAGATCGAGCCGGTCCGCCGCCGCCCGGGCGAGCTCGGCTGCGTCGCTGCCCGCGGCGATCGACTCGACGCCGCGCACCTCCGCTTGCACGCCGACCAGCGTCGCGATCTCGCCAACGTTGCCGCGCAGGACCGCGACTCGCAGCTCGGCGAGCAGGCCTCGGGCAGTGTCCGTCCGGTAGCGCGTCGCCCCTGCGCCGACGGGGTCGAGGACGATCGGGATCCCGCGGTCGTTCGCGACGCGACCGGCGAGCACCATCGACTCGACCCAGTGCGACGACAGCGTTCCGATGTTGAGGACGAGCGCGCTCGCGAGCCCGACCATCTCCTCCACCTCTTCGATCGCGTGCGCCATCACGGGCAACGCGCCCAGCGCGAGAGTGGCGTTCGCCGTCTCGTTCATGACGACGTAGTTCGTGATCTGGTGGACGAGCGGCTTCTCGTCCCGAATCCGGGCGAGCGTGTCGCCGGCGCTCAACGCACGCCCGCGAGATGGAAGACATCGACGGGGCCTTCGCCCGCGCCGATCTCCGTCAGCCCGTTCTTGACCGCATCGGATGCGACCTTGCCGGCGGCGCGGGTGACCCGCACGGGACGCTCCCCCTTGGCCAACAGGGCCGCGACCGTCGCCGAATGCGTGCACCCCGCGCCGTGCGTCGCGGGCACGTCGTGGCGCGGGACCGGGAACTCGTAGTGCTCGACGCCGTCGTAGAAGTGGTCGACTGCGTCGTCCCCGTGGCCACCCGTCACGATCACGGCCGCGGCTCCGAGCTCGTGCAGCCGCTCGGCCAGCTCGCGCCTTGGGGCGCCCGGCCGGCCGGTCAGCGCCTCGGCCTCGAGCAGGTTGGGCGTCACGATCGTCGCGAGCGGAAAGAGCCGCCGCACGAGCACGTCGACGGCGTCATCTAGGAGCAGCTTCGCGCCCGAGCTCGCGACCATGACGGGATCGACGACGAGCGGCGTCTCCCGGCCCTCGAGGAAGTCGGCCACCGTCTCGATGATCGGCGCTGAGAACAGCATCCCGGTCTTCGCGGCGTCCACGCCAATGTCGTCGTAGACCGCCTCCAGTTGGGCGCGGACGAACTCGGGCGGCAGCTCGTGGACGGCCGCGACTCCGAGCGTGTTCTGCGCCGTCGAGGCGACCAGAACGGACATGCCGTGACAGCCGGCCGCTGCGAACGCCTTCAGGTCGGCCTGGATGCCGGCGCCTCCGCCCGAGTCGGAGCCTGCAATGGTCAAGCAACGAGGTACCAATCGACTCCCTTCGCCGGTATTAGCCGGATCAGGTTCTGCGGGTGTGTTCTCAGCCCCTTGGGGGCACCCCGGCGAGGCGAGAGTAGCATCGGCTCCATGAGTGGAGTCGCACGCTACGACGGGGTTGCGGAGTGGTACGACCGCGAGCTCGCGGGCGGCCCGACGGGGCTGAGCGCCCGAAAAGTTGTGGGCCGCCTCCTCGGCGAGCCTGAGGGGCACCTGCTGGACGTCGGCTGCGGCGGCGGCGCCATCGCGCAGGCCGCCGCGGCGTTGGGCTGGCGGGTCACCGGCGTGGACGTCTCGGAGGACCAGCTGCGGCTGGCGCGCGAGCGCGGTGTGGACGTCGTGCGCGGCGACGCCACCGCGCTGCCGTTCGAGGGTGCGAGCTTCGACGCGGCCGTGTCGGTCTTCACCCACACCGACATGGACGACTTCGCAGGCGCGCTGCGCGAGGTCGTGCGCGTCCTCCGACCGGACGCACCGTTCGTCTACCTCGGCGTGCACCCCTGCTTCATCGGTCCGCACTCGCGCTTCCTGGCGGGAGAGGGCCTGCCCGAGCTCTTCCCCGGCTACTGGGAAACGCAGCGCTACACCAAGGGGCCGGGGATCTCACCCGCCGGACTACGCGCGAAGGTCGGGGCCACGCACCTGCCGCTCGGCACCTTCGTTCAGGCGTTCCTCGATGCCGGATTCCAGATGGAGCGCCTTGAGGAGCCCGCCGCTCCCGAACGCGAGTACCCGCACCTGATCGCGCTCCGCTGCCGACGATGACGGTTGCTCTGCCGGACGAGCTGCTCGCCGGCGAGGAGCTCGCCTACCTCACCACCGAGCCGGCTCGCGAGGCCCGCACCGCGCCGCTCCCGGACGAGCTTCATCCGCGCGTCCGGGAGGCCCTCGCCGCCCGCGGGATCGACGAGCTCTTCACCCACCAGCGCGACGCCTGGGACGCAGTCGCGCGCGGCGAGCACGTCGTGATCGCGACCGGCACGGCGAGCGGCAAGACGCTCGGCTTCAACCTGCCCGTACTCGACGCGCTAGCGCGCGAGCCCAAGACGCGCGCCCTCTACCTGTACCCGACGAAGGCGCTCGCCCAGGACCAGGCCCGAGCGCTGACCGAGCTCCGCGTCCCGAAGGTGCGCTCGGCGATCTACGACGGCGACACGCCGAGCGAGCAGCGCTGGCAGATCCGTAAGTGGTCGAACCTGATCCTGACCAACCCCGACATGCTCCACGTGGGCGTCCTGCCCCACCACGACCGCTGGGGCGACGTGCTCTCGAACCTGGCCTTCGTCGTGATCGACGAGGCGCACGTCTACCGGGGCGTCTTCGGCTCGCACGTCGGCAACGTGCTGCGCCGCTTGCGCAGGCTCGCGCACGTCTACGGCGCCGAGCCGCGGTTCCTCCTCGCCTCGGCGACGATCGCGAACCCCGGCGAGCTGGCGCACGCACTGCTCGGCGTCGACGCCACCGTTGTCGACGATGACGGCGCACCGCGGGCCGAGCGGACGATCGCGCTCTGGAACCCGCCGCTGCTGGACGAGGAGCTCGGCCAGCGCGCGAGCGCGCTCGGGGAGGCGTCGCGCCTCCTGGCGGAGCTGGTCTCCCGGGAGCGCCGAACCCTGGCCTTCGGCAAGAGCCGCAAGGCCGCGGAGCTCGTCCACCGCTTCACGGTCGAGCGCCTCGGCGACCGCGAGCTGGCGAAGCGGCTCTCCCCGTACCGTGCCGGGTACACACCCGCTCAGCGGCGCGAGATCGAGCGGCGGCTCGTCGAGGGCGAGCTGCTCGGAGTCGCGGCCACCGACGCGCTCGAGCTCGGGATCGACGTCGGCCTGCTCGACGCAGTCATCTCGGTCGGCTTCCCCGGCACGGTCGCAAGCCTCCGCCAGCAGTGGGGCCGCGCCGGCCGCCGCGACCACGGGCTCGCCGTCCTCGTCGCCAGCGAGGACGCGCTCGACCAGTACTTCATGCGCGAGCCCGAGACGCTGCTGAACCGCCGCGTGGAGGCGGCGATCCTCGACCACACCAACCCTCGCGTCCTCGACGGCCATGTGCGCTCGGCCGCGTTCGAGGCGCCGCTCGACGACGCCGACCGCGAGCTCCTCGGCGACGCCGCGCTCGAACGGGCGGCCGAGCTACCCGAGTTGAAGAAGACGCCGCGCGGCTACGTCTGGAACGGCCGGGACTACCCGGCTGCGCGCGTACCGCTCCGGTCGACGAGCCCGGACGCGTTCACGGTTGTCGACATCGAAAGCGGGTCGTTGCTGGGTCTCGTCGAGCGCGAGCGTGCGTACTCGACCGTGCACCAGGGCGCCGTCTACCTCCATCTCGGCGAGGCGTTCCACGTGCTCGAGCTCGACCTCGAGGCGCGCACCGCGCTCGTCCAACCCTTCTCGGGCGACTGGTACACGCAAGCGAAGAAGGAGACCAACACGGCGATCGAGGAGACGCTTCGCGCCGAGCGGCGGCTCGGTCTCGAGCTCTCGTTCGGCCGCGTCTCGGTGACGGAGCAGGTCGTCGCCTACCAGCGGCGCTCGATCCGAGGCGGCGAGCCGATCGACCTGATCGCGCTCGACCTCCCCGAGACGACCTTCGACACGGAGGCGGTCTGGTACCTGCCCGACGAAGAGCAGCTCGGCGCCTCCGTGAAGATGCCGAAGCTGCTCGGGACACTTCACGCGGCGGAACACGCGATGATCGCGATTCTGCCGCTGTGGGCCATGTGCGACCGCTGGGACATCGGTGGCCTGTCCACGAACGTCCACTTCCAGACCGGCGGCCCGACGGTCTTCGTCTACGACGGCCATTCGGGCGGCGTCGGGATCGCGCAGCGCGGATTCGACGTCTTCGAGAGCTGGGTCGAGGACACGGCCAAGCTGCTCGCCGGCTGCCCGTGCGACCACGGCTGCCCGTCGTGCGTCCAGTCGCCGAAGTGCGGCAACCTCAACGAGCCGCTCGACAAGGCCGGCGCCCTGGAGTTGCTCGAGAACATGCTCGCTGTCGATTCCGCGGCCGCCCGTTCGTCTATCTGACGTAACCGAACGAAGGGAGACCCCTCATGCAGTACATGTTCCTCATCTACACGCAGGAGGACACGTGGGAGCGCCTCAGCGACGGCGAGCAGGTCGCGGCGATGAGGGCCTACCGCGACTTCACCGAGGAGCTGCGCTCGGCCGGCGCGATGGTCGCGGGCGACCGGCTGCAGCCCACGGCGAACGCCACGACCGTCCGCGTGCGGGACGGCGAACGGCTCGTCACCGACGGTCCGTTCGCCGAGACAAAGGAGCAGCTCGGCGGCTACTACCTGATCGAGGCCGACTCGCTCGACGACGCGATCAGGTGGGCGGCGAAGCTACCCGGCTCGCACCACGGCTCGGTCGAGGTTCGCCCAATCGCGCAGGTGCCGGCGGGAGTGCCGTCGTAGCGAGCGTCGAGGCCGTCTTCCGGGAGGAGTGGGGGCGCGCGGTCGCAATCCTGGCCCGCGCCCTCGGCGACCTCGATCGCGCCGAGGAGGCAGTCCAGGACGCCTTCGCGCTCGCCGTCGAGCGCTGGCCGAGGGCCGGCGCCCCGGCGAACCCCGTAGCGTGGATCGTCACCGTCGCGAAGAACCGCGCGGTCGACCGGATCCGGCGCGAGCGAACCTTCGAACGCAAGCGCGAGCTACTCGAGCAGCTAGCAACGGTTGGGGGCGAAGACGTGGAAACTGGGAGCCGTAGGCTTGACGAGCGTCTGGCACTCGTCTTCACGTGCTGTCACCCGGCTCTCGCCCCGGAGGTCCGCGTCCCGCTGACCCTGCGCATGCTGGGCGGCCTGACCACGACAGAGATCGCGGCCGCCTTCCTCGTCCCCGAGCCGACGCTCGCGCAGCGGCTCGTCCGCGCCAAGCGCAAAATCCACGAGGCCGGGATCCCGCTCCGCATCCCGCCGGACGAGGACCTGCCGGATCGTCTGCGATCGGTTCTCGCCGTCGTCTACCTGATCTTCAACGAGGGATACTCCGCGAGCGGCGGACGCGAGCTCGTCCGCGCCGACCTCTGCGAGGAGGCGATCCGCCTCGGCAAGGTGCTCGCGGTGCTGATGCCCGACGAGGCCGAGGTTCTGGGCCTGCTGGCGCTAATGCTGCTGCACGACGCGCGACGCAACGCACGCACTGCAGCGGACGGTTCGCTCGTCCTCCTGGAGGAACAGGACCGCTCGCG
>Ga0126306_10002726_pt1 | contig 10051 bp, 6 predicted proteins | sample Plot27_FD_92592 | JGI IMG/M metagenome (GOLD analysis project Ga0126306, IMG submission 92592) | Serpentine soil microbial communities from UC McLaughlin Reserve, CA, USA - Plot27 | ecosystem: Environmental > Terrestrial > Soil > Grasslands | place: USA: UC McLaughlin Reserve, Lake County... | reverse complement strand
TGACGATCCAGGCGCAGATCCTCGAGGTCTTGAAGAAGGCCCAGGACGAGACGCATGCCGCGACGATCCTGATCACCCACGACCTGGGGCTGATCGCGGAGATGGCGGACCGGGTCTGCGTCATGTACGCCGGCAAGGTCGTCGAGCTGACCGACGTGTACACGCTGTTCAAGGCGCCCCGCCACCCGTACACGGTCGGGCTGATGGACAGTCTGCCGCGCCTGACCGTCGAGGAGGAGTCGCTCCGTCCGATCCCCGGGCAGCCGCCGAGCCTCATCAACCGGCCCCCCGGCTGCCCGTTCCACCCGCGCTGCTACCTCTCCCAGGGCCGGGTCCGCTGCCGCGAGGAAGAGCCACCGCTGCGGCCCATCGCTCAAGGGCATCTGACCGCGTGTCACTACGCCGAGGAGCTCGAAGGCCGGGTCGGTCATCTCGCGGAGCCCGTCACCGCCGAAGGCCAGTGATGGTCGCCCGCGAGCACGAGGAGCAGGAAGAGCACGAGCAAGAGCGGCGCGAGGTCATGGACACCGCGCCGACAGGAAATGAGATTCTCCGCATCGAGAACCTCGTCAAGTACTTCCCGATCCGTGCGGGGCTTCTGAAGCGCGTCGTCGGCCAGGTGCACGCCGTCGACAGCGTCTCACTCAATCTGGTTCAGGGCGAGACGCTGGGCCTGGTGGGCGAGTCGGGCTGCGGGAAGACGACGCTCGGCCGGACGATCATCAAGCTGCTCGAGCCGACGTCCGGCCGGATCGTCTTCAACGGTCGGGACATCACGGGGTTCACGCGGCGGCAGATGCGCGAGGTCAGGCGAGAGCTGCAGATCGTCTTCCAGGACCCGTACGCGTCGCTGAATCCGAGGATGACCGTGCGCGAGATCGTCGCCGAGCCGCTGCGGGTCCATGGCCTTTACACGAGGCGGCAAGGTCGCGCCCGGATCGATGAGCTGCTCCGCACGGTCGGCCTCAGCCCCGAGCACGCCAACCGGTTCCCGCACGAGTTCTCAGGCGGGCAGCGACAGCGGATCGGCTTTGCGCGCGCGCTCGCCCTCAACCCGCAGATGCTCGTGCTCGACGAGCCGGTCTCGGCGCTCGACGTGTCGATCCGCGCCCAGGTCGTCAACTTGCTCGAGTCGCTGCAGAGCGATTTCGGACTTACCTATCTCTTCGTCGCGCACGATCTGTCGCTCGTCCGACACATCTCCGACCGTGTCGCTGTGATGTATCTCGGCAAGGTGGTCGAGATCGGGTCGCGGCGCGAGATCTACGAGCAGCCGACCCACCCGTACACGCAGGCCCTGCTCTCGGCCGTTCCGGTCGAGGAGCCGACGCAGCGCGGCAAGCGCAAGCGGATCGTGCTCGAGGGCGACGTGCCCAGCCCGGCCGATCCGCCCTCGGGGTACCGCTTTCGCACTCGCTGCTGGAAGGCCCAGCCGATCTGTGCCGAGGAAGAGCCGCCCCTGATCGACCGTGGCCACGGTCATCCGAGCGCTTGCCATTTCGCGGAGATTCTCAAGCCGCTCGATGTCGTCGAGACGCCCTCCTAAGGGTTCGAGCGGCGTCCTCCTGCCGCGCTCAACCCTCGCGCCGGTGCTGCCGATGGAGTCTTGGCTGGGATTTCGCAGGATTCGTCTAACCATCGACGCATAATGTCGTCAGAACTAGGGTGCTTGGTATGACAGTGCACGAGGCCACATGCGAACGGGCGCGCCGACTGGCGTCGCTGCGCCCAGACGGCCCGGGGTCCGAGCTCGAGGAGCTGTTCCTCGCCTTCCACCTGGCCGACTGTGCGGGATGCCGAGCCTATGCCGACGCTGTCGCGGCCTCGACCGCGGCGATCCGCGCGACACCACCGATCGAAACTCCCGCGTTCGCTCTCCTCGAGGGACGGCGCCGCAGGATCCCCATGCGGGCGTTGCAGGCGGCGGCTGCGGCAGTCATCGTCGCCACCGCAGGCCTTTCGGGCCTCGCCGGCTTGTCGCAGCAGCAGCAAGTCAACGCAGCACCCTCAGTTCAGCGGCCCGCGTATCTCGACTCGGCGAGCTACGAGCAGGCGCTCATTCAGAAGCTCACGAGGGTGCCCGTTCGGTTCCACCAAGGCTCGCGGATCGCCAGTTAGTCCGACGCAGCTCGGACGCGCCTCTCGATAGACTCACGTCGGGCCGCGGCTTCGCACGCCCTCTGTCCTGACCGCACGAGCTTTGTAGGAGGCGCATGTCCAACCGGGAAAACGGCCGCAACGTGGGCAAGATCGTCGAGATCAAGGGCGTCGTGATCGACGCTGTCTTCCCCGACACCCTGCCCTCGATCAACAGTGCGGTCTCGATCCAACTGCCGGGCGACGGCGGGACGCTGATTGCGGAGGTGCAGCAGCATCTCGGCGACGACCGCGTCCGCGTCGTCGCGATGGACTCGACCGACGGCCTCGCCCGAGGCATCGATGTCGTCGACACGGGCGGCCCGATCAGCGTGCCTGTGGGCGAGCCGACCCTCGGACGCCTCTGGAACGTGATCGGCGACCCCGTCGACAACGGGGACGCGCTTCCGGAGGGCAGCGAGCGCTGGCCGATCCACCGCGATCCGCCGGAGTTCCGCGAACTGTCGCCGACGATGGAGATCTTCGAGACGGGCATGAAGGTGATCGACCTGGTCGCCCCGTTCGTGCGCGGCGGCAAGATCGGGCTCTTCGGCGGCGCCGGGCTCGGCAAGACGGTGCTGATCCAGGAGCTGATCAACAACGTCGCAGTGCAGCACGGCGGCGTCTCGGTCTTTGCCGGAGTCGGCGAGCGGACGCGCGAGGGCAACGACCTCTGGCGCGAGATGACAGAGACGGGGGTCATCGACAAGGTCGCGCTGGTCTACGGCCAGATGAACGAGCCGCCGGGCGCGCGTCTGCGCGTCGGCCTCTCCGCGCTGACGATGGCGGAGTACTTCCGCGACGAGGGGCAGGACGTGCTCCTCTTCATCGACAACATCTTCCGCTTCGTGCAGGCGGGCTCTGAGGTGTCGGCGCTGCTCGGCCGCATGCCGAGCGCAGTCGGCTACCAGCCGACGCTCGCAACCGAGATGGGCCAGCTCCAGGAGCGCATCACGTCGACGCGGACCGGTTCGGTGACCTCGGTGCAGGCGATCTACGTCCCTGCGGACGACCTGACCGATCCAGCGCCGGCGAACACGTTCGCCCATCTCGACGCGTTCATCGTGCTCTCGCGGCCGATTTCCGAGAAGGGCATCTACCCGGCGATCGACCCGCTCGACTCCTCGTCGCGGGCACTCGACCGCACGGTCGTCGGCGATGAGCACTACGACACCGCCACACGCGTGCAGGAGATCCTCCAGCGCTACAAGGACCTGCAGGACATCATCGCGATCCTCGGCATGGACGAGCTCTCCGACGAGGACAAGCTCGTCGTCCAGCGCGCGAGGAAGGTCGAGCGGTTCCTCTCGCAGCCGATGAACGTTGCCGAGGCCTTCACCGGGCAGCCGGGCGTCTACGTCCGCGCCGAAGACACGATCAAGGGCTTCCAGGAAATCATCGAAGGGCAGCACGACGACTTGCCCGAGCAGGCGTTCTACATGGTCGGCACGATCGACGAGGCGATGATGAAGGCACGCGGCGAGGATCCGGTCGCGGCTCGGCGCGCCGCGCGCGAGACGGCCGGCGCGGCCGCCTAGGCGTACGTGTCAGCTCGGCCGCGCTTCGACGTCTCGTTGGTCACGCCCGACGGTACGGTGTTCGAGGGCGACGCCGAGATGCTCATCGTCCCCGGGGCGGCGGGCGAGATCGGCGTGCTCGCACGGCACGCGCCGCTCGTCGCGACGCTGAAGTCGGGAGCGACGCGCGTGCACCTCGGCGCCGAGCACGTCGAGGAGTTCGCGACCGGGCCAGGCTTCTTCACCGTCCAGCTCGACCGCGCGATCGCGCTCGTCGACCACGCGGTCAAGGCGTCCGAGATCGACCGCGAGGCGGCCGAGCGCATGCTCGAGGAGGCGAAGGCCGAGCTCGACCGGATCGAGAGCGGCGAATCGTCGGCCGACCGCTGGGTGATCGAGCAGCGCATCATTCATGCGGAGACCCAGCTCGAGGTCGCAACCGGCGGCTTGGACCTCCGCGACGTGCGCGCAAGGGTAAGCGCCGGCCGTCGCCACGAATAGCCCCTGCCGGACAGGGCCGCAGCCCGGGCCGTTGGACCCAGGTGCCAGGCACCGAGAGCGGGCGCGGTGCGAGAACGGGCCCTGTATGCAGGGACGTCACACCTCCGTGATGAACCCTCGACCACCCTCCAGGTGCCAGGCACCGTTGAGGAAACGTGACGCGGGTGTGCAAGGATCGTGACAGTGGCTGCTACGCTTTTTGGCGCCCCGGAGAGCTTTGAACGGCAGCTTGGCGACCGGGTTACCAAACGCCTAAAGAGCCTGGAGCCCACGCTCCCGATCTTCTTTAGGTGGGAGCGGTCTTCGTGAGCGAACGGATCGAACAGCTGAAGGAACTGCTCGAGCGGCGGATCGCCGTTCTCGACGGCTCCTGGGGCGTGCTCATCCAGCGCGAGGTGAAAGGGGAGGAGGCGTACCGTGGTGAGCGGTTTCGGGACCACCCCCGCGACGTCGCCGGCGATCCCGACCTGCTCAACATCACGCGCCCCGAGGTCGTCCTCGGCATCCACCGCGACTACTTCGCAGCGGGCGCCGACATCGCGACGACGAACACCTTCACGGCGACCTCGATCGGCCAGGGCGACTACGCGCTCGAAGGTGCCGCCTACGAGATGAACGTCCAGGGGGCGCGCCTCGCCCGGCAGGCCGCCGACGAGCTCGACCGCCCGGCTTGGGTCGCGGGCTCGATCGGTCCCCTCAACGTCTCGCTCTCGGTCTCCCCGCGCGTCGAAGACCCGATGTACCGCTCGCACACCTTCGACCAGGTCGTGGAGACCTACGCGGAGCAGATCCGCGCGCTCGTCGAGGGCGGCGTCGACCTGCTCCTGATCGAGACGATCTTCGACACGCTGAACGCGAAGGCCGCGGTCGCGGCGGCACTCGACGTCGCGCCTGACATTCCACGCTGGATCTCGTTCACCGCGATCGACAAGAGCGGCCGCAATCTCTCAGGCCAGACCGTGGAAGCGTTCTGGGCCTCGATTGAGCACGCCGAGCCACTGATCGTCGGGGTCAACTGCTCGCTCGGCGCCACCGAGATGCGCCCGTTCGTCGAGGGTCTCGCCCGGGTCGCGCCGACCTACGTCTCCTGTCATCCGAACGCGGGCCTCCCGAACGAGATGGGCCTGCACGACGAGCAGCCGGGCGACACGAGCCGTTTCCTGCACGAGTTCGCGGCGGAGGGTCTGCTCAACGTCGTCGGCGGCTGCTGTGGCACGACGCCGGAGCACGTCAGGGCGATCGTCGCAGCGACCGAGGGCCTGTTCGCCAGGCGGGTTCCGCCTCGCCGAGAGCATCCGGCGTTCAGCGGCATGGAGCCCTTCCAGATCGGCCCCGACACCGGCTTCGTCCTGATCGGCGAGCGCACGAACGTCACCGGCAGCGCGCGCTTCCGCCGCATGGTGGAGGCGGACGACTGGCAGGGCGCGCTCGAGGTCGCGCTCGAGCAGGTGCGCGGCGGCGCAAACCTGCTCGACGTGAACATGGATGCCGACCTGCTCGACGGCGTCCAAGCGATGACCACATTCCTCAACCTGATCGCGACCGAGCCCGAGGTCGCGCGCATCCCGATCATGGTCGACAGCTCCCGCCCGGAGGTGCTCGAGGCCGGCCTCAAGTGCATCCAGGGCAAAGGCGTCGTCAACTCGATCTCCCTCAAGGAAGGCGAGGAGGCGTTCCTCGACCAGGCCCGCCGGATCCGCCGCTACGGCGCCGCGGTGATCGTGATGGCGTTCGACGAGCAAGGCCAAGCCGACACGGTCGAGCGCAAGGTCGAGATCTGTGGCCGCGCCTACGACCTGCTGAAGCAGGAGGCGGGCTATCCGCCCGAGGACATCGTCTTCGACCCCAACGTCCTCGCGGTCGCGACCGGGATCGAGGAGCACGACGAATACGCCAAGAACTTCATCGCGGCGCTGCCGCTGATCAAGGAGCGCTGCCCCGGTGCGCGCACCTCCGGCGGCATTTCGAACCTCAGCTTCAGCTTCCGGGGCAACGACGCCGTTCGCGAGGCGATGCACGCCGCGTTCCTCTACCACGCGATCCAGGCGGGCCTGGACATGGGGATCGTGAATGCGGGGCAGCTCGCGGTCTACGAGGACATCGAGCCGGAGCTCAAGGAGCATGTCGAGGACGTGATCTGGAACCGCCGGCCCGACGCGACCGAGCGCCTCGTCGAGCTCGCAAGCCGCGTCAAGGGCGAGGGCTCCCGGCGAGAGCGCGATCTCACGTGGCGTGAGGACGCGGTCGAGAAGCGCCTCGAGCACGCGCTCGTCCACGGGATCGTCGACTTCATCGAGGAAGACACAGAGGAAGCGCGTCAGAAGCTCGACCGCCCGATCGACGTGATCGAGGGCCCGCTGATGGAGGGGATGAAGGTGGTGGGCGACCTGTTCGGGTCGGGCCGCATGTTCCTGCCGCAGGTCGTCAAGAGCGCGCGCGCGATGAAACGCGCAGTCGCGTACCTGGAGCCGTACATGGACCTGGAGAAGCAGCAGGGAAACGGTGGGCCGCAGGGCCGCGCCGTGCTCGCGACCGTGAAGGGCGACGTGCACGACATCGGCAAGAACATCGTCGGCGTCGTTCTCGGCTGCAACAACTACGACGTCGTCGACCTCGGCGTGATGGTGCCGGCGGACAAGATCCTCGACACCGCACTCGAGGTCGGCGCGGACGTCGTCGGACTCTCTGGCCTGATCACCCCTTCACTCGACGAGATGGTCAGCGTCGCGCACGAGATGGAGCGCCGCGGCCTCGACCTGCCGTTGCTGATCGGCGGCGCCACGACATCGAAGCAGCACACCGCCGTCAAGATCGCGCCGGAGTACTCGCACCCCGTCGTGCACGTGCTCGACGCGTCCCGCGTGATCGGGGTGATGTCCGACCTCCTGGACCGCGAGGGCCGCGAGCGGCTGGACCTCGAGAACCGAGAGCTGCAGGATCGGCTCCGCACGCAGCACGCAGAGAAGGAGCGCAAGCCGCTCCTGCCCTTCGCCGAGGCGCGTGCGAACCCACAGCGCCCCGACTTCAGCGACCTGCCGGTCCCCTCGTTCACCGGTCGCCGGATCGTCGAGCCTGACCTTGAGACGATCGTCCGCTACATCGACTGGCAGTTCTTCTTCCATGCCTGGGAGCTGAAGGGGAAGTTCCCGGCACTGCTCGACCAGCCGGCCGCACGCGAGCTCTACGACGACGCGCTCGCCGTCCTCGACCAGGTCGTCTCGACGCGGGCCTTCCAGCCGCGCGGCGTGTACGGCTTCTGGCCGGCCCACTCCGACGGTGACGATGTCGTGCTCGATGACGGGAGGAAGTTCCACTTCCTGCGACAGCAGAGCGCGTACGGGGATTCGCGCCCGAATCGCTCGCTCGCCGACGTCGTGGCGCCGAGCGGCGATCACGTCGGGGCGTTCGCGGTCACGATCCACGGTGCCGACGAGCTCGCCGCCCGCTACGAGGCCGAGCACGACGACTACAACGCGATCATCGTCAAGGCGCTCGCCGACCGGCTCGCCGAGGCGTTTGCCGAGTACCTGCACGGGGTCGCCCGGCGCGAGTGGTACGAGACCGGCCCGGAGCTCTCGAGCGAGGAGCTGATCGCGGAGCGCTATCGAGGGATCCGGCCGGCGTTCGGCTACCCGGCCTGTCCCGACCACTCGGAGAAGCGAACGCTCTTCGAGGTGCTCGGGGCGGAGGAGGTCGGCCTGGAGCTCACGGAGAGCTACGCGATGCTGCCCGCCGCCGCGGTCAGCGGCATCTACCTGGCGCACCCGGATGCCCGCTACTTCAGCGTCGGCCGGGTGGGCCGCGACCAGGGGGAGGACTACGCGGCCCGCAAGGGCGTCCCGTTCGAGCAGGTGGAACGCTGGCTCGCGCCGAACCTCACTTCGGCGCCCCGGCCGGAGCCGGCGCTATCCTGAGCCCGGGGACGCCTTCGAGGCGTCTTCCGTTTTTCACATGAAGACGACGCTGAAGAGAGGCATCGGCCGCGCCGCAGAGCTGAACGGGAACGGGCACGCCGTGTTCCCGCCGGCGATCGACTCTCCGGTGCGCCGTTATCGCCAGCCCGAGCCCGACCCGCGGAGCCTTGCTGGGCTCTTCGGGCGGATCTTCCTCTGGCTCGTGATCGTGACGCTCATGCTCGCCGCGGGGATCGCCGGCGGGACGTACCTCTACGTCGAGCAGGACATCGCGAGCAGCCTCGGTCCGCGGTCAGCCGACGTCAAGGCGGCGCAGAAAGCTCTCGACGTGGTGATCCCGGGCGAGCCGACGACGGCGCTCGTACTCGGCTACGACAAGCGTGCGGGGGTGGAAGGCTCGGCGACCGGTCACTCCGACACGCTGATGCTGATCCGGGCCGATCCCGCGCTCGAGACCGTGACGATGCTGTCTTTCCCCCGCGATCTGCTCGTCGAGATCCAGGGCTGCAAGAACGGCCCGTTCACGTCCAGAATCAACAACGCGTACGGCGAATGCGGTTCGTCGGCGGCGATCGAGACCGTGCGACATCTGACCGGCGTGCCGATCAACTTTCTCGTCACGGTGAACTTCCGCGGTTTCAAGCAAGTCGTCAGCCGGATCGGGGGCGTGTGGGTCGACGTCGACCGCCGATATTTCAACGACAACTCGACCGGGCGCGACCGCTACGCGGTGATCGACCTTCAGCCCGGCTATCAGAAGCTGAACGGCGCGGACGCGCTCGAGTACGTGCGCTACCGGCATCTCGACTCCGACTTCTTCCGGCTTGCGCGGCAACAGCAGTTTTTGCGTGGGATCAAGCAGCGCGCGACCGATTTCCCGCTGATCGACCTCCCGAAGCTCGTCAAGACCGTGACGTCGAATGTCGAGGTCGGCAAGGGCGACGGAACCCGCTTCGACGCACGCACGCTGCTCGACTACGCGGCCCTCGTCTACGGGCTGCCGGCCCGCCACGTGATCCAGGCGAAGATCGACCTCAGCTGCTACCAGGGGCTGAACGAGGTCGTCGTGCCCCAGTCGTGCATCCAGGCCGCAGTGAACGACTTCCTCCAGCCCGACGTCGATGCGTCCCTCAAGGCGACGGATGTGGCGTTGAATCGGCGTCGCTCCGACACCGCTCCGTCGCCGTCACGGACGACTGTCACGGTGCTGAACGGCAACGGGCAGGTCGGCTCCGCGACCTCCGCCGCGTCACAGCTCGGCGCCCGCGGCTACAGGATCGTGACGAGCGGCGACGGGAACGCGCCGAGCTGGGAGTACTTCCGGAGCGAGGTCTACTTCCAGGGCGGCGCCGACAACCGCGCCGCGGCGAACAAGCTCGCCAAGCTCTTCGGCGACGCGCGGGTCTCCGCCCTTCCGGAGGACATCCGCCCGCTGTCCAACGACGCCGCGGTGACCGTGATCGTGGGGCAGACCTACCACGGGACGATCGCGGCCGCCCCCGCCGACAAGACGCCGGAGCGCTCCGTGCCTGCCGTGCGCTCGGACTCGGCCGCGAGGCCGCTTCTACAGGCGGTCGCGAAGCGCGTCCCGTACACGCTGATGGTGCCGACGAAAGTCGAACAGAGCTCGTCGCTCAGCACGATCACCCCGATTCGCGTCTACAGACTCGGCGGCAGCAACGCCGTTCGGCTGACGTACACGATCGGCGGGATCGATTACTGGGGCATCCAGATGACCGACTGGAACGACGCGCCGGCCCTCGAGGACCCGAACGAGGTGACGACGATCGGCAGGCGCACGTACCGGCTCTACTACAACGGTTCGCACCTCCACATTGTCGTGCTCGACGCCGGAGGCGCGACCTACTGGGTCGTGAACTCGCTGCTCGACAAGCTCTCCAACGAGACGATGCTCGCGATCGCCAAGGGTCTCCGTCCGCTTGAGCCTGGGTAGGCTTCGCGCCCGTGAGCAGGATCGGCGTC
>Ga0126306_10002725_pt1 | contig 10055 bp, 8 predicted proteins | sample Plot27_FD_92592 | JGI IMG/M metagenome (GOLD analysis project Ga0126306, IMG submission 92592) | Serpentine soil microbial communities from UC McLaughlin Reserve, CA, USA - Plot27 | ecosystem: Environmental > Terrestrial > Soil > Grasslands | place: USA: UC McLaughlin Reserve, Lake County... | reverse complement strand
TGGTGAGCGAGGAGAAGCCGCCTATCTCGGTCTGGTGCTTCGGCGGCTTCCGGCTCGCGATCGGCGACGAGGTGCTCGACCTTTCCCCGATCCGGCCGCGGGCCCGCGCCGCGCTGCGCCTGCTGGCGCTCAGGGCCGGCCAGCCGGTGCACCGGGAGGCGCTGATCGAGGCGTTCTGGTCGGACCTCCCGCCGGAGGCGGCCACCCGGAACCTGCACACCACGATCTCCAGCCTGCGCAGCTTCCTGGAGCCGGGGCGGGAGCGCGGCAAGGCCCAGCTTGTGGTCCGCGCCGGCGAGGCGTACCTGCTCGCGCTGCCCGCCGGGGCGTACGCCGACACGGTGGCGTTCCAGGACGCGCTGGACCGGTGGCGGCAGGCCCGGATCGCCCAGGACGAGGCCGGCGCGGCGGGCGCGCTGCGGGCCGTGCTGGCGGCGTACGGCGGCGAGCTGCTTCCGGAGGACGGGCCGGCCGAGTGGCTGCAGCACGACCGTGAGATGTTCCGCCGGCAGGCCGCCAGCGCGTCGTGCGCTCTGGCCACGGTCGAGCTGGACGCCGGCAACCTGGAGGAGGCGGCCGCTGTCGCGGAGCAGTGCGTGGTGATCGACCCCTACCACGACGCCGGCTGGCATCTGCTGCTGCAGGCGTACGTCCGCGGCGGCGAGCGCGCCGCAGCCGAGCAGGCCCGTCGCCGGTACGCCGCGGTGCTCGCCTCGCTCGGCCTGGCCGGCGAGGGGCATGCCCCGCCGGTCAGCCTCGACCGAAGACCTCCAGCTCCGCTACGGCAACCCGACGGTTTGGCTGCGCACCGTAGGCCGAGCGCAGGGTGAACCGGACCCGGACCACCCGAGCCACCCGGACCTGGAACTCCTGCTTGCCGGGCTGATCCCGGAGCCGGATGACCTTCGAGCGGGTCTGGCCGTCCTCGGCGGTGAACGTGACGGTCAGCTCGCGCGGCCGGGCCTGGGTGAGGAACTGCTTGCGGTCCGCCGAGACGCCGCTGTGGATCACCAGGTCCAGGACCCGGGTCGGATCGGGCAGGTCGACCTCGAACCACTGGCCCTCCGCCGAGCCGGTGGGGACCGGCGCCCAGAACTGGTTGCTGACGCCGTCGAGCAGCCGCTCCGGCCCGGCCGCCGGGGCCGAGCTGGACGCCCGGGAGGCGACCGGCGTGACCGGCACGTGCGGGGAACTCCGGTCCCGGACGATCTCGGTGCCGGTGCGGACCCAGCCTCGCCCGGGCAGCGCCGCGACGAGCACGATCGCGGCCAGTGCGAAGAGCACCACCAGCCGGCCCCTGATCCGGACCGGTTGGCGGACCGGGCGCCGGTACCCCGCCGGCCGTCCCCGCCGGCGTAGCCGGGCCAGCAGGCGCCGCCACCACGGCGGCGGTGCGACGACCCGCGCGGTCACCAGCGAGGCGCCGCACCGGCGGCAGAACCGCCGGCTCGGGTCGTTGCCGGCACCGCACTGGCCGCAGATGAGGTCGCCGGCGGCGGGCGGAGGCTCGTCCGCCGGTACCGGACCGGGAGTCGGGCGGCGCCGCACCGCCTCGCCGGGACGGACGGCCGCGGGGCCGCGCCGCTCCGGATCGAGATCCCGCTCCGCCACCGACTCGGGCTCCGGCCGTGAAACACCGGGTGCCGCTGGCGGGTTGACGTGCGGCGGCCCGGGCGGTTCCGGCGGCTCGACCGGCGGGGGGAACTGCGCCCCGACAGTCGGCGCGGTCGGCACCGGTGCGCGAGGGACGGGTGCGCGAGGGACAGGTGCGGGAGCGACCGGCGCGGCCGGGGGAGCCACCGGCACGCCCGGCGCGTTCGCCGGCGCCGGCCCCGGGGTGGTGGTCACGGCGGGGGTGGTCACGGCGGGGGTGGTCGCGGCGGGGGCGCCCTCCCACTCCAGGAACGCGCCGCAGGCACCGCAGAAGCTCTCGCGGTCGGCGTTCTGGCTGCCGCACCGCTCGCAGACGATCACGTTGGGCCTCCCAGGATCTCGACGGTGTGCGGGAGGTGCGCCGGCTTCACCTCGCCGATCAGGGCGTCCAGCCGGTGCCGGTCGACGGCGGCCGGGTCGGCCACCCGGATCGCGACGTGCAGGTTCGGCCGGTCCGACCCGGGTAGCTCGCCGCCGGGCCGGGCGGACCAGGTGCAGGCCCCGCTCTCCGAGATCTGTACCTCGCCACCGGTCACCACTCCGATGTGGACGGCCAGGCCGGTGGCCGTGCCACGGCCCCGGTGCAGCGCGACCGCCTGCGAGACCAGCTCGCGCCGCTGGGCGACGGACCAGCCGTCGTCGAGCGTGAGGGCGACCCACTCGGCCAGCATGTCGACGAAGTCGGCCGGCGCGAGCCGCGGGTCGAGGTAGGAATCCAGGCAGTCGAGGACGGCGAAGACCGGCGCCAGCACCTCGTCCAGCGCGCTGACGAACCGCTGCGCGAAGTCGTCCTCCTGGTACAGCGCCGGCAGCCACTCGCCGATCGGATGCGGCGTCGCGAGGCCGGGCACGGTCGCCCTCACGACGTGCTCACCCGGACCTGGTGCTCATAGGAGAAGACCAACGCGTTCGGGGCGAGGTCGATGCGCTGCTCAGCGCCGCCGCGCTCGCCGGTGAGCGGGTCGGCGCCGAAGAGCCGGACCTCATCCACCAGGTCCACGCCGGAGAGCCCCTGGAGGACCGCGTAGATCTCGCCGGCCTGGACGGGGCGACCGAACGGCCAGCCGGCGCCGTCCGGGCCGCCGGTGAGCGGGTCGAGGTACCCGTACAGTGCGCGCAGCGCCCGGTCGCGGACGGTCGACACCACGGTCCGGCGCTTGGCCGCCAGCCGGACCACCACCGTGACGCCCTGGTAGAACGGCGGCTCGACGACGACCCGGGCGCCCAGGCAGCGGCGCTGGTCCAGGTGGCGGCTGATCGCCGAGAGCGTCCCCTCGGACGGCACCAGGTCGGCGAAGCGTAGCTGGCCGGTGTCGTCGACCTCGGCGGCCGGCACGACCAGCACCCGGATCCCGGTCGACGGGTCGGCGTCGCCGCCGGCCGCCACGCAGCGGACCCGGGCCACGTCCGGGGCGGCCTCGCGAGCGAGCTGCTCGTAGTCCTCTGCGGTGACCGCGCGGTCGCGGGTGCGCAGCGCGAGCGGCCCGCGGACCGCTGCCTCGTCGACGGATTCGCCTTCGACGCCGCCGGTGGCCGGGCGGCGGTTCACCACCCGGCTGACGAACGGCACCGGCTCGCGCTGCACGCGGAGCAGCCCGCGTGCGACGTTGCCCCGCCGGCCGCCGCCGGTCCGGTAGGCCGGGAGCCGGAGCGCGGCGCCCTTCGGCGGCACCGCGCCGTGCTGGCGTAGCGACCCGTCCGGCTCGCGAACCGCCGGGCCGAAGACGATCTCGCCGGCCACCCAGTCGAGTTGGAAGTGCTGGTCGTCCGGGCCGGAGTGGGCGAACGTCTCGACCGGGCGCCACTCGTCCCAGCCGTGGCCGGCGGAGACCTCCAGGACCGCTGGCTCGTCGGTGGGGACGACCGGGCGGTGCCGCAGCGCGAACCGCTGGCCGGCAACGCCCTCCGACAGGCCGATCACCTCCTCGCGTACCACGTCCGCATGGACGGCCTCGACCGTTCCGCCGATCGTGCTGGCCGCCGCCTCCCGGATCCGCGGCGAGGCGCTGTAGAACGGTTGCCCCGCGGCCGGAGCGACGACCCGGCAGCGCAGCCAGCCCGCCCGGCGCCGGGCCAGGACGGATGCCGCGTGCGCGGCCGGCAGATGCAGCACCACGTCCCCGGGGCGGTTCAACCCGCCGGTGCCGTCCTCATCGACCTCGCACTCGACCCAACCGGCCTCGGTCCACGCTTCCCACACCAGCGGCGGGTCGCGCGGGTCGACGCCGACGCCCTCGACGTCGCAGTCCAGCCGGAGCAGCACCGCGCAGGACGGCACCGGGTCGGACAGTCCGAAGAGGACCGCGTCACCCGGGCGGGGCGGGGTGGCGAAGCAGGCAAGGCCGGCGTCCGAACCCAGATCGTCGGTGTGCTCGACCGGCTCCGCGTCCACCGCGACCGTCAGCACGCGCGCCAGCGTGCAGCGCGTGATGGACAGCTCACCGGCGACCGTGAAGACGACCGGCTCCTCGGTCTCGGTGCGGACGGTGGCCACCTGGGTGTCGGCCGGGATCCGCACCGCCTCGTCCTGCGGCGCGGAGAGCCAGAACGTGAGGTCGGCTCGGGCCGCCGTGGGCGGGAAGAGCCGCACCCCGAGCAGGTCGAGGAAGCGCAGGTAGTTCGCGGCCGGCACCCGGTTCAGCCGGTACAGCAGCTGGTCGACCATGGACGCGAACGTCTCGATCAGCGTCACGCCCGGGTCGGAGACGTTGTGGTCGGTCCACTCCGGGCAGCGCTGCTGGACCAGCCGCTTGGCGTCGTCCACCAGGTCCTGGAACCGGCGGTCGTCGAGGTTGGGGGTGGGGAGCGGCATCAGGCACCAGCCTCGGGTTCGTGCGACGGGATCACATAGAACGGGAAGACCAGGTTGCGCGGGTCGTTGCTGGCGCGGAGCCGGTACCGGACATCGATCAGCAGAGTGCCCACGTCTGCTGCGCCGAAGTCCACCCGAACGTCCTCCAGCACGATCCGGGGCTCCCAGCGCTCGAGCGCGATCCGCACCTCGTACGCGATCTGACCGGCGGTGGCGGCATCGGCCGGCGCGAAGACGAACTCATGGATCGCGCAGCCGAACTCCGGCCGCATCGGCCGCTCGCCGGGCGCGGTGCCGAGGATGAGCCGGATGCTCTCCACGATCTCCCGGTCGCCGCTGACCAGCGCTATGCCCGCGGTGGCGTCGGTGCGCAGCGGGAACGCCAGCCCGGACCCGATGAACCGTTCCGACACGTCACCCTCCGATCAGGACGGTTGGGCAGCCGGGCGGGAGGATCGGCGCACCGCAGCCGGCCAGGTCGCCGACCCGGGCCGCCGGCTGGCCACCGATCAGCACGGTGGGGCAGCCCGGCGGCACGATCGGCGTCGGCGGGTGCGGCGGCGGCGGCGGGAACGAACAGGTGTGCAGCGTGCCGACGGTGGCGGCCGGCATCCCGCCGATCAGCACGGTGGGCACGCCAGGGCCGGCGATCACGCCGGGGTGTCCGCTCAGGTCGCCGACTCGCGCCGCGGGAGGCATCTCAGTTGATCCTGACTATGCCGCCGCGGACGGTGACGCTGCCGCTGGCCGTCAGCTCGGCCGCCGCGGTGCCCTCGACCTTGGCCGTGGCGGCGCTGAGCTTCGCCTCGGTGTTGCCGGAGAGGGTGAGCTTCGCGTTGGCGCTCACCGTGACGTCACTCTGCGAGCTGATCGACACCTTCTGTCCCTTCAGCTCCAGCGCGCCGGAGCCGGCGTCGACGGTGACGCCGTTCTTCGCCTCGATCGTGATCGAGCCGTCGCTGTGCAGCGTCACCGCGGTGGCCTTCTGGTCGAGCGTGAGCAGGTGCTTGCCGTCGCCGGTGGCCAGCTCGACTCCGTTGGGGCCGCTGGCCGACTCGGTGAGGTGGAGGTGGTGGCCGGTGCGGGACACGAAGAACCGGCCGTTGACCTGCCCACTCGTGCCGTCCACCGGGTCGACCGGGGTCTTCGGCGGCTTGTCGGTGCCGTTGTGCAGCCCGCCCAGGACGTACGGGGAGTCGAAGTCGCCCTGCTCGAACCCGACCAGCACCTCGTCGCCGACCTCCGGCAGCACCAGCGAGCCGCGCTGCGCGCCGCCGCCGAGCTGCACGGTGCGGGCCCAGCCGCTGGTGTAGTCGGCGGCCAGCCAGGGAAACGTCAACCGGGCCCGACCCAGCTTCTCCGGATCCTTCACGTCGCTCACCACCGCCGGTACCAGCCCGGCGATCAGCGGGCGCCGCTGTACGCCGTTGGTGGCCAGCCCGTAGAGCGACCGCTCCTGCCGGCCGCTGGCCACGAACGACGTGGTGTACCCGGCGTCCTGGCTGAACAGGTGCCGGGTGCTGGTGAGCGTGTACCGGCCCTCGAACGGCTTGCCGACATTCGCCAACGCGACCGCGGTCCCGGCGCGCAGTTTCGGGTTGCCCTTCGCGACGCCCTCCACCTCGGCGAACGCGCCGGCGATCTGGCCGGCCAGCGCCCTGGCCGCGGTCTGCGCCGCCTGCTGGCTGCGGTAGGGCACGTCGGTGGCGACGAACGGCGGGCTGCCGAACTTCTGCGCCAGCTGTGCGGGCTTGACGTCCGGCAGGTCGGTGGTCGGCGCCTCGGCCGGCGCGGTCGCGCTCACCGCCTGCTTGTGCAGGAAGTCCCAGCCGCGCACTTCCACCTGCGGCACCTGCTCGGCCGAGGTGAGGCAGGCCCGTAGCGAGACCAGGTTCCGGTGCGCCTCCAGGACCAGCGGGCTCTGGTGCGCGTTCGCGTTCGGCGCCGGAGCGCTGCTCGGCGGCTGCGGTACCCGGAACTCCAGCTTGCCGTCGATGACCGCGACCTCCGCGCCAGCGAGGTCGGCGAGGCGGGCAAGGAACTCCCAGTCGCTCACGTTGTCCTGGCTCAGCTCGGTGTTGGCAGTGCCGGCGATCCCCGGTGCGTCGTCGATCTGCCCGAGTTGGAGCCCGGCCCGCTGCGCGACCTTGCGGACGACGTCCGCGACGGTCATGTCCGCGAACGCGGTCACCCGGCGGCCGCGGAACAGCCGGTGCGCGTGGTCCAGGCCACGGACCTCGGTCACGCTGCCGGTGCGATCCAGCTCCGCCTCGACGGCGGTCACCTCGCCGGAGAGCAGCACGTCGGGGGCGGTGCTGTCGCTGGTCTGGATCGACAACGTGATCTTGGCGCCGATCGTGAACCGGCCCTTCTCCAGCACGATCCGGTCCTGGTCGCGGAAGCGCAGCACGAACAGGTCCGGCAGGTTCCGGCTGTCGTCGATGTAGGCGTAGGTGAGCAGGATCGCCAGGTCGGCCGGGAGCGGACTGCCCTCGACCTCTACCTGCAGCGAGCTGGCGAAGCCCTGGTTAGCCATCGACCAGCTCCGCCGCCTCGGGGATCAGCAGGGTGGCGCCGTTGGGCAGGCGCATCGGGTCGTCGATGCCGTTCGCCACCGCGAGGCCGCGCCACATCGTCGGGTCGCCGTAGGCTCTGAACGCGATCGACGGGAGCGTGTCGCCGATGATGACGACGTGCGTCTCCCGCGCGGCGATCGCGCCGGATGTGGGATTCTGGCCGCCCAACTCGCCGGAGATCTCCTCGATGCTCACAGTGCAGACCGCGCGGACCGGCGTCCCGCTCGGGGTGAAGAGCGTGTACTTCACCGCGACGCTGCTCACGTACGCCGCGAAGCCGGTCAGGCCGCCCCAGCGGAAGATGACCCACGGCGGCGAGCCCTTCTTCCGCTGCAGGCTCTCGCCGGTCGGGACGCAGCACTCGAAGAGCTTCTCGACCGACTTCACGACGGCGTCGCCCATCGTGTCCGTGGCGTCGAAGAACATCTCCAGCGAGAGCTTGCACGGATCAGAGCCGGTGAAGTGCGGCACGCCGCTCTTCGGCGCTCCGCGCTGGGCCTCCCGGCTCCACTTCGCGCCCTTGGTGAGGCTCAGCTCCTTGGGGTTGAACTGGAAGTCGATGCGGCCGCGGACCGGTCCGGGCGTCGCGGTCTTGCCGTCGGTCGGCGGGTCGCGCAGTTCGAGGTAGGCGTGCTCGAGCTTGGGCGGTGCTCCGCCGGCGCGGGCCGGTGGCGACCCGGCCGCGGTGAACGAGATCGGGGAGGCTGACACGGCTACGCACCCGATCCGGGGCCGAAGAAGCCGTGGTGGGCCAGCTCCAGCGTCTCAGTCGCGACCTTGGGCGAGTCCGGGCTGAGCGACGGGCCGGTCCAGCGCACCGGCACCACGTCGAGCAGCCCCCAGCGGGCCACCACGTCGCCGTAGAGCGTGCGGGCCTCGATCGTGGCGGTCTTGCGCTTGACGCCGCTGGCCATGCTGGCGAACCACTGCAGCACCTTGGCGCTGTCCTCGGTCACCGGCCGGGAGAGCTTCACGTTCGAGTACTTCAGCCGGGTCGGCAGCTGCCACACGGCGCTGTTGTGCCCGCCCTCCTCGCGCTGCTCCATCACCATCTCGCAGCCGAGGCCGTCGCAGCTGTTGAAGGCGCCGAGGCTGTCGTCGTCGATCCTGACCACGAAGCACACCGCGACGCCGATCGACTGGTCCTGGGTTCCGGGCATCGGGTTCCTCCTGTGGTTCGGGGTGGTTCGTTGTGGCTCGGGGTGGTTCGGTCGGATCAGTGCCGCAGGTCGGTGAGGGAGCCGCGGCGCTCGCGGTCGAGCCGGAGCTCGGCCTTGAGCCGCCGGAGCAGCGGGTCGAAGAGCTTGGCGAGCAGCTCCTCGGGGGTGCCACCGGCGGTGGCTGCCGGACCGCTGGCCGAGCTGGCGGCGGCGCCGGGGCGGGCGTCGGGCAGTGTGCTCGGCGACGTGTCCACAGCGGACGGTGCGGCGCCCGGTGGTGGGGCTGGGTCGGGGGCCGGATCGGCGACCTCGCGCGCGGCGACGATGGGCGCGGCCGGATGGGCCGGGTAGTCCAGCTGGACGGACGGCACGGGCTCGGTGATGCGCTGGATCGGTGCGGTCGCCAGGGGTCCGACCGGGGCGCCGGTGGGCATGGCGGTGAGCGTGGGCGGTGAGCTGGGTGGCCCGCTTGCTGGTGCGGCGGGGGTGGACGGCGATCGCTGGATGCCGAGCGGTGCGGCGGCTGGGCTGGCGGGCCACGCGGGCGCCGGGCTGACGGTGTGTAGGGGTGAGCCGACGGGCAGCGGGGCCGCGGTGAGGGCCGGCCCGTGCGCGGTCCAGCGCTGGATGGGCTGGGCCGCGCCGGTGGGTACGGTGGCCGCGGGCGGTGCTGGGCTGGCGCCCGGTGCGGGGTGCGCCGCCGGTGCCCCCGGGGTCGTGGGTGCCGGCGCGGCGCGCAGCGGGAGGGCACGGTCACCGAGGAGCCGGGCGACCAGCGGCAGCTCCGCGGGCGGCGGTGCCGGCTCTACGCTGCTGGGTGCGGTGGTCTGCTCGGTCGCGGCGCCGGCCACGGGGCTGGGATCGCCGAGGAGGGGTGCGTCGGCCACCGGCCTCTCGCCGCCGGCGGGGCTGTCGAACCCGACGAGCGGGTCGAGGCTCACCGGTGCGTCGGGGCTGCCCGGCGCGTTGAGATTGGCCGGAGCGCTGAGGTTGGCCGGGGCGCTGAGGATTCCCGGTCCCGAGGGAGCGGCCGGCGCGCTGAGGCTGGCCGGCGAGATATGGCCGGCCGGCAGGGCCGGGCCGGCCGGCGCGGTGGGGAGCGGGGTGGCGGCCGGCGGGGAAGGAGGCGTCGGGCGCGCCGGCTCGGGCTCCGCCGCGCTGCGCTGGACGAGCGGCGCGTCACCGAGAAGCGGCACGATGCTGTCGGCCGGTGACACCGGCGGCTCGTCGATGGCCGCGGCGGTCTCGGATGCCGGCGACGCGATCGGCTCAGGCGCCGTGACGGGCTCGGACGCCGTGACGGGCTCGGGCGCCGGGAGCGGCAGTTCCGATCGGTCAGCGACGACCGGGGGAAGCTCGGGGCTCGGCGGCGACCCGCCCGGAGAGGGCCCCGCGGTCGCCGGGGGAGCCGGCGGCATCGGCAGCGGCTCCCCGAGCCCGAGCCGGCGTCCGGCCGGGGGAGCGACCGGTGGGGGGACGAGAGAGCGTTGCATCTGCCGTGCGTCCGGATGATGGACGTGCGGAGTACCGACGGCCCGCTGGACCACGGGGTTGTCGGCGGTGCCCGCGACCGGCAGCGCGTCCGGGCTGGAGGGCCGGGCCGGCGGCGCGGGCTCGCTCACCGGCGCCGCATCGTCCGGAACAGCACCAGCCGCTGCGGTGAGCGGCACCGCGGGCAGGCTCACGACCGGCATCCGCAGCTCCGGCGCCGTGGTGAACCGCGCGCCCGACGGTTCCACCGCGACCGCCCGCTGTACGAGCGGGACCCGCACAACCGGCTCGGCGGCGCCAGGAGGCTCCGGCGTGACCACCTGCGCGGCGGCCACCGGGGGAGGTCCGGAGAACCTGGCCACC
>Ga0126306_10002724_pt1 | contig 10056 bp, 9 predicted proteins | sample Plot27_FD_92592 | JGI IMG/M metagenome (GOLD analysis project Ga0126306, IMG submission 92592) | Serpentine soil microbial communities from UC McLaughlin Reserve, CA, USA - Plot27 | ecosystem: Environmental > Terrestrial > Soil > Grasslands | place: USA: UC McLaughlin Reserve, Lake County... | reverse complement strand
GGCCTTTCTGTTGCTTAGCTCAACCCATGTGAATGAGCGGCGATCCAGGAGGAGCGATCATCGGGCGGTCTGGGATAACCCTATGGCGGCTCGGCCCACCAGCCGTTGGCCTAGCCAGACATTTTAGCCAGGTCATTCGTTGGGGCACAGCGCGAATGTGAATTTAACTACTGGAGGAATGGAAAGAGGTGAAACCAACCGCATCAAACAGCTCCTTAGAGAAGAAAGAGGAAGCGAAATTTCGAATTCAATTTGTTAGATTCTCTCCGGGAAAAGGGAATAAGCGATCTTGAGACATTTGTCGAGAGAAACATTCAAGCGCATACGGAATCGCAAGCGCAGCCCTTAGTAACTCTCTTTCCGGAAACTCAAGATATGAGCCCGGAGGATGCTATCACCGAAATCGTTTTCAGTAGCAAGGCCGCAACTCAGGCTAAAGAAATCACCCACAACTCCCCAAAGATGCCATTTGTCCTTGGTAACTCTTATTACAAGCCCTCTGAGATTTCTAAATTTAATGGCAGGCGTGTGCATTTTGTCTGGGATAGAAATATGATCCAGAATGGCTTCCTCAGAGTTGTCACCGACCGCGACGAGTATCGTGCTTTCTTAGCTGGATCAGTTCAGCCCAAGAGCACGGAGAGTACCGAGTACATTCCCTACAGCCATGTTCCGGGCGCCGGGCATACTTTTTACCAGCACATAAATTTTGGCGGCTATGTTCTCAATCTTGCCTATCGTCACGCATATCCTGATCTGACAAAGGTAACTATGAGCGGTTTTTGGTTCTGGGCCACGAGTTGGAACGACCAAATATCATCCCTTAAGACGGGTAGTGGTCCTGCCGTCTTGTGGGAGCACATTATGAATCCTTACCCGGCGGGGGCCTCAATGACCGTGGGAGCGAATACGAATATTCCGTGGATTGGGAGCGCGTGGAATGACCGAATCTCGTGTATCACCGCAAGCTGACCCTGCGTCCTCCGGTTCGGGCGCCGCGTAAGAGAGGAGTTCGGCGGTGCGTTGCTACCTCAACCTAGTATCTCAGGAGGCAAGAAGCTATGCAAACCGCTCAAATGCTATGTGTTGCCGTTATGGCAGGTCTGATTTCGGCTCCTGCTCTAGCTCGATCTTCCAAAGACATAGAGATCACGTACTTTGCCTAGAGAGCAATGACGACGGAGGTAGGATACAAGTTCATTCAATGTTCTGGGCCTGGCGGCCAGAGCGGCAAAAGAACGCGGTTCTATAACCGCGCCGAGATGAAGTGTAATCGATCAGGGACACCAGTTCCGCCTCCGATACATTGCAATTTCACAAAGGTAGGTTGTCGTGATCTTTGAGGACTATCGGCGGGTTTTCCTAGGGTAAGAGCCCGTCCGGCGGGATCATGAGGCGCATGGCAAATCGACAAGGTCGCCGACGCGATCCTCGTCGCGCGCTAAATCCTGGACGCGAAAGCGCCGCGTCGCAGCCCGCATCGAGGCGACGCGGCTTGGTCTCGACATCCGCTACGTCGTCACCAACATCACGAGCGGGACCGCCGAATGGCTTTATGCCGCCTTTATTGCGCCCGCGGCCAAGCCGAGACCCTGATCAAGCTGCACAAGGCCCAACTCGCCTCCGACCGCACCAGCTGCCAGATGCGGCTCGTCCTGCACACCGCCGCCTACGGGCTGGTCTCTTTGCTGGTGGAGGCCAATCCCATGTCCCGCGCCAATAGCCCTGTTTGAAAGAGCGCGGCTCACAACGGGTCTCCGACAGCAACTCGAACGCTGCGTGACCAATACGCACCCGCGCGCGGCTATATAGGAGGCGGTCAACAACGCGATCCGGCTCAGCCTACGGCCTCGAAGCATAGCGCGGAGATTACGCGCTGGCCTGCGGTCAAGGGCAGGACGCGGTGTGGGACCAGGCCTCCGAGGATGACGATCGTCGATCCCGCACTTGCCTTGACGATCTCCTCGCCGACATGCGGCGACCGGCGCAGGACCGAGAGCGGCACGCCCACATTGGCGCGCTGCACGGCAAGCGCGCCGCCCTGATCGGGAGACGAATCGGCGAGCACGGTGATTACGGTGACGTCGCAGGTGACGATGTCGAGGTGCAAGCCGAGGTGATCGCCGGGCGCGACATAATAGCTGTAGCTGCCGCGCGAGCCGCTCGGCCGGATCGGCCCGCCGCACAACCGGCTCAGGAGCGCGTGCAGGTTCGGCGAGCGGTACAGCTCGTCCTGGGCTGGGCCGCCGGGCGCCGTCAACAGCTGTCGCGGCGGCACGCCGCCGCGCCCGTCGCAGTTGTCGCTCGTTACAACGTCGCAGACCTGGCGGTCGGCGATGGCGTACTGGGCCTGCGCCTCTGCGCACAAGGCGGCGACGGTCCTTTCGTCGGTGATGCTGTCGATCACGGCGACCCCTCCCGACCGGAACAGCGGGCCTTGCAGGAACCATGGCACATGCGACGCCACCGCACCGCTGGCGTCGCCGCAGGGCACCGGCCTCACCGATCGATTCCCGGCTGCTGGTCGAACGATGCGGACGCGTCCAGCGCGATCTGCGAGATCGCCTGCCGGATGGGTGGCGGCAGGCGATCGTCCGGGATCAGCGTCGGGTCGATCGGGCGACCCGATCGGCGCCCGGCGCGAACGGTGTAGGCGTGGTCGGCACCCGGCGCGAGCACGACGCCGAAGTGCCGCTCGAACAGCTCCTTCGGGCCCGAGATCCCGATCGTGATCCCGGGCGTGCCGAGGATGGCGAACCCGGCGCCGTGGAAGTGAGCGGCGACGGCCGCGACAGCCTCCGGCGAAGGCGCCAGGCGCGCCATGTTGCCAGCCGAGATGGGCACGTCGACGCCCGGCCGCTCCCCCTCGGCCGAGCGCAGGAGCGCCCGGGCCACCACCATCGGCACCGTGCTCATCCGAGCGGTGAACTCCCGGAGTCGAGCAGCATCTGCTCCAGGGCCGTCACGTCATCCGGCGTCATTGCCATGCCTTTGTCTTCCGACACGGGACCGGGACCCGGTCCCGGGCCGGGCCCCGGTCCCGGGCCAAAGGGCAGGCGCGGCGGCAGGAACGGCACGAGCGGCGTCAACGGCAGCCGCGGCGGCAGGAACGGCACGAGCGGCGTCAACGGCAGACGCGGCGGCAGGAACGGCACCAGCGGCGTCAATGGCAGGCGCGGCGGCAGGAACGGCACCAGCGGCGTCAACGGCAGGGCCGGCGGCAGGAACGGCACGAGCGGCGTCAACGGGATGACCGTGCAGCGCAGCTTCGCGAGGAGCACGGCGCGGTGTGCGTCGACCATGCCGGCGCCGGTGGCGTTGTCGGGGCCGACGCCAGCGGGACTGCCGCCGGGCAGTCCCGTGAGCGGCGAACTCGATCCGACCGTCACGTCGCGCGCCGTCCGCATCAGGATGTCCTTCACCTCGGCGGGCGTCAGTCGTGGACATGCCTGCTTGATGAGCGCGCACACGCCGGCAACCTGCGGGCACGATGCCGACGTGCCGGAGAACGCGGCCCAGCCGTCGTTGTTCGGCGTCTCGTCGCCGTTCGGATGGGCGCCGCCAGCGTTGCCGACGTCGATCGCCGCTCCCTCCGAGAGCGGCAGCATGATGTAGATCGCTTTCGGACGCATGCCGACGAGCCCGCTCACGTCGGGCACTCTGCGACCCGCATAGACGTTCGACATGAAGCCGCTGGCGTAGTCGGAGGCGCGCATCGACCCGTCGCGATCCATGAAGACGCCGCCGACGGCGACGACCTCGGGCATCTGGGCGGGAAGGCCCCAGCCGCCGTTGCTCGCCGAGAAGCAGACGATGATGCCGGCGTTGACGGCGCTGGCGACCTCGGCCGCGAGCGCGTTGGCCGACGCGTCGAGGGGCCCGTTCTGGATGTTGCGCGACCAGCTGCACGAGATGACCGTCGGGTTCAACGCTGCAGCCGCAGCGAAGGCCGCGGTCGTATTGACCAGGCTGCCCGAGGCGTTCGCGCACTTGACCGGAAGCAGCGTGATGTCCGGCGCGGTAGCGAAGATGTTGGCCGATTCGCCTGTGCCGTGGCCGACCGAGTCGATGTGCGGATCGACCGTCCCGGGGCCGAGCGTGGTCGGCTGAACGCGGTAGCCGCGCTCGGTGAAGAACGGGTGCGCCGCCTGCCCGGTGTCGACCATCGCGATGCGGATGCCCAGGCCCGTGACCCCGGAGCGGTGGGCGCGGTCGGCGTTGCAGCCGAGCTAGACGTCGGCGGGCACGTCCAGATGCCAGTAGCGCACCGGGGGCGGGAACGCCGTTGGAGCCTGCAGCGCGTAGGGCTGCTCGATGGCGACCCCCTCGAGGAGGTCGGCGAAACCGGAGCTCACCGTCTCGACGAGGCCGAAGAGCGGCGTCTCGGGAACGTCGATGCATGTCGTCGTGCCGACCTTGCCGCCGCTCTTGATCGTCTCGCGCTCGACCAGCGCGAGCCGCGTCGAGAACGCGCGTTCGAACGTCGCCCGCGAGCCGGCGATGTTGATCGAGCGCGTGCTGGCCTGCAGCACCTCGAAGCCCGCTTCCTGCAGACGCGTGATGGACCGCCACACGAGCTCCTCGTCGGACTCGAAGGCCCCGACGTTCGAGGCATCGATCGTTAGCCCGGGCGCGAACATCGACACGCGGCCCAGCGAGTGAGGCGACGCGATCGCGAAGATCCGGTCTGGGAAGCCGGCCGAGTCCTTGCGGGGTTCCTTGCCCTTCGGGCGACCCTTCTTGACCGCCGGCGGACGAGCGGCGACCGCCTTCTTGCTGCTGCGCTTCTTGCGGGTTGCCATGTGCCTACCTCTCGAGTGCTGCCGCCGGCTGCGCCGTACAGCGGTGAAGGGTCGGAAGCCAGGAATCGCGGGTCGCGTACGGACGCGGCTGCCGGAGCCACTCGACGACGCGCTCGAGGTTGTGCGAGTAGTAGTGACACAGCGCCCACGGGGCGCGGTCGCGCGGCATCGAGAGCAGCTCGCCGTTCTGCGCGACGTCACATGCGGCGAAGTCGGCGAACGTGAGACCGGGGATCGAGCCGAGGGCCAGCCACCACGCGATCTCCTCCACGATCCATCCGTTGTTCGAAGAGAAGGGGAGCGCTCGCTGGCGGTCAGCTTCGGTTGCGCGAAGCCGTACCTCGGCCATCCACGGGAACGTGTCATTGCCGGCCACGTCCACGTTGGGGAAGCCGCGGATCGTCAAGCCCGTCATCAGGCGCCACGCGTCGTCGAGGAAGGTCGGCGCGAGCGCGGCCAGCCGCGCGACGACACCGTGGTTGTAGAGCACGATGCCGAGGTTGATCGGCCGCACGAAAGCGCGCCCTAGGTGATCAGCCACGTGCTCAAGCAGTGGCTCGTCGATGAAGGCACGGTCGGCTCCGTGGATGCTGCGGCCGCTGTGCACCTCTTCGCGGGCGACGACATCCGGTCCGGCGTAGCGATCGAACAGGACCTCTACATCGGCGAAGAAGATGGTGTCGAGATCACAGCACAACACTTGTCGAGCGTTCGCGGCGGCGAGCTCGGTGAAGTTCAAACTCTTGTGGAGCACGGGGTACCGAGCCATCGCACCGCCGCTGCGCGGCGAGAGCGCCCCGAGGCGGTCGCGGTAGTCGCCTTGGTAGGAAACCATGACGCCGAAACGGCTGCAAAGCTCGGCGATCTCGGGCGCGAGCGGCCCATGCGAGAAGAGGACGACCGGGATGCTCGCGTTCGATGCACGCAGAGACGAGAGGCTTAGCTGCAACTGAGAGGCGTGCTCGTGGCGACGACGCTCGACGCAAGCCAGCGAGTAGCTGACGAGCCTGGGCATGGCCCACGTGCCGACGGTACCTGCGCAGTCACAACCAGACCGAAATTCCGGATTGCGCGCAACAGCCGCCATCGGCCGCCCCTCCCCGTCACTGCATCGCGCGGCGGCGATCGAAGAAGTTCGCGCCGCACTTTCGGGTTTGGCGGACGGCCCCGCTTAGCGGCCATATGGAAGCATGGAGGCCGGGGTGCCGGTATTTACTGGACCATCTATTTAGATTGGCCGCACTACCTGCCGTCTGAGCCACCAACCCAGTGCGTCTTGTTAGTCTTGCTAGCTCGACGTCCACGGGCAGTCCATCGCTCTGAGCAGGCTTTCTCTACTGGCGACGCGACCCGACTCTGCGCCATTTACCACATTCTGTAAAGCGCCACTTCCAACATGATCTGAGTCTGGAGCGGGGCTCGTATTTCCAACAAGGTATGAGTCTGAGGGGTGAAGTTTGGATCGATCATTGTCGCCATGGTGACGACATGAACGAACAACGACTCGCTACCGTCGCGGCTGCTGAAGAAGATCGCCGCGTAACGCGAAGCCAAGCATCGTTGGATACGGTGCTCGGCACAAATCGCGCATGTGAGCCGTTCTTAAGACGAATGCGAACTTGCCGCATGCTGTTTTCAGCCCGGATGGGCATCTCGGGTATGCTGGACGACTATCCGAACCTGTCCGCCTTTGTGGCCCGCGGCGAAGCGCGGCCCGCCTACAAGCGTGCATTTGACGCTCAATCCGCGGTTAATACCGGCAAGCAACCGGCCAGCTGATCGAGGTGACGATAGTCTCGATCGCAGCGCAGCGATCCGCCCGCCTTTGGTCTTGGGCGAGCTGTCTTCGCCTTTCATAGCTCGGGATGTGACCGGGAGCGCGGGTTCATGCGCTTACCGGTCCGCTGCGAAACGATCGCAGTCATCATTCGGGCAGCCCCGCTTTTCGCAGGCCTTCCGCGAACGTCGCGAGATCTTCCTGCCGTCGAAAGGGTAGCCATTTTTCAAGGCTAACAAGCCGAAGTGAGGGATTGAACTTGAGCAAGTGCTGTGTGGCGCGCAGAGCGTCCTCCCTTCGCCCGGCAAGCGCGTGGCTCGCCGCGATGACCGCGCCAGGAAGCACGAGGACTGGGACTTCGCGGAATGCCTTTGCCGCCCAGGAGGAAGCGGTGTCAAATCGGCGGGCGATCAGATGCGCCAACGCCACTCCGGTCTGCATGCGAAACATCTCGGAATCGAGCGGGCTCAAGCGTATGGCGTGTTCAAAGCGATTGATGGCTTCCTCGGGCTCGCCTCTAAAGAGTCTCAAGTAGCCACCGAGGAACCATGCCGCGGCAAGATTCGGGTTGAGCACGAGCGCTCTATCCAGAAAATCGATCCCCGTATCGAGGTCTCGGCTGAAATGAGCAAGGGCATGTCCGCCGCGCGCAAGGGCGACGGCATCGTTCTTGCCCAGATCGACAGCGCAACGCGCCAAGCGCGTGCCTTCGGCGATTTCCTGCTCAGGGTCGTTCATCCGACCGTTGAGGCTGCGGGAGAACAGGCACCACGCGGCCATGCCATAGGCCGACGCGAACTCGGGATCGAGCGCAATCGCCTTCCGAAAACACGACAGGGCATTGTCTAAGCCATCCTGTGTTCCAGCGTGAAAGCGCGCCATTCCGCGCAGGAAATGGTCATAGGCGTCGAGGCTTTCCGTCGGCTTGCGCTCCGCACGTTCGATTTCAGCGCGTTCCAGTTGCGGTGCGATCGCACCGACGACGCTCTCCGAAATCCGATCCTGAAGATCAAAGATGTCGTCGAGCGTCCCCTCGTAGCGCTGGGCCCATAGATGGCCGCCGCTTTCTGCATCCACGAGCTGTCCGGTAATGCGCACACGGTTCGCCGCCTTGCGCAGGCTGCCTTCCAGGACGTAGCGCACGCCTAACTCGCGGCCCACCTGCTTCACGTCGACCGTTCGGCCCTTATACGTGAAGCTCGAATTGCGCGCGATCACGAACAGCCAGCGGATCCGCGACAATGCCGAGATGATGTCCTCGACCACCCCGTCCGTGAAATACTCCTGTTCGGCGTCTCCGCTCAGGTTCACAAACGGCACAGCGGCGATGGACGGTTTGTCCGGAAGGGGCAGCGCGTCGGCGGGCGATTTGCTCGACGAACGTGGCGCGCTCCTCGCGGGGAATGAACTGTCAGGCGTTTCTATTTCCCCGACGTCACCCACGAACCGGAATCCCTTGCGAGCTACTGTGCGGATTAGACGCTGCTCCTGGCCGTTGTCGGCGAGGGCCTTGCGGGCCGCATTGATGTGGCTGGTCAGGGTCGATTCAGAGACGATTCGCCCGTCCCACACGCCGTCCAGCAGTTCGTCCTTGCTGACGACATGTTCGCGGTTCCGCACAGGTGGAGCAGCAGGTCAAAGACTTGCGGCCCGATGGCAACCGGCTCGGCGCCGCGCGTGAGTTCCCGGCGCTCGGGATCAAGCACGTAGTCCTCAAACGTGAATTGCACCTCCGGCCCTCCCAGATCGCCACCCACGCGTCGGACACGCGGCCGAGACAAGTGGGCCGACGCCGTCAGTCCGGGCAAGGAATAGCACCCCCATGATCGTCGGGCACGGCATCATCCTTGCCCGATCGAAGCAGCCGGGCACTGCCGGAGCCAGCCGGCTCTCTTGGACGAATAATCAAGCGAAATTCAATCGAAACTCAAGGCCACTGCAAGGTCTTCCGGCCGGATAGCCGGCAAGCTCGGTTCGTTCGATCGCGACCGTCGCGATCTCCACCGGACGGGGTTGGCTCATGAAGATCGTCGTCATCGGAGGCAGCGGGCTTATTGGATCAAAGCTCGTCAGCCTGCTTCGCACGCGCGGCCACCAGGTTGTCGCGGCTTCGCCGGACACGGGCGTCAACACGCTCACTGGCGAGGGCTTGGCGGCGGCGCTCGCCGGCGCCCAGGTCGTCGTGGACGGCCTCGTCGAGGCGGGCGCCGACGGCGACGCCATTCGCATCGCGCCTGCCTTTGTCCAACCGATCGCCGCGGACGATGTCGCCGTTGCCCTGGCTGATTTGGCCGTCCGACAGCCGGTGAACCGCACCATCGAGGTAGCCGGGCCTGACTTGTATCGACTCGGTGCGCTCGCGCGAGAGGTCCTAGCCGCGGACGAAGACCAGCGGCTGGTGATCGCAGACGTGCATGCGCGCTACTTCGGTGCGGAGTTGAATGATCGCTCCCTCACGCCGGACGCTCATTCGCGCCGACGCATTTCGAAGAATGGCTGCGGGACGCAAGGGCTCAGATGTAGGTCGTCCGGGCCGCTGTTCAGCTGCGCTTAGGCGCTCCGTGAACCCTCGGCCTTTTTTGCTTCCACGAAGGAGAACCAAGATGTTCAAGAGAATCTTAGTTCGGCGCTGCCGTTGCAGCTTTCTCCGCCGGGATCGCAACGAGCGCCGTCCGGGTGAAGCTCGCAAGCCCTCCCGTTGCGGCGTCGAGTTGGGGGCTTGATATCTCAGAGATTGAGCGGGACGCCTCGTATGAAGGGATGGCATCCTTCGACGAGATGTATCAGCGGCATATTGGCGTCCTCGACGTTCTCATTACGCCCTGGAGGGCGCCATACCTCGCCTCACGCATGGATCCCGAGCCAGCGAAGGAGCCGGTTCGAGGGCTGTCCCACCGCTCTGTGGCGCAGACTCAGGTGCGCAGATAAGGGCAGTGACGCTGGAGATGTCGGACCGGCACTGAGCTGCCCTTCGCCGACACTGCCGCGGTCTCTCCTCTTACGTCACCCTGGAGATCGGACGATGACCACGATCAAAACCAAAGACGGCGCGGAAATCTTCTACAAGGATTGGAGCGCAAAGAACGGCTCTGGCCAGCCGATCGTTTTCCACCATGGCTGGCCGCTCAGCGCCGACGACTGGGACACGCAGATGCTCTTCTTCCTCAACCAGGGCTATCGCGTGATCGCGCATGATCGCCGCGGCCACGGCCGTTCCAGCCAGACTGCGCAGGGCCATGACATGGACACCTACGCGGCCGACGTCGCAGCGGTCGTGGCCGCGCTCGATCTCCGTGACGTCATCCATGTGGGACATTCCACGGGCGGCGGCGAGGCGACGCGCTACGTGGCGCGGCACGGCAAAGGGCGCACGGCGAAGCTTGTGCTGATCGGCGCGGTGCCGCCGATCGAAGTATTCGATGGCCTGCGCACGGCGCGTACCGCCCGGATTCGACGCAGATTTGAGCATGACTGGCG
>Ga0126306_10002723_pt1 | contig 10056 bp, 8 predicted proteins | sample Plot27_FD_92592 | JGI IMG/M metagenome (GOLD analysis project Ga0126306, IMG submission 92592) | Serpentine soil microbial communities from UC McLaughlin Reserve, CA, USA - Plot27 | ecosystem: Environmental > Terrestrial > Soil > Grasslands | place: USA: UC McLaughlin Reserve, Lake County... | reverse complement strand
CGTCCGCTACGCGATCGCCTCCGCGGCGCTCGTGCCGCCCGCGGCTCGGCGCCTCCGCGCCCTTGGGCGTGAAGGGCTGCTCGCTGGGGGAGTGCTCGGCGTCCTGATCGCGCTCGGGATCGGGCTGCAGACGGCGGGCCTCGAGCGGACGACGGTAACGAACACCGGCTTCATCACGGGGCTCTACGTCCTATTCACGCCGTTGCTCGCACTCGCGCTCTTTCGCACGCGCATCCCGCGCGTGCTCTGGGCGGCCGTCGGCCTCGCGTTGATCGGTCTCGCGCTGCTCTCGGGAGCGCCTGAGGGCTCGGGCACCGGCGACCTGCTCGTCCTTCTGAGCACTCTCGCGCAGGCGCTGCAGATCGTGATGGTCGAGCGGTACGCGAATCGCTTCGACGTGTTCGCGCTCACGTTCGTCGAGGTGGCCACGGCGTGCGTGGTGTTCGGAGCAATCGCCGTGGCGCTTGGCGACCTCTCCGTTCCGCATGGAACAACCGTCTGGGCGGCGTTGCTCGTGACCGGGCTGTTCGCGGTCGCATTTGCGATGCTCGTACAGATCTGGGCGCAACAGCGGGTCAGCGCGACGCGGATCGCGATCATCTTTTCGCTCGAGACGGTGTTCGCCGGACTCGCGGGCTACCTGTTTTCCGGCGATCGCATCGGCGCGCTCGGGTTCGCCGGCTGCGCCGCGATCCTCGCGGGCATCGTCATAGCCGAGCCGGCGGCGGCCGCGACTCTCAGACGCTTGGTCGGACGCCCCGCTCCCGAGCCCGGGCTTCGACCGCTCGGATGAACGGCGTCTTCAGATCGGTGTAGACCTCGCGAGGATGGCCCTCGGCGGCGAGGCGGCGCTTGAGCTCGTCGTAGCGCTGCCGCTCTTCCGGGTCGGTCCGGAGTGCGTCGCGGAAAACGAGCTGGCGCTCCCAATGCTCGCCGCCGTGCTCGACGACGTGCACGTGGTAGAGCCGCGCAACCTTCCGGAAGTACAGTCGACCCGGAAGGCCGAACTCACCCAGGTACTCGTAGCCCAGACCCTCCATCGCGGCGATCTGCTCGTCGGTCAGCTCCAGTTCCCTGAGGCCGACGAGGACGTCGACGATCGGCTTGGCAGAGAGACCGGGGACAGAGGTGCTGCCGATGTGCTCGATCGCAACCGCGTGGGCGTCGAACACAGGGGCCAGGCGTTCCCGCTCCGCTTCGAAGCGGTCGGCCCAGGTCGGATCGTGCTCGACGATCTCTACGAGGTTAGAAGGTCCACTCACCGTTCTGTTGGACGACTTCGCCGTCGCACTCGATTCGCCCGCCGTTGCGGAGGTCCTTGACCATGTCCCAGTGGACGCTCGACTGATTCTTGCCGCCGATCGTCGGCAGGCCCGCGCCGATCGCGAGGTGGATCGTGCCGTAAATCTTCTCGTCGAAGAGCGTGTTCTTCATGTAACGCTGGATCCCGGGGTTGCAGCCGATTCCGAACTCGCCGAGGACGCGTGAGCCCTCGTCCCGGTCGAGCTTTGAAAGTAGGGCGTCTTGATTCGAGGATGCCGTCGCCTCGACAACCTTGCCTTCTCGATAGACCATGCGGACGTTCTCGACGAAGTCCGGCTCCTGGTAGGCCGGGTACTCCGTAAAGGCGACGACGCCTTCAGTCGAGTCCTCGACCGGGCTGTAGTAGACCTCGCCGCCCGGCAGGTTCGCGTGCCCGTCGTCGATCTCGCCGTTCCGCCCTTCGAGGCTGAAGCGGAGGTCGGTTCCGGCGCCGACGATGCGGACCTCCTCGGCCTCGTCGAAGCGGTCGCGGATGCGTTCCATCTTCTCGCCCTCCGCGTCCCAGTCGAGGAGGACGGCGCCGTAGAGGAAGTCCTCGAACGCCTTCAACCCCATGCCGGCCTCTTGCGCGAGTGCGGGGCAGGGGAACCGGCAGGTGACCCACGGAATCTCAAGCCGCAAACGGCGGGCGAGGAACTCGGCCTGGCCCTTCGACATCAGGTCGAATCGCTCAGCAGGGAGGTCGGCGCCCTCGCGCGGGTTTTCCGGGGCGCCCAGCAGCATCCAAGCGTCGACGGTGTCCCACACGTGCTTGTCCGCCGGCGCCGGCTTGTCGAGCAACTCGAGCGGCGCCTCTTCGGCCCAGAGCATTCGGAAGGGGAGTTGTTCCATCGCGTAGCTGAATCGCACCAGCGGATAGGCGCCCCGGCGGGCGATCAGGCGTACGACCTCCTCGAGCAGCGGGCGCGCCGCGGGCTGGGCGACGACGAGCACCTGCCACCCGGGCTGGACGTCGATCGAACGCTCGACGATCAGGCGGGCGTACTGCTGGACGCGCGGATCAACCAACGGCGTGCGTCAGCCTACAGGAGGGAAAACTTGCTACGATCCGGCTTAGATTTTGTCGGTACACAGCACCTAAATCGTGGAAACTTGGTCCTGAAAGGAAGTAATCATGGCAAAGACGATCGGCATCGATCTTGGCACGACGAACTCCTGCATGGCGGTGCTGGAGGGCGGTGAGCCGACCGTCATCCCGAACGCCGAGGGCGGCCGCACGACGCCGTCCGTGGTCGCGTTCACAGGTGACGGAGAGCGGCTCGTCGGGCCGCCCGCCAAGCGTCAGCAGGTGACGAACCCTCAGAACACGATCTTCTCGATCAAGCGTTTCATGGGGCGCAAGTACTCGGAGGTTTCCGAGGAGATGAAGATCGTCCCCTACGAGGTCAGCGAGGGACCGAACGGCGACGTTCGCGTCAAGGCGGCGGGCAAGGAGTACGCGCCGCCGGAGATCTCCGCGATGATCCTCCAGAAGCTGAAGGCCGACGCCGAGGCCTATCTCGGCGAGGCGGTGACCGACGCGGTCATCACCGTGCCGGCCTACTTCAACAACGCGCAGCGCGAGGCGACGAAGGACGCCGGCAAGGTCGCCGGACTGAACGTCGTCCGGATCATCAACGAGCCGACCGCGGCCGCGCTCGCCTACGGGCTCGAGAAGGAGCACGACCAGACGATCCTCGTGTGGGACCTCGGCGGCGGGACTTTCGACGTCTCGATCCTCGAGCTCGGAGAGGGCGTCTTCGAGGTCAAGGCCACGAACGGGGACAACCACCTCGGCGGCGACAACTTCGACAAGGCGATCGTCGACTGGATGGTCGCCGAATTCAAGAAGGGCCAGGGAATCGACCTGGCCGCCGACAAGATGGCGCTCCAGCGCCTTTACGAGGCAGCCGAGAAGGCGAAGATCGAGCTTTCCTCGACGATGACGACGCAGATCAACCTGCCGTTCGTCACGGCGACGCCGGAGGGTCCGAAGCATCTCGACCTCCAGCTCACGCGCGCGAAGCTGAATGAGCTGACCGCCGACCTGCTCCAGCGCACCGTCGAGCCGACGAAGCTGTGCCTGAGCGATGCCGGCCTCGAGCCGAAGAACATCGACCACGTTGTCCTCGTCGGCGGCATGACGCGCATGCCGGCAGTCGTCGAGAAGGTCAAGGAGCTCGTCGGGAAGGATCCGCACAAAGGCGTCAACCCGGATGAGGTCGTCGCCGTCGGCGCGGCCATCCAGGCCGGCGTCCTCAAAGGCGAGGTCAAGGACATCCTCCTGCTCGACGTGACGCCGCTCTCACTCGGGATCGAGACGAAGGGCGGGGTCTTCACGAGGCTGATCGAGCGCAACACGACGATCCCGACGAAGAAGTCGGAGACGTTCACGACCGCCGAGGACAACCAGCCCTCGGTCGAGGTGCACGTGCTCCAGGGCGAGTCGGAGATGGCGCTCTACAACAAGACGCTGGGCAAGTTCCAGCTCGTCGGCATTCCGCCGGCACCGCGAGGCATGCCGCAGATCGAGGTGGGCTTCGACATCGACGCGAACGGGATCATCCACGTCTCGGCGAAGGACCTCGGAACCGGCAACGAGCAGAAGATCCGGATCGAGGGGGGCTCGGGCCTCAAGGAGGAAGAGGTGCAGCAGATGATCCGCGAGGCGGAGGCGCATGCGGACGAGGCGCGCAGACTGCGCGAGCTCGCCGATGCGCGGAACGCTGCGGAGTCGCTGGCCTACCAGACCGAGCGCACGCTCAAGGAGCACCGCGACAAGCTCGACGAGGCCGACGCCTCGACGATCGAGGGTCGCGTGATGGAGCTCAAGGGCGTGCTCGAGTCGGACGACGTCGCCGAGATCCGCACGAAGACCGAGGCGCTCCAGGAGGCCTCCCAGAAGCTCGCCGAGGCCGTCTACGCCCAGGCGACGGCGACCGCGCAGGGCGGTGGTGACGGCGCGCCGACTTCGGATGAGGAAGTCGTCGAAGAGGCCGACTACGAGGTCATCGACGAAGAGGAAGCGAAGACGTCGTAATGCCGGAGGAAGTCGAGAACACCGAACAGGTCGAGGAGGTCGACGAGCTCGAAGCGCTCCAGAAGGAGCGGGACGAGCTCGTGGACACGCTCCAGCGCGTCCAGGCAGAGTTCGACAATTACCGCAAGCGGGCGGCGCGCGACCAGCAGAGCCTGGTCGCGCGCGCCCACGAGCGGTTGGTGAAGGAGCTCCTGCCTGTGCTCGACGATCTCGAGCGAGCACTCGAGGCCGCGGAGGCGCACGAGGAGGCGAAGCTCGAGGAAGGTGTCGCCCTTGTGGCGCGCTCCTTCGCCGACGTGCTCCGCAAGGAGGGCCTCGAGGAGGTCGCGACCGATGGGAAGTTCGATCCCCACGTCCATGAGGCGCTGCTCTCACAGCCGTCCGAGGCGGACGAGGGCAGCGTGATCGAGGTGTTGCAGAAGGGCTACCGGCTCGGCGACCGGGTGATCAGACCGGCTCGGGTGGTGATCTCGAGTGGCGGCGACTAAGGACCTCTACGGCGCCCTCGGCGTTCCCAAGGGCGCCTCCGCCGACGAGATCAAGAAGGCCTACCGCAAGCTGGCGCGGGAGTACCACCCGGACAAGAACCCCGGCGACGCGGCCGCCGAGGAGCGCTTCAAGGAGGTCCAGCACGCCTACGACGTGCTCTCGGATCCGGAGAAGCGGCAGGCCTATGACCGGTTCGGTTCCTCGGACGGGCGGCGCGGCTTCGATCCGCGTGGCTTCAACTACGCGGAGGACTTCAACATCGGCGACCTCGGAGATCTCGGCGACATCTTCGGCGGGATCTTTGGACGCGCGCGGGGGAGTCGCCAGCAGTCACGGGCCGAGCGCGGGGCCGATGTCGAGGTCGAGGTCAACCTCTCGTTCGAGGACTCGCTGAGAGGGATCGAGACCAAGATCCCGGTCGAGGTCGAGACCGCCTGCCAGGAGTGTGGCGGCTCGGGCGCGAAGCCCGGTACGTCGCCGAAGGTCTGTCCCGAATGCCGCGGCCGTGGCGTGATCTCGGAGAGCCAGGGCTTGTTCGCCCTTTCGCAGCCGTGTCCACGCTGCCGGGGGAACGGGACCGTGATCGAGGATCCGTGTCCGCGGTGCCGCGGGACCGGCCGCGAGCGCCGAACCAGGCGCTACTCGGTGAAGATCCCGGTGGGCGTCAAGGACGGGACCCGGATCAAGTTGAAGGGTAAGGGCGAGTCAGGGGTTGCCGGCGGTCCGCCGGGCGACCTCCACGTCGTCACCCGCGTGGCCGACTCGCCGATCTACGAGCGCCGCGGCGCGGATCTCGTCGTCGATGTGCCGGTGTCGCTGGCGGACGCCGCGCTCGGTACCGAGGTCGACGTGCCGACGCCGGAGGGTGCTGTCTCGATGAAGGTTCCGGCGGGCTCCGAGCACGGAAAGCTGCTGCGGATCAAGGGCCGCGGCGCCCCGAAGCTCAGGGGCGGCAAGGGCGACGTGCTCGCGCGCCTGCGGCTCGAGGTGCCCAAGAAGCTGAACAAGAAGGAGCGCGAGCTCTACGAGCAGCTGAGGAAGGCCGGCTGATGGACGACAAGGGGCGCTACATGATCTCCGTCGCGGCCGAGCTCGTCGGCATGCACCCGCAGACGCTTCGTATTTACGAGCAGAAGGGTCTTGTGCAGCCGACGCGCACGGCGGGGAACACCCGGCTCTACTCCGAGCGCGATCTCGAGCGGCTGCGGCTCATCCAGCAGCTGACGACAGAGCTCGGACTGAACCTGGCGGGCGTCGAGATGGTGCTCCGGCTGGAGGATCAGATGAGCCGCATGCAGCGCCGCATGGAGCGGATGGAGCGTGAGATGCGCGAGCGGCTGCGTGACATCGAGAAGCAGTACAAGCGCGAGCTCGTCCTCTGGCAGGAGCCGACGCTGCTGATGCGGAGGCGCCACTAATGGACTTCAACAAGCTGACGCTGAAGAGTCAGGAGGCCGTCGGGGCCGCGCAGGAGCTCGCGCGCCGGATGGGCAACCCGGAGGTTTACCCCGAGCATCTGTTGCTCGCGCTGCTCGACCAGCAGCTGCCGCAGCAGCTCGTCCCGGACGCGGCCGCCCTCCGCGCCGAGGCCGAGACGACGCTGCGCGGCAAGCCCGCGGTCCAGGGTGGCGCGCAGCAGCCACGCGTGTCCGCCGGCTTCTCGCGGGTGCTGGATCAGGCGTTCGACGAGGCGCGACAGCTGGAGGACGAGTACGTCTCGACGGAGCATCTGCTGCTTGCGCTCGACGCCGTGCCCCGCCACGAGCTGCTCGCCAAGCTCCAGCAGGTCCGAGGCGGCCAGCGGGTCACGAGCCAGGATCCCGAGGGCACGTACCAGGCGCTGGAGAAATTCGGTCGCGACCTGACCGAGCTCGCGGAGCAGGGCAAGCTCGACCCGGTCATCGGCCGCGACGAGGAGATCCGCCGCGTGATCCAGGTCCTCTCACGGCGCACGAAGAACAACCCGGTGCTGATCGGCGATCCGGGGGTCGGCAAGACCGCCATCGCCGAGGGGCTCGCGCAGCGAATTGTCGCGGGCGACGTTCCGGAAGGCCTGAAAGGCAAGCGCGTCTGGGCGCTCGACATCGGGGCGCTACTCGCGGGTTCCAAGTACCGCGGCGAGTTCGAGGAGCGCCTCAAGGCGGTCCTGACCGAGATCCGCAACGCCGAGGGCCAGATCATCCTGTTCATCGACGAGCTGCACACGATCGTCGGCGCCGGGGCAGCCGAGGGCGCGGTCGACGCGGCGAACATGCTCAAGCCGATGCTCGCGCGCGGCGAGCTGCGCGCGATCGGCGCGACGACGCTCGACGAGTACCGAAAGCACGTCGAGAAAGACGCGGCGCTCGAGCGGCGCTTCCAGCCGATCTTCGTCGGCGAGCCGTCCGTCGCCGACACGATCGCGATCCTGCGCGGCCTCAAGGAACGCTACGAGGCGCATCACGGCGTCCGGATCCGCGACGCCGCCTTGGTCGCGGCGGCCGTGCTCTCTGACCGCTACATCTCCGACCGCCAGTTGCCGGACAAGGCGATCGACCTTGTCGACGAGGCGGCCTCTCGTCTCCGGATGGAGATCGATTCGTCGCCGATCGAGCTCGACGAGGCCGAGCGTCGGGTGCGCCAGCTCGAGATCGAGCTCGCGGCCATGGGCAAGGAGTCGAAGGAGGTGCGCGAGCCCGTCGAGCGCGAGCTCGCCGAGGCGCAGGAGCGTCGCAACGAGCTCGCCGCCCGTTGGGCGACCGAGAAGGAGGCGCTCGAACGCGTCAAGGAGGTCATGTCGCAGATCGAGGCGCTGCGGCATGAAGCCGAGCGGGCCGAGCGGAACGGCGAGCTGCAGCGCGTCGCCGAGATCCGCTACGGCGAATTGCCGCAGCTCGAGAAGGAGCTGGCGGCGCGCGACGGCGCCGTCGTCGACCACCCGATGGTGAAGGAGGAGGTCGACGAAGACGACGTGGCCGCGGTGGTTGCCCGCTGGACCGGGATCCCGGTCGACAGGCTGCTCGAGGGTGAGACCGAGAAGCTGATCCACATGGAGGAGCGGCTGCACGAACGTGTCGTCGGCCAGGGCGAGGCCGTCTCGGCCGTGGCCAATGCGCTCAGGCGCGCCCGCTCAGGGCTACAGGACCCGAACCGGCCGATCGGCTCGTTCGTCTTCCTCGGCCCGACCGGCGTGGGGAAGACCGAGCTCGCCCGCGCGCTCGCCGAGTTCATGTTCGACGACGAACGGGCCATGGTCCGGCTGGACATGTCCGAGTACCAGGAGCGGCACACGGTCGCTCGGCTCGTCGGCGCCCCGCCGGGCTACGTCGGCTTCGAAGAGGGCGGCCAGCTGACCGAGGCGGTGCGGCGACGACCCTACTCCGTCGTCCTCCTCGACGAGATCGAGAAGGCGCACATGGAGGTTTTCGACGTCCTCCTCCAGATCCTCGACGACGGACGGCTGACCGACGGCCAGGGCCGCACGGTCGACTTCCGCAACACCGTGATCGTCATGACCTCGAACCTGCGCTCAGCCGAGGCGATGCGTGAGGTCTTCCGGCCGGAGTTCCTCAACCGGATCGACGAGGTCGTCGAGTTCCAGCCGCTCTCGAAGGACCAGCTCGCTGAGGTCGTCGAGCTCCAGCTGCGGCGGCTTCGCGAGCGACTGGCTGAGCGGGGGCTCGACCTCGAGCTGACCGACGCCGCGAAGGCGCAGCTTGTCGAGTCCGGCTGGGATCCGACCTACGGCGCGCGGCCGCTGAAGCGCGCGATCCAGCGTCTGATCGAAAACCCGCTCGCACTGCGGTTGCTCGAAGGCGAGTTCGGCGAGGGCGACACGGTGCGCGTCGACGCGCAGGACGGCGGACTCGCGTTCGCCAAGGCCGAAGCCGCCGAGCCTGCTCCGGCCTAGCCAGGGTGGACAACTTGCTAGCAGCGGACGCTCAAGCCAATCTGACGGCGTGTGGCGTCGAGCGCCGCCGGGCCCGCCTCCGCCGCCTGACGTTCGGTGTGCTCGGACGCTAACTCGTCCGTCTCTACTCCACGCGCACCGTCCCGACCATGAACGGCGCGTGCGGCTGGCAGTAGTAGTGGTAGGTCCCCGCCTGCCGGAATGTGTAGTCGAACGTCTGGCCTCGACGCGAAAGCGACTTGTTGAAGCGCCCATTCGGCCGCAGGCGGTCGAGCGAGTCCGTCGACGTCACCGTGTGGAACACGTTCTCGTTGTTCACCCAGCGGGCGGTCTGGCCCGACTTGATGGTGACCTGCCGCGGACTGAAGGCGAACGGGTGCTCGGGGTCCCCCGGCACTGAGACGAGCCTGACCTCAGCGCTCGGCGGACCCCCTACCTTTTTGAGCAGCTTGGCGGCACCGTCCGCAGGAAGCTGCGATCGACCCCCGGCTTGGACGCGTCGAGCGAAACCGCCAAGTGCCAGAAGCCGGCCTCACCGCGCTTGCCGCCGCGCCCCTTGGCATAGCTCGTCGCCTTGAGCCGCTGGAAGTATGCGAAGTCGGCGTGACCCTGATCCTCGCGGCAGAAGACGCCGCGCTTGGCGATGCCGAGGTGCCGAAGGGCGCTCGCCTTCGCAGGGTCGGCCTTGTCGAACTGGAGCCAGATGAGGACGTCACCGGTCACCCAGCGGTAGTGTCTGGGCGCGGTCTGGCGCCCTCGCAGGGGGTTGTCGTTGAAGAGCGCCGCCAGCCGCCTGATCTCGGCGCGCGTGAGCCGGTGCTGTCCCGGCCCCTGGAAGTCCGGGCGCGACACGTTCGATCCGCAGGTAGGCCCGGGTGTCGGGGAGAACGCGTAGTCGACGCCCGGGACGACTCGGCCTGACGGCGTGTCGAACTCGTCGACGGCGACCCAGAGCAGCCAGTAGCCCTGGTTCCAACCGGGCGGTCCGCCGTGGCCGGCCCCATAGGTTGGAGAGTTCAGCCGGTGGTAGTGCGTGAAGCCGCCGGTGGCGCCGCGCGGTTGGGCCTCGGCGCAGAACGTCCCTTTGACGGACATGCCGATGTAGCGCAAGGCCCGGGCCTCGGCTACCCGCGGCCGGTCGAACTGGACGAAGATCAAGACGTTCTCGTTCACCCACCTGTATTGCCTCGGCGCGACCTGACCGCCGGTGAAGGGGTTGTCGGTAAATAGGCCGAAGAGCGACTGGATGTGTCCTGCCGTAGTGGTCGGTCCTGCGGCGGTTTGAGCTTTTGCACTTGCGAGCAGACCGGCGAGGACGAAAGCGGTGAACGCGGCG
>Ga0126306_10002722_pt1 | contig 10056 bp, 6 predicted proteins | sample Plot27_FD_92592 | JGI IMG/M metagenome (GOLD analysis project Ga0126306, IMG submission 92592) | Serpentine soil microbial communities from UC McLaughlin Reserve, CA, USA - Plot27 | ecosystem: Environmental > Terrestrial > Soil > Grasslands | place: USA: UC McLaughlin Reserve, Lake County... | reverse complement strand
GAGCGCCAGATAGCCTGATTCACGGCCCATCACCTCGACCACGTGCGCCCGCTGGTGGGAGCTTGCGGTGTCTTTGATCCTGTCGATCGCCTCGAGCGCCGTGTTCAGCGCCGTGTCCACCCCAATCGCCGAGTCTGTACCCCACACGTCGTTGTCTATGGTAGCCGGAACCCCGGCCACCCTGACCCCGAGCTCGACCAGTCTCAATCCCCCGGTCAGGCTCCCGTTCCCGCCTATGACCACAAGCCCCTCGACCTCGGCCTCGGCGAGCTTGCCCGCCGCACTCCTCTGTCCCTCAGGCGTCGCGAACTCGGCCGAGCGTTCCGTCCCGAGCACAGTACCCCCACGGTGGATGATGCCCCCGAGCCTGCGCCGGTCTATCGGGTAGATCCTGCCCTCCAAAAGCCCCCTGTACCCGGCCCATATCCCCATGACTTCCCAACCCCGGAAGAAGGCCGTCCGCGCCACCGCCCTTACCGCCGCGTTCATCCCCGGCGCATCGCCCCCACTGGTCAGAATCCCTATCCTCAAGAAAAGCCTCCTCTCGCACTCTCAACATCCTATTATGCAGTAACCCGGCACTCCCGTTCTTCATCCCAATCTACCTTGATCTACCGCAAAGGAGTTATAAAATATGAGCGCAATAAGCTTAGATTTCGACGTTACGGTTCTCCCTGAGTGGGGAACGAGGGATTACGCAGATTCTATAGAGGAGGCTTTTGGCGGATGATCTGTGAAAACTGTGGGATTCGGCCGGCGAGCGTACAGGTATTACAGCAGCAGGGTGACCGGAGGGTCACACGCTATCTGTGCACGCAGTGTGCGCGGCAGCTCGGCATGATCGGGGGGGCGCAGGGTGGGGACGACCCGTTCGCGATGCTCCAGAACCTCATACAGCAGCAGCAAGGCGGGCAGGGAAGCCTCTTCGACGCGCTTTCCCAGGAGGCGCAGCAGGCCGTTATGCGGGCCCGCGAAGCTTCCGCCGGCACCACGCGGGCGGCGGCGATCGGGACGGATCATTTGCTCGCCGGTATCGTGACCGGCGACAACGTGGCGACCGAGGCCCTGCGGCGTGCGGGCGCTGACGTCGAAGGGATGCGCGTGCGCTTCCAGGAGTTCCGCGGGGATCCTGGAGAGCAGATCTACACGTTCACCCCGAGCGCCAAGCGCGCCTTGCAGCTCTCGTTCACCGCGGCCAGGCAGATGGGCGTGGGGCAGGTCGGGAGCGAGCACCTGTTGCTCGGGCTGCTCGGCGAGGGCGACGGGAACGCATACAGGATACTGCAGCAGCACGGCGCCAACGACGCCGAGGCTCTGAGGCGCGAGATCCTGCGCCTCATGCAGCAGCGCGGCGCGCAGATGGGCCAGGGAATGCCCGGTGCCGCTGCGGGGGGTCCAGGCGGTGGGCAGCAGGGCCCGACGAGCAAGACGCCGACCCTCGATCAGGTAAGCAGGGATCTCACGCAGCTCGCGCGTGACGGCGAGCTCGACCCGGTTATCGGGAGGGCCGAGGAGATCTCACGCGTCGTCCGCATCCTCTCTCGCAGGACCAAGAACAACCCCGTCTTGATCGGTGAGGCCGGAGTCGGCAAGACAGCGGTGGCCGAGGGGCTCGCCCAGCGGATCGTCGCTGACGACATACCCGAGCCGCTCAAGGACAAGCGTGTCCTGGCGCTCGACGTTGGCGGGCTCGTCGCCGGCACCCGCTTTCGGGGGGACTTCGAGGAGCGGATGCAGCAGATGCTAAAGGAGCTCCAGCAGGAGGAGAAGGACATCATCCTGTTTATCGACGAACTCCACTCCATCGTCGGGGCCGGCGGAGCGGAGGGTGCCGTCAACGCCTCGAGCATGCTCAAGCCGGCGCTCGCGCGCGGCGAGCTCCAGGTCGTCGGGGCGACCACGCTCGACGAGTACCGCAAGCACGTGGAGAAGGACCCGGCGCTGGAGCGGCGCTTCCAGCCCGTGCTCGTCGACGAGCCGACGGTGGATGAGACGGTGGCGATCCTCTTCGGCCTCAGGGACCGATACGAGGCTCACCACAGGGTAAAGATAACTGAGGAGGCGATCATTGCCGCGGCCCAGCTCGGTGACCGCTACATTACGGACCGGTTCCTGCCGGACAAGGCCATAGACCTACTCGATGAGGCGGCGGCCGAGGTGCGGCTCCGCTCGACGGTACCGCCCGTCGACGTCAAGCGCATCGAGGAGGAGATAGCGAGCCTCGAGCGCGAGAAGGAAGACGCCGTCAGGGCCGAGGACTACGAGACGGCCGCGGGCTTCAAGCAGCGTATCGAGCAGCTCAAGGCCGAGCTCGACGAGCAGCACGAGGGCTGGGCCGGACGCCGCGAGACCGACGCCCCCGAGGTGACGCGCGAGGACATCGCCCGCATCCTGGAGGAGTGGACCGGCGTGCCTGCGACCAACATCGTCAAGGAGGAGGCCGAGCGTCTCCTGAGCCTGGAGAGCGTGTTGCACGAGCGGGTCGTCGGTCAGGAGCCCGCGGTCAAGGCGGTGGCCGAGGCCATCAGGCGCGCCAGGGCAGGCATCAAGGACCCCAAGCGCCCCGTCGGCAGCTTTGTCTTCCTCGGTCCTACCGGGGTCGGCAAGACCGAGCTCGCCCGCACGCTCGCCGAGTACCTCTTCGGTGAGGAGGACGCCATGATCCGGATAGACATGTCCGAGTTCCAGGAGGCCCATACCGTCTCCAGGCTCGTCGGCGCACCGCCAGGCTACGTCGGCTACGAGGAGGCTGGACAGCTCACGGAGCAGGTGCGGCGTCGTCCCTACAGCGTCGTTCTCTTCGACGAGATCGAGAAGGCCCACCCCGACGTCTTCAACACGCTCCTGCAGGTCCTCGACGACGGGCGTCTCACGGACGCCAAGGGCAGGACGGTCAACTTCGAGAACACGGTCGTCATCATGACCTCGAACGTGGGCAGCCAGCACCTCGTCTCCACGAGGCAGTTCGGCTTCACTTCCAGCGACGGCGTGGACTTCCGCGAGACCGAGCGTCGGGCGCGCGAGGCCCTGGAGCGGACCTTCAGGCCGGAGTTCCTGAACAGGGTGGATGAGATCATCGTCTTCCAGCCTCTTACCAAGGAGGACGTGCTGAAGATCGTCGACATCATGCTCTCTCGCTTGAACAAGCACCTTGAAAGCCAGCGCGTCCAGGTCGAGGTCACCGGAGCGGCCAAGGAGTCCCTGGCCGAAGAGGGCTACGACCCCAAGTTCGGCGGACGACCGCTGGCGAGGGCCATCCGGCGCTACGTCGAGAACCCGCTCTCCAGCCGCATCATCGGCGGCGAGTTCGCCCCCGGCGAGACCGTCCTCGTGGACCGCGGCGAGGAAGGCCTGACCTTCTCGGTCAGGGAATGGGTCTCTTCGTAGAGACTCCAAATAGCAACACCCGAGGCTCCCCTGTTGTTGGGGGAGCCTCTTTTCGTGCCCTGTTATACCGAGTGCGTCTGAACTGTCGCGCTTTCCGGCTGCGGGTTCACGCCGGGTCCTTCTCATCCGTCATTCTCGCGGAAGCGGGAACTCACGAGCAGCAGAAGACGTAGACCTATGCGCGGCGATTCGGGCAGATGGATGGTGGGGCACACCCTCTCCATACGTAGAATCATCGGGACCTATGCCAGAGTGGGTGTGGAAGGTTGGCAATGGGAGGAGAGGGTATCAGATGAAGACGTACGTCGCGCTCTTCAGGGGGATAAACGTCGGCGGGAAAAACATGTTGGCTATGAAGGATCTCGTGGCCACGCTCGAGGACGCCGGTTGTCAGGACGTGGCGACGTACATCCAGAGCGGCAACGCGGTTTTCCGCAGCGATGAGGCGGACGCGTCGTTACTTTCGGGCAGGATCAAGGCCGCGATCGAGGAGCGCCACGGATTCGAGCTCCGGGTGCTCGTGCTGGCATCGGAGGAGATGGAGAGGGCAGTACGCTCCAATCCTTTCCCCGAAGCCGAACCCAGGACGCTGCACGTATATTTCCTGGCTGCCTCGCCCGAGCGGCCCGATCTCGAAGGCCTCGAAGGGATCAAAGGCGATCGGGAACGCTTCGTCCTCGGCGACGGCGTGTTCTACCTCCACGCACCGGACGGCATAGGCAGGTCCAAACTCGCCGCGAACGTCGAGAAGCTGCTCGGCGTCCCGGCGACCGCCCGAAACTGGCGGACCGTTCGTAAGGTAATGGAGATGGCGGATCAACGCGGCTGACTGCACTACGCAGGAGCCCTTTCTAACGAGATGTGGGCTCCCTACTTCAGGGACCTCCTATTGTGCTAACTTTGTGGCCGTGACGGGACTGCCGGAAGGTTACACGACGAGGACGCCCGCCCGCGAGGACGCCGAGGAGGTTGCGGCTCTGATCTCAGCCTCCCAGATCGCGGACACTGGCGAGACGGACATGAGCGTGGAGGAGCTGCTCGACGACTGGCATCCACTCGACCTCGCCGAGGAGGCCGTTGCTGTCATCGCGCCCGAGGGCACCATCGCCGCCTACGCGGATGTGATCAACCGCTCCTTCGTAACCGTCTCGGTCTACGGTTACGTCCACCCGGATTTTCGCGAAGTGGGTATAGGCGCCTACCTGGTCGCGTGGGGCGAGCGCTGGACGCGCGACCGCATGCCGCAAGCTCCGGAGAACGCGCGGGTCGTTGTGCAGCATTACATCAACTCGGCCAACGCGGATGGACAGCGACTGCTGGAGGGCTCAGGCTACACCCCGGTGCGCGGGATATACGTGATGGAGACCGGTCTCGATGACGCCCCGCCCCATCCGCACTGGCCCGAGGGCATCTCTGTTCGCACCTTCGTCCCGGCCAGGGACGAGCGGCTGCTCTTCGAGGCCGTCGAGGACGCCTTCGAGGACGTGTGGGGACGGCTCCGCGGCACTTTCGAACGGTTCGTCGGGATGACCGAAACGGAGAGCTTCGATCCCACCCTCTGGTTTCTGGCCATGGACGGCGACGAGATAGTGGGCGCCACCCTCTGCAGGATGCTCGCCGGCGAGGGATGGATCGACGTCGTGGGTGTACGCCGCCCGTGGCGAAAGCGCGGGCTGGGACTCGCCCTCCTTCGCCACGCCCTCGCCGAGTACTACCGGCGCGGTACCCGCAAGGTCAGCCTCAGCGTGGACGCCGAGAGCATCACAGGCGCCCCCAGACTCTACGGACGGGCCGGCATGCGCGTCAGGGAGAGCTTCATCATGCACCTCAAAGAGCTCCGCCCGGGCATAGATCTCAGCGCGCGGTCCTAGAGCGGTTCGCGAACCGTCCCTACCAGCAAACCACGGCTTCAGGCCACAGGCATCAGGTTTCAGGATTTTCCCGGATACTGAGCCAGGCGCCCCCCATTCTCACCGCATAACCGTCATTCCCGCGAAGCTTGTCCCCGCGAAAGCGGGGAGCGGGAATCCACGACGCGCCAGACGCTCCGCGCTTCCAGGAGCCCCCAACCCGATTACATTTCGTATCCGAGGCGGGTTGAGATCATACAAACATTTGTTTGACATAAGCTGTAGGGTGCGCTAACGTGTTGGTTGATAGAAGAGTCTCTACATCCGAGGCGCGAGAGGATTTTGCGATATCTGGCGCGGCGGGCTGGTACAGGAGAGCCGCCGCCGAGTGTACGCGAGGTCGGGGTCGAGGTGGGGCTGAGTAGTTCGCAGACGGTCCACCACCACTTGAGAAAGCTTGAAGAGGAGGGTTATGTGATGCGGGACAGGGGGGCGAGGATGGTCCGGCTCACGGAGAAAGGGTGGGGGGTTGCGGGGAGGATTGGTTTGCTAGGCAGGATCGCCGCTGGACGTGGGCTTGAGGCCGTTGCGACCGATGAGGCTTACTCCCTGGCGGCGGAGTTGCTAGCGTCGCGTTCGGGGAAGCAAAGGTATCTGTTGCGGGTGGTTGGACAGAGCATGGTGGGGGCCAGGATCGAGGACGATGATCTGCTCGTCGTCGAGGAGGATGTGAGCCCGCCCGATGGTTCGGTGGTCGTGGTGTTGTTGAGGGAAGGCGAGGAGGTGACAGTAAAACGCTTGTACAGGGAGGGGGAGATGCTCAGGCTGAGGCCCGAGGCTCCGCCGGGAGAGTACGAGGAGATGGTGGTGCCGGCGGAGCAGGCGCGGGTGCAGGGACGCGTGGTCTACGTACTGCATCCTCCGGGAAGGTCGGGAGGTGGAATCCGGGTGTGATCCACCTTCCGTCGATGACTTACGGGGTGCTCTCGTACCTGGTGCTCGCCTGCGTGAGCGCGGTCGTCGGGTACTACTTCGCGAGGAAGCGGACCGAGTACGAGGTCGGCTACAGGCACCGCGTGGAGGCCTCCGAGGGCATTCAGGGGATGGTGATCCCGCTCGTCGAGGAGTTCGAGGCCGCCCTCGAGTACGTACGGGCGCCAGGCCCCTCGGGAGAATTGCCGGTCGAAGAGATCGAGCGCTCCGTGGACGGTCTGGAAAAGTACCTCGCGCAGCAGGAGATGTGGCTGGACCGCCGATCCTCCGCCGCCCTCGGAGGCCTTATCGCGAGCTTTCGCGCCCGCCGGAGGATGCTGGTTCTCCTCCCACGCCGCTACGACGATCCGGGTTTCGAGAGGGCTTACGAACGGGCCGAAGTAGAACTCTACGAGTGGCTACGCACGGAGCTTCCCGCCGCCCGCGAAGAACTTGCCGACGCGTTCCGGGGCATGCTCGGCGTGAAGAAGTGGCGGCGTGGGGTGCTGCAGAATCTTGCGGGCCATCTGTACGGGGGGTAACATGACTCTAGACGGCGCGTCCCGTGCGGATTGTCCGGGCATCATTCGTCGAATGGAAAGGTACGTGGAGCGGTGGGCGCAACGTTATCGGTGACGGATGCGTTCGCGGCCGTCTACTGCATGTTGCTCGTGGCTTGGAGTCTCTCATAGGCGGGTTCGGAGCTTACCTGTCCGCTTTGCGCTCGGCGCCAGGCCGGCTCTTGCGACACCTGCGTGTCGCCGGGGCCGCTTACGGGGTGCTCTTGGTCTCGCTCCTTGTCACGGGACTCGCCTGGTACTACGTGCGCCATACGGTCGAGGCGCAGGATAAGGTTCGTTTCGATGAAACCATTCAGGCTACACAGGCGGCCGTAGACCGGAAGACGGACGCATACCTCGACGCGCTGTTCGGCGCTCGTGGCGTGTTTCTGGCCAGCAAGCGAGTAGAGCGCGAGGAGTGGAAGAGCTACGTCAAGGGCATCGAGACCAAGAGTAGGCTCGAGGGCCTGCAGGCTCTTGGCTTCGCCCGGTATATATCGCCCGAGGAGAGGGAGGTTTTCGTCGAGGAGGCCAGGGAGGAGGGCATACCCGAGATGCGGCCCGACCTCCATCCCGGCGGCGAGCGTTCCGCGTACTTCCCCCTGACACTGGTCGCCCCCTCCGACGAGGCCAACCTGAGCATGATAAATCAGGACGCCTACATAGACCCGGCCCACCGGGCTGCGATGGACAGTGCGCGTGACATGGGCAAGCCGCAGGCTACCAAGATGGTCTATGTATTGACGGAGCCAACCACGACCTCGGGCGCCGACCTCGCCCTCAGCCCTGGCTTCTCCGTCTACCTTCCGGTTTACGCCAAGGATAAGTCGGTGGGGACCGTCGCCGAACGGCGGAGCGCCCTGAGAGGGTTCGTCGTCGGGTATTTCAGACGGGATGGACTGCTCGACGACGTATTCGGGAGAGGCTTCGATCCGGCCATAGACTTCGAAGTCTACGACGGAGCCGACGTCGAGTCGAGCACGCTGCTCTACGACGACGACGGGGTGCAGCGTGCCGGGGAGGGAGGGTACGACCCGCACTTTTCGAAGAAGAGCCGCATCGGGGTGGCGGGGCGCGAGTGGACCATGTACTTCGCGACGTTGCCTGGATTCGAGCGCGGTGCCGAGAGCAATCTGCCGGCCTTCGTGCTCGCCAGCGGCGTGGGAGTCAGCATCCTGCTGTTCGGCATCTCCTGGCTGCTCGTGCGCAGCCGCATCCTGGCCGTGCGCGCGAGCAAAGACCTCGAGGACGCCAACAGGGAACTGGAAGGGACCAACAGGGAGCTCGAGGCGTTCTCCTATTCCGTCTCCCATGACCTGAGGGCTCCCTTGCGGACCATAGACGGGTTCTCCCAGATATTGCAGGAAGACTACGAGGGGGTGCTCGACGACGAAGGACTCGACTACCTTGGCCGCGTAAGGGCGGCGAGCAAGCACATGGCCACGCTCATAGACGACCTGCTCGACCTCTCGAGGGTCGGACGAAGACCCCTGCGCAGAGAGCACGTGGACCTCTCGCGCCTCGCAGCGGGAATAATCGAGGAGCTCGAAGAGTCGCAGCCGGGGCGGGAGATCGAGTTCGTGATCGGGGAGAAGATCATGGCCTGGGGGGACGTGAGTCTGCTCAAGGTGGCGCTCGAGAACCTGCTCGGCAACGCTTGGAAGTTTACCGCCAACGAAAAGGAGGCGCGCATGGAGTTCGGCGCCGACAGGGACCCCGGGCCGGGTTTCCTCGCCCCCGTCTACTACGTGCGAGACAACGGGGCCGGCTTCGACCAGGCTTACGCGGACAAGCTGTTCGGCGCCTTCCAGAGGCTGCACGGACAGGACGAGTTCGAGGGGACGGGGATAGGCCTCGCGACGGTGGCGCGCATCGTCCACAGGCACGGCGGCAGGGTCTGGGCCGAGGGGAAGGTGGGCGAGGGGGCCACCTTCTACTTCACGCTCGGAGGGCGGGAGATGGGAGACCGCACGGCCCCCGCGAAGAAGTCCGAGATTGCGTGAGGCCGGCGTGAAGCGCGTGCCTGTAACGGGGACCCTGCGCGTGCTGCTCGTCGAGGACTCAGAGAACGATGCGATGCTTCTTTTGCGCGAGCTCAGACGCGGCGGATACCAGCCCCTCACGCAGCGGGTCTGTACCCCGGAGGACATGGAGAACGCGCTGCGTGCGGCGGAGAAGAGAGACGAGCCTTTCCAGGTCGTGATCTCCGACTACTACATGCCACGCTTCAAGGCGCCCGACGCCCTGAGACTACTGCGGGATCTCGGTTACGACGTCCCGTTCATCGTCGTCTCGGGCAAGATAGGGGAGGACGCGGCGGTGGAGATCATGAAGGCGGGGGCGAACGACTACCTGACCAAGGAGAACATGAGCAGGCTGTGCCCCGCCATCGAGCGCGAGCTCAGGGAGGCGGAGGTCAGGAGAGAGCGCGAGTGGGCGGAGAAGGAGCTTGGCCGGAGCGAGGACCGCTTCAGGCGCCTTGTGGAGCAGGCCGCCGACGCCATCTTCGTGCACGACCTCGAAGGCAACTTCGTGGATGTAAACCGCCAGGCGTGCGAGAGCCTAGGGTACTCCAGGGAGGAGCTCCTCTCCATGTCCGTCCGCGACGTCGAGGTGACCTACGCCCCCGGATCGCTACGAACGTTGTGGAAACAGATCGACTCTGGCCCGCCGCGCACGCTCGAAGGTACCCACCGCCGCAAGGACGGCTCCACCTTCCCCGTCGAGATCCGTGTCGGTATGTTCGAGGCCGAGGAAAGCCCGTTGATACTCGCCCTGGTCCGTGATGTCTCAGGACGCAGGGAGGTAGAGAGGAAGATCAGGGAGACGGAGGCTCGCTACCGGACGCTCGTGGAGCAGATACCGGCCGTCACCTACGTACAGGAGCCCATCGACTCAGACAACCCGAAGGCCATAACGTACATGAGCCCGCAGTACGAGGATATGCTCGGTTATCCTCCGGAGTCCGAGATACTCGACGAGGAGCACTGGCTCAGGATGCTGCATCCCGACGACAGGGAGCGGGTGCTGGCCGAAGAGCTAAGGACCGACGAGACCGGCGAACCCTTCAAGATTGAGTACCGTCTGATCGCCCGCGACGGGCGGGTGGTGTGGGTGCGCGACGAGGCGACCCTGCTCAAGGACGAGGACGGCAATTCCCTGTACTGGCTCGGCGTCCAGTACGACATCACCGAGCAGAAGCGGGCCGAGGAGGATTTCAGGAAGAGCGAGGAACGTTTCAGGGCGACCTTCGAGCAGGCCGCGGTCGGGATCGTGCAGGTCGGGCT
>Ga0126306_10002721_pt1 | contig 10056 bp, 6 predicted proteins | sample Plot27_FD_92592 | JGI IMG/M metagenome (GOLD analysis project Ga0126306, IMG submission 92592) | Serpentine soil microbial communities from UC McLaughlin Reserve, CA, USA - Plot27 | ecosystem: Environmental > Terrestrial > Soil > Grasslands | place: USA: UC McLaughlin Reserve, Lake County... | reverse complement strand
TGGCTATGGTGGAGTCCACGTCGTGCATCGCGACGCTCTCTGTGATCTCGAGTGAGAGGTAGCCCGGTTCGAGCCCAGTTTCTCGCAAGGCCCGGGTCACGTCATCCACCAGCCCTGAATGCTGGAACTGGCGCAGCGAGAGGTTTACGCCCACTATCGGGGGAGTATCGCTCGGGTACTGCTCTTGCCACTCGCGCGCCTGGCGACAGGCTTCCTTCAGCACCCATTGTCCGATGGGAACGATAAGCCCGGTCTCCTCCGCCAGGGGGATGAACTCGTCGGGGTACATCAAGCCACGCTTGGGATGTTCCCAACGCAGGAGCGCTTCCATTCCGGCGATGAAATCGCCCACTAGAGAGAACACGGGCTGAAAGTAAACCTTCAGTTCGTTGCGCTCAATGGCATTCCTGAGGCTGTTCTCCAGCTCAAGGCGTTGCATGGCGTGCGCGTCCTTACTCCGGTCGAAGACCTCGTAGCGGGCCTTGGCCTCACCTTTTGCTCGGTATAGGGCTACGTCTGCAGCTCGCAACAGGTCTCCTCCCGACCCTCCCCCCACGGCGTCGCTCAGGACGATGCCGATGCTGGCCGTGACGAAGATGTGTCTGCCCCCGATGTTGAAAGGTGCCCACAGCTTGCTGATGATCCTCTCGGCCGTCTCCTCTGCGCTGCCCGCGCCCGAGACGCCCTCCAGCAAAACGGTGAATTCGTCGCCCCCCATGCGCGCGACGATGTCTGTAGAGCTCAAGCATCCTTTAAGGCGCTGACTCACCGCGAAGAGGAGCTGGTCGCCCACCTCGTGCCCCAAGGAGTCGTTGACCACCTTGAAGTTATCTAGATCTAGGAACAGCACCGCTACTACGTCGTCGCACCGCCGCGCGCGGGCCAGGGACAGCTCAAGGCGGTCCAAAAACAGGGACCGGTTCGGCAGGCCGGTCAACGGGTCGTGGAAAGCCCGGTGTTCTAGCTCGTCCTCGAGCGCCTTGCGCTTAGTGATGTCGACCATGAATCCCTGCCAGTAGCAGGATCCGCTCGCCTCCTCCTCTACCACGACGGATTCGTTGCGCACCCACACTATTCGCCCATCACGATGGACCACGCGATACTCCGTCGTGACAACCTCACCGGGCTCGAGGGTCCGTTCGTCCTCGGCCTGCATCCGCTCGCGGTCGTCGGGGTGCACCATGCGCCATCTAAGATCCGGGTCCCTGCACTCCTCGACAGAGTACCCCGTTAAGGTCTCAATCTGGGGGCTCATGTACATGGCGGATTCCGGACCCCCGATTTCCTGGATGTAGGTGACCGCTGGCATCCGCTCGACGAGCGTGCGGTACCTGGTTTCGGCTTGCCGCAACCTCTCTTCGGTTCGCACCCTCTCGGTGACGTCCCGGGAGTTGACCACAAACTCGCGCACTCTCTGGTCATAGAGCAGGTTGCTGCCGACCGACTCCATGTGGTGCCAGGAACCATCCTTGTGGCGAAATCTGTACCGTACTAATGGGCGGAGATTGGGGTCGGCCAAACCCTTGGCAAGCGCCCTCCGCACCTGTCCAACATCTTCAGGGTGCACGTAATCGAAGACGTTCTCTCCGACCAGCTCCTCAGGTTGGTAGCCGAGTATATGCTCGATGGAGGGGCTATGGTAGTGAGCGGTGCCGTCGGTCCCCAGCAGCGTGATGATGTCCGAGGAGTTTTGCGTAAGGGCACGGAATCGCTCCTCGCTCTTCCCGAGTGCCTCTTCGGCTCGTTTTCGCTCAGTCACGTCCATCCAGACTCCGACCATGCCGACCGGGCCGCCTTCCTCATCGAGCAGCGGCGTTGCGGCGCCCATCACCGAGATGGTGGCGCCGTCCTTGCGCCGCACTACAAACTCCCCCGAGCAAGCCCGTCCCGACTGCAGCTCCGACCTGATCTCCTCAGCCTGGGTCCACAAGGCCTCGCAGGCCGCAAGTTCCTTTAGCCTCCGGCCCGTAGCCTCCTCTTTCGACCACCCGCACAGTTGCGCTGCGGCGTTGTTCCAGTAGATGACCCGGTCTTGTAGGTCGGTGGCGATAACAGCATGGCCGATCGTATTGAGCAGCCGTGCGTGGAAGCGGGTGCCCTCTTTTTCCCAGTCGTCCTCGACATCGTCTATGGACGACTGCAACCGGCGCTCGCTCTCTTCTGGGGGTACGTGGGCCTGCTTAGGCTCACCAGCACTACCAGCGGCGTCCTCTGGGGAATTATCCTGGTTAGACCTTGGTGGGCTCATCCCCGCTGGTCCTCCGCTCGCCTCACAACTAAGTAGGTATCGAAGTATAAACGAGCAGGCCGTTTCGAGTGGCAGCGGAGCGGTTGTACGCGAGCATGCGCATGGAGCGCACCCTTTTCGCCGGTATCCTGGGTGCAGCTAGAGGTACTCTCAACTACGGGCGCTGGTGTTCACCCTTGCCACGGCGTGATAGATATCGATCAATCACTCACAGAAGTCGGGTGTAACTAAATCAGCCCTGCTGCTATTCTAAGAGTTAGTAGGTGGTAGAAGCCAAGAACTTCGTCCCTTAGTTTGGGCACCTAGTGGAGCGAAGGAGGCTAGTGGTGCAACCGGCTACCGCAACGAACCAATAGGGGAGTGGGTTGCTGGTGGCCGAAGATCAGAATAACGGACTATGAGCGGCAGGGGGCCGAAGCTCTACGCGTTGCTGGCGCGGTTGCCGTGGCCTAAGAGCTACTTGGGCAAGATCATGCTCAGTGTCTTCTTGGGCATCCACGTCCCTCTTATAGCATTGGTACTCTACCTGGTATTCGCCGCTTCCACCGACTTGCGCGCCTCCCTATCTGTCTTGGTGATCGTGTTCGTAGCCACCCTCTTTGGAACCGTCCTAACGCTCTATGCGCTCTACGCTTTGCTCAGGCCGGTGTCGTTGGCCTCAAAGGCCCTGTACGAATACCTGGACAGCGGCAGGATGCCCTCCCTGCCCACCACCTTCAACGACCAAGCTGGCAGATTGATGGCGAATGTGCAGTACGTGGTCCAGGAGCTTGACCAGGTTATTAGCTCTCTTGCAGAGAGTGCGATGATGGACCACCTAACGGGTGCCTACAATCGCAGGGCGGGTGAGCAACGGCTGGCTAGCGACCTAGCTCGGGTCGGTCGCGGCGAGGGTAGCCTGACTCTCGCGGTGGTGGATCTCGATAGGTTAAAGCCTATCAACGACCGCTGCGGCCACCAGGCGGGTGACATCTGCTTGCGGCATCTGGCGGAGACCTGCGCACGCAACGTCCGCGAAGGAGACTGGCTGGCAAGGTGGGGTGGGGACGAGTTCGTGCTGGCGATGTGGGAAGAGAAGGGCGAGCGCCCGGCGAACCTGGTACTGAACCGTATAGACGCGGACCTTTCTGAGAACCCGGTCCAGCTATCGCAAGGGGATAGGATTCAGCTTACCTTCAGCGCTGGGGTTCTCCGGTGCACAGGTAGCGAAGCCGCCGAGCTAGGGGTTAGCGGTGTATTAGCCCTCGCAGACGAAGCTTTATACAAAGCTAAAGAGGAGGGGGATGAAAGCACTGTCGTCCATGCTCACTTAAGGCCTTACCCCTAGGCGGAGGCGAAGTACTATCTCTACAAGGTCGCTTTGAAGTGGAACAGGACGTTGGAGGAGTAGCAGATGCCCAAAGGCCTCAACGATAGTGCCTTGCATTAGAGCGACAGGTGGCGTTGCAGAAGCGCTTGTTCTTTCGGGTAGCTGGAAACGACAGACCACAAGCAGGATTCTGGCAGCGGCGCAGGGGCTTGGAGTCGGTTATCACTAGGTAGAACTGCAAGTACATCGCAGAAAGTAGGTCGGGACAGTCCCACGACCTGGGAATCCTATAATCGCTTCCCAAAGGTAGGAAATCGATAAAGGCAACCCCATTGAAGCGGGCGCGCAAAGGGCGCAGCTTACGGCACAGACTGTTCCTAAAAAAAGAGGTAGTTGATGTAGATTAGCCCTTGCAAGTTGTCGGGGGCGTTATGGAGGTGCATGCCGATGAGCCCGAAGCGCCCCTGCCTCAGGCTAGTGACACGCACAGGTACTGACGGAGAATTGACCAAGCAGAAGGAGCAGATTGCGCGCGCTTAGAGAGAAACGGTTCCTCGTTGAGTTCGTTCTCGTTAAATCTCGCTGTCAACCTTGACAACTTCGTAATTTGCGGTCAGTGTCGAAGCAAGCGAGTGTATCCGTGTAGGGGGCCCATACAGGGGAGATCATGCGAACTACGGAAACCAAAAACGGCGTCTCGGTGAAGGCTTACGCCGGGACCACAGGCGTGTTGCTGGGGATGAACATCGAGCCAGGAAAGCGAGATGGGCTCCTGGGGTTCGCGCTGGAGCGGCTGGATGGCCGCTCCGGCAAGAAGGAGTGGCTTAACGGCGCTGTTGCTTTCCCAGGGACGCAACGTGAGGACGGCGGGTTATTCCCTACTAATCAGGCGCCGATCCAGAAGTTCCGCTGGGCGGACTACCGCGTCTTTGACGACACAGAATACGAGTACACCGTCCACCCGGTCTATGGCAAACCGGCGAACCCAGAGGTGGAGGATGGCCCCACCGTGGCAGTGAAGACCGCTGGCTTGTCAGGCGAACACGTCGTCCTGTTCAACCGCGCAGCGGCGGCGAGCCAGGCCTTCTCCACAAAATTCCCCGAGGTGGAGAAGGAGCTGGAGGCCGCCAGGAAGGCGAAGAAGGACCCGCCGCCCCTGCCTCAGGGGGCACTCGACTGGCTCAACCGGGGGATACTGAAACAGATCATCGGCTTCGTCGAGCAAGCGACCGATGCGACTTGGGCGCTCGATATAGCGATCTACGAGTACGAGCTGAAGGATATCGTCGATGCCGTCAATGCTGCCCATAGGCGCGGAGTAGACGTGAGGGTTGTGTACCACGCCAAAGTGGGGGATAAGCAGACCGAAGAGAACGAGCGCAACCTATCTGCGCTACCCGACGAGGCGAAGACGGCGCGGCTCACCCACAAGATCTGCCACCACAAATTCGTCGTGCTGAGCAAGCTGGAAGGGGGTGTGCGGAAGCCCCGGGCGGTGCTGTGCGGGTCGACCAACTTTACGCACAATGGTGTCTACCGCCAGGCAAACGCCGTGCACGTGGTGCGTCGAGCGGACGTCGCCCAACAGTATCTCACCCTGTTCGAGGAGCTTTTCAAGGGCGCGGACGTGCGCGCCACCCGACGGTTCGTCAACCAGAATAACCCGCTCGGCCCCTCTCAGCCACTGTTCGCGGGATTCTCTCCTCGCTCGGGCCTCGCTGACCTCCAGGCCTTCATACGAGAGGTGGAGGCAGCCAAGGGTGATGTGCTGTTCTGCACGGCCTTCGACCTTTACGACGATTTGGAGGCGACGCTCCTAGGAGAGCCTCGCGATCCCATCCTCCGTTACGGGGTGCAGAATAGCCGCAGCAAGATAACCGGACTCCACCGTGACCGCACCGCGGACTTCGTCGCTACGGCTATGCTATCCAGGGGGTTAGAGGGTTTCCTGAAGGAATCCACTAAGGGTCAGCGCGGTAACATCCTGATCCACACTAAGCTCATCGTTGTGGACTTCACATCGGACACGCCGGTGGTAATCAGCGGTTCGCACAACTTGTCTAAGTCCGCCTCCGAGGGAAACGACGAGAACTTTCTGATGGTGCGTGAGAACACGGACGTGGCGGACTGCTACGGGTGCGAGCTCATGAGGCTGTACGACCACTACCGGTTCCGCTGGTACCGCAAGCAAGGGACGGATCGGGAACCGCCCTCACTCGCTGAGGACGATAGCTGGACCGAGGAATACTTCGAACCGGGTTCCTTGAAAGAGAGCGACCGCTTGCACTTCTCCGGCCAGGCAGCGTAGGGGTGTAGTGGACGACCACCAGCCCTGCGCTACCTGCGCTAGCGCTCGGTTCGTTCCCGCCGCTAATCTCGGGTAGAACATAATCTCTAGACAAGAGCACAATTATTGTGCGACGGGGAGGGATTCCGTTTCTCTTCTCACGGGAGGAAGTAAGGAGAAGCGTTAATGCTATGGCACTGACTTAGCAAACACGCTCTAGTCAAGGAGGAATAACTATGCCACTGAAACGCTACGGGGTCCTAAAGGGTAGCGTCATGGACGCGCGGCGCGAAGATGACCCCGAGACCCCCCACTACCAGGTGCATGTCCTCGCTGACGGCACGAGCTACCGCATCGCTGTCAACATCAAGTCGCAGATGAGCCCATCGGAACTGCTCTTCCTCGTCGACGACCGCTTTCGCCACCCGGTCACCGCTGGTCTACCCGGATTACCACACGGCTTCACGCAGCTGCAGTGCGAGCCCAGTAGCCTGGCGCTCGACTTTATCCGAGGCAATTTCTTCGACCGGCTGCGACTGCGGCTGTTGCCACCCAATCTGCCCGGCCCAGATAATGACCTGAGTGACCGGATCGAGCATTACGTCGCGAGGGCTAGCCAAGAGCGCGGCTCCGAGGTGTACGCCTTCGGCGAGCGTTGGGGGCCGGAGCAGGACAAGCAGGACAAGATCTTCGGGTTCTTGCCAGGCAACGGTGTCCATGACATCCACATGAACCAGGGCAACCACCCGCGCTTCGCGCGGGACGACGGAGTATGGCAGGACGGCGCGCTCCTCTTCCACTTCCCGTCAACTGACCAATGGGTGGCGGTCTTCCTCGCATTCCAGTCGCAGGCCTGGCACACCGACGACAGCACCGGCCACGCCATCACTGAACCAGGACCTGTGCCTGGCCCGACCGAGCCTGATCGCGTTGTGCAGATCGTGGGGGCTCTGGTCAACCCGATTGGTCCTGCTCCCGAGCCCGAGACGGTCACACTGCTCAACACCTCGCCCGGGCCGGTGCAGCTGGCCGGATGGAAGATCGCGGACAGGTTCAAGAATAAGCAATCGCTAACCGGAACGCTTGCAGCGGGTGTCACCTTGACGGTCCCTGTTCAGCCCCCAGTGCAGTTGGGCAACAGGGGTGGCATCATCACCCTGTTAGACGATCAAGAGCTGAAGGTTGACGGGGTGTCGTATACCGAGCAGAAGGCGCAGCGTGAGGGGTGGACGCTCGTCTTCTAAGCGGTGGATCCCGTTATCGGTCTTGACGGTCTCTCCTCTAGCAGACGCCCGCGGATCGATCAGCAACCCCAGCTGGGCACACAGATGTATCGTTTCGAGCCTAGTGGCCACAAGCACCGTACTTCCTTTTCCTGGGCGTATCTAACCTCCTCCCCAGCTCTAGTAAATTTGCGCCTCGACTTCAACTGGCACGTGTACCTCGCCAGCTTCGTACAAAACAGCATCCATCCCCTCGATCATCGCTTTCTCCAGCCAAGCCCTTACCTCCTCAGCCTGTCCTGCGTTGCACTCGACGGCAATATATCGTGCAAGGACGTAGAGCTCGAAGCTGGGACGCTTCGGGTGCGCTGTACCCTTATCGCAAAGGGCGGACCACAACTCACCACACTGAAGACCAAGGGCATTCGCAGGACCATAAGGCTCACACAAGGCGCTGTAACTGCCCTCAGAAGCCACCTTGAGCAACAGCTAGGAGAGTAGATAGGGCAGTGGGCTCATTGTGGAGGGAGAACGGTCCTGTATTCGCCTCAGAGATGGATAGAGCCTTTAGACCACTAGCTATGTAACCACGCACCGATTCAAGTCACTCCTGAGGTGCGCCGGACTGCCACAGGTACGCTTCCATGACTTAAGGCACACATGCGCCACGTGCTTCTCGGCAGGAACCTCAACCCATGATCGTCTCAGAAATGCTGGGTCATGCCACCATAGCGATAAACTTGAACACCTACTGTCACGTGCTTCCCCACATGCAGAACGAGGCCGCCAAAGCTATGGAAGACGCACTTACTTGACGGGGTTGCAGTAAAACGGCCCTAGTGCTCATACTGGGGCTTCTCGCATCTTCCCTGAATTATGGACATTTGCAGCAGATTTACATTGTGCCGGAGGTGGGACTCGAACCCACACGAGGTTGCCCTCACCGGATTTTGAGTCCGGCCTAAGCGCGGTACTCGACGGTGCTTGACGACAGCGGGCGACAGTGAAACCCCTTAACTATGCAGAATACTCGCTATTCCACGGATCCCTTGATGTTCGCCGAGTGACGCCTAGGGTCGCCCCTATTGCTGCCGCTACTGCTGCCATTGCTGCCGAATGCAGGGGAGTTCTGTACACCGTCCACGTTAGCAGTGCCCCGCCTCACGGTCGTGGCCATGAGGTAAAAGGGGTGAGGTTACTTCGGGTAAGCGCTCTACATTACAGCGGCTCGCAATAATGTTGAGATACGCAACATCGCACTTGGGTCTGCTCTCTGCATTCGAGATAGCCTCCATTGTCTCCCCAAGGGGTAAAATAGCATCATACGTCACGAAGTCTGAAGAAGGGAGAAGGACCAGGTGGGCAGAAAGAGCAGCGCCCAAGACAAGGGCGAAGGAGCACTGGAGAAGGCCAAGGGCAAGGCCAAAGAGGCCACTGGAGCCGTAACCGGTGACGAGGGAAAGAAGGCCGAAGGACGCACGGAGCAGACGAAGGGCACCGCCAAGGACAAGCTGGGCAAGGCCAAGGACCTACTCAAGTAGAGTAGCCCTAGTAATAAGAGGTCAGGAGGAGTTGAGCGGAGGGCTGGAGTCCTGGCTCTCCACCCTCCAATTGGTTATAAATTCGCACCCAAGGAGCAAGCGCGGCGATGCACGTTTTCGAGGTAGTGATGGGGTTTGGTTACCTCTTCGTTGTTTGGTGGGTGCTATCTAACCTTGCGGACGACGAAGAAGGGAAAGCTCCGAGAGACTTAGCGAAAGTGGACAAAGAATCGTAGCTTAAGGTCTACCTGCTCCTCCCTCCTCCGTGGGCAGCTTCTCGGCCCTCCTGGGGATCTACCTCTCTTACTACCTCGACCTAGCCTCCCGGGCCGCCATCATCCTTGTCGCTACCGCGCTCTTCTTCCTCACCCTCGCCCTCACCGGCCTCATGCGCAAGCTCTCTCCGGCATATCCCGGCAGTAGGAGCAAGCCCTAGCGATTCCACACCGGGTCGATGCCGTGGGTGTCAGATTCGATTAGTTTGTGGTCGAACCGATCGTAGAGCACCAGTCGGGCGTCCTTAGGTTGCCGGTTGCCAACGTAATCGTCAAACCTATAGTTAGAAAGCTCGGAGGTGGCCTCAACGAGGACGTAGCGGTCATCGTAGCTAATCACCGGGTAATCAAGGAAGCGCTCCTGGGGCTGCGACTCTACTACCTGTTCCTCTACGTTGCCGTCTGCGCTTGCGACATAGACCTTCGTTTTCGTGCCCTCTTTCTCATTTAGCGGGTCCCAGCGGTATATGAGCTCCTCGCTGTTGTGTAAAAACGTAGGCGCGGAGATGCTCCCGCCGGAGCCTATCTGGGATAGCTCTTGCGTCTCTTTCGCCTGGGCGTCGTAGATCGTTACGCCGCTGCTGAACTGGAACGCGATCTTGCTGTTGGTGCGGTCGAACCCGCCGCTGTCGTTGTAGATGCCCAGTGGAGTAGTTTCCGTCGTTTGCGTTGCGCCGGTCAGGTAGTATGAGCCGTTGATCGTCTTGTACAGCAAGGCCTGACCGTCGCGCGAGTACAGCGCGCGCTCGACGTTGCCTTTGTCGCTTGAGGTATCAACGGGTTGTAGCTGATCACCGTCGATGTCGTAGCGGTATAGTTTGTTGTTGTAGGCATAGGTCTCGCTGTCAGGATCGTCTGCATCTACCCCGAACGCCCGGGGGATGAACACGAGTTGGTTGTCGGTTGGCGAGAACCTCAGGTTATCTACCCGCATGTTGGACGGTATGTTTAACGGCCTCTCCTCCAGTGTTCCCAAGTCGAACACGCGCAGCTCGTCGGTGTTGTCCGGTCTCAGTACCACGACCGCCAGGTAGCGGCCGTTGCGCGCAAAACTCTTAATCCTGTCTTCCCCGTACAGGACATTGCTCTCCCCGGATAGGGGCGCACGCTGGATGATTTTGTCCACCGCCCCGCGGTCGTAGTTGCGCTCCAGGTAGGTAAAGGAGGGTTCCT
>Ga0126306_10002720_pt1 | contig 10059 bp, 8 predicted proteins | sample Plot27_FD_92592 | JGI IMG/M metagenome (GOLD analysis project Ga0126306, IMG submission 92592) | Serpentine soil microbial communities from UC McLaughlin Reserve, CA, USA - Plot27 | ecosystem: Environmental > Terrestrial > Soil > Grasslands | place: USA: UC McLaughlin Reserve, Lake County... | reverse complement strand
TCAGACGAGCAGCTTATGACTAACCTCGATGGACCGGAAGTCGAGATAGCCCTCTCCAAGCTCTACGATCGTTACAATCGCACGGTCTTCGGTGTGGGCTTGAAGATTCTCGGCGACCGCTCCTTGGCAGAGGAACTAGTTCAGGAAGTCTTCCTGAAGGTGTGGCGTTCGTCCAAGACCTTCGATCCTGCACGGGGTAGCTTCTCTACCTGGCTCTACAGGGTAACGCGCAGCGCCGCGATTGATCTCTACCGCAAGCGTGCCCACAGGGTCAGCCAGGTTTCCAACGGGGAGCTGCACATCGCTGCCGTAAGGGATCCGTCTGCAGGACCTCAGGAGTTTGCGGACAAATCTTGGCTATCGTGGCGCGGGTCTAGGGCTCTAGAGAAGCTCGATGCGCCGCACCGAGAGGTGATAGAGCTGGCCTATTTCTCGGACCTCTCCCAAAGAGAGATATCCGAGCGTACCGGCGTGCCGCTCGGCACAGTCAAGAGCCGTACGGCGCGCGCTTACAAGAGCTTGCGCAAGGAACTTCTGGCCCAGGATACGTCACCCGAGGCGATCGGATGAGCTACGCACACAGCCATCCCAACTCGGCGGCCTTCGTCGTGAGGGAGCTGGAGGCAGAGGCTAAGGTTCCTTGCTCTCGAACTGTGCGTTATGAGCTACCGACGCGTGCGAGCCTCTGCGTCTGTGCAGCGCCTTGGTTGTCCCGAAAGTCGAAGCGGAGGAGCTTATGAGGCGGCTAGCGTGTGTAGCAGCGCCGGCCATCGTGGCCGCGCTGGTGCTCGCGCCCGGTACGGCGGGAGGCAGCGAGAGGACCCCGCCGGGAAAGGAGGACTATGGCTGCTAGGGATCCTGGCTGCTATCCCATCTGAGGCGGGGTGGCACACACCAAGGGATATACCAGGCAAGTAGTAAGGCAACGAAAGGAACGACGATGAACCGAACGACCAAGCGCGTGCTGATCATGTTGGGCGCTGCGCTGGTGGTGTCGGCCCTGGCGGCCGCGGCCGCCTTTGCGGTGGACAGCACCTCCTTCAATATGGTGCGCTCCCAAACGGCCGTGGCCAACGACTGCCTCGAAGGGGCCAGGGCCCACGTGGACGTCCGCACCACGGCTACGGATCAGCAAATCATAGACGTCACCGTCAACCATGCGCCCAAGAACACGGAGTTCGAGCTGTTTGTCACCCAGCAGCCTAACGCTCCCTTTGGCGTCTCCTGGTACCAGGCGGATTTCGATACCAACAACCAGGGCCAAGGTGAGGTGCGCGCCAGGGGCATCTTCAGCGAAGAGTTGTTCGCGGTTGCTCCGGGCAGCGTAAGAGCGCCGCAGGTGGACGACGCCGACGCCGAGACGAACCCGGCCTTTGCCCCGGTGCACACTTACCATGTTGGGCTATGGTTCGGCTCCCCAGAGGAAGCCCAGGCTGCGGGCTGCCCGGCCAACGTCACGCCGTTCGATGGTGACCACAGCGCGGGCATCCAGGCGTTTAGCACCCGCAACTTTGGCGCCCTGCACGGACCCCTGCGCCAAATCCAGTAGTCGTTTCGCATTAACCAAGGGAAAGGTCAGAGGGGACGCCGTAGCGTAGGGCGTCCCCTCTGACCTTTCCCAAGAACTGCCGAACGAACCCCTCGGGTCAGACTATCCTACCTTCTTCTCGAACTTATCTAGCCACTCCCTCATGCCTGCGAGCTGTTTCATCTCCGCCTCGTGGTGCTCCCACCAGAGCCTCTCGTAGGTCTTCCAGTGCATCCCTTTTGGCTTCTCCGGGAAGGGCTTCGTCATATTTGCGCTTCCCCCGAGGCGCTTCCGGATGGATTGCGCCTTGTGTAGTGCCCGGTACATCGCGTTATCCCGCTGGCTCTCGTAGACGAGATCGTAGCAATGACGGCACAGGAAGTAGCGTCCTGGTCCGTACAGGATTGCAACCCTCCGGCCGCATCCACTTCCGGGACAGATGAACCACGGCCTCTGCCCTCCGAAGTTGCATGCCGTCCAGGTTAGGAGCACGGGCTCCCGCACGTCTTCCCATTCTCCGCCTGGACCGCTCCGGTGGCGGTAGAGTAGGTTAATCTGCTCAGGCTGGCTGTCTCCACCCACCACGCCCTGGATGGAGCCTGTCTCCCTACCGGCTCGCGACCAGCGCAATGAGAACCAGCGCCCTGGCGTCAGCAAGCCTTCCCTGTGCAGGTAGCGCACGTCCACGCTATGACACTCGCCGGTTGTGGTCTTCTTATCGAACCTGTACCAGTTGCCGCTACCCACACCGCCCATAATTTTCTCCGTGTCTTTTCGCCGAAATCATAAGGCAAATTAACAACACCGGAGCGGTACTCCTCTGACTATGGGAAGAGACAATGGAACTTTGAGTCTATGCGAGGCAACGATAGCGGCGGCTACCCTACCACGCAGAGCCGATCTGCTTTATGATGCAGACTCTCTTTGGAATGCGGGTAGGGGAGGATAGTTCGTGGAGATAATAGAGAACCCTATCCTCAACTCACCTTACAAGGAGCCCACACGTCATTTCCGGTTTTCGGAGGAAGGAATTACCAGCGAAGTCGTAGAGGACAGACGCTCCAGTTCATACTTTGTCCCAATCCCCAAGCCGAAAAAGAAGGGCACCCAACTCGCGTTTGATACGGAGTGGACTCAGGATAGGGTCGAAGAGAACGCTTTTATTAACCGGGTGCGCTTTCGGGTGGCGCGCTGGCGTCTGACCGGCTACACGGGAGTAACCAAGACTACCAGACAACTACTAGACTACTGGACCAGCCCGGAGCGTGAACGGAAGCTCTTCTTCTGCCAGATCGAGGCGCTGGAGACGGCTATCTACATTACGGAGGTAGCCAACAGGTCCAACGACGCCTGGATTCAGAATACTCTCCAAGAAGTGAACGAGAACGCCAACCCGCTACTGAGCCGGATGGCGCTCAAGATGGCGACAGGCAGTGGCAAGACCGTGGTCATGGCGATGTTGATCGCCTGGCAGGCGCTGAACAAGCTCGCCAGCCCGCAGGACAACCGCTTCTCCGATGCCTTCCTCGTGGTCGCTCCCGGGATCACCATCAGGGATCGTCTGCGTGTATTGCTGCCAACCGACCCGAACAACTACTACCGTGAGCGCGACATCCTGCCGCCGGAGATGATGCAGGATCTCTTCAAGGCCAAGGTCGTCATAACCAACTTCCACACTTTCAAGCCAAGAGAACACACCAAAGTCTCGAAGCTCGGCAAGAGCATCCTGAACGAGAACGGCTCCAACGCATTCACGGAGTCGTCGGATCAGATGGTCCGGCGTATTCTGCGGGATCTTGGAACCAAGAAAAGCATAGTGATTCTGAACGATGAGGCGCACCATTGCTACCGACGCAAGCCGGAAGAGGAAGTGACGGAAAAGCTCACTGGTGACGATAGACAGGAAGCGAAGCAGCGGGAAGAGGAAGCCCGCGTCTGGATCTCCGGCCTGGAGGCGATACAGAAAAAGCTCGGCGTCAAGCAGGTGTACGATCTCTCGGCCACGCCGTTCTTCCTGCGCGGCTCCGGGTACTCCGAAGGAACGCTCTTTCCCTGGGTCGTCTCGGACTTCTCCCTGATAGACGCTATAGAGTCGGGAATAGTCAAGGTTCCCCGCGTGCCCGTCTCCGACGATTCCATGTCGGGGGATCAGCCGACGTACCGCAACTTGTGGCTCCGTATTAGGGATGATCTGCCTAAAAAGGGCCGTAAGACCGATGCGGTCGGTGGAGAGCCCAATCTTCCGGTCGAGCTGGAGGGGGCGATCCAGAGCCTGTACGGAAACTACCGAAAATACTACAAGAACTGGGAGAAGTCAGAGGTCGGCGGAACGCCGCCGGTAATGATCGTCGTCTGCAACAACACCAACGTCTCGAAGCTGGTCTACGACTACATCGCGGGCTGGGAGAAACGACTAGACGAAGACACCTCTGTCGTAGTTCCAGCCAAGCTGGACATCTTCAGCAATGAAACGGACGGAAGTTGGACGCCCAGGCCGAACACCATCCTGATAGACAGCCAGCAGTTGGAGTCCGGTGAGGGTATGAGCGCGGACTTCAAGAAGGCCGCCGCGACGGAGATAGCAGAGTTCAAGGCTGAGTATCGTCAGCGGTTCCAGGGTCGTAGCGACGAAGAGATAACCGACGAAGACATCTTGCGGGAGGTAATGAACACGGTCGGCAAGCAAGGCAGGCTCGGAGAGCGGGTCAAGTGCGTGGTCTCCGTCAGCATGCTGACGGAGGGCTGGGACGCGAACACCGTCACTCATATTCTCGGAGTTCGAGCCTTCAGCACGCAACTTCTCTGCGAGCAAGTGGTGGGCCGTGGGCTGCGACGGACGAGCTACGCGGCCGACACGGACGGGATGCTAGAGCCGGAGTATGCGGAGGTCTACGGCGTACCGTTCTCCTTTATCCCGTCCGCCGGCACCCAGCCGAACCCAAAACCGAAGCCGGTCCCGACCCGCGTACGGACTCTCGAAGACCGCCTCGAACAGGAGATCACGTTCCCTCGTCTTCTGGGTTATCGGTATGAGGTCAAAGAGGAGAGGCTGAAAGCCGAGTTTTCCGAAGAATCCGACATGCCGCTCTCTTCCGAGGATATACCGTTCAAGACGGAGAACGCTCCGATAGTCGGCAAGTCGAGCACTCATACCCTCGACGATCTCAAGCAGCACAGAGAGCAGGAAGTGGCTTTTCTCCTCTCGAAGCTGGTGCTCGAAAAATACTTCAGGTCCGACGGGAGCAAGAGGACGGAGCGGACCGCGGACTACGGCTCCGACTCCGAGGTACAGGTGTGGCTATTCCCACAGATCCTCCGGATCGCCCGGAGCTGGATGAACGAGTGCGTGACGTACAAGGACGGAGCATTCCCGCAGCTCCTGATGCTGGTAGAACCGGCGCACGAAGCGGCGGACAAGATCTACCACGCTATCGCCGGGTCCAAAGCGGGAGAGAGGCGTTTGAAGCCAATCCTGCGCCCTTACGATACTGTGGGCACCACGCGCTACGTAGACTTCGACACCACCCGACCTGTCTACGTCACGGACCCGGAGAAGTGTCACATCTCCCACGTCGTGGCTGATACCGAGTCTTGGGAACAGAAGATGGCTCAAGTGCTCGAAGACATGGACGAAGTGGTCCGGTACGTCAAGAACCACAACCTGGGATTCACCATCCCATATACGATAGACGGAGAAGAGAGGAACTACACACCCGACTTCATCACCCATGTTGACGACGGCCACGGGCCAGACGATCTCCTGAACCTGATAGTCGAGGTTTCCGGCGAGAAGCGCAAGGACAAGGCGGTGAAGGTATCCACGGCTCGAACCCTCTGGGTTCCGGCGGTCAACAACTACAGCGAGTTCGGCAGATGGGCGTTCGTGGAAATCTCCGATCCATGGGATGCGCAGAACACCATAAGGGGAATGCTAGAGAGCGAGCAACCCGCTTACGTTAGCTAGGGGAAGGTGTCAACTGGATATGGCTCGAAAGAAGAGCAAGAGCACTACTCCCATCGAGAGCACCCGGCACACGAACGAGACGCGCCTGAACAACCCGACTGAGGAACTGCGGGGGTTCGAGCTTGAGGAAGAGGCTGAAGAGATGCTGTACCCGCGTGATCCGTCTCTCGACCCACAGCTCGTCTGGCAGGGCAAAGACGAGCAAGATCGGGAAGGGAACTTATCCGTTACCGTACTGCCGATCTACAAGCAAGAGGGCATTACGCCGGAAGACATGATTAAGCAGCTCCGGCACGAATCCCAGCAGGAACATGCTCAAGAAGCTGCTCTCTTCTCCGACTTCGACGGACTGTCGTTCCAAGAGATGATCGAGTTCTACCAGCATGAGCAGAACTGGACCAATCGCATGATCCTGGGCGACAACCTCCAGATCATGACCTCGCTCTCCGAAAAAGAGGGGTTGAAGGGCAGGGTCCAGACTATCTACATAGATCCGCCGTATGGGATCAAGTTCGGCTCTAACTGGCAGGTGTCTACACGTAAGCGCAATGTTAAGGATGGCAGTAGTGTTGATTTAACCCGTCAGCCAGAGCAAGTCCGTGCCTTCCGCGATACCTGGGACAAGGGCATACACTCCTACCTGACTTATCTGCGCGACCGACTGACCGTGGTCCGTGATCTGCTCACAGAGAGCGGTAGCGTGTTTGTTCAAATAGGAGAGGATAACGTGCATCTTGCACGTTCCCTAATGGATGAGGTCTTTGGCTCGGATAATTACTGTAGTCAGATAGCATTTGTGAAGAGTAGTGGGTTGATAAGTAACCTCTTGACGAGTCGCTTCGACATATTGCTATGGTATGCCAAGGACATAAAGCAAATTAAGTATAAGCAGCTGTATACAGAGCGAGGAGTCGAAGAATCGATTGACGCAAACTATACTTGGTTAGATTTTCCTGACGGTGGCAGGCGCGGACTTACGAAAGCCGAAAAGGATTCACACCAGCTAATCCCTGATGAGGCCCGCCTGTACCGAGCGGCTGATGCTACGTCGCAAGGGAACCCGGCTATCGATTTTCCGTACATGGGCAAGACATACCGACAGACTTGGAAAACGAATCTCCAGGGCCTAAGCAAACTGGCAGCGGCCGGACGCCTTCATGTAGCTGCCAACAGTCTTAGGTATGTACGATATGCTAGCGATTTCCCCGTCAATACAATAACTAATCTCTGGACGGATACAGGGACTGGAAGCTTCACAGACGACAAGATTTATGTGGTTCACACTGGTACCAAAACAGTAGAGCGCTGTCTGCTTATGACTACAGATCCTGGAGACCTCGTAGTAGATCCAACCTGTGGCAGCGGGACCACCGCATACATCGCGGAGCAGTGGGGACGACGCTGGATCACCATAGACACCAGCCGAGTCGCTATCACGCTGGCTCGTACACGCTTGATGTCCGCGAAGTATCCATACTACCTGCTTGCCGACTCGCCAGAAGGGATCAAGAGAGAGGCCGAGATCACTGGACAGGTTCCACCGTCTCCGATCCCGAAAACCGAGGGAGATATCAAGAAAGGCTTCGTCTACAAGCACGTCCCGCACATCACGCTCAAGTCCATAGCGAACAATCCAGACATCCAAGAGGGGATGTCCCGCGAAGAGATAGACGCTGCCATAGCTCGATACGCGGACTCGGAGACCCTGTTCGATCAGCCCTACGAAGACAAGAAGCGGCTCCGCGTGACGGGACCGTTCACGGTCGAAAGCCTCTCCCCACACCGGACAATCTCGCAGGAAGACGACCAGACAGACGCCGAGGCCAGAGCACAAGGGTCCTCAAACGTCCAGTTCGAGACAACGATTCTGGAGAATTTAAAGAGGGCCGGAGTCCAGAACATGGTCAAGGAAGAGCGGCTGACTTTCGATCGGCTGGAACCTTACGCGGGAACCTGGATACACGCGGAGGGTGACTACACGGAGAATGGCAGCGTAAAGAGTGTCGGTGTCTGCATAGGTCCGCAATACGGGACGGTTGGCTCCAGACTTCTTCAGGACGCCGCAAAAGAGGCTATAAGGATATTTGACCTGCTTGTGATCTGCGGAATGGCGTTCGACCCGCACGTGTACGAGGAAGCCAAACGTTACCCAAACCTAACCATCATCTTGCCCCGCATGAACGCGGACCTCTCGATGGGAGACGAACTGCTGAAGAAGACGGGAGCCGGGAACCTCTTCACCGTCTTCGGGGAGCCGGACATAGACATCCGTTCCCCGAACGGTAACGACAAGCTCGAGGTAGAGATCAAGGGACTCGACATCTACGACCCCACCACCGGCCAGATCCGCTCGAACTCAACCGACGACATAGCGTGTTGGTTCATAGACACGAACTACAGCGGCAACAGCTTCATCGTCCGCCACGCCTACTTCACCGGGGCCGACAAGCCATACGAGAAGCTGAAGAAGACCCTGAAGGCCGAAATAGACGAAGCCGCGTGGTCAAGCCTGTACTCGACCGTGAGTCGTCCCTTCGACGCTCCAGAGGAAGGCAAGATAGCCGTGAAGGTCATTAACCACTACGGGGACGAAGTGCTTAAGGTCTGCGATACTAGGAACGGATCGAACGGCCACCACTGATCTCGGTCAATAGCGAGCGTCTCCCACAACCGGGAGACGCTAGGTCGCATTCTCGCTGTCCCTTGAGTCGCGAGTAGAGATCGTTAGGCTCGCGAAGATCAGGCGAACATATTGGCCCATTCGCGCGTATACCATTCGCTCATCATGCCGTTCAAGAAGAATGGATCACCCTTCACGTACTCTTCCGCGGCCTCACACGAGCTCGTGACGGCCATTGTGCTGAGAGGCTCGTCGCTCTCATCCAGGAATGCTCCTGCCATTAGAAGAGTACCGTTCTCGTGAAGCTCTTTCGAACGTCTCACGTGGGCAGCGATAGCATCAGGTGCCTTGGTTTTTGCCTCTTCGAAAGAGGCGTATTTGAGGACGCAGAATACAACGCAGTATACAGGTTGGCTCCTAATTTCCACGAAGCTACTACCTCTTTCTATCTATTGACTCATCCATTCTATAGCGAATTGCACTGATATTGGTCCTTACATAGCGGGAAACAGGCTGTACTATCGGCTGCCGGTCCCCGAACTATCGAACCTGCTGTAACCTGACTCCCTGGTGGACCGAGTAGTACGAGAGGAAGATATGTATGAAGGAGCACCGATGGGATGATGACAGAGCCAACCAACTTCTGGATGCCGCTTGCGTCCTCCTGGAAGCTGTTGGCGGTTGGGAGACACCCGAAGACGACCACGATGAGGACCCCGCAAGTCTTCTTCGGTTCATCGAACTCTACTTCAGTGAGGGCGTGCGGCGTAAGATTTGGCCCTACGTCGATCAAATGAATAGGGCATAGAAGTCGGGGACCTTGACGACCTGCGCCTCGGGGTCTTAGGGCTCTTGCGAGTCATCCTGTGCACCGAGAGTGGGCCGCACTGAAGAGTTGAAACAACCTACCCTCTACCCCGAAGGGCGCGAATGAGCGCACCCCACTTCCCAAATGACTATTGGTTCAATGCCTTTGAAATCAGCTGTAGAACGCTCGCTCAGGCTTTGGGTAGAGACGACTGGACGTATGCTGCTTGCAGCAAGGGTGAACGGGGCAGATAGTACATCACTTGCCTCGTTCGCTCGACCAGGAATTGAGGTTATGCCATTAGCTCATCGATGTCGTGGTCGTAGCGGTCGTCTATGCTGGGGATGTCCGGTAGCCTTCCGTTCCTGCGTGCCCACTCCCGATAGCCTATCCGTCCCTCGGCAAAGGATGCCACTCTGATACCATCGGCATACAGCCCGTAGCCGAAGTCGAAATCCTCTACCTCTACCCGGTGCCTACCGGTCGCTACGCCATCGGCGACGTTCTCGTGTTCGCTGACAGGGGTGAGGGACGAATCGTCCTCGATCCTGCACAACACGTACGCTACACTACTGGTGTCCATAAGTTACCCCTTATGGGCCGGGCCTCGGGGTGTTGCTAGCACCGCCGGGGCCATTTCTTTATCCGGCACCTTTATTATACAGCATTGTGTTGTATTTATCTACTGATTGTGGTAATATTTTGTGAGGAAAGTAAGGCACAATACGGAGCATGGAGGTCAACGTGGAGCGGCTGAAGGAACTGAGGAGAGAGCAGGTCCTTTCCTTGCGGGAGTTGGAGGAGAGGAGTGGCGTCTCCTACAACACCATCTGGCGTCTCGAGGACGGAAGGCAGGGGGCGCATCCCAGGACGGTCAGGAAGCTGGCGGAAGCTTTGGGGGTGGCGCCCAAAGAGCTAATTCAGGAGAGACGCTAACAATGGCGAAAAAGAGAGAGCGTGGCAACGGCACGGGTACGGTCTACCCGCGCAAGAATAAGCAGGGCAAGATTATCAGCTACCTCGGGGCCTACCACGGCCCGGACGGGAAGCGCCGCTACGTCTCCGCGAAGAAGAAAGGCGAGTGCCAGAGGAGACTCAGGGAGGCGATGACGGACGCGGATCGCGGTCTCATCTTTGAC
>Ga0126306_10002719_pt1 | contig 10061 bp, 9 predicted proteins | sample Plot27_FD_92592 | JGI IMG/M metagenome (GOLD analysis project Ga0126306, IMG submission 92592) | Serpentine soil microbial communities from UC McLaughlin Reserve, CA, USA - Plot27 | ecosystem: Environmental > Terrestrial > Soil > Grasslands | place: USA: UC McLaughlin Reserve, Lake County... | reverse complement strand
TCGATCATCGTCTCTCTCGACCCGGACGGCCAGCGGCCCGCGGTCAGCGTCAGCGGGTTGAAGCGGCGTGCGCCGGCGCTTGCGTCGACGCTGAGCCCGAGCGCCTGGTCCTGCGTCGAGATCGGCTCGCCTGACCGGTCCAGCAGCCTGGCCGTGTCGACGATCCCGCCGGACGCGGCGTCGACCTCGGGGAGGGACGCGACCTTGTGCACCAGCTCGGCGGGCACGGTCGCGTCGCCGCTTGTCGAGGACTTGACGACGTCCTTGCCGGAGATGACGGCATCGGCGCCGGTGTAGGCGCCGGTGAACAGGGTGTCGACCGCGTTCTCGATCCGGTCGGTGAAGGCGTAGGTCCCGCTGACCATGGCGACGCCGAGGACGATCGCCAGCGCCGTCAGCGCGGCGCGCAGCCTGCGGCCCGCGAGGCCCTTCAGCGCGACGCGGATCATCGGCCGCTCACCTCGTCCATCGCGGTCAGCACGTCATGCGCGCTCGAACGTCCGCGCTCCTTGACGAGCCGGCCGTCGGCGAGGAAGAGGATGCGATCGGCGATCGCGGCCGCCGTCGGGTCGTGCGTGACCATGACGGTCGTCTGGCCGTAGCTTGAGACGCAATCGCGTAGCAGCTCGAGGATCTCGCCGCTGGTCCTCGAGTCCAGGTTGCCGGTCGGCTCGTCGGCGAAGACGACGGTCGGCTTGGAGACGAGCGCGCGTGCCAGCGCGACGCGCTGCTGCTGGCCGCCGGAGAGCTCGGACGGCCGGTGTCCCCGGCGGTCGTGAAGACCGACCCTGGCGATCAACACGTCGACCCAGGCCCGGTCCGGCGTGCGACCGCCCAGCTGGAGCGGCAGGAGGATGTTCTCCTCCGCTGTCAGCATCGGCAGCAGGTTGAAGAACTGAAAGACGAAGCCGATGTGGCGGCGCCGCAGCTTCGTGAGCTCCGTGTCGCCGAGCGCGCTGATCTGAGCGCCGTCGATCCAGACCTGCCCGCCGGTCGGCTGGTCGAGCCCTGCGAGCAGGTGCATCAGCGTCGACTTGCCCGAGCCCGAGGGGCCCATCACGGCGACCAGTGCGCCCTCCGTGACTGCGAGCGAGACGCCGCTCAGGGCGTCGACGGCCGCGTCGCCCTCGCCGTAGCGGCGGGTCACGTCGCGCGCCGCGATGCGAACCGGCGGTCCGCTCACTGGCCTCGCGAGCAACGCCTGCTGGGTGGTTGCGGCGTTCATCTCGGCCCTCGCTCCCTGTTGTGGATCACGCCTGACGACGCTATGGACGCGGGCACGAGAAATCCTCGGCCGATGGCAGTGTTCGCGCTCGGCGCTCAGATGGGTTCGCCAGCCGCTGAGTCAGCCCTAGGTCGGAGCGCGATCGTCCTGGCGATCGATGCGAGCGGGCCGGCCACGGGATACGGTGGGTCAGCCATGAACATCGCGGGCCGGCTCCAGCGGCACGCGTTCGACGCCGCGGTAGTGGCGCTCGCGCTCGGCGCCCAGATCGAGGTCTGGGCTGGACCAGTGCGGGCGCCCACGGGAGCGCTCGCGGCGATCGTCGTCCTGTGGACGCCGGCGCTCCTGTTGCGCCGCCGTTTCCCGTTCGCGGCGCCCGTCTTCGTCTTCTTAATGTACGCCGCGGTCTCGTTCGCGGATCGCGAGGCCCTCTCGAGCCTTGACACGTGCGCGTTCGTGCTGCTCCTCGCGTTCTTCGCGGTCGGCGCCCAGGCCGAGGCGCGCCAGGCCGCCGCCGGCGTGGCGATCGGTTGCGCCGCCGTTGCCGTGGTGATCGAGCGCGATCTGCGGATCGATCCCTCCGAAGGGATCCAGGTGGTGGTCGCGGGCGCCGCTCTTGCCTTGGCGGCGTTCGTGGTGGAGCGGCGCGCGCGGCGGGCGGCGGCGTTGGAGGAGCGGGCGGTTCGGTTCGAGCGTGAGCGCGAGGAGCGCGAGCGCGTGGCGGTGGGCGAGGAGCGGCGGCGGATCGCGCGTGATCTGCACGATGTGGTGGCGCATGGGGTGGGGGTGATGACGGTGCAGGCGGGCGCGGCGCGGTTGTTGCTCGAGGATCCTCGAGGAGCTGGTCGCGCAGGCGGGCCACGCCGGGTTGCCCGTCGAGCTGGTCATCGAGGGCCCGCCCGTGCCGGTGCCGGCGGGCGTCGACCTGGCCGCCTACCGGATCGTGCAGGAGGCGCTGACGAACACGCGCAAGCACGCGGGGCCCGCGCGCGCGAGCGTGGCCGTGCGCTACGGGCCTGAGGCGCTCGAGCTGGAGATCAGCGACGACGGGCGCCCGGGCGCCAACGGCGCCGGCGGGCACGGGCTGATCGGGATGCGCGAACGCGTCGCGCTCTACGGCGGCCGACTCGACGCCGGCCGCCGACCCGAAGGCGGCTTCACCATCCACGCACACCTCCCAATCGACCCGACGCTGCGATGATCCGCGTGCTCATCGCCGACGACCAGGCGCTCGTGCGCGGCGGCTTCCGCCTCATCCTCGAGACCCAGAAGGACATCGAGGTAGTCGGCGAAGCGCAGGACGGCGAGGACGCACTCGCCCAGGCGCGCGGCCTCGAGCCGGACGTCGTCCTGATGGACATCCGCATGCCGAGGATGGACGGCCTCGAGGCGACGCGCCGCCTCCTGTCCAACGGCGGCGAGTCGCGAGTGCTCGTGCTGACCACGTTTGACGCGGACGAGTACGTCTACGAAGCCATGAGATCGGGCGCGAGCGGCTTCCTGCTCAAGGACGTCCGGCCCGAGCAGCTCGCCGACGCCGTCCGCGTCGTCGCAGCCGGAGACGCCCTGCTCGCTCCCGCAATCACGCGCCGGCTGATCGAGGACTTCATGCGCCGGCCCGCGCCCGGCTCCAGCAAGCCCGCCGAACTGACCGGGCTCAGCCCGCGCGAACTCGAGGTACTCAAGCTGATCGCGCACGGCCTCTCCAACGCGGAGATCGCCGGCTCCCTGTTCCTCAGCGAGGCGACCATCAAGACCCACGTCACCCACATCCTCACCAAGCTCGGCCTTCGAGACCGCGTACAGGCAGTGGTCGTCTCCTACGATTGCGGACTCGTGCATCCGGTAGCCCACTGACCCACGCGACCGAGCTCGAAGGAGCGCGCCCTCACCGCCAACGACCAAGCGCTGGCGCCGGGCTCGCGGTTCCGATCCGACGATTGCGACCGTCTGCCCCACCCCGAGGCATGCGCCCGCGTGGGACGAGTCGCGGGCGTCCGTCTGCAAGCGCAACACGTGCCCGCTCCGGCGTGGATGCGGGCGCCCCGCGCCGCAAGCGCTTCATGGGATTGGACGGCGCGCCATCTCCTTCCTGCGGTCGGCGGCCGCTCTAAGGCGGTGAGCTTGGTGTCGGCGTCGTCAAGGACGACGTGGATCTCAAGGCGCCCGTCGAGCGCGTCGCGCTCGAGGGTCGAGAGGCCCAGGTTGATCTCCCGTCTCGATGTGCGCCCGGCGTTTCCGACGACGAAGGAAATCGTCGTCACTTCGTCTCTACAAGCCCCGAACGCCGATCAGCACTGGGCTTTCGGTCTCTAACTCGAAATACACCGGGGCCCAGGTGCCCAATCGAGTACCCGTTGGTCGCCCGCTGACACCGGTCCGAGAAGCAGTAAATCACGCAACTATGCGGGTTTCCGAGTGGCGAGACCCGCACTCGAACCGGGGACACACCACGATTTTCAGTCGTGTGGAGTTGTTTCTGAGTCTGACGTATTTGCAGGGATTTCGTCGGTCTCTGGGTTGTCTGGCGGCGTCCGTGTTTTCCCGCACTTTGCGGTCGTTTGCCGTATAAAAGGCCCACGGCGAGGTCCGGGGGCCTTTTCCGTGTGCGGTCGTGTCGTCGGCAGGGTGCGAGGTTCGCGCCGCGCGTTCTCGCCGTACCGCGGCTGCGCTGAAGCTGGCGTTCACGTCACCGGTAAGGGCGGAATCCTTGCCAGGCAGCTTGTGTCGCCGAGGCGTTGGTTGCGGATGAAGTCGGACGTGATCGACAATGCGCAGCCGGTGGGCTCCAGTTCGGGCGCGTGCCCGGCGTTGGGCACCTCGACGACTTGGGCGTGCCGAAACTGCCGCGCGGCTTGGCGGCCCTCTGCGGTCGGCACGTTGGGGTCAAGGTCGCCCGAGGTGACCAGCACCGGCACGTCGGGAAACGGGCCGGAGGTGCGCTGTGTCGGTCCGTGACGGTCGGGCCAGCGGATGCACGTGTTGCCGCGGTCGATGATCGCGCTGGTCCAGGCGCGTGCGCTGAACGGCCGAAAGACGCGTTGGGCGAGCCGCGCGCGTCGGGCGGCGAATTGCCGCAGCCGCACCGCTACCGGTGCGCGCCGATCCCACAGCGTCGGGTAGTCGTTGCACATGACCGAGCCCGCCAGGGCGAGGTTGCTCGACCCGCCGGGCGCTTGCGATCCGCTGAACAGCGCCCCCAGCGCGCGGGCCGCGGAGATCAGCGGCCGATTGTCGCCCTGAAGGGCGGCCTGGACGATCGCAGGCAGCTGGCCGATCTGGCTGTCGGACCCGGCCCAGTAGGCGATGCCGGCGAGGGCGGTCTCGTCAAGGACGCGCCGCTCGCCCTCCACTCGGTAGTGGATCGGGTGGGCACGCAGGCGGCGTGCGAGCCGGCCGAGCTGGCGCAGGCTGCGGGCGCCGTCGCACTTACCGGTCACCGAGCGGGCGCAGACGCGCCGGATCGCCAGCCGCAGGGCGCGCGCGTTCGCGCGCGCCCACATATCAAAGCGCAGCGGAAAGGCACTGGAGAGCACGATCGAACGCACCGACGTCGGGTGGCGCTGGGCGAACACGGCCATCAGGTAAGTGCCGTATGACACGCCGTACAGGTCGAGCTTCGGAATGCCCAGCTTCGCGCGCACCGCCTCGAAGTCATCTGCCGTCGCCGACGAGGTGTATGCACGCGCCTGTCGACCCAGGCGCCTCCCACACCGCGCGCCGGTGCGAACGAAACCTTGGCGGGTCGCCGGCAGCGTCGTCCACCCGCAGCTCAGCGCATGCGACCGTCCGGTCCCGCGCGGGTCGATCAGCAGCAAGTCGTGGTCGCTGACCAGGTCGGCGAACACCCCGGTCCACATCGCCGCGCTGGCGATCACATCGCCACCCGGACCGCCCGGGTTGAAGACGACGGTGCCGCGTGCGATGGGCAGCGCCGGGTCACGGTGGCGAATCAGCGCGTAGCCGATGTCGATCGTCGCGCCCGTCGGCCTGGACCGAAACAACGGCACCCGTACTGACCCACACTCGGCACCGGGCACGGGCACGCACGCGGGCGCCTGCGCTGCGCCACCACCGTGTGAGCCCAACCGGAACGGCGGCACTTCGGCGGCGGCCGATAGCGCCGCCAGCGCCAAGGTGGCGACCAGCGCGGTGCCAACCGTGCAACACAGAGAAGCGAGACGCATCGCAGACCTCCCTCGGTGCCGGCGCCGGCCTCGCCGAAGACACGCCACCGGTCTCGTCGAAGTGCCAGCCGAACGTACTAGCCACTCGGCTGGCGATCAACGAGGGCGGTCCAGGCGCCGGACCCAGTCCCGCTGACGAGCGCGACGGCTCACGGCCCTCGCCGCTGCTCTACCGCAGAGCAGCGGCCGCACCGGCGCTACCTCCTTCCATGCGACTCGATACGCGCCTCGGCGTGCAGCGCAGTCGAGTCGCGCGCTGCTGCTTCCGCCTGGCACCGACACTGCGGCACGCCGTCGGGATAGTGCTCCTTCGTGCGAGACGCGACTGTCAGCCACGTGTCCGGGGCGTCGGCTTGACCGGCTGACGCTGGGGCCGTTGACGCACGGCGCGCGGCGGCCCTACCGTTGGTCGATGCCGACGGTGATCCGTGATGCGGCCGCGCCGACAGCCACGACGCGGGCGCCTCGCGCGCTCGTGCGCGGCGAGGGCGAGTTCGCGCGCGTCACGATGGACATGCCGGAGCGCCGCAATGCCCTGTCGCTCGATCACATGCGCCAGCTGCCCGCCGCCGTGCGCCAGGTCGCGGCAAGCGACGCTCGCGGCGTGCTGCTGGCGCCGAAGGGCCTGTCTTCTGCGCCGGTCACGACTTCCGCGACGTGGTCAAGGCTGACCTGCCCGCGATACGCGAGCTGCTCGCGCTCTGCACGGAGCTCATGACGACGCTGCAGTCGATTCCGCAGCCCGTTCTCGCCCGGGTGCACGGCCTGGCCACGGCCGCCAGCTGCCAGCTCGTCGCTACGGCGGATCTCGCCGTCGCCTCCGAGGAGGCAGGTTCGCGATCCCCGGCGGCAATGGCGGCTGGTTCTGCCATACCCCACTCGTCGCGGTCGCCCGCGCCCTGCCGCGGAAGCGCGCGCGGCGGGGACGACCGCGAGCGAGAGCCGCCCAGCTTCCAGCCGCGAAGGCGTAAGGCTCGTTGGCGCACGCGAGCAGCTCGATATCGGCGCGCCAGCACGATGTGACGTCTGTCCCGACGAGGCGAGAACGCGCCGGAACCGTCGGGCGCGGCGGAGCCGCCATCCACAGCCTGCGCTCATAAGCGAGGCGAGATTCGTCGAAGGCAGCAGCGGTGCTGTGGTGAGCGACGGTGCCCTCGTCCATGATGTGCACGCGAATCCGAGCGGAGTGAGCTCCGAGGCGGTGGATCTTGCTCACGGCCAGGACCTGCGGGTGGATGCGCTCCAGGTCACCCGACCTCGCGCTCGGTGCGCCGGCGCGGGCCGCGGCCTTTGGCATGCTCCGGGCCGGTGGCACTCTCGAAGCGCAAGCTGATCCATTGGTTGCTCACCCACGACTTCGAGGAGCTGCCGCGCCGCGCGACGAGCCACCGACGCTTCCGCGGGCCGGGCACGACGATTACGGTGCCGGCGCACGGACGTCTTGAGCTCTCGGCCAAGCACACCGGCATGCTCATCCGCGAGCTCGAGAAGGCTGGCTTTGACCGCGACCAAATCCACGACGAGTTGGGCTTGTGACGTGCTGGGTGATGCACGCTCGTCGAGCCCGTCGCGTCGTTGCGACGGAGTGCTGGGCCAATGGCGGAGGCGGACGGGAGGAGGGCGCGATCAGCGTTTGCGAGGTGGCCTTGGGGCTGGGGTAGTCTTCTCCTTGTCTGCCGTCCACGCGATCGCTACGGGGCCAGAGGTGCGAGACCCGGGGTGTGTGATGGCAGCGCGGTTCGCCGACTGCGCTGGCGCCAGCCGCCGGTAGTCAGACTGCCCCGAGCGCCAGCGCGGATTGGGCGGGTTGTCTCGGAACTGCGCGTCCTTGACCAGCAACGGCAGCGCGTCGACCCGGAAGACGTCGACCCCCCCCGCTCCAACCAGAACCGCATGACATCCGCGACCGCCGCACGCACATCTGCGTTGCGCCAGGTGAGATCGGGCTGCTCCGGAAGGAACGTGTGCAGGTAGTGCTCGCCGGTCGCGGCGTCGTACTGCCACGCCGAGCCGCCCGCGAGGCTGCGCCAGTTCGTCGGCGGCGCACCCGGCGGGCCCGCCCGCCAGATGTACCAGTCGCGCCGCGGGTCCTCGCGCGACGCGCGCGACGCCGCGAACCACGGATGCGCGACGGAGGTGTGGTTGACCACCAGGTCGAGCAGGACACGCATCCCGCGCGCATGCGCAGCCCGCAGCAACCCGCCGACGTCCGCGAGCGTACCCAGCCGCTCGTCGACCGCCACGTAGTCCGCAACGTCATAACCCACGTCTGCGTCCGGCGAAGAATGAATCGGGGTCAGCCACACCGCCTCCACACCCAACTCGGCCAGGTAGTCGAGCCGCTCGAGAACACCCGGAAGGTCACCCACCCCGTCGCCGTCGGAGTCGCAGAACGAGCGCACGTACACCTCGTAGATGACCGTCTCCTGCCACCACATCGCGCCACTAGATCCTGCCGCACACTCCCGCGCTCGACCGTCCGGCTCCGACGCCGCGCGTCATACCGACTCCGGCCACAGACGCAGTCCGCGTGTGTCCGAGAAGGACAACCTCCGGACATGACGGCGCTCCCGCTCCGATGGGATTGCGGGCGTCCGCTCGGCCGATCCCCGCGCTCTCGCGGGCCGTCCATTTTCGAGCGTCTGGTGGACGCTCGCCCGGACGCTTGCTTGGGAGCAGCGCGTTCGTGGTCTGTGCGCTGCGGGTCGCGGCTTGACGAGTCCGCTCTCGTAGGTGATGACGACGAGCTGGGCGCGGCCGCGTGCGTGGAGTTTGAGAAAGATGCGGCTGACGCGTGGGTGTTTGCGGTGGCCAGGCTGATGACGCGCCGCTCGGCGGTCTCGTCGTTGGTGAGCGCTTCGGCCACCAGTTCGGGCAGCGGCCGCCGCGTCGCCTCCCGGTGGTCCGCGCGTGCCGCGGGGTCGAACTCTTGGGCGATCTGGTCGCTGCGGAACGTGCGTTGGACGATGCGCTTGACGCGGCGCGGAGCCGCGAGGTCGAGACCGCTGAGCGCGCGCAGCGACGACGGGCCGTAGCCCTCGGCTCGCGCCGCCAGCGCAGGCCCTCGACGATCGCGTCCGCGCTGTCCGCCGCGCGGAGCGTCTTCATCCCCCGCGCCGCGTGCATGCTCCGGGTGGGCCGGCGGCGGGCGGATCGCTCGCGTCGGTGGCGTAGAACGCGCTGACGCGGCCGGCGCTCGCGACGCGAGCCGCTTGCTCGCCAGTGCCTCGCTCGCGCTCCAGCGCGGCACGGGAATCGCCGCCGAGTCGACGCTCGTCACCGCCGGCACCGATGGCACCCTGGCCGCCGCCCAGCAGGCGCGGGCGCTCGTCGTCGGCTGTCCGAACGCCGGCAACGCGAAGGTCTCGGGCAGGCCCACCTGACGCTCGCGCGCCGCGCGGCCGCCGTGCGCTCGTCCGCCGCGGGCTACGCCCCGGCGGCACGGCGCCGCCGGCAGCGCTCACGCGCCTCACCTGGTCGGGCGTGCCCGCTGAGCGCGTCCTCAGCGCACCCCACACCCAGGCGGAAGAACCCCAGCGTCCGCGCGGCGAACTCCCGCCGAAGCGACAGAGCATCGTGACGCTCCTCCTTCGCCAAGGCAAAGCGGAAGTCCGTGGTGCAAGTAGGCGTGTCGGGGGTTCGAGTCCCTCCTTCGGCATCGAAGAAGGCGTAACTGTTCGGTCCTCGGTCTCCATGGCAGGGTTCGGGGTGTGGGCGGCGAGTCTTGGGGGCATGGATCGTGTCGAGGCCGAGGCGGTCTGTGACGCCGGCGGCGTTGTGTGCGTGCGGTTCATGCTCGATCTCGCGGCTCGTGTGGAGGCGCTCGAAGGGCGGCTGAGGCGGTTGGAGGGACGGCTGCGGCAGGACTCGGGGACGAGTTCCAAGCGCCGTCGCAGGATCCGCCGAGGACGCGTCGGCGGCGGCGGGCGAAGGCGCGCGCGAAGGCGAAGGAGCTGTTGGGGCGCGAGCGCGCCGAGCGCAAGGCGGGCGGTCAGGCTGGGCACCGGGGCGCGGGTCGAGCGCTGAAGCCGGAGGATCGGGTCGATGAGATCGTCGATCACTACCCGGAGGGCCGTCGCGGGTGCGGCCGTCAGTTCAGCGCCTGGGAGCGTCAGCCCACTCGCCGGTTCGGTCGCCACCGGGTCTCCGAGCTGGTGCCGATCAGCGTGATCTTGGTCGCGCAGCGCAGGCATCGGCTGCGCTGCCCGCGGTGCCGCGCCAAGACGACTGCCGTCGTGCCGGCTGGGATCGGCGGCTCGGCGTTCGGGCGAACCTGCAGGCGGTGGCCGTGACGTTGACGGCGCGTAACCGGATCTCGCGCCGGGACATCGCCGAGCTGGCCCGCGAGCTGTTCGGGATCCGGCGCTTCACCGGTGCGGTCGACGCGATCTGCCAGCGTGCGAGCCAGGCGCTCGCCGGCCCGCACGCCCGGCTGCAGGACAGGGTTCTGGGCCGGGCCGTGCCGCACGTCGATGAGACCGGCCGGCGGACCGCGGGTGACAGTCGCGCGCTGTGGGCCGCGACCGACACGGGCGCGGCGCTCTTTCAGATCGCCGAGCACTGCAACCGCGAGCAGTTCGACGAGCTGACCGGCTCGTTTTCGGGGATCATCGTCTCAGACCGCTGGCCCGGCTATGAACACCTCGACC
>Ga0126306_10002718_pt1 | contig 10062 bp, 10 predicted proteins | sample Plot27_FD_92592 | JGI IMG/M metagenome (GOLD analysis project Ga0126306, IMG submission 92592) | Serpentine soil microbial communities from UC McLaughlin Reserve, CA, USA - Plot27 | ecosystem: Environmental > Terrestrial > Soil > Grasslands | place: USA: UC McLaughlin Reserve, Lake County... | reverse complement strand
CTGCAGCTGTGTCGGGCCCATCCGGCCCAGGGCCGCCTCGGCCACCGCCATGATGGAGGTCCCCAGCGTGAAGATGGACCGCTCGCTCTTCACGGAGGAGACGGCGGAGTCACAGGTCGGCCCGGGGTTGCCGGCCGGGTCGGTGGTCGCGCCGGTGCCGGTGTGGTAGAGACCGAACTCGCCTGAGTAGCAGGGCTCCTCGCGCTTGGCCACCGCGAGCTGGCCGTGCTCGACGGAGGCGAGCGGGCCGGCCACCTGGCCCGGTCGAACCAGCTCTGCCTCGATCGGGGTCAGCCCGATCCAGTGCCGCTGGAACACCTTGACATCGCCCGGGTCGTCGAGGGAGTCGGCGTACTGGTTGGCGGTCGGCCCGTACCACCACGCCGCCTCGAACCGGCTCTCCAGGTTCGCCGCGCGGGTCGTGGCCCAGGTCTGGATCGCCGTGTCGCCCTTGCTGGCCGCCAGGTCAGCCAGGTCGCGCAGGCCGCGGATCGTGTAGACGGTGTTGTCGAGCTTCTCCTCGCCCATGCCGGCGCGCTCGACGTTGCCCAGCCCCTCCGGCCAGCCGTCGTTATCGACGTCGAGGGTGCTGTAGATGTACTGCATGTTCTTCACGGCGAAGGCGTACATCTCGTCGCGGAAGGCGGCGTCACCGGTCCATCGCCAGATCAGCGCCACCGCGCTCGGGAACTTCGCGGTCTCGTCGGTATTGCCCGGGTCGGCGTTGGCGCCGAAGTACACCGAGCCCTCAGGCACCACCTCGTGCACCACCTTGCCGGTGTTGCCGTTGGCGACCAGGCTGACGTCCCGCAGCGCTCGCATGTGGTCCTTGATGGGCGCGAACTGGCCGGCCGCCACGGAGGCGAAGGCCGTGTACTCGCCGTCTGTGGCGAACAGCCACGGATAGTCCGGCCAGCCGGCGCCGAGCCACCTCGCCTTGGCGACGGTGCCCGCCGGCGGCGGGTACTCCCTGCCCTCCCGCACCAGGCGGACCCGGAGGTCATGCGCCTCCTGGACTGAGTCGGCGAGGTTCTGCTTGCTCCATGCCACACTCGCCTGCAGCAGCGGGTCACCGGGCAGGCTCACGGAGGTGTGCCCGTTGAGCTGGAGCCGCTGCGACACCTTCCTTGCCAGCAGCCCGGCCGGGTCGGCGAGCGCCTCGGCCTGCGCGGACCTGGCCGCTGCCACGCCCTTGTCGGAACCGGCGACCGCGAACCACACAGTGGTGCCCCCGGCCGGGATCCGCACGGTGTAGTGCAGCTGGCCGCCGGTGCCCTTGCCGATCGCGGTGTCGTCACAGCGACCGGGGTCTGGCCCGTCGGCCGGGCAGATCACCGCCGGATCCTGCGGGCCGCGGAAGTCCGGGCCCAGCTTGTGATTGACCGGCTTCAGCGAAGACCCGACCAGCCCGGCCCAGTCATGCGGCTCGGCGTTGGCCACCGGCGGCGTTCCGGTCTCGCGGAAGACCAGGCTGCCTCCGCTGTACGAGCCGGTGTCAGGCAGGTTGAAAGTCTGCGCGTTCGGCGTCGTCCAACCCCACGGGTAGGAGCTCAGCAGCTCCGAGTGCGCGTCAACCCTGAGGCTGACGGTGCGCGGGTGGGACGACGTCAGCGTCAGCCCGATCAGGGCGGCCCGGATGCCGTCCGGGGCGAAGTCGGTGCGGGTGATCCCGACGCCGCTGCGCGAGCCGAGGTCCATCCGTGCGTAGCCCCAGCCGTTGCTGTACCGCTGGGCGGTCAACCACTTGCCGTTGACGTTGAACCAGATGCCGTCCAGGACCTTGATCGGCTGCGTCCAGAAGCCGCCCATCTCGCCGTGGATGTGCCAGCCGGCGGCCGGGTAGCTGCCGTCCTCGGCGCCCACCTCATACATGCGGTCGCCGATGATGACCGAGCGCCGGTCGGCAAGGCGCGTGGTGGTGGAGGCCTCTGGGGACCGGGCCAGGTCACCTTCCGCGGCGGCGGGCACTGCGGTCGCTGTCACGCTGAGCGGAATGGCCAGGGCGGTGGCAACGGCACTGGCCAGTAGTCGGAATCTGGACATCGGAGTGCTCCTCGATCGGTCGACTCTCCGCAGTCTGTACCTGGGCAACGTACGGCGCCATACGACATCAAAGGGTGCGCAATTGCTTTCGACCTGAAAAGCCCGGTTTGGTTAACAACAGATTTCACGCGGGTTCTGCACAGGGCCTTTGAATCCGAAACGGAATCATTATCAAGAATCCTTCCGTCTTCCGCGCCGCCCCACCAGTCGATGTGGATGATGCCCACGACGGCCAAGCCGTCGGCCATAAGACACAGTGTGCGAAGTGGACGGTACGCAGACCACGATCACATGGATTGGAGCGACTGGCGCCGTTGCCGAAGTCCGAAATCGGTTGAGGCAGCACGCCCGATGGGCGAGTCTGCTGTGATCATCCGGCGGGAGGAGCGACATGAGCGAGCGGTGGACCACGACCGAGGAGATCGCCGCGGCGCGGCAGCGGTTCGAGGCCGCGCTGCCCGGCTGGCGTCCGCCTATGGCGTACGGCGTCGGGCGCCTCGATGGCGGGCGGATCGAGTTCGCCCGCGTCAACGTCGGTGAGCATTCGCTGCCGGCGGTCGTGCTGGCGACGGTCTGCGGCCACCGTGCCGGGTCGGCGTCCTACCGGTTGGATGCGGCCGAGCTGGGGCGGGCGATCGAGTTGCTGGCTCCGGCCGAGGCGTGCACCGCGTACGAGCATCCCAACCTGGCCGCTTGGCGGTGGCTGCACGCCGGACTCGACGAGGGTGACGTGGCGGTGGCGGTCTTCGCAGCCGACCTGGACGAGCCGTGCGATGACTCGTACGTGGCGGCGCTGCGAAGCACGTGCTGGCCGGCCGGGTAGAGACGCCGACGGTACGACCGCGCTGTGGCGGCCAGTCGCGGGCGATTGAGGTGGTTGGCGAATTTCCGGGCCGCCGAGCCAACCGGCTAAGCCGCTGCAGCTGTCATGCCGCCGAGTGCGCGGGGCCTGCCGACAAACGCGCTCGCTGGCGAACCTCCCCAAGCATGATGCTCGCGGCCACTGGACGCGAAGCGCGGAGAGGGTCAGCATCGGAGACATCCGCTCGGGGAGGCGTCGATGGAACTGAGCTCGCCCACACCTGAGCAGGTCTTCCTGGAGGCCCTGCGTCAGCACCGCGCCGAGCTGCGCGAGTCGATAGGCGCGCTGGAACAGGCCTTGGCCGCACCTGCGCCGAGCCGGCTAGACGCCTGGACAGAGCGCGTTCATGTTGCGCTTGTCGAACTCTCCGCCGATTTCCGTGAGCACATCGACATCACCGAGGGCCCGGAGGGGCTCTACGGCGGGCTCCTCACGACTGCTCCGCGACTGTCCAATGCGGTAGCCCGCCTCACCCGCGAACATGCTCAGATCAGAGAGCTTGTCGAGGACCTGCTGGCCTGCGCGAGCGAACCGGAAGCCATCGACGTGGACCGCGTTCGCGACCTCGGCACGGCGCTGCTCGGCAGGCTCGTCCGCCACCGGCAGCACGGCTCCGACCTGGTCTACGAGGCATACGCGGTGGATATCGGCGGCGAGACCTGACACGCTCGGTCAGACGAAGGTCAGTGGGCGTTCTCGGTGAGCCCGTGCCCGGTTCGCTTTCTGGTCGCGTCGTCAGGCGCTGAAGAACTCGGCCAACACCGGGGCGAGTGCGTCCGGGGCCACGTCGTGCGTCTGGCCGACGAGCGTCCGGTGCCGGGCCGTGGGAAGCGCATCCGCGGTCGCCGTCGCCGCCTGCTGAAGGCTCTGCGGGCTGGCGCCACCGGCGAGGACCAGCGCCGGAACGGCGATCGTCGATGCCAGGTCGCGCGGGACACTGCCGTCGCCCAGCACCGCGTCGTCATACGCGAGCGTCGGGGCGATCGCCTCCAACATGGCCCAGCCCGGCTGTGCCCGGATGCCGGCTACGGCCTCCGCGGGCATGCCGACGTTGGTCATGAACAGCGCCACGGCGTCGCCCTTGCGGCCGGCGTCGAGCAGCTCGTTGAGCCGTTCGGTGTACTCCTTGATCTGGGCGCCGCCTCCGACCTCGGCCATGAACGGTGGCTCGTAGAGGGCCAACTTGGTGATCAAAGGGCCGGCTGCCGCGGTCGCCAAGGCGAGAGCCGCGCCGGAGGAGATGCCGTAGACGTATGCCTCGCCGCCGGCCTGCGCGATGAGGGCCTGCAGGTCCTCGACCTCCCGGGCGACCGCGTAGGGCGTTGTGTCCGAGCTTTCACCCCGTCCGCGTCGGTCGTACGTGTAGACGGTGAAGCTGTCCTCCAGCAGAGCAGCGAGTGGCTGCATCGGCCCCGCGGCGCGGTAGCACATGGCGCCGTCGACGAGGACAAGTGCCGGCCCGCTGCCGGTGCGTTCGTAAGCGATCGCGGTGCCGTCGGCTGACGTGACTACTGGCATTTCGTGCTCCCTACTCCTGCTGTTGTTCCGCCTCGGTGTTGAGACCGGCCACGTAGGCGTCGAAGCGGTCGAGGCTGGTGTTGAACCCGGCCCTCGCCTCGGCGCTCAGGTACGCGGCCGGCACGTTGGTCTGATGGGTGACCACCTCGGTGCGCCCGTCGTTCAGGTCGACGAAGGTGATCGTGGTTCGCATGCCGCCTTCGACGTCGGGCTCGATCCACACCAGCCGGTCCGGCCGGCGGACCTCGACGTAGACGGCCCGCATGGTGTAGGTGCTGCCGTCGGCATCGCTGACCATGGTGGTCTCGAAGGCCCCGCCGGGCCGCAGGTCGACGACGATGTTGCCGACCGGCGTGGTCGTCCCGGCCGGGCCCCAGAAATGGGCGAGGTGCTCGGGCATGGTCATGCAGTCGAACAGCAACTCGGGCGACGCTCGGTGTACGCGCCGATAGGTGAGCTCCCCTGTCGCGGTCATCGTGTCGTCCCCTCGTCGCGGTGCTGCGTGGCGTACAGGGCAGCCAGGTGCTCGTCGAGGCGGTCATGGCGGTCGGCCCAGATCTGGCGGTGACGCGCGATCCAGCCGGCAGCCGCGTCGAGGCGCACCGTCTCCAGAACGCAGGGCCGTGACTGCGCGGTCCGGGTCCGCGAGATGAGGCGGGCGCGCTCGAGCACCTTCAGGTGCTTCGAGACCGCCTGCTGCGTCATCGCGAACGGCTCGGCGAGCTGGTTCACCGTCGCGTCGCCACGGGCCAGGCGCTCCAGGATCGCGCGCCTGGTGGGATCGGCCAATGCCGAGAACACCAGGCTCAAATCGTCTTCAACGACTGCCACGCCTCGACCGTACCTACAACCGCGAGTTTGCACAACCAGAAAGTTGTGGATGCTCTGCGCCACTCAGGCGGCGGCTTCCATGGCTTGTCGCCGTGGGCTACCGTCGCAGAGCGCGCGGGTGACGGATCCGTCTGCGGACACCGGCGATCGGGCGGGCTGATGCGGCGGGTGAGCGGTCGGCAAATAGCCATCGCGGCGGCTTTCAGCGTCATAGCGACGTTCATCGCCGTCGGGCTCAGCGTGGCGATCGAGTTGTTCCGCAAGGACTGGGGCAACCCCGTGGCCGTGATCGCGGTCGTCGCGCTAGCGAGCCTCTCCGGCGTGCTGCCCCTGTTCAAGAAGGACGACTCCGACCGGGCCAACCGCCGAACGCCATCAAGTCCCGACGGCGGGCCCACATACCCTCCGCGACGACCGCAGGGCGGCGATGCCCGCCGGCGAGGTCCAGTGCCGCTGGCGGTCGCCGCCGTGCTTGTGTTGGTGTTCTGCGGCGGCGGAGCCGCCGCGGCGGCCTACGCGGTCCAGTACGCCGGCGGCTTCATCACCGGCCATGAGGACGGCACCGACGTACTGGTCTCGCGAGCACAGGGAAGGTCGGGCGACCTCACGCTCGCCGTGACGCGCGTGGCGTTGACCGCGCACTTCACCAGAGTCGACATGACTGCGAGCAACAGCGGTAGCGGATCACTCAGTCTTCCCGTCTACCGCAACTGTCAGCTCAACCCCGCCGGAGGCGCCACGATCGAGGCTGACTCATTCCGAAGCGACTGGCCTGAGAGCGTGCCGCCGGGCGGGCGGGTCACAGGAACCGTGGTCTTCAAGCGGCTACCGGCCGGTGTCACGAGAGCCAGCCTGAGTTTCGCGACGATCGTTCGTTTGGGTGCTGGGGCGATCACGGTCAGGGACATCCGGCTGCGGACAACCTGAACGTGGTGCGTCCGCCGCAGCGACAGGCGGCGGTGCCTGATCCGCGAAGCCGAGGTCGGCCGCCAGGACGGCGAGGTTGTTCTCTCCGTGCTCCAGCCCGTTGTCCCCGTGTCACAGCTCGAGCGGTGCCTCGTCATAGGGTTGAAAGAGCGGACCGACGAGCGGAGGAATGAGCGATGCGGGTGTTCGTTGCAGGAGCGGCGGGGGCGATCGGCCAGCGGCTGGTGCCGCAACTGGTCGCCCGAGGTCATGAGGTGACCGCGTCGACCCGAAACGCTGGCCGGGCTGAGCTGTTGCGGGGGCTGGGTGCCGATCCGGCCATCGTGGATGGCCTGGATGCGGCGGCTGTCGGTGAGGCCGTCGCCGCGGCCGAGCCGGACGCGATCGTCCATCAGATGACCGCGCTGGCGGGCAAGGCAGACCTGAAACACTTCGACAACTGGTTCGCGGTCACCAACCAGCTGCGGACCAGGGGCACGGAAAACCTGCTGGCGGCCGCGAAGGCCTCGGGTGTCGGGCGGTTCATCGGGCAGAGCTACACCAACTGGACGAACGTCCGCACGGGCGGCCCGGTGAAGACCGAGGAGGACCCGTTCGACCCGCATCCGGCGAAGGCGCAACGGCAGTCGCTGGCTGCGCTCCGCTCTCTTGAGGACGCGGTGATCGCGGCGCCGCTCGAGGGGATCGTGCTGCGGTACGGCAATTTCTACGGCCCGGGCGCGTCGGAGGCGCTCGTCGAGCTGGTCCGGAAGCGGAAGCTGCCGATAATTGGCGATGGCGCGGGCGTCTGGTCGTGGATCCACCTCGACGATGCGGCCGCGGTGACGGTCGCCGCACTGGAGCGAGGCAAGCCGGGTGTCTACAACGTCGTCGACGACGAGCCGGCCAGGGTGTCTGAGTGGCTGCCGTACCTGGCGGAGGTTGTCGGCGCGAAGGCACCGGTGCGGGTCCCCGTCTGGCTTGGCCGTCTCGCCGCTGGTGAGGTGGCCACGCGGTGGATGACCGAGGCCCGCGGCTCGTCCAACCGGAAGGCCAGACGCGAGCTCGACTGGCAGCCGGCGTGGAGCAGCTGGCGGGAGGGCTTCCGTCACGGTATGACGGCAGGCAGGGCGGCGGCGTGAGGAGAGCCGGCCAGGGCGCCGGCGTCCGCTTCAGCGGGAGCGGGCGCCGGCCTGAGCGCGGGCGGAGCGGGGTCGGGCATGACTGAGACGTTCGAGTCGTTGCGCCCCCTCCTGTTCTCGATCGCCTACCGGATGCTGTCCAGCGTCAGCGAGGCCGACGATGTCGTGCAGGAGGCTTTCCTGCGCTACCAACGCGCGCTCGCCGGCGGCGTCGAGATCGATTCGAAGAAGGCGTACCTGTCGGCGGTGGTGACCCGCCTCGCGATCGACCAGCTTCGGTCGGCGCGGATGCGCCGCGAGACGTACGTCGGCCAGTGGTTGCCTGAGCCCCTGGTGACCGACGGCGAGGGCAGCGATCCGGCGGCGCTGGCGGAGGAGTCCGACTCGTTGTCGATGGCGTTCCTGCTCCTGCTGGAGCGCCTGAGCCCGGTCGAGCGGGCTGTCTTCCTGCTGCACGACGTGTTCGGCTATGGATACGACGAGATCGCCGCGATCGTCGGCAAGAGCGAGACCAACTGTCGGCAGCTCGCCGCGCGCGCCCGTCGTCACGTCAGGGCCGAGAAGCCCCGTTTCGACGCGTCCCGGCGCGCGCGCGACGAGCTCGCCGCCCGCTTCTTCGCGGCTGTGTCCCACGGCGATCTCGACGGCCTTGTCGAGATGCTCGCCTCCGACGTGGTCGTGTACGGCGACGCTGGCGGCAAGGCCCCGTCGTGGGGGCGTCCGATTGGCGGTACCGACCGCGTCGGCCGGCTCCTGGCCGGGATGGGAGCCCAGTTCGACGATCTCGGCGTGAGCCTCCAGCTGCGGCAGGTGAACGGGCAGCCGGGTGCGCTTGTGCTCGACCCGGCGGGGCGGCTGATCAACGTCTTCGTGTTGGAGATCGTCGACGGCCTCGTGCAGACGGTGCGCTCGGTGATCAACCCGGAGAAGCTGCACCACCTCGGGCCGGTCGCGGATGCGCGAGCGCTGGTACGCGAGGCGCGTCGCCGCGAGCAGCCGGGCGGGGTGAATCCGCCTCCGGATGACAGCGCGGGAGAATGAGGGAGCGGATCATTGTTGCCCTGACATTCGTCATGGTCATGTGGTGACGCCTGACCCAGAGGTACGGACCGCCACGCAACGACGCTGGGCCCTGGCACCGCGCCGGAGGCAGCAGGTCATCTCGCAGCGATCATGCCGGACAGGAGGGTGAGCAGGGCCTGCTCGGCGTCGGCCCGAGCAGCCACCGGGTCGGTGGCGTGGGCGATCAGGAGAGCGGCTTCGATCACGGCACCGAGGACGAGCTGCGCGAGCACCGGAACCGGCGTGGGCACCAGCACGCCATCCCGTGCGGCCGCCTGAAGGTTCTCGGTGATCAGCCCCAGGCCATGGCGCGCCTCGATCTCACGCCAGGCCTGCCAGCCGAGAACCGCGGGGGCGTCGGTGAGCCCGATCCGGACCACCTCCGGCCGCTGGCAGATGTCGAGCAGGCGACCGACTCCGGCGACCATGCCCGTCGCCGAGTCGGGTGCGGCCGCGATGGCTGCGGCGATCTCCGCCGTCACCTCCTGCTCCAGCTCCTCGAAGACCGCGCGGAACAGGTCCTGCTTGTCGGCGTAGTGGTGGTACAGCGCGCCCCGGGTGACGCCGGCCGCGGTGACGATCTCGTCGGCCGGGACGTGGGCGTAGCCGCGCTCGGCGAAGAGCCTCCGTGCGGTCTCGATGAGCGCGGCGCGTGTCGCGCGGGACCGGTCAGCGTGGCTCCGCCGCTCCGCGGTGCGCTGCCGGGCGCCGCGCCGCGCGTTCTCCGGCCGCTCGGGCTCTGCCGGATCCGCGCTACGTCGCGGCATGCGTCCGGGCGAAGTCGATGACGAGTTTCGTGAGCAGCTCTGGCTGGTCCTCGGGTACGAAGGTGTAGGAGTCATCGATGGCCACCACCGTCGCCTGCGGCAGCAGGCCGGCGAGGCGATGAGCAAGCTCCAGCGGGAACAGCCGATCCTCCGTCGTCCAGGCCAGCAGGACCGGCTTGGCGAACGTGGGGAACGCCGTGGCCGCGGCCAGGGTGTGCCGCCGGTGCACGCCGCGGAGGAACCTGCGCAGGTCGTCCCGCACCGCCTTGCTCCGCAGGCTCGGCTGCAGGTAGGAGTCGGCGATCTCGGGCGGGACGGGCCGCTTCGCGACCCAGCCGAAGGCGACCGGCAGCCGGTGCAGCGCGCGGACCCGCAACAGCTGAGCCATCAGCCACAGCGATCCGGGGATCCTCGCCACCGTGGGCATAGAGGCGAACACGGGCGGGAAGAACCGCTCCAAGCTGTCGGACGGGGTGAGCACGACGCGCCCGAGGCGTTCGGGGTGTTCTGCCATGAGGATCTGGGTGAGCGCACCGCCCGTGTCGTTTGCGACGATCGTCACGTCGCTCAGGTCGAGCCGGTCGAGGAACGCGGCGATCAGCGCGGCGAGACCCGGCGGGCCGAGATCGGCGTGCGGCACCGCAACGTCATGCGACCCGAGCGGCCAGTCCGGGGCGATGCAGCGGAAGCCGGCGTCGGCGATTCCCGGAACCACCGCTCGCCAGAGGTCCGCGTTGACGAGCAGGCCATGGACGAAGACCACCGGTGGTCCCTCGCCCCGCTCGCGGTAGCGGATGCGGCCCATGGGCAGCTCCACCTCGTGGACGGTTCCCAACGCGACGCTCCGTGCCATGAGACACCTCCCCGGTGACTGGACTCCACAGTTACATACATGCTGTATGTATGTCAACGGTGGTCAGGCGGTCGGGTG
>Ga0126306_10002717_pt1 | contig 10065 bp, 6 predicted proteins | sample Plot27_FD_92592 | JGI IMG/M metagenome (GOLD analysis project Ga0126306, IMG submission 92592) | Serpentine soil microbial communities from UC McLaughlin Reserve, CA, USA - Plot27 | ecosystem: Environmental > Terrestrial > Soil > Grasslands | place: USA: UC McLaughlin Reserve, Lake County... | reverse complement strand
TCGGGGGTGTCCTCGGCGTCCCAGCCGAGGTGGCAGTGGTCGTCGGTCCAGCGGGGGGCCACGGCGGGCGAGGCTACCCGCCGGGCGGAAATCCGCTGCCGGCCGCGGCCCCGGCGGCCGTAGGGTCCGCCGGCGATGCCGGAGCCGACCGCCGCTCTGCCGCCCGGGACCGCGCCGCCGTACGCCCTGCGGCCCGCCGGACCGGACGACGAGCCGTTCCTGTGGGCGATGCTGTACGAGGCCGCGCACGCCGCCGAGGACGGCATGGCGTCGCCGGAGGAGCTGCAGGCGATCCCCGAACTGGCCCACTACGTGGCCGGCTGGGGCCGCCGCGGCGACCTCGGGGTGATCGGGATACGGGGCGGCGAGCCGCTCGGGGCCGCCTGGGCCCGCACCTTCCCGGCGAACGACCCCGCCTACGGCTGGGTGGACGAGGCCACGCCCGAGCTGGCGATCGGCGTGGCGCCAGCGGCGCGCGGCACCGGGCTCGGCACCGCCCTGCTGGTGCGGCTGCTCGACGAGGCCCGCGACCGCGGCATCGGGGCGGTGAGCCTCAGCGTCCGCGTGGACAACCCCGCGCTACGGCTGTACCGGCGCCTGGGCTTCGTGGCGGTCGACGGTCCGCCGGTCCTTGACCGCACCGGCGAGGGCCGGTCCATCACGATGGTGACGCGGCTGGGCTGAGCACGGTGCGGGGCCGGCCCGCCCATTTCCGTGCGTGGGCACCCCGCGGGGCCCGGGTACCTTGGCGCGGTTCCGGAGGAGGACCCATGTCCCGTCAACGCTTCGCAGGCGTCGCCTGGCCCTACGCCAACGGCCCGCGCCACATCGGCCACGTGGCCGGCTTCGGCGTACCGTCCGACATCTGGGCGCGCTGGGCCCGGATGGCGGGCCACGACGTGCTGATGGTGTCGGGCACCGACGAGCACGGGACCCCCATCACGGTCGCGGCCGAGGCGGAGGGCCTGACGCCCAAGGAGCTGGCCGACCGCAACAACGCCCTGATCGTGGAGGACCTGCGCGGCCTGGGCCTGTCGTACGACCTCTTCACCCGCACGACGACGAAGAACCACTACGAAGTCACGCGGGAGCTCTTCCGGGGCCTGTACGCCACGGGCGGCATCGTCGAGGTCCAGCAGATGGCGGCCTTCGCCGCGTCCGACGGCCGGTCGCTGCCCGACCGCTACATCGAGGGCACCTGCCCGATCTGCTCGTACCCGGCGGCGCGCGGGGACCAGTGCGACAACTGCGGCAACCAGCTCGACCCCGAGGACCTCATCGAGCCGCGCTCCAAGGTCGACGGTCTTCCGCCGGTGTTCAAGGTGACGACGCAGTTCGCCCTCGACCTGCCCAAGTTCGCCGAGCAGCTGCACTCGTGGGTTGCGGGGCAGGCCGACTGGCGGGCCAACGTCCGCACGCAGAGCCTCGCCTTCATGGCCGACGCCCGGCAGCGGTCGATCACCCGCGACATCGGCTGGGGCGTCCCCATCCCCCTGGCCGAGTGGGAGAACGACCCGCTCAAGCGCATCTACGTCTGGTTCGACGCCGTCATCGGCTACCTGTCCGCGTCCCTGGAGTGGGCCGAGCTGTCCGGCGACCCGGAGGCGTGGAAGCGCTGGTGGCACGACCCGTCGAGCCGCGCCGCGTACTTCATGGGGAAGGACAACATCGTCTTCCACGCCTTCCTGTGGCCGGCGATGCTGACCGGCTACCAGGGGGAGCTGGCGGAGGGGCCGGACGGGTCCCCCGAGCCGCTGCACCGGCCCGACGACATCGTGGCCAGCGAGTTCCTCACGATGGAAGGCAAGAAGTTCTCGTCGTCGCGCAAGGTGGTGATCTACGTGCGCGACGTCCTCAAGCGGTACGGCCCGGACCCGCTGCGGTTCATGCTGGTCGCCGGCGGCCCCGAGACGGGCGACGCCGACTTCACCTGGTCCGAGTTCGTGCGCCGCAACAACGACGAGCTGGTCGCCACCTGGGGCAACCTCGTCCAGCGGACCTGCGCCATGCTGCGCCGCAACGGCGGCGTCGTGCCCGACCGCGCCCTGCAGCCGGACGCCGGGCGGTCGCTGGTCGCCAAGGTGGCCGCCGGGCTCGACTCGGTGGGCGCCTCGATCGAGCGCTATCGATTCAAGGCCGGGCTCACCGAGGTGCTGGCTCTGGCCCAGGACGTCAACGCTTACGTCTCGCACACCGAGCCGTGGAAGGTCGTGAAGACCGACACGGACGCCGCCCTCGGGATCCTCTCGGCCGCCTATGACGCCGTGTGCGACCTCAACGTCATGTTCACGCCGTTCCTGCCCCACGGGGCGCAGCGGGTGTGGGACAACCTGGGCGTCGACGTGGTGGTGCCCCAGCCGGAGGTGTCCGAGGTGGGCGCCGACGACGACCGCCACCTCGTGCTGCGGACGCCAGCGGGGTCGTCCACGTGGGCCTCGGTCCGGCCCGGGACGGGTTCGGCGATCGGGCCCGCGTCGCCACTGTTCGACAAGATCGACGTGGCGGTGGTCGACGAGGAACTGGCCCGGCTCTCGTCCCCGGCCTGATCCCCGGGTCCCCCGGCGTCACGGCCGTCCCCACGCCCCGTAACGCGGTGTGGCTGTGGCCTGGGTAATGTTGCCCGACCGACATGGCGGGTGCGGCGGGCCGGGCGATGCGCCGCGGCTCACCCGGCCACCGGAAGCCTGGAGGAACCACACTGAGCCCTCAACCGCCGCCGAAGCGTCCACGTGGCGACTCGGGTGACGGGGACCGGAGCAGGCGCCGCGCCCAGCCCCGGGCGTGGGACCGCAGCGACCCCGCCGGGCCGCCGCTCCCCGACGCCGACGCCCCGAGCGGCTCAGACGAGGGCCCACAGTTCCTGCCCTCCTACCTGCAGGCACCGGGCCAGGCCCCGGCGACGCCGCGCCGCGAGGCGCCCCGCGAGCGGCGCCGGCCGGACGACCCCGGCCGCGGCGACCAGTGGGCCAGGGACGGCCAGGAGGTCCCGGCGCAGGATCGGGGCTGGCCCCACGACCTCGCCGACCAGCCCGACGGCGACGACGTCCGCGGCGGGTCGCCGTCCCACGACCGCGACCCGTACGGCGGCGCCTCCAACGATCGCGATCCGTACGACCGCGACCCGTACGCCGGCGATTCGTACGGCCGCGACTCCTACGACCGCGCCCCGTACGGCGGCCAGTCGTATGCCCGCGACGCGAACGGCCCCGACGACCCGTATGGCGGGAGCGTCGGTGGGCACCGCGGACGGGGGCCGGCCGCGCCCGTCCCGCCGGCGGCCCCCGCACCGGGCCCCGGCGAACCCGGCCACTGGGCCTCGCCCCCGCCCGCGCTCCGGCCCTACGACCCAGGTCCCCACGCCCGGGGCGGCGACGACGACCCCCGCGGCGCCACCGCCTCCGGCCTGCCCCAGCGGGCGCCGGGCCAGGCGCTCGGGGGGTCCAGCCTCTCCCGCGGCGGCCGCTCCACGGGCGACCCCCGCTACACGACCGGGTCGAACCCGGTCCTCCCCCCGCTCGACCGGCCGCCGGCCGGCCCGCCCACGGGTGAGCCGTGGTACGGCGGCGGCAGCGGCACCTACGGTCACGACGGCGGCGGCGTGCCGCAGGCGCTGGCCTACGCCCCCGCCGGGCCGGGCACGATCCCCGGCGTCCCGGGCGGCCCGGGCGTCGACGTCCCGGACGCCCCCGGCCTTCCCGGCCACGGCCGTCCCTACGGCTCCCCCTACGAGCCCGACGACGGTGGGTTCGGCGCCGGCAGCCCGAGCGGCCCCGGTTTCGGCGGCCCCGACGACGACCGCGCCGACGGCGACGACCGCGCCGAGAGCGCGGGCACCGGGCGTCGGGGCCGCCGCCGGCGCGGCGCCCGCGGCCCCGCCTTCGAGCGCGGCCCCAAGCTTCCCACCCCCCTCGACGAGGCCCCCCGCCTCCCCTACGTGCCGGCGCTCGAGGGCCTCCGAGCCCTGGCGCTCGTGGCCATCCTCGCCTTCCACCAGGGCTTCGACCTGGCCCGCGGCGGGTTCCTCGGCATCTCCTCCTTCTTCACCCTGTCCGGCTTCCTGCTGGGGACCCTGGTCCTCGCCGAGTGGGCCCAGACCGGGCGCCTCGGCCTCGGCCGGCTGTGGGAGCGGCGCGCCCGCCGCATCGTCCCCGCGTACGTCGTCACGATCGCCGTGGTCGTCGTCCTGCAGTTCGCGGTCCGCGTCGGCATCGGCGAGCGGTTCCGCGGCGACGTCCTCTGGGCGCTCGGGTTCGCCGGGAACTGGCGCAACGTGGTGTCCGACCAGGACGCCAGCGCCCTGTTCATCAGCGCCTCGCCGGTCCAGCACCTGTGGTCGGTCGCCCTGCTGGTCCAGTTGCTGGTCGTCGTCCCGCTCCTCTTCGTGGGCCTCATGCGGCTCGCCGGGCGGCGCTGGCGGCTGACCGGGGCGGCGTTCGCCCTCCTGGCCGTCGCCTCATTCGGCCTCGCCCACCTGGCGTCGCGGTCCGGCGGGAACGGCGGCATCGCCTACTTCGGCACCCACACCCGGGCCGGCGAGCTGCTGGTCGGCATCGCCCTGGCCTACGGGGTGCTCAGCCCGCACCTGCGCGGCCTGCTCGAGTCGGCCCCCGGCCAGGCCGCGGTCCGCTGGGGCGCCCCCGCCGCCCTGGCCGGCCTCGCCGTCCTGTGGACGACCACCTCGCTGGGCGACCCCCGGCTGTTCGGCGGCCTGACCGCCCTCAACGCGGTGCTCACGGCCTGGGTCGTCCTCGCGCTGACCGCCACGGGCCCGGCGGCGACCGCCCTCGGGTCGTGGCCGCTGCGCCAGCTCGGGCGCATCAGCTTCGGCGCCTACCTGCTGCACTGGCCGATCTACCTGCTCCTCGACGAGCCCCGGGTGTCGTTCGACGGGCCCGTCCTGTTCGCCGCCCGCATCGCCGCCACGCTCGCCGCCGCCGTCGCCCTCCATCTCGCCGTCGAGCGGCCGTGGCGCCGGGGGATGCGGATGCCGCGGCGCAGCGTGGCCGCCGTCCTCGTGCTCGCAACCGCCGTCGTGGTGGTGGCCACCCTCGTCCTGCCCCAGCAGCCGCCGCCCAACGTCAGCCTGACGATCGGGGACGGCTCGGGCGCCGGCGAGCTCGACGTCGTCGTCCCGTCCGGCGGCACCGAGGCCGCCTCGATCGCCCTGGTCGGCGACCGGCTCGCCGGCTCGCTGCCGAGCGGCTTCGCCAGCTGGAACGGCGAGCATCCCGACGAGCAGGTCCGCCTCTCCACGCACGTCGCCGACGACTGCCCGCCGGGCGCTCCCGGCCCGGTCCGGCTGGCCGGCGAGACGATCGGCGACGACACGACGTGCACGGGCTGGGAGCCCCGCCTCCCCCGCCTCCTCGACGCCGCCGCCCCCGATTCCGTGGTCGTACTCACGGGCCTGGGCGAGCTGGGTGAACGCGAGATAGACGGCACCTGGCACCATCTCGGCGACCCGGTCTACGACGACTGGTTGTCCGGCGAGCTCGACGCCTTGGCCTCGACGCTGGCCGACGGCGGCGCCCCTGTGCTGTGGCCCACCGTCCCGCACGTCCGGCTGCCCGGCGCCGACGGCGACTGGACGGCATACGACGACAACGACCCCCGCCGGGTCGACCGGTACAACGAGCTGGTCCGCGAGGCCGCCGAGGGCCACGACGCCATCCGCGTCCTCGACCTCACCGCCTGGGCGCAGGAGCTGCCGCGTGGCGGCGAGTTCAGCCCCGACTACCGCCAGGACGGCGCCACGTTCACCGAGGCCGGCGCCGACACGGTGGCCGACTGGTTCGCGGCGGCGGTCATCCGCACGCTCGACGCCGAGTCGTCCGACGACGGCGACGAGGGCGGCGACGCCGGCTGACCTGGACGACCCCGCACCGGCCCTCCCCGGTGGGGCGGATCGGCTTGGAGGCGAGCTCGTCCTCGCCGGCGAGATCGCCAGCGCCATGTGGGGCGCGCCTTGTGGGGGTCGACGCCGACGATCACCTGCATGGGTTCCTCCGTGGCTGCCGTCAGTCACCGAGACCAGCCCATCCCGTCGCGATCATCGATGAACACGTCGCCCGGGATCTCCGGGTCGATGTCGTCGAGCCCGTCAGGCGGCTCGTCGAGTGCCAGGAGAGCGGCGAGTTTGGACCGCGCGACTCGCAGCAACGGGCCGACCGCGCTCGGCTCGACACCGAGCCGGTCGGCCATCTCCAACGGGTCCAGGGCCTGCTCCTCCAGATCGAGGATGCGGGCGTGCGCGACCGGGAGGAGGCCCATGGCGGTGGATCGCCGCATGCACCACAGGGTGGGGCCGAGACCGCATCGACACGTAGGTAGATCGGTACCTCACTTCCACTGGCCGCCTAGGCTCGTCCTGTGACCGCTTGGCCGCTCGTAGGCCGAGCCGAGGAGCTCGACCTCGTCCTGGAGGTGCTACGCGGCGGACACGCGGGTGGGGTGGTGATCGCGGGCAGCCTGGGCGTGGGCAAGACACGCCTGGCCCGCGCTGCGGTGGCGGCGCTGGAACCGGACTGTGCGATCCAGTGGGCCGCTGCCACCCGGGCGACGGCATCGATCCCGTTCGGGGCGTTCGCCCACCTGCTGCCTGACGTCACCGTGTTCTCGCCCGACGACCGTCTTCGCCTCCTGCGCGGGATGACCGAAGCCCTCGGCGAACGCGCCGGAGGGAAACCGCTCGTCGTCGTCGTCGACGATGCGCAGTGGCTGGATCCCGGCGCAGCGGCTCTCGTGCATCAGCTCGTTCTGACGGGCGCGGCGCAGGTATTGCTGACGGTGCGGACCGATGAGCATGGACCGGATCCGATCGTCGCCTGCTGGAAGGACGGCCTGACCGAACGGCTCGAGCTGCAACCACTCGGCGTCCTCGACCACGACGCGCTCGTCACGGCCACGCTCGATCGTCCCGTCGACCGCTCGACGCTCCGCCGGTTCTGGCGGCTGACCAAGGGCAACCCATTGTTCCTGCACGAGCTCGTCCTGCAAGCGCTCGAGGCCGACGCGTTCACGGTCAGCGATGGTGTGTGGACGTGGACCGGACGCGTCGGACCGTCCACTCGCCTGTCGGCGGTCCTCCGGGCCCGTTTCGCGCGTGTGAGCGCCTCAGGTCTTGCTGTGCTCGAGCACCTGGCGGTCGGTGAGCCGCTGACCCTGGAGGTCCTCGCCGCCTCGTGCGGGATCGAGGGGGTCGCCGAGGTCGAACGAGCCGGGCTCGCGGTGGTGGACGGGCGCGAGGACGGCCACGTGAGGCTCTCCCACCCGCTGTACGGCGAGGCCCTGCGTGTCGCGATGGGCACCATCGAGCAGCGCCGGGCGAAGGCCCGTCTCGCCGACGCCCTGGAGGACTCCGCTCGCACGTCACGATCGCAGCTGTTGCGGGTTGCGACGTGGCGGTTGGAGAGCGGGAGCGCTGCGCCGGAGTGGCTCTTCCCCGAAGCGGCGGAGATCGCCAACGCGGTGTCCGAACATGCCCTGGCCGAGCGTCTGGCCCGCCGCGCCGTGTCGGACGGTGACAGCTTCAGGGCCGCCTTGGCGCTGGGCGACGCGCTGAACCGCCAGGGCCGCTCGGTCGAAGGCCTGGCCGTGCTAGAACCGCTGGCCGCTCGCGCCGAGTCGGATCGTGATCACGTCGCGGTGGCGGTGGCCCGCCACTTCGGGCTCACGACGGAGTACGGCTTCCGTGCCGAGTTCGAGGACATCCTTCTGGCAGCGGAGGAGCAGGTGCGCGATCCGAAGCTGCGGGCCTTTCTCCGGGCTCAACGAGCCTCGCTGTTGTGCTTCGCCGGCCGGCTGGACGAGGGCGTGGCCTTGGCAACGCACACTCCGAGCGACGAGCTCGACGAAATCAGCCAGCTGCGCGCCGTGCCGGCACTCGGCGGTGCGTGGCTCTGCGGGGGCCAGCCGAACTCGGCGTGCGCGCTCGCAGAGCGCATGTTCCCTGTCGCTCTCCGTCACCAAGAGGAGCTTCCCCAAGCCCCGGCGTGGGTCCTGTCGACCCAGCTCCCATCGCTCGTGGCCGCCGGCCGTCTGGATGACGTCGATGCGGCGACCGCGTTCGTGGAGGCCGTCACCGAAGCCAGCGGCGGGAGCGCCGAAGGTGCCAGCTTCATCGCGCTCGCACGAGGGATGTCGGCCCTGCATCGCGGGCTGGCCCGCACCGCCGAACGATGGCTTCGCGAGAGCACGGCCGGCATGCGCCCGATCGCTCGTTCCCGGCTGCCGTTCGCTCTGGCCCAGCTCACCGAAGCCTGTGCCCTCGTCGGCGACGCCGACGGCGCGGCGCGCGCCAGCGCGGAGGCCGACGAGCTGGTCTCGCGCTCGACCATCTTCGAAGGGCTCGTCCGACGCGCTCGGGGTTGGGCCGCGCTCGCGCAAGGTCAACGGTCGGCCGCCATCGAAAGGCTCCTGGATGCCGCCGAGTGGTCGAGCGCCCATGGACAGCACACGGCGGAGCTCTTCGCGCTACACGACGCGCTGCGCCTCGGCGGGATGGATGCGGCGCCCAGGCTGGTCGAGCGTTCGCCTCAGGTCGAGGGGCACTGGGCCCCGTGCTTCGCGGCCCACGGTGCGGCGGTCTCCGACAGCGACGGAGCGAAGCTGGACGCAGTCGCGACGCGATTCGAGGAGCTGGGGGCCATCCTGCTGGCCGCCGAGGCCGCGGCCGAGGCGAGCGCGGCGTTCCGGCAGGCGGCGCTGGTGGGCCGCGCCGAGCGCTGTGCCGCCCGCGCCGGCGTGCTCGCCCAAGCCTGCGAGAACGCTCGCACCCCGGTTCTCGATCAGCTTGCACGACCGCTGCCGCTCACCCGCCGCGAGCGAGAGGTGGCCAGCCTCGCTGCCCAGGGGCTGTCCTCGCCGGCCATCGCCGAGCGGCTCTACCTGTCCGTTCGCACCGTCGAGGGGCACCTACAGCGGGCGTACACCAAGCTGGGCGTCAGCGACCGCCGCACCCTGCCGCGCCTACTGGAGCCGGGCCGGGGCCGCTGACTCACGGAGCCGCCGGCGGCTTCCCCCGACGATCGGCCGAGTCCTGTGGTGGCAAGGTCGCCGTCGGAAAACAGGTACCGACCTACGTAAGTCGGGCCCGCCGGAGTCCCGCACTGTTGGTCGCAAGCAGCGAGCCACTCGGCCCGTTGCTGGCGTGACCAATCCAGCAGGAGGGAACGATGAGAGTGACACGAGCATGGCTGCACCTGGGTCGAGGCCGGTCCAAGCCCATCGCCGTCTCGGTTGTCGTCGCGACCGTCGTGGTGATGGCGGGCCTGGCGGCACCGGCGACGGCGGACGAGAGCAGCGCCGGTGACGCCGGCCTGCGCGCCGTGCAAGCCTTCACAGCGCGGTACCAGTCGGAAACCGCGGCGATCGCCGACGGGTTCACCCCCACCGACGAGTGCGTACCGGCCATGGGATACCACTACGTGGACTTCTCCCGGGTCGACACGAACCTCGAGCCGAGCCGTCCGGAGGCGGTGCTGTATGTGAGCGCTCCCGGCGGCGGTCGCCAGCTCGCGGCAGCCGAGTGGTTGGTGGTGGATGCTGATCAGGACCTCGCCACCGACGACGACCGTCCGACCCTCTTCGGTCATCCCTTCGACGGACCCATGCCCGGCCACGCTCCCGGCATGCCGATCCACTACGACCTGCACGCCTATGCGTGGGTCGAGAACCCGGACGGTGGATTCGCCACCTGGAACCCGGCGATCAGCTGTCCGTAGGTGCACCGACGGGGGCACCTCGACGTCGCGTCCGTCATGCCGCCGAGCCCGGCGAGGGGCGGGAGCCCGGCGTTGCCTGCAGACCGCTTTCGCCACCCGTGCGGAGGCAGCCTCGAAGGTGGCGCCGGCTCCGGCCGGCCCACACAACGGACAATCCGACGCGGTGGTTCCGGTGCATCGCCTACCTTCGGCTTGGGGTCACTAGCCACGGCGACCTCGTGTTCGCGAAGATGGGCGCCTCAAGGCGCACTGATGAACTCGAGGGAGCGCGGCAATGGATCAGCAGCAGCTCGAGAAGGTCCGCGACGGGAAGGGCTTCATCGCCGCTCTCGACCAGAGCGGG
>Ga0126306_10002716_pt1 | contig 10065 bp, 10 predicted proteins | sample Plot27_FD_92592 | JGI IMG/M metagenome (GOLD analysis project Ga0126306, IMG submission 92592) | Serpentine soil microbial communities from UC McLaughlin Reserve, CA, USA - Plot27 | ecosystem: Environmental > Terrestrial > Soil > Grasslands | place: USA: UC McLaughlin Reserve, Lake County... | reverse complement strand
TGCGCAGAGAGTTGCGGTGGAGGTCCTCCCACTCTTCTTTCAGGGCCGCGAAAGCTCGGGCGTCCTTGATTACTTTGCCGTCAAGTAATCCTATCCTAACAACCTCCCCACATAGAGGTCTTCCGTCTGATCGGAAGAATGGGTGCAGGCAACCCTCCGCCCTTACTTAGCGGTCCAACCCGTTGCACCCGTTCCGCTGGTTTTCACATATAGCGTTGTAGAGGCCCCGCCAGCGGTGTTTGTGTAGAGCGAGCCTATAGGAGCACTCACAACACCCTCGGGCGAACCGCTACCAGTAAAGATACCGGGTGCTGTCTTAGCCCCTAGTCTTACGCGGGCCCCGCTAGCCTCAAAGCCCACGATAGGGGTAGCGGTAGTCCACGGATAACCGTTGTAGGGAACCTTCAAGACCTCAAAGGCATTACCCGGGGCCTCATAGATCGCTGTGTATGTGCTCTGTATATTGTTGCCATAGACATAACCACTGTTGGCATATCTATTGTGGCGTTCGCCCCGGAAGGAATCGCGGTAGAGATAGGTCCCTGTATTCGGAGTCCCTCGCCAGCTTGCCTTATTGCCGGTCTGATTGGGTAGCATGTCGTCATGGCGAGGCGTGAATTGGACGTTGGCATTGTCGGCTATATCCCAGGTAGCCACGCCACCCAGCGGCATCATTATGGCCCCCGTGCCCGTGAGTTCAGAGCCGTTTGGTATCTGAAGAATCTTCATGCCGGTGCCGCTACCCGGGGACTCTACCCCCACGTTGTAAGTATTGCCCCTCATCACGACGTTAGTGCCAACCTTTATGGCTATAGTGTTGTTCCCCTCCAGGTGAATCTTGAGGTCCAGGGTAGAGTCGTAGAGGACGATGTTGTTACCAATCTCCAAGCCAATCTGATTGGCACCCGTACACACGAGGGTCGTGTGGTAGAAGCGAGTGTCAGAGAAAGACTCAGTGCCGGTGGTGCGCTCGAGGTATACCTGTTTTGCACAACCCCTAACGTGTACACCAAAGAAGCGAGTGCCCTCGGTCCAAAAGCCTTGATTGACCACGTGTATGCCAATGCCGTTTGGGTAGTTCATGATGAACAAATCATCACAGGCTGCGCCCCAGGAGTTGGCAACGACGATACCCCTGGCACTAGTGCCCGCATTGCCCGTTATCTTGAAGCGCCTGAAGGCACGCTGGCGCATAGCTTCTGATTGAAACTGTGTATTGACAAACAGGGGATTATTCCCTGTATGAAGTATCTCCGTTGCCTGAGAGCCAGCCCCGATAACCTGCACGTTCATCGGCACTGTGATGGTTGAGGAAATCCTGTACTGGCCGGGTGGCATGTAAAGCACGCCCTTGCCGCCCGTCGCTGACACGGCGTTATTAAACGCAGCCGTATCGTCGGTTGTGCCGTTACCTGTCGCCCCATAATCCCTGACATCAAACCAACGCAGCACATTGGCAGCAGCTTCAGCCGGAGAGGCTGAAGCTCCCAAAAGCCCCGCGCTCAGGAGGGCGGCTGGAATCCCGGCCTTGAGGATGTCTGCTCTTGTCATGGCCTTTCGCTGTTCGACCAACATGCTCTGTTCCTTACTGTTGCTTTAAAGAGGGTGTCGCTAGACGCTGCCTCTACAGCCCTGAGTGCTCGTCTTGTGTAGTCCTTTACCTCTTCAGGCGAGAGGTCGGAGTCAGGGTTGACCTAGACAGCGGCGGATTCCGACTGAGCGGAATGGGGGTTTAAGTAACTTCGCTGGTTGCATCTGCGCACCTCCCTCCCTGCGAGCGGAGCATCGCTGCCCCGCCCTGCTGTTCGGCAGCCCGGCCACCTCCCAGCTAGGAGGCCCTAAGGCTTTGCGCCCCCGCCTCGCGACGGGTTTGCCCTTTTCGCAAGCGCACACGCAGATGCGCATGACTGCATGCACATTCTTAATGCTTGCTAAAAAAAGATCATACACTTAATCCCAGAGCTACGCAATACCTCTCGGAGAAAATTTTCCACAGAAGGAGCGGTGCCTACGTGTGGCTTTAGGTCACATGCGGTTTTGAAGGCTAAACCCTACGGCCATCTCCGTAGGCAAGACTACAGTGAAAGCGATCACCCAGATCCGCTGCCTGATTTCGTGCAGGAGATCTCGTACTGGAAGTGCGTACGCCGCGCCGTGGCACCCTCAAAAAACACGCTCGGAGCAGACTCGATAATTGTCGAATCCGTATCTTTCCTTCCATTGAGTCGTACGTCGCGCAACTCTAGTCCCCTGGCCTTCGTAGCGTGAAGATCACGAAGCGGGCAACCCTTGCCCCACCAGATCTAGTATCGTTGCCCTCTCTTCTGCTCCCTCATAACCGTCAATCTCACTGCCGAAATCGGTCTCACCTTGCGCACCGTAGAAGGAGCCGTCGTCTCAAAAATGCCGCTGGTCTAGAGCGGTGCGCCTCCTGCTCATCCTGTCGCTTACTACAACGATCCCGGGGCCGATCACCGCAACAGAACCGTCGTCAGTATTCCGCACGCAGGCCCTGGATGGGACCGGGGTGGACCTGGCGATCCGACGCCGATAGCATCTGAAAGTTTGTGGGTTCAAGTGAGGAGGTGAAACTTGGCCCCGAAGGAGGAATTCGAGGACGCCGTGAAACGGGATGTGGAAGCCCGGGTCCGGGAGGGTGTGAAGGCCGTCCTGGAGGAAGTTCTCGAAGAGAGATGACCGAACACCTAAGAGCTGGCTACCGGGAACTCACCCTTACCCGCCGCGGTGAGCGCGATGGCCGCTACCAGTGCAGTCTCCATACCCCGGCGTGCAAGATAGAACGCCTGGAAGTACCCCGCGACCGGGAGGGGGGTTCGTAACCAGGATCTTTGAGCGCTACAAGCGGATGACAGGCAACTTCGAGGAAGCCATCCTCGAGATGTACCTCTCCGGGATCTCTATGCGCAAGATTGCCGGAATCACGGACGCATAGAGCCGGGTGAGAAGATAGGCAAGGACGCGGTAAGCTGCATCTCCGAAAACCTTCAGGAACAGCAGAGGACCTGGCGGGAGCAGCCCCTCGAAAGTGCATACCTCTATCTCTACTTGACGATGCCTACCTGAAGGTTAGGTGGGTCGCGAGCGTCACGAACCTGGCGCTTATGGCCTGCATCGGGGTAGACGAGGAGCGTTTTCGAGAAATATTGGCGGTGGAGGTAGCCGGTGGGGAGAAAGGCGTAGCCTACGCTTCGCTGCTTCGGTGCCGTTTGGATCGAAGCTCAAGGAGGTTAATCTGGTCGTCAGCGACGACCACGAGGGCATAAAGGCGGACGGTCGGAGAACGGGGCAGTCCTTCTACCAGGGTATTCCGGCGAGACCGTAGCGCCACAACAGAACCTGAAACCTGGGGCGCAGCTGCCGCCTTCAGAGTCCACAAAGTGTGTCCGAGAATTCAGCTCTTGCTCAGTCTGCGCATGACGTGCTTCTTCAGTCTGGGCCTAACGTGTTTCGTCGCGCTGTGTACTAGCCTTCCCGCCTCCTCCACCGTATTCTGCATCGGACGGCTGGCAACCTCGAAGTACAACGGGAAGAGGCTGAGTTTCGTGGTGAGCATCACCGGCCCATCTATCTCCCATACGGGGGGGCGGGGCAAATCGTAGATACTGCTTTCTACTTGCGTATACCAAGTAGCGCAGGCGTAAGAATAGCCAGCTCGGCGTGCGGCCTGAGTGGCGGCACCGTCCAAGCTCCCATACGGGTAACAAAATCCCTCCACCGGCCCGTCCAGTACCTCGCCCAACACGTGCCTACTCTCGGTCACCTCCTCTTCTAGACGTGCCGTTGGCAAATCGGATAGTCTGATATGGCTCATACCGTGAGAACCTACTTCCATCCCTCGCTTTGCGGTCTCACGCAAACCTGTCGCCCCAAGAAGTTTCATCCTGGGCCGCTCCATCCAAGCGTTCTCCGCTCCTAGCATCCCGCCGACCGCGAACACCGTGGCGGAGAAATCATATCTTTCCAGAACCGGCACTGCAGCATACAAAAAGTTCTCGTAGCCGTCGTCAAAGGTGATCCCGACAAGCTCCTTGGCACGCCCCGTACCCGCCGCCCGGAGTAGTTCCCGCACGGAAACTCCCCGTAATCCACGCCGCTTCAGGTAGCGCATCTGGGCCTCAAATCTCCGCTGCGAAACACATAGCCCTGTAGGATTCTCCTCCACCGGCGCGATGGCATGGTACATAAGTATCGGTGGCCAGCGGGGATTCGAGTATTTCATCGCTCCTACTTTCCAATATTGATTCAACATAAATAGATTTAGTACATATTAACATCACGAAGGCTTCCTGCGGCGGAGATAAGGCGGGAAGACGTCCTGTAGACAGAGGCGAACGGGACATCAAGCGTTCAGTGGCTCTCGATGCCGACGGCATGCCTTTGAGGACTGCTGCGAAGAGAGGGCTGGTTGGTCAACAAAGAGCGTGTTCAGAGGCTTTGGAGGGAGACAGACCTGAAAGTTTTTGGCCAAAAAGCATACAAGGAGACGTCTGGGAGCTTCAGGAAAGGGCTGCACAAAAAAGCGTGCCGAACACATAGAAAGATAGGGAGCTACGATTTAGTGATGGACCGGACCGATGATGGTCGTCGGCTGAAGATGTTGGCGGTTGTGGAGGAGTGCACTAGTCCGCTGTCACTGTTTCTCTGCCGGATAGAGGTTCCTTAGCTTGATGCGGGCTGCGGGTGTGGTGAAGCGCCAATCCACGCTCGCCCCCAAACGGTTGCGTTCCGTTTCCCATGCCTTCGCCTCCCGCCTGAGCGCCTCCTCGTCCGGAAGCCTCCGCTTGAGGCACTGCCTCACCAAAGCGGAGATCTCTATCTCGGCCATGTTCAGCCACGAGCCATGCACCGGGGTGTAGCAGAACTCGACCCTCCGCGCCAACAGACGCGCTTGCTCGGGATCGAAGGCTTCGTAGAAGGCTGCAGGGGTGTGGGTGGAGAGATTGTCCAACACTATCCGGATCTTACTCGCCTGCGGATAATCCTCCTCAGCGATGCGTCGCATCTGTTGGGCGAACTCGCGCTTGCGGCGTCGCTCGGTTACCTCCACGCGTCGCCATCCCGTCAGGGGCTCGAAGGACATGTGCGCGTTGGTCGTGCCGCCCCGCCGATACTCGTGGTCCACAAGCCGCGCGCCGCCCCCGGCCCTCCCGGACGGGCCGGCAGCGGCTCGCGCACGTCGGCGAGCAGTTGGCAGGGCCGCTCGTCGAAGCAGACCACCGGCCGTTGCTCGTCGTAGGGCTCCTCGTAGAGGTCCAAAACCGTTTCCATGCGCCACACGAACGCCGCGCTTTCTCGGGGCGGGATCACCCACTCCTTGAGGAGGTGGGGACGCAGTTCGATTTTTTGAGCGTGCGCCTCACGGTCTCCTAGGAGAGTGCATCTGCGTGTCCCAGCTCGACCATCCGCTCGGCCAAGAGCCTCAAGCTCCAGTGCTCCCTGCCCTCGGGAGGATCCGAACACGAGAGGGCGATCAGATGAGCCTCGGCCCGACCATCGAGCACCCTCCTCCTCGGCCTGTCGGGCTTCTTTGGCATGAGCGCCACTTCGAGTCCGTCCTCCGAGAAGCGCCTGCGCTCGCGGGCTACCGTGGCGGTCGAAACCTCGAAGGCGTCGGCGATCTTCTCGTCGGCCCAACGGTCGGGGCCATCGGTGTCGGCCTTGAGCAGGATTCGAGCGTAGAGCAGCTTGCGTGCGTGAGCTCTGCCGCTACGCAGGAGCGTTTCGAGTCGGTCGCGCTCCTGATCGGTGAGGCGACCGACGTACTTCTTGTACATAGCGAAACCCCCTTAGCTTGGTGTAAACGAGGGTACACGGTTACGATCTACCACTCAACCAAACTATGACAGAGGACTAGGGAGTGCCTGTGCATAGAGGTCGAGCGGGCCATCACCGCAGAGGATGTCGTAAAGACCCTGGCAGTCCTGTTCGAGCTGCGAGGAGAACCCACCTTCATCCGCTCGGACAACGGCCCCGAGCTCATCACCAAGGCTGTTAAGCGGTGGCTTGCAGCCTCTGGGACAAAGACGCTCTACATCGAGCCGGGATTTCCTTGGGAGAACTCCTACTCAGGGACGTTCAGCAGCCGCTTTTCAGGCGAACTGCTACAAGAGGGAGGTGTTCGCCACTCGCTTAGAAGCGAAGGTCCTGGAGAGGAGTATAGTAATCACTACAATCAAGAGAGGCGGCACGGCTCTTTAGGCTACCGGCCACTAGCGGAGTATGCAGCATCGTGTGAGCTGGTCAACGCAGACAAAGACATTACGAAGGTGTTAGAATCGGCAATCGCACTCTCATAGCGGCTGGCACAGAAAGCGGAGTCAGGCCAAAAGATGGACTTAATACAGACTATCCGCCAGTATATCCTGTACCTTGAAGTAAAAAGGAGACATCAGTTTGCCGGTCTTGCTTCATGCGTTGTCCTTCTCATGTTGGTTGCCTGTATTGCGAGCGATCAGTCGCGCGAGGCGAACAGGTTTGCCCAAGCTGCTGGAGAGGTATCATCTGAACTTGAGAATGGCACCGTTTTCAATCCTGCCGTGGTAGAGAGTGACGTTAGGGCTTCAGGCGGAAGTCATGTAAAGTTTAGAGGGGTTTCATCCCAGTCCCCAGGCCTGTTCGGGATGTCAGGAGGAGACTTGCCTGGTGTCAGCGCAACAGAGCGCAACCGTTTTTTAGATGACTATAAAGCAATGGGTGTTGAGTGGGTACGCTTCGATTTTCTTTGGTGGGATATTCAGCGCGAAGGGCCAAAAAGCTTTGATTGGGCAAAATACGACGCTACTGTAAAAGCACTAAATCGCAAGGGTTTTAGAATCCTTGGCATCTTAACGTATTCTCCTCAATGGGCACGATCAAGCTACTGTTCAAGTTCATATCAATGCGCGCCTGCGGACGTGAGCGATTTTGCGAAGTTTGCCAGAGCAGCGGCTAAGCGCTACGCACCAATGGGTGTTCATTATTGGGAGATTTGGAACGAGCCGAATTTGGGAGCCTTTACAAATGTTGCGCACTATACCAACATGCTCAAAGCATCGTATACGGCTATTAAAGAGGTTGATTCAAGCGCTTATCTCTTAGCCGGAGGATCCAACGGAACCTTTACGCAGGGAGACCGCATTTCAAGCGAGGATTTCTTACAGGGCATCTATCAAAACGGAGGGAAAGATTATTTTGATGCCGTGGCGCATCATCCATACTGCTACTATCCGAATTTGGATTGTCCGACACAATTCGCTCGCTGGAGCGGTTGGTCACGAATGAATGATACCAACCCTAGCCTTCGAAGTATTATGATTGCCAACGGGGATAGTGCGAAAAAGATCTGGGCTACCGAATTCGGAGCGCCAACCGGAGGAGATCCAGAAGCTGTAAGTAAAGCAAGACAGGCGCAAATGGTGACTGATGCGTATAAGCTCTGGAAATCATACAATTGGGCAGGAGGCCCCCTTTTCTGGTACAACTATTGGGATTATTGTACCGATGCAACATTCGAATGTCATTTCGGCCTAAGGGAAAATGATCTCTCACCTAAACCCGCCTATTACAAATACAAAAATATGGCAACCGGCCAATAGGCAGCAATAACTGGGACGCTCCCTGAGACACCTTATCGACGCCATCCCTGAGCTTTGCGAGCGTGGCATAGGCTGTGATCCCTCACCGAGAACATCGATGCCACAACTTCTGGAGGCAAACTGGTCTTTCATATCTTCGGGGCGCTGGCCGAATTTGAGCGGGAGATCATCCGTGAACGTACACAGGCAGGGCTTGAGACTGCCACGGACCGAGGGAGAAAGGGAGGGAGACCGAAGGCATTAGCTGAGAACAAGGTGCAGATGACGAAGCAACTCTACGCTGAAAAGACCCACACAGGTACGGAAGACGTTGACCTATCTTCGGGCGAGGGCCATCAACACCTGGGTGTGCTTCTTGCCCTCGGATCTCTTGCAGTCACAGAAAGCTCTGGACTCTGGGGCACTGCGCAGTCTGCCTTCGTCAGCCTGGTAGAAGACCCGCTTGAGACGCTTGTTTCCCCGCGCATCCGGTGGTTATTCCCCCTCCGCTTGCCGGAGTCGTGGGCCGCAGGGACAAGACCTGCGTAGGCAGCCAGCCGGTCGGCACTCTTGAAGGCAGAGAGGTCTCCTGCGGCGACCGAAAACTCAGCCCCGAGGATCGATCCCATCCCTGGCAGGCTAGTAACAGCGCCTTGCGGTGATGTTGCGCCACCCGTCATCGATGGCCATTGAGTTTCTTCTAAGAAGACCTCCGAAGGAAGATAGGGGACACCGTCAAACGCATGTTCAACTGAGCAAGGCTACCTCGGCCGACATCATTGCAACCCCTTTACGGTAGTTTGTTGCTAACGGACATAGAGGTAGGGCCCCTTGCCCGAGAACACACTCTCAAGCAGCGCTCTTAGCTCCAGAGGTGGGGGCGTCCCGCAAAACGCCTTCCAGTATCTCCTGAGCATTATCCATGGCTCCAACCATCACCTTACCGCCCTCAAAGCCTCCGGCTAGGAGTATACCCTGGCCCTCCCTTTCCCCTCCCTTCCTTCTCGGAAGGAAGATCTCTTCTTGTCTTCCGGCTCCTTGAGCGCTTCCGGCTCCTCGAGCGAAGCTGGTAAGCGCCCATATGCCTACCAGCAGAACGAGAACGCCACGTACACCAGCTGCTAGTGGTGACGGATCGCCAAGTCGCTCCTGACCTGGTATTCGCTCCAGCCGAGGACATGCTTGACCTGCTTGTAGCTTTGCTAGACTCACATCCTCAACCTGTACAACCGCTTAGTGAGGCCGCACAGCTCCTTAGGCTATCGGACACCGGTGGAGTTGCGGCGGCGTTGTGTGGGCCGGCCGGTGTGGGCGCAGGCCTTAGGAAGGAGCTAGAACCGGCAACCGCCCTCTCATAGGAGTTGGTACAGAGAACGGGGTCAGGCTAAAGGTAAAGACTCCACCCTGTCAATTTACAGGCCTGTAGCCTTCTGCAACCGATGTGCAGCACCTCTTACCCACTGGGGGGTGCTATCCGCATCTACGTACTGTTGGGTTATGGAGCGCAGAATGACGTAACCTGCATAAAGCCTCGAAACCACTGGGTTTCGGCCTAAGACCACTCGGAAATTCGGAAGAACGTTAGAACTCCATCGCAGCTTGTACGGTTCCTCTCCTCGCAGCATATCCAAGTAGGTGCTATGTCGCTCAAGGGCCAAGGTTATTCCATCCCACATAAGTAGGGAGCTTATTTGGTAGCGCTGCATTGCTTTTTGGCTGGCGCCGTGAAGATAATACCCGACGGAGTCACACCCATAAAGCCAAAAGGTCGAAACGATTGCTTCTCCCTCCAGCCAAAATTCGGATATTTCTCCCAATCCACGAGTCGTTATCATCCGCGAAGCGACGGTTTCCGCAAAAGACGCCCATCTTTGGGTCGAGTGCTCCGGAAGGATCTCCCGTCCTTGCCACGCTTCTCGGTGCAACGCTACCCAACGCCGAGCCGCCCTTTTCGCGTCCTCTGGTTTCACTAGCTCGCGGCGAACTCCGTCTTTATCGGCTCGCCGTAGAGTCCGACGGATGGTACTGCGATGATTCTTGCTGAGGTCCGCGACGAGTTCATCCCATGGTTTGACGTCTATTATCGGGCAACCGGATTGCGGGACACGTATTCGAAGCCCCTCCCACCGCTGAAGCAGGTCCCACGCTGCGGCTTCCGGACGCAACCGCTGTAGGTCCGCTACCTGCCAACACTCCAGTTGCTTGAGAACCTGAGTACCGGTTTCAGCAACTCTATTTTCCCAGCCCTCTCTGGCGAGTATGTCGAGATAGTCCGTTAGCCCCGTGCCCATGAAGAGCAGCCGCCTGAAACCCCGCCAACGCTCTAAGACAAGGGGGACAAGCCCCACTAGGAGACCTTCGTTGTCCCGCAGCGTAACCAGCCGCAGCTCGTACCCCTTCCCGTAGTACTCCCACCAGGTATGCAGCCAATCCCACGACTGAAACGGGGTGGTGCGCAGAGAGTTGCGGTGGAGGTCCTCCCACTCTTCTT
>Ga0126306_10002715_pt1 | contig 10066 bp, 10 predicted proteins | sample Plot27_FD_92592 | JGI IMG/M metagenome (GOLD analysis project Ga0126306, IMG submission 92592) | Serpentine soil microbial communities from UC McLaughlin Reserve, CA, USA - Plot27 | ecosystem: Environmental > Terrestrial > Soil > Grasslands | place: USA: UC McLaughlin Reserve, Lake County... | reverse complement strand
TGCTGCGATCTTCGGTTGGACCTTCAGCGAGACGTCCGAGGCAATCAGCCGGCAGCGCTACCTCATCGCTCAGCGTGACGGGCGGGATGCGGCCGGTATTGGTCGACCGACGGGAACGACAGAGTTGGCCGCACATTCTTCTGCCTGGAACACCTACATCTCCGTGAGAGACATCGATCAGGCAGCTGCCCGGATCGAATTCGTCGGTGGTAGCATCGCAGAGCCACCTTCCGAGGTCGGCGAGGCCGGCCGAGCTGCGTCCTGCATCGATACCACCGGGGTTCCTTTTCGTTTGTGGCAGGCCAGGAAGCGACTCGGCGCACAGGTGGCCAACACGCCCGGCGGCTGGAACTTCAGCGACCTGCACACTGCTGACCCGGCAGCGTCGACCGACTTCTATGCTCGTGTGTTCGGCTGGAGATTCGACGACCTGGGATTCGCAACGATGATCTGCGAGCCGGGATATGGCGACCACGTGGACGCGACGTCTGACCCAGGGATCCACGAGCGCCAGTCCGGTGACTCCGTGCCCCCTGGCTTCGCCGACGCATTCGGCTGGTTGATCCCAGCGTCAGACGGAGAACAACCGCACTGGCACGTAACCTTCACGGTCGCCGACCGCGACAACTCCGCTTCGGTCGCTGAGCGTCTCGGCGCAACTGTGATCGCGACGACTGATTCGGATTGGACGCGGGACGCGCGGATAGTCGACCCGGAGGGAGCCGTCTTCTCAGTGAGCCAGCACACGCCACTCTCCGGCTGAAGGCTGGCACCGACGACTATGGCGGGTCATTTCGAAACTGGAACTGAACTCGAACGTCGCCGTTGAGCGGCATGACCAACGTGGTGTTGTTCGCATGCCAGGCCGTCGGCACCAGGAACATCCGGTCTTTGCCGTGAATCAGCAGTCGCAGGTTCCAATAACGGTATCGGAAGGTCTCGCCGTCGCCCTTACCGGTGAGGTCGCGTTCCTCCACGCCCACACCGGCTGGGAGAAACAGCCGCTCCTTGCTGTCAACTATGACGCTCGGCAGTTCGCTGAGGTCTTGTGCCTGCTCTTTTGCCAATCCACGTCCGGACAACTGAGCGACGGTTGCCGTTGCCCAAAACAGGCTCGCCGCCACGGTGATCCAAAGTGAGACAACGACGGCTAGGCCGGCGAATCCGGAATCCGGTGGATTGTGCCGCGATCGGCGGTCCATCCAGCGAATGGTCGAGAGGCCGTACGCAGTGGACGCTGCACCCACGGCAAGGATGAGCGGCGTCACGAGCGGGTAGTAACCCCAGGCGCCGATAGCGGCGTAACTGAACAGGAGAGCCACGCCGACTGCCAGCAAAATCAGTCCACCGACGACCATGCGTTTGGCAACTGCTCGGAACGAAGGATTGGCCGCAGCATGACGCCTGGCCGCGACATGTGCTGCGAGGAAGCCTCCGCCGAGAAGTGTGAGGACCAGCAGAGGCACCAGCAGCGGCTGCGGACTACGCATCACGTAGTCCTGGGTGGTAAGCCCGATTGTGTCGACGTCGACGCCGAAATAGTCGTACTGGGCCCTCGACGAGACGTACCCGAAGTAGAACAGCAGCGTGGTGATGAGCGTCGCTGGGGCGATGATGCTTCCCCCTAAGCTCAGCCACTTTCCGAACCGGCTGACCCGGTCCTCGGTCTGCTGATCAGATTCGCTCATCACTTGGTCATAGGAAGGTTTGAGCCGTCTCGCTTGAGGTGGCCTCCCCGGAAGTTGGCGACTCACCGCTGGTCGGTGTCGACTCGCCATCGGCCGGCTCGTCAGTATGATCGCCACTCGATTGAGTATCGGAAGTTGGAGTCTCGGGCGTATCGACCGAAGGGATGTCCAGTTCGATGCTGCCGCTGTCCTTGCGGGCAGCTTCGACGAAGGCTTGGCAGGTCGACAGGCCGACATCGACACACTGGATCGTCCCCGCGATCTTGAGCCGGAGATTCTTTGGAGCCACTGACAACGGCCGCCTGGTCAAGACGGCTAATGAGCAGGCCGGATTGCCACTTTGAGAGGTGAAGGTGTAACCGATACATGTCGGGCCCTCGTCCTCACAGCCCGAGCCAGTGATCTGGAAGGTGTGCACGTCCAGCCTGAACCCGTCGATCGCGATTCGGATGCCGTCCTGGAGTTGAGCGGCGTCCTCCTGCACGATCCAGCTGACGTTCGCGCATTGCAGGCTTTGCTCGTCATCGACAAAGGTTCCTTGTCCACCGACTGGGAGTTGGGGCAGCGACACCGATGGCTTTGAGGTGCCAACTGGCTCCTCGGGTGTGATCTCAGGCTGGCCGGTAGCAGGCGCGGACGTCTCTGGCTCGGGAAGCGGGACCACGTCCTGGTTCGACGTCGGATTGGCGCACGCAGAGAGCGCAGCAATGACCGCGAACGATGTCATCGCCGCGCCGATATGGTTCCGGAACCTTCTCTTGCCCATAACAAGAGGAGATGCGGCAGCGGTGGTTGATACGTCTTTCATTATGCCCGTGTTGCGGGGTGGCGGCCGGTAGGCGTTAGGCCGATTGGGAGACTGTGCCCGTGGCCAATGGGGTTCGGCAAATGAGCGATCGGCTCGTCGGTCGCGACAAGGATTTGAGCCGGCGATGACTCGACAGAACGCACTGGTCTGGGAAGGCGATGGCATCGTTGCCGTCCGGCCAGTTCCGGTGCCGAAATCCCGCCCGGGCTGGGCAGCTGTCGACGTCGCCTACGCGGGAATTTGCGGCAGCGATCTGCACATCGCCGCCGGTGAACACGACCGCGCTCAACCCGGCATCGTCCTCGGACACGAGTTCGTCGGCCATCTGGCCGAACCGTACGAGGCCCTGCCGGACGGTCAACCCGTCTTCGTGAGCCCGCTGGTGCACTGCGGCAGATGCGAAGCCTGCTTGGCGGGTCGTACCAATGTCTGCCGGAGGCTGACCTTGGTTGGGATCGACTATCCGGGAGGAATCGCGCCTCGCGCGGTCGTGCCGGGCTACGGGATCTACCCGCTGGCGGCCAATGTTGATCTTGCCGCCGCTGCGCTGATCGAGCCGCTGGCGGTCGCGGTCCGCGCCGTCCGCCGATCGCGACTGAGTGTCGGCGACCGCGCCCATGTCATCGGAGCTGGTCCAGTCGGCTGCCTGGTCGGGTTGATCTCCGCCGCAGCCGGCGCGACCGTTACGATGTCGGAGCCCTCGAGCTCCCGGCGGACATTCGCCACCGACCTGGGTTTCACGATCGTCGAGAACCCGGAAGAGCTCGGCGACGGCGCGGACGTGGTCTTCGATGCCTCCGGGCACACTTCGGTGGCTGGGGAACTGCTGCGTTGGTTGAGAGCAGCCGGAACGGTCGTCATCGTCGGCGCCTATCGGCCGGGATTGCATGGGATGGACCTTCTGTCGGTGATGTTCGCTGAGGCCACGATCATCGGGACGCGGGTGTACCAGCGCGGCGACATCCTGGCCGCCATCGAACTGGTAACCACGGGCCGATTGGACACGCACCGCCTGATCAGCAAGATCTTTCCCCTGGGCGAGGCGGTCACCGCCGTGGAGACCCTCCGCCGTGGCGAGGGCATGAAGATGCTGATCGAGCCCGGCCAGGCGCCAGCGGCGTGACCGGCGATCCGGCTCCGGAAACCGGCATCAATATTCCAACGACCACCACACCCGACACCGCCACTCCGCGCCGAGTCATTACTGCCGGCGAAACAATGGCCCTGCTAGTACCACCGACCCCGGGCCGGCTCCGCCACGCCACCAGCCTTTCGCTCTCTATCGGCGGCGCCGAGAGCAACGTGGCGATCGCCCTGAGCCGCCTGGGAATTCCCACAACCTGGATCAGTGTGCTCGGTGACGACGAACTCGGCGAGCTGGTTCTGCACCGGCTGCGAGGAGAGGGGGTTGACACCGGCGCGGTAGGGCGGACGCCGGACCGGCCAACGGGGCTCTACCTACGCGAGGAGGTCGCAGGACGCCTGCGAGTGTACTACTATCGGAGCGGCTCGGCGGCATCCACCCTGGCGCCGGGTGCCTTCGATCCCAGCATCCTGCGGGATGCGGCGTTCCTTCATCTGACAGGAATCACCGGGGCGCTTTCACCCGAATGCGCAGAGTTTCTGCCTTGGGCGGCAAAAGCTGCGCGCGACGCGGGGGTGCTGGTGAGCTATGACGTCAACTACCGCAGCCGACTTTGGACTCCGCCGACCGCGCGGCTGGCAACCGAGGCGTTGTTGCCACTCGTCGATGTCTTGTTCCTTGGCGACGAAGAGGCGAGCGCCCTCTGGGGTTGGCAGACCGATGCCGCCCTGGACAATCTGTCCAATGCTGGCCCACGAGAGATCGTGCTGAAGCTGGGCGCAAAGGGCTGCGCCGCGCTGGTCGACGGTGAACGGCTGACCTCCGCCGGGTTTCCGGCCCGACAGCTGGATCCGATCGGCGCCGGCGACGCCTTTGCAGCCGGCTACCTCGCCGCCACGCTGTGGGGGCGGGAACCCGAGCAGCGATTGCGCACTGCCAATGCCTTGGGGGCTTTGTGCGTGCAGAATCTCGGCGACTACGAGGGCTTGCCGAGCCGCCGGGAACTCACCGCTTTTCTCGAACAGACTCCAGACCTTGGGAGATGATCATGCCATCCGAACCACCGACCTCCGTATTGGAGGGTGTGTACGTAGCCAACGTCACTCCGTTCATCGATGACGATCGGTTCTCCATCGATGTCGATGCCTACCTTGCGCACGTGCAGTGGCTAACTGGTCAAGGAGTGACTGGCATCGTTCCGTTCGGCACCAACGGCGAGGGCCCGTCGATCGCGGCCAGCGAGAAGCGACAGGTGTTGGATGCGCTGTCGGCCAACGCCGAAGGTCTGCAAATCCTTGCGACGGTCGCCGAGGCAAATCTGCCCGACACCCTCGACCAGCTCGCCTTTTTGGAGGACCTGCCCGTACAAGCGGTGATGGTCCTACCGCCCTACTACTTCAAGCCCGTGCAATCTGAAGGCTTGCGGGTCTTTTTCGAGCGGGTGATAGCAGCCACTCGGCATCCGATCGTGCTGTACCACATCCCCAAGTACGCGGTCCCGATCCCCACCGATCTTGTCTTGTCAATGCCGGTGTGGGGTGTTAAGGACTCCGGCGGCGAAGCCGGTTATGCCGAGACCCTGCACGCCGCGGGCAAGGGAGTCCTGGTCGGCACCGAGGACGACTTACCGGCCCGGTTGCTCACCGCCGACGGCTCGATCTCAGCTCTGGCCAACATCGTGCCCGATCAGGTCGTGGCTCTTTACTCACACGTACGAGCGGGACGCGCCGAGCAAGCCGCGACGCTATCTGCTCACCTTCAGCGAGTTCGTGCCATGACCAAGGAGTACGCCTCAGCCGGCGTCTTGAAACGGGTGGCCGAGCAGCGGCACGGTCATTCAATGGGCACCGTACGACCGCCGCTGGTCCCGGTCTCGTTGGCTTTCGACGTCGAGTCGGCGGTCGCTTTGGCGCTGTCCGGACCCGGTGAGTTCGTCGCAGGCGACGTCGCGCTGCCATGAAGGTGCTGGTAACTGACGCCGACTACGAGTCGCTCGAGATCGAGACCGATGTCCTGGCGGCCGCAGACCATCAGCTTTTGGCCGGAACCTGCCGGACGCCAGAGGAGGTGATCGAGGCTGCGGCCGGGGTGGATGCGTTGCTGGTGCAGTACGCCCCGATCACCGAAGCGGTCTTTCAGGCGTTACCCCGGCTTCGACTGGTCAGCCGGTACGGAGTCGGGGTCGACGTCGTGGACACAGATTCGGCGCAACGGCACGGGGTTTGGGTCTGTAACGTGCCGGACTACGGCACCGCGGAGGTCTCCCTGCATGCCGTTGCGATGCTGCTGGCGATGCTGCGCAATCTGGCCGGCCACGCCCGGGAGGTGCGATCCGGCAGATGGAACTACCGACTCGGTGGACCACTACGACGGCCGAACTCGCTGACCTTGGGCGTCGTTGGCCTAGGCCGCATCGGACGGATGACAGCGGAGCGCGCGGCGCCGTGGTTCGGCGCTGTTTTCGGATACGACCCCGACCTACCCGACGATGCCTGGCCCGACGACGTGCAACGGCTTGATCTACTGGACCTGTTCCGCCGAAGTTCGGCAGTGACCCTGCATCTGCCGTTGGACGACACGACCCGCGGATTCGTGGGCACCGAACTCCTCAGCTTGATGCCTGGTGGGTCCTATCTGGTGAACACGGCCAGGGGCGGGCTCGTCGATCTTGATGCAGTGCTCGACGCGCTGGAGGCTGGCGGACTCGCGGGAGTCGCTCTCGACGTGCTACCCGAGGAGCCGCCGCCAGAAGACCATCCGCTGCTCAGTCACCCACGCGCGTTGATCACACCGCATGTCGCCTGGTATTCCACCGAGTCCGAAATCGAGTTGCGGCGAAAGGCGTCTCAGAACATCGTCGACTGGGCACGAACGGGGCGACCGACCTATGCCGTTGTCGAGGGTCGCTGATTCTCTCGCGCCGAATTGCTCACAGGAAGGCGATGGCCAGTTGAACTAGCTCTCGCCGATGCCCAGGGCACTCAGCAGTACCAGAACGACTGTGCTGACAGCGAAGGCTCCGTGCAGGAGGACCGGCGGTCGGGGGATGTGCTGCTCGGCGAGGTCTACCTCAGCCGCATCGGAACCGCCGCCCGCCCTCATCGCGACGCGGCCATCCCTTGCCCACCGCATCACCAGCAGACCTCCCAGGAGCGCTACCAGGACAAGATCGGCGAAGGCGACCCAGGCCAAAAGGGAATTGTCGGTCACCAGATAAACGATCCAAACGACCAAACCGCCCGCAGCCAGCAGGAAATGGGTGAATACCCGGGCCGGCGGAAAGTGCGTCGCTCTGTTGTCCCCGGCGCGCAAACCGCCGTGGCTGATCCATCTGGCCAACATGAATGACCCGAATCCGGCGGTGATGGCCCAGGTTATGAGAGCGGCGATCGGCATGAGTCACTCCAGACGACTCGAGAATCTATCGGACAACAGCATAGACGTTAGACGCCCTAGCGTCTATCGTCAAGACAGTTGTCCGCTAGAAAGTGTGTGATGCGGTAACTGTTTCGTAGGAGCTTCCGATCCTCCCGTCGCATCAGACTTGTCGCATGCGGAGTCTCGTCCTGGTGGCTTGTCTGCTTCTCGTGGGTTGTGGCGGATCGCCGACGTCCGGGTCCTCGCCCGAGGATTCGACATCACCGGGCGGTGCATCATCCGCACCCTCACCATCACCCACATCAAGCCCTGCTGCGGATTCACTGTCACCGGGCGGCGCTTCCCGGTCGCCGACAGCACGCCCGTCCGGAGACCCAGCAGGGACCAAGATCATCACCGCCGAACACGACGACTTCGGCGCGATGCTCTATGACGCCTCCGGCCAGCCGATCTACCTCTTCGACGCCGAGGCCACGAGCCGTCCGCAGTGCTACGGCGAGTGTGCCAAGGCCTGGCCGCCAGTGCTCACCGAAGGAAGGCCGCGCGCCGAAGGTGCGGTGCGGGCTGACCTGCTCGGGACGACGAGCCGTCGCGACGGTTCAACGCAGATCACCTATGCGGGACATCCCCTGTATTTCTACGCGCACGAGGGGAAATACCAGGTTCTGTGCCACAACGTCGACGAGTACGGCGGCACCTGGTTGGTCGTCAAGCCGAATGGAAAGCCTGCCTCTAGCTAGCGCCGGTTCGGAGGTGTCGTCAGGTGCCCTCGGGACCTACATTCTTAGTCAGCACCATGAGCAATCAATCGGAGCCGAGAGTTGCGGTCATCGGCGGAGGCGTCATCGGGGTCTCCAGCGCCTACCATCTCGCCCGCAGCGGCGCCAAGGTATGCCTGGTGACCGAGGGCTCGCTGGCCAGCGGCGCGTCCGGCCGATCCTTGTCCTGGCTCAACTCTGCCGCCATCCGGTCCGAGCACTATCACCGCCTGCGCATGGTCGGAATCGACCGCTACCGAACTCTCTTCGCCCGCCATCCGAATCAGGACTGGCTGCGGTTCGACGGTGGGCTGAACTGGCAGTCCTGTGACGAAGCGGAAGCCGTCAGCAAGATCCACGCTCATCAGCTGGCGCAGGGTTACGACAGTCACCTGGTCACTCCAGATGAAGTTGAGGTGCAGATACCGGGTGTCGACCCGGCAGCGATCCCGGCGAAGGGAGCGATCTGGAACCCGGGTGAGGGCTGGGTCGACCTGCCCTCATTGATCAACCATTTATCAGAAGATCTGGTCGGCCGTGGCGGTGAGTTGATCACCAACACCGGTGAAGCCACGGTAACCACGAATGGTGGCCGGGTCAGCGGGGTGACGACGGAAAGGCACGGCGTCATCGAGGTGGACGCCGTGTTGCTGGCAACCGGCGCCAAGACGCCCTCGATGGTCGCGCAGTTCGGAGCCACGATTCCGGATGCCACCACCAGGGCGCTGCTTGTCAGGACCCGTCCAGTACAGACTCAGCTACGAGCCGTGCTGAACACTCCACGAGTGTCAGTGCGACCCACTCCGGACGGCGGACTCGCCGTCGACTCGGACTGGACGGAGCCCCACATAGAGGTGCGCGGCGACGGGACGTCTCGGGTTCCGGCCGAGATTGTCGAGCAGCTGCTCGCCGAGGCCTCCCGGGTGCTCGCGGGCAGCCCGCTTCTCACAGCGGACACCCAGGGCATCGGCCCCAAGCCGATTCCCGGCGACGGCGAACCTGTGCTCGGCCGGCTCGGCGACATCAGCGGGCTTCATATCGCATTCACCCACAGCGGGGCCACCTTGGCACTCATCGTGGGAGAGCTGCTCGCGCAACAGATCATCAGCGGTCAGCCGCACCCCTTGCTCAGGCCTTACAGCCCTCACCGATTCAGCTGAACCCCAAGGCTGTCGCCGGCAGCGACGTTGATCTTGGCCAGCAAGGCACTGCGAATTCTCGTCTCGGCGGCCGGTGTCGCGCCCAGCGCATCCAACCCGAGCAGTGCCGCACCGACCACCGGCGAGTGATCAACAATCCGGACGTTCGCCCGTGACGCGTGGCTGTGGATCCGCCGCGTCACTCCATCCAACAGATCCCGCTGGCGAGCCGCCAATACGCTGCCGCCGAGCACCACATCAGCGGACTCATCCTGCAGTCCAAGCCGATCGATGGTCACCCGCACCATCAGAGACACCTCCTGTGCCAGCCGGTCAACGACGGCAAAGGCAACCGGGTCACCCTCAGTCGCAACCCTAAGCAGCAACGGAGCCAGCTCATGGATCCGAGCCCTGGGTAACCGCCCGAAGTGCAGGCCCTCAGTCACTTCCCCGACAGAGCCCGTCCGGAAGTGCTCCCGTACCGCCTCCTCGAGCAGCGTTTGCTCCCCTCGGCCGTCTTCTGCCCGTATGGCAAGGAACAGAGCCTCCATTCCAAGATCACCACCGCCGCCCCAGTCACCGGAGATTCTGCCTAGCGCCGGGAACTGAAAACGCTGGCCGCTGGCCGATTCCCCCACGCAGTTGATCCCCGCGCCGCACACGACACCGATCCGGTTCGGCGCCTGAGTGCCGGCCCGCAACAGGGCGAACGCGTCGTTGTCCAGCTCAAGATCACGCACCCATCCCTGCTCCAGCACCCGGCTCTGGAGCATCGCCCGCTCGGCGGGATAGTCAGCACCGGCAAGGTAGAAAGCACCGTGCTGCGCGACCGGCAAACCGGAAATACCCGCTTCATCAGCGGCGGCCAAGACACAGTCGGTGAGCACCCGGACCGTCGAGTCAAGGCCGATGACCTGATGACACGACCCCGGACCGCGGGCATATCCCAGCAGCGTCCCGTCGGGAGCGACCAACGCGACATCGGTCTTGCTGTTGCCACCGTCCACCGCGAGTACGGCAGCGGTCACGCCGGCCACCTCAAATAGTTCCGATTGGCCGTCAGCAGACGATCTGTCAGCTGGTCCGCTGTTTCCCGCTGACCGATCAACGGATGCGCGAGCAGTGCCTGGAAGACGCGTTCCCTGCCGCCGCGCAGGGCGGCGTCCACCGCCAATTCCTCATACGCCGAGACATGGGCGATCAGCCCGGCG
>Ga0126306_10002714_pt1 | contig 10068 bp, 7 predicted proteins | sample Plot27_FD_92592 | JGI IMG/M metagenome (GOLD analysis project Ga0126306, IMG submission 92592) | Serpentine soil microbial communities from UC McLaughlin Reserve, CA, USA - Plot27 | ecosystem: Environmental > Terrestrial > Soil > Grasslands | place: USA: UC McLaughlin Reserve, Lake County... | reverse complement strand
CTCTCCTTATAGATACTACACGAAAGTATGAAATCGGCAATGATATTAGGCTTCTCAATGTTCCTAGATCTTTGTTGAATACGGTGCAGCGAATGGCAAAAAAAACTGATAAGATCAAAATTCCTCTGGATATAGAGGTAGAAGACTTAGAAGAATATGAGACTATGCAAGATATTCGAATCGCTCTAGTGTATTGTATTGATTTAAGCTCCACAATGCGATACTCTTCTATGTTCGGTGATATGACAAGAATTGAGGCTGCCAAAAGAGCGCTCTGGAGCCTTTTTCTTTTAAATCGAAAATATTTTCCCTCAGATTCTATTTACATAGTTGGATTCGGAGCTTTGGCGTCAAAGGTTGCTCCACAAGATATCCCATATTTACAAACGTTTGAACCGGGTTCTGATTTTCTCCATTATACAAATTATCAGGCAGCTTTTAGATTGGCAAAAAAAATATTGCAAAAAGATGGTGCTTTGAACAGACGAATAGTTTTGATTACTGACGGCCATCCTAGTGCATGCTTTATTGAGGATAAAAAAGAACAGGACAAGATATTGTCTCAGCGACCATATTCTCATTTTTATGTGCCAGATAAAGAAACTATCGAATCAGTGAAAGATAATAAAGATCTGAGCCTCGATACTTCATCCGGACAGCTTGTGTATCTTTGTTATCGCTACAGGCAAGTGGATCAATATATAGGAGAGCGAACAATAGCAGAAGCAAAAAAATGCCACAGTTTGGGAATAGAAATCGATACTATTATGATAAGTGAAGAAGATTCTTTACTGGATTACGTTAATGAGATGGAAAAATATGTCAAAGGAAGATCCTATTATATTAATCCTGCAGTAATAGATAAAGTCCTTCTCAATGACTATCTGAGCAACAAAAAGCTGACTATTCGTGCTGGTTGATAAATCTGAAATAATCTATTTTCTTGAATATTTGGTAAATAGCTATAGTTTTTATGTATTATGTTAATGAAAATTATCTAGGTGATCTGACCGTATGATGATGGAAATAAATTACCTTGATTGGAACAATGCTATTGAAATATTGAATAAGGCTCATGAAACAGGACTCTTTGCGTTGATTATTGGGCCAAAAGGAACTGGCAAAACAACTCTCGTTAGAAAATTTGCCTCAAAGACGAAAAAAGAGTTATACTCTGTTAATTTCAGTCTTCGCACGAGAGAGTCTCATCTTATAGGGAGTAAAACTCTTGACAAAGGAGATGTTAGTTTTGTTGAGGGCATACTTGTAAAATCTATGCGAGATGGAAGTTTGCTATATCTTGATGAATTAAACGCTGCAGAACCAGATGTATTATTGAGACTTGATGAAGCCCTTGATGACAGAAGGCAACTTATACTGAAAGAGGCAGAAGGACAGATAATCAACGCCTCTAATAGTTGGTTTGTAATTGCAACAATTAATCCACTTTCACATGTAGGAACAAAAGAATTACCACCTCAGCTTTTAAGCAGGTTTCCAGTAAGGGTTAGGTTAGATTATCCTCCTGAAGATGTAGAATTGGAGATCATAAAACAACATGCTACGATCGATAATTCGAAAACAAATGATATCAAAGATGCAATTAAATTGGCTCGAAGTCTACGGGAGGCCGCTGCTGTGGAAGAGTTATACTATAGTCCGAGTTTAAGGGAGACAATTGCTTTTGCAAAACTTCTTAATAAGGATCTTGCTCCAAAAGAAGTTGCAGAAATTGTTTTTGCCAATGCATATGATCAGTGGGGAGAGGTCGAGTATCGAAAGGTTATGGATATGATAACATCGATATTTGGTAACTAGGCTGTGATAACATCGTCAATATCAAATAACATGATCTTGCGAAATGACGTATTATTGGACATTGCTACTTTTTTGGCTAGAAGATGGTCTAGAAATCCCAAAGCTGTGATTGTTCTGACACAAGACAAAATCCCTATGGGAAAACCAGACAAGAATCAGATTGTTCTTCCATTTCTGAATTATTATCCAGGTACTGATTTTCAAAAATATCGACAATGGCGTGTTGCATTATGGTATGAATCAATGCGACTGCTGTACTCAACCAAAGTTTTAAGTTATGATCATGCCTTTGGATTTCTTCTCAATACTGTGGAAACTAAGCGTATAGAATTGTTGGGATTACGTCAATGGAATGGAATGAGAAATGAGCTCATATTCAATGAAGGAATGTCTTGGTTGTCGCGTCCTCTTCTAAATTCAATTCATGGAAGACATAAGATATCAGAGGCATTCTCTCAGTATTTTTTAACAGGTTATCTGAAAGGTGAATTATATGGCGGGGAATTTGAAAGAGTAAAAAAGGCCTCGGAATTTGCCAACAATATAGTAATAGAATCTATCGACAATAGTTACAAGACTGAATGGATAGAGCAACATATTTCACAATTAATTAAAATACTTGAACTTGACCCCCTTTCATCAATTCCTATCATTGCTCCGAGAACAAGAATTGGAATGTCACTGAGCCAAAGCGATGTTCTAAAACAGCTAGAAAAACTAGTAACTATGAAACATAACTACAAAGATGATAGAAAGGCATTAAAAGAGATTGTTGAAGGTAATGAAATTCTTAGCGAATTCGAAAGTTTGGTAGAAGAAAGTAGGAAGACTGAGAACAAAGGTTATGAAAGTTTGGAAAACTTTGGACTTAGTATTCCTCAGAAAATGGATGTAGATGAAACCTCTATTTACGATACTGATTTAATCCAAAAGGTAAAGGCGTCTTTCAGAAACTGGAAAACCGGCTGGATAGAACGACATGGAGATATGGGAGAAGAATTCGATCCCGAAAGTTATGCTGAAAGCTTGCCCAAGACATTTTTGATTGATTATAAACTTTCGATTAAAACAAAAGTTGTAATTTTGCTTGATCATTCTAGTAGCATAGAAGATGTCGAGTTAGAATACAAGAGGGCTACTATCGCATTATGTGAAGCGCTACATTATCTTGGTATAAAATTTGCAGTTTTTGCTTTTAGCACTGACGAAAGACGAGTGAAATGCTGGGTAATAAAACCAGCTAATATAAAATGGTCGGTAATTAGTGCTCGGAGATTGGTGCAGATAAAGGCAAGTGGTGGAACTCCACTTGCTGAAATTTATGGGTTGTTACAGCCTATGATAAAATCGTTTAAGCCTGACATTATGGTTACACTAACGGATGGTGAGCCGTCTGACTTTGATTCCGTCCGTCAAATGGTTTTATTTTATCGAAAGATGGGTATACATATGGTGTCAATCGGAGTTGGTAGAAATCTTAGTGATTCAGTTAGTATAGGCCACAATTTAATTTATTTGAATTACGAGAAGACTATGGCCGTTAGTAGGTTGCAAGATATACCTAAAAAGGTGATAAATTTACTTCGTGCCTAGATTAATAGATTAGGATTTTGGGTCTTTACCTTCTCCCAATCATTAAGAAATCCAGTGAGCCCTTTGTCTGTGAGTGGATGCATCATCATTTTTCTCAGGACGTCGGGAGGTAATGTCACCACATGTGCACCAATCTTTCCTGCCTCGATAACATGTAGAGGATGTCTAATGCTTGCCACGAGAACTTTAGATTCGATCTGATAGTTTTTAAATATTTGAATAATTTCTCTGATAAGCGCCATTCCTTCTTGTCCACCATCGTCTAATCTTCCAATAAATGGGCTGACATAAGATGCTCCAGCCTTAGCTGCAAGAATTGCTTGGTTAGCGGAAAAAATGAGCGTGACGTTAGTTTCTATACCTTCTTCTTTTAGGCTTTTAACTGCTTTAATACCATCTGGAATCATTGGGATTTTAACAACGACATTTTGACCATACTTCTTAAGCCTATGCGCCTCCTCTAACATTTCTTCGTATTGAGTACCGACCACCTCAAGACTTACTGGCCCCTTTATAATTCTCACTATATCGCGCATTATTTGGGATGGATTGCCTTTTTCTTTTGAGAGAAGACTAGGATTTGTAGTAATACCATCGACAACTCCCATGTCATTAAATGTCTTAATATCTTCTAAATTAGCAGTATCGAGAAATATTTTCATTTTTTGATTCTACTCCTAGATTCTACCACAGCCTGTGTTATTTCTGTTACTGCTAAGCCATACTTTTCTAATAATATATCAATTTCTTCATCCCTGGCAGATTCTCCAAATGTATCATGTATGCCTACACGCCTTATTGGCACAGGATAGCTTTCTGCGGTCATCTCGGCTACAGCACCGCCCAATCCACCAATTATATTGTGTTCTTCAACAGTTACTATTGCTCCAGTTTCTTTGCTACATTTAGCTATCAGATCCTTATCAATAGGTTTAATCGAAAACATGTCTATGACACGACAGGAAATACCTTCATCACTTTCGAGTATATCAGCGGCTTTCAAGGATCTTGCAACCATAAGACCACATGATATTATAGTTACATCTGATCCATCACGCAAAACATTTCCCCTGCCTAAATTGAAAGATATTTCGTCATCTGCATAGATTACCTGGCTAGCGGGCCTTGCAAGCCGTACATAAAATGGACCAGGAATTTGGGCAATTATCTTGATCAATTGTCTTACTGCAATTGCATCTGCAGGAACAATTACTCGCATATTAGGAATGGCTCGCATAGTTGAGAAATCTTCTATCTGTTGATGTGATGCTCCATCTGGTCCTACGGTTAATCCAGCATGAGAAACTACAAGTTTTACGTTTAAATTTGGATAGCAAATAGTATTACGGATTTGATCAAGGCAGCGACCCGGCAGAAAAGCTGCATAAGTACTAGCAAATGCAATTTTGCCAGCAATTGCAAGGCCTGCTGCAATAGAGACAAGGTTCGCTTCTGCAATTCCTATATTGAACATTCGATCAGGATAGTAATCTTCAAATTTCTTTGTTTTTAGAGACTCTGTGGTATCACCTCCAACACAAACTATATTGTGATTAATTTTTCCTAATTCTACTATAGTATCGCCATAAGCTCCTCTCATATCAGCGCTTTTTTTCTCACTACTTAATTGCATGAAATTCCTCCTCTATGTCCAATTCGTTTGCTAGAGGAATCAATATATGTTTACGTGTCTTCATCCAATCTGATCTTATTCCTAATGTAGTTGCATGTTCAAGAAGCCTCTTTTCTAATGCAACATTTGCTTTATGTTTGAGCTGGATAATAGCAGCATGAATATCAGTGCTGCCATATACCGCATTTCCCGCAACAAGAATTCTGGCGCCAATGTCGTAGACTTGTTGTAAAGTAGTGGCGTCAATACCGCCATCAGCTTCAATATATCCATTGAATCCACTCTCCCTTAATTTTCTAGTCGTTAATACCATTTTTGGCAGAATTTGGGGAACAAATTTCTGACCGGCAAAACCGGGATCTACAGACATTATTATAACAACATCAATATCGTTAAGATGGGAATAAACCCACTTTGGAAGCTCTGTGCTGGGGTTAATCGCGATACCGGGACTTATACCATTCGAAAGAAGTTTTTGATTTATCTGGGCAAACTCAAATTCATCACATGCTTCTGCATGAACAGTGATTATGTCGCATCTAGCATCAATATACTCTTCTATATGCTCAAGCGGATTTTCAATCATGAGATGCGCATCAAAAGGAAGACTAGTAATATGTCGTAATTTCTTAATGGTTTCGGCAAAGAAAGTAATATTGGGTACAAACTTTCCATCCATGACATCTAGGTGAATAATGTCAGCGTCACCACGTTCTGCAGCTCTAACTTTCTCTTCGTAATTTTCTCGCGTTCCTGCAATGATTGATGGAGCAATCAGACATTCACTTTCAAGTTCTTCTAATAATAAAGGGGTATGTTTATTAGGAGGCGCCTTTCCGTGCCATTGAGGGACATTAGCCATATGCTTTATCCCATTTCCTTTGATTGTATTAGCAATGATTATAGTAGGTTTATCTTGAACCAAATTCGCCCTGTTCAGCGCGTCAATTATCTGCTCAACCTTGTGACCGTTGATCTCGATAACATTCCAGTTAAAAGCCGACCACTTGTCACGCATTGGATCAAGAGGCATGATGTCTTCAGTAAAACCATCTTGTTGTATGCGATTACGATCCAATATCGCTACTAAATTATCTAATCTGAACTTCGGCGCTGCCATTGCAGCTTCCCAAATCTGTCCTTCATTTGATTCTCCATCTCCTATCAAAGTGTAAATATGATTCTCTTTATTATCTAATTTATTGCCTAGTGCTATACCAATCGATACCGACAACCCAATACCCTCCGATCCCCCAGAATACTCTACTCCTGGCACACTATGGTGTTTCTGTTGCTCGCTATGTCTTACAGGATGTCCTTGAAGCCTGGAGCCAAGCTTTCGCAAATCCTTTATTTCGTCTTCTGGAAAATAACCTGCAACCGCCAGAGTTGCATAGAAACCAGGAGCAGAATGAGCTTTAGAATTTACGAAGTAATCTCTGTCTTCCCAATTTGGATTTAAGGGATCATGTTTCATTTTTCTAAAGTACAGAGCTCCCATTATTTCGGCCGCTGAGAACGATGCGCCCGGATGACCAGAACCAGCTTTCGCAATTCCTTGTATTGCCAGCATCCTGACATCACGTATTTTTCTTTTTAAATCCAGATATCGCATACTAAAAGCCATGGTAACAACAACCATCAGATGACTTATACGCCATAATAGAAGGCGAGACTAACAAAAATAAAAAGATATAGGCGATTTATCATCATTAACATCAGAATAGGGTTCTACATTCGCAGGCCGGCACCAATGTGGTGTCTATCCACCTATGATATGTCACCGGAATGATATGAAACGGCGATATCATTTCTAGAATAATTTACGAAAAGAGGAGATGGTAACAAACATAGATTACGAATGAATTACGCTTCAATAATTTAAATTAAGTGTTGAAGTGTAATAATTCACAATGGTTCAGATCAAAGTAGAACAGGCAACAATTGACCAAAATCAAACCCCTCTTTTAGTCGTTGGAGTCTACGAAAATGAAAACGAATTTTCACATTCAAAAGGACTTGACCCAATATTATATTATACTATCAAGGAAATCATATCAAACAAAGAGTTCAAAGCTGTCGTAGGGGCGAGGTTAATTATTCCAACAATGGACAAGGGTCCAATGAAAAAAATTATGCTTATGGGTCTTGGAAAAAAAGAGAAATTCAACAATGAAATAGCAAGAATTGTATCAGCAAAAGCTGCCATAAAGGCAAGAGAAATGGAAATTTCAGAATTTTCTATTTTACCCTTCTCAAATTTAGATGAAGGTTTAATCGAAGCAATTTCTGAGGGTATTGCTCTATCGCTTTATTCTTTTAATAGGTACAAAACAAATGATAAAGGAGAAAAATCGAAGGTTAAGCAAGTTACAATACTTATAAACGCTGATAAGAACAAGATTCAACCAATCATAGATAGGACAGCTCTCTTGGTCGAGGCAGTAAACCTTGCACGTGACCTAAGTAATCTTCCTCCGAATGATTGTTCTCCATCTCAATTAGCTAGTATTGCAGTATCGGTCGGAACCGAATATGGACTAAAAACGAGAATTGTAGAGCGATATGAAATGGAATCAATGGGACTCAATGGAATAGTCTCGGTGGGAAAGGGAAGTCAAAATCCTCCAAAGCTGATAATTTTGGAGTATCATGGTTCTACCGGTGATCGGAGACCATACTTACTAGTCGGCAAAGGAGTAACATTTGATACTGGCGGAATTTCTTTAAAAGATAGTGACAAAATGGATGAAATGAAATTCGATAAATGTGGGGGATGTAATGTTGTTGCCATTATGAAAGCAGTTGCATCTCTTAAATTGCCAATAAATGTTGTTGGGATTATCCCCTCAGTTGAAAACATGCCATCTAGTACTTCTTACAGACCAGGAGACATAATCAAAATGTATAATGGTAAAACAGTTGAAGTTTTGAACACTGATGCAGAAGGTAGACTGATTCTTGCTGATGCTTTAGCTTTTGGAATCGCAAGTTATAATCCAAAGGCAGTTATCGATTTAGCAACTCTCACTGGCGCATGTATCATTGCACTTGGAACCAACGTGGCTGCTGTAATAGGAACAAACAAAAAGTTTATCGACGAGCTGCACAAGGTATCTGATAGAACAAGTGAAAAGATATGGGAGCTTCCATTATATGAAGAATTCAATGAACAAATAAAGAGCTCTATTGCAGATATCAAAAATATTGGTGGCAGGCCAGGTGGCGCTATAACTGCAGCAGCATTTCTGTCAAATTTTACTAATGATATTCCATGGATACATATAGATATTGCAGGAACTGCATGGACACAGGAAGGAACATATGAACGAAGCTACAATCCAAAGGGAGCAACAGGATTTGGAGTCAGAACTATTGTAAAGTTGTTGATGGAAGATAATATGTTTAGTTGATATTTCCTTGTGTGGATAGTTTCTAGAATATGATAAGAATATTTCTATTTCCTTGATATATTATACTGGTCATAAATAATCTTTCTTATCCTTTGCTGCTTATTATTACATTCATAGTAATTCCTTTTCTAGAGAAACTACACGGTATAGCTGTTACATCAAATATATCTAACAGATAAACATTATTGATCGAGTTACTAAATGCCAATATTTCAAATGAAGATCCTTGTAGAACAATTGACATCGATAGGCATAAATTGCAAGATTGGCAACCCAATTTCGGATATTCATAACGCCAGAAAACCATATTTCGAAAGATGGCTACTAAATAGAGATGGTTTTCTCACACTTAATAATGAGAATATAGACTACATAGGCATTGAAGAAGTAGTCAGGTTGGGTCCTTTTTACAATGTTTATTGTTTAATAGAAAATCAGCGCCTATCAGAAAGAGATGACAGCTCATATAACCTATTGAGTGCTAATCCATACTACCGTCTACGCAATGGAAAAGTCATTACATTAGGCTGGAGTGGGGGCCTGCTTGCCGATATATTGACTCAAGACATATCTCTTTGCGATTCTTTTGCTGCAAATATCGTGAAAGAAGAAATAAGAAAACTATCTGTCAAGGTGGCAAACTTTGCGTGCATTATTGAAACTCATACATGGGAACCTAATGGATTAGTATCAATATATCCAGTCATTGATCGAATAGGGCTAAATATTAAGCGATTACTGAAACAGATACATTTAGGTGAGGATAATTTTCTTCCTTGAAGACCAATAATAGCATATAGTTAAAAAAAGGCAAAATAAAATTAAGTTATATAAATATATTATAACATAAAGTAAGCTTTATGTTTATATATATATATATATATATATAAATGAATATATGGATTGGATCTCACTAAATAGTGTGATATGATGGCTTTTCTAAGTGATGCCTAGAATGGAGTAAATGTAAGGATATAAAATACAGAATACATCTTCGAATGGAAATGATAAAAAATTTAAAATGAAGAATAAAGATACTCTCGCTTAAGTAAATATAATGCCAGCACTGCTGTTTTCCAACCGCTCACGCAGGTCAGTATTACAGCAGCGACGACAGGTTTGACTTCCGGGTTCGGAATGGGACCGGGTCGCGCCCTGCCGCTATGGCCGGCTTGATTACTGATTACTTAAAGGCTTAATTTAATCTTTTACAGTCTATAAAATTATTGTAATAGATAATAATGAGAAAGGTTACCAGAAAGGATTCTGAAGTTTCAAAAAACTGCTATTTCAAATAGTTAGAAAGAGTTGCTGTGTTTTTAAGGAAAGTCAAAATAATAAATGTATTGTTAGAAATTATGTATACATTCATCTACATTTACATATAATAACAATACATTAGTCAAACACATTAATATTTTAATCTCGTCTTTTATGAAAAAATGTCCTTCATGGTTGTGTATAAACGCCAAAGTGAACGTCACATTCGCCAAGAGTATATAACTATCGACATAAATTTTTGAATATCTTTATGCACATTGTATTTTTAAGATAGGTTTTATGGAGTACTATGGGAATTGGTGCCATTTATTAAAAGACGTCGTGTTAAGG
>Ga0126306_10002713_pt1 | contig 10071 bp, 9 predicted proteins | sample Plot27_FD_92592 | JGI IMG/M metagenome (GOLD analysis project Ga0126306, IMG submission 92592) | Serpentine soil microbial communities from UC McLaughlin Reserve, CA, USA - Plot27 | ecosystem: Environmental > Terrestrial > Soil > Grasslands | place: USA: UC McLaughlin Reserve, Lake County... | reverse complement strand
GCTAACAATTGGAAATTTATAAAGAATGATAAAAAACCTAAGATGTTAGAACAAGCTGTATATAATTGCACATAACAACTTATTATTTAGAATAAATTCTTTCTTTTTTAATTATCTAATAATTAGATTTGAAAATACAATTATATGTTTAGAAAAAAGTAACATTAAGAAATCTTTTATGTATTTTCAAAGAAATATGCTGATATATCTTAAAGAATAGAAATATGAAGATAAAATAATTAGCAATTAATATTGTTTTATTCAGTGTATTTTCGGTATTAAATTTTTTATATTAGTTTCAGTTTATTTTGCTTCCAAAATGGCTTTTCACTCACATTATGTAAATATTTTTAATTGTATCATAAATTATCTCTAAAGCAACAGGAAGAAATCTAGCAGTAATTGCTACTCCAGTAATAAAAGACATTGATATGATAGGAATACTATATGGAACTATTAATTTTAATAATATGATAAATCTCCACAGTCACTTAATTTACAGAATAATAGCAGATTGATACTAATTGACAAAACTGGAGTAAAGATTGGTGACTCTAACGAAAATGAGACATCAGTCTCAAAGGATTCTTTTGAGAAAAAACAGTTTTCACATCTTACCTCATTTAAGTGAGCATTCGAGTGCAAGTCAGGAAGTATTGTAGAAAAATTTGGAGATAAAGAAAGTCAAATCACTTTTCTTCCATATGATCTTTTTCAAAATAAAAGAATTTTATTACTTATTCAAAGTTGCAACAGCATCGAAAATGAAGTAAATAAATGTGTAGAAGATAAAGAACATAACCTACTTAACGAGGATATTTTAACTAGATTAACCAGTTTCTTTTAAAATATACCTAAATATCGCCATTATTCCATAGAACAATAGCATCTATCAATGAAATTATCTTATTTTTCAATTTTTTGAATGCTAATTAAAAGCTCTATCAATTTTACGAAAGATCTATTGTCATGCATTTTCTATTATTATTATTATTATTATTAAGTTATTCTATAAAATTTGAAACAGAAAATTGTAATCTCAACCAAAACCTTAGTTGAATTATCTTATAAATAAATAAAGTTGGAACAATATCTAAAGTGATGGTATTACTTTGTAAAATCAATTTTTGTCTAATCTTGACCATTATGGCACCAATTGCCTATTTTAGTTTTTGATTAAAGCTAAACCAATATAAGAATGCACAATAGAAAGAATATTGAATGGATGATGCCATTGAATATCCTCCAGGACCAAAAGCTTTACTTCCTTATGCTCTTGCTAGGAAATTTTTACGAGATCCTCTTAAAACATTAACTACAATATCTCAAACTTATGGTGATATATCTCATTTTAAATTTGGTAAACAGAATGTATATTTCTTAAATCATCCTAATTATATAGAAGATGTATTAATAATTAACTACAAGAATTTTATCAAAAGTAGAGGGTTACAAATATCAAAACGTCTTTTGGGCTCTGGCTTACTTACTAGTGAAGGCGATTATCATGATAATCAACGACGTATAATACAACCAACATTTTATCCCAAAAAAATCCAATCATATGCTGAAGTGATGATAAAAAAAACTCTAAATCTATGTGATACATGGAAGGAGGGGTCAGTATAGATATACATAAAGAGATGACACGTCTTACCTTGGAAATTATTAGTAAAACCGTATTAGGTTATGATATTAAACCAGAAGATGATGAAATTGGAGATTCACTTCTAATATGTATGAAATATTTCAATCGCCTTTTGATGCCATTTGGTGAACTAATTGAAAAAATACCAATTTTACCAATAAATAAGGGCTTTCAAAAAGCAAAAAGAAATCTCGATTCAATAGTATTTAGAATGATCAACGAACATAGAATGAAACTAGAGAAAAAAGAAGAAAAAGATACTGATTTATTATTCACTCTTTTGCAGGCACAAGACAATAATACAAAGATGGGAAAAATGACTGACCAACAATTAAGAGATGAAGTAATGACAATATTTTTGGCAGGACATGAAACAACCGCAAACGCACTTACTTGGACATTTTATTTGTTATCAACACATCCTGCAATTGATGCAAGACTTCAAAAAGAGGTTTATCCTATTTTTAGTAACAAAACAGATATATCATTTGATGATGATATTCAGCAGCAACTGGAATATACTACAAAAGTATTGGCAGAGTCGATGAGACTTTATCCACCTGCATGGGCTTTAGGACGTCAAGCAATTAATGATTGCAAAATTGGGAAATATATTATTCCTTCTGGATCAATAATCTTAATGAGTCAATATGTAATGCACCGTAATCCACTTTATTTTCCAGAGCCAAATACTTTTTATCCTGATCGTTGGACTGATGAATTTAAGAAAAACCTGCCAAGATTTAGCTATTTTCCTTTTGGTGGTGGAATTAGAAGTTGTGTTGGAGAACCATTCGCATGGATGGAAGCAATTCTCATTACAGCTATTATAAACAGACTTTGGAAGATAAATAATACACCATCAAATAAGGTTGTTTTGAAACCCTTGATAACCTTGCGTCCAAAATATGGAATGCATCTGAAAATAACAAGAAGAGACTGACGGAAAGAATCTTTCAAGATAATATTATTTGTAATTTATCATCTAGAAGAGTTACTATATGTAAAGGATATAAATAACTTAAAAAGAGGTAATATTGATGTGTAGAAACTAAGAGAGAGGATGATGTTTACCAATCCATATTCAAAAACCTCTTTTTAGGAGTATGAATGAACGAGAAAGACCTAAATTCTGACAATTAGAAATTGAAGATTTTGGTAGCTTTATATGCTTATATAATTCTATAAAATTTTAAAAAGAACTCAATGTTTTGTCAATATAAATCTATAATAATCTTTTTGTAAATTTTCATATTCCTATTTGTATTCCTTTTTAATAATGTAATAATCATATACTTTCTGACTGTCAATAGGATTTTCAATATCTGTATATTTATCTTAGTAGTATATAACCAAGCAAATTGAACTTTAATTTTGACCTCTTAGAACTATATAGAACTATAATACTTCTTGAATTTGATAATAGTTTGATATATCCAACATTAATATCAACATTTAACGTTATTAAAGAGATTTTTCATTAAGCAAATCTTTATACTTGGAAAATAAAGTCAGAATAATTAATCATAGAATGATGAATGTTAATGGTTGAACCATTAGAACGTCCTCTGTCATCGTATATTCATACTCAATTTGTCACTGCTGATGAGAATTCTTCTATTGCTGAAGCAGTTAAAGTATTGCAATCTAAAGATGTTGAAATAATTTTAGTAACAGCCAATGGAAAATATGTTGGAATAGTAACAGATAGTGATATTTTAGAAAAGGTTGTTATGAAAGGAGAGGATTCTAATTTAGTATTTCTAAAATCCATAATGACATCTCCAATAATAACACTACCTAGTTCATCTACTGTAAGACAAGCAATTAAAGTAATGCGTGCTCACAAAATAAAACATCTGCCTGTTACTGATAGTACGAGTAATCATGAGGGAGAAATACTTGGTACAGTAACACAACAATATCTTGCCGAAATAATTCGTATAGCAGTTGTTGAGAAAACCTTTAGAGGTTATAGAAAAGTAGTACGAAACACTATAAACCAATTTTTGCAAACGTAGCCATTATATTGCAATTTGCCGGATTATTAATGGTTATACCTGCTCTATTAGGTACTTTTTTAGGAGAATTTCAATCTTCAATCGGGATTTACTTGGCATTTGTAGGAATGTCTTTAACAGGCTATGTTATGAATATATTAGGAGAAAAAAGTCCACTCAATCTAAAACAATCATCTATTGTTGTTGTGTTAAGCTTTGTTTTGTTGAGTCTATTTGGAACTATACCGTATATGTATATCAATCCATTTTGGGAAGGAATTGATCCATTTTCTCTTTTTGCAAGTTCTTTCTTAGAAAGTACTTCAGGTTTTACAACCACAGGTATTTCTACAATAACTCATCCTGAAAATTTGCCTGATAGTTTTTCATTTTATCGTTCTTTTACAGAATGGGTGGGTGGATTAAGTTTTGTGTATTTGGTTATGGCTCTCTATTATCCAGAAACAAAACTAGCAGGGATAAAAAACTTAATGAGTAGTGGAATATTAAGATTTAAACAGTTACTTACTACTATCAGTATTATTTTTGTAATATATGCAATAATTATTGTTTTATTGTTATTTATTTTTGGACATATAGACTTACTAAACTCAATATCATTAGCATTTGCTACACTCACTAGTGGTGGATTTGTACCTACTGCTACCGTTCTAACTTTAGAAAATCCCATTACCTTAATTGTAATTATGGGGGGAATGATAATTGCAGCATTGCCTTTTGCATTTCATTTTGGTATTTTCAGTAAAGAGGTAGAAGCAACAAAGGAAGTTAAAGAAATTCTAATATATATAACAATTATTAGCTGTGATATTTTTTTGTTTCTACTTATAGAGACATCATTTTCAGAAAAAGAATGGCTCTTCTATATTTCATGTAATTAGCGCAGCTACAACTACCGGCTTCCAATTTATTGATTTATCTTTGCTATCTATGAATGATAAAATTTTGTTAATTGTTTTAATGCTCATAGGAGGACCAGCATTTTCGACAGCTGGAGGAATAAAAATAGCAAGACTAATGCTAATTTTTGAAAAAATTATCAACAATAAAAAACATACATCCAAATTCATGAATAAAAATCATGCCACCATACCTTCATTTATTTCAGCAACTGCAATTCAATTTCGTAGAAGAATTAAGCCAATTTCCAAACGATATATTACAGAAAAAAATAATAAACAAATTCAATGTGAAGTTCCTATAGATAATTACAAATTTAATATTCTTTCTGATAAAGCTTTCAAAGAGGCTTTGTTAGTTGTAGGTCTTTACATCTTGTTTACATTCATTACAGCAATATGTATCTATTATATAGGTAATAACAGTAATAGAAGTTTTATTGATACAGTATTTGAAACAGCTTCTACTATTTCTAATACCGGATTTTCTACAGGAATAACTACTATGGATTTGGATTCTATCTCTAAAATGATATTATCTTTTAATATGATAATGGGAAGATTTGAAATCATTGCTATATTATATATATTTATTTCAAAGCTTAGAAGATAAAAAATAGTAATTGGTGAAGATAGTAGTAATAAGATATGGATAATTCTATAATATTATTATAAAAATATGATCCTCATAATATAATACATTATACCTAAACAAAGATCGGGAGAGACTAAGATACTATATATCATTAATCTACTGCTGCATTAATTGGTTTAGGTTTATTTATCATTCTTGTTTAATATAAAGAATCTTAAAGAAATTGTAATAATAACTTCTACCAAAAAAATTATTATTCTAACAAATAATTATTCAATATTTAGAAAAAATTCAATAATATTGATGTCGACAATAGTTTAGTTGAAATACTATTCTGACATTAATATAATATGAAAATATTATTCATTTTTTCTAATGCTTATTTTCCAAGGTGGTTTACTATATGAAGATGGATGAACCTACAACAGAGGTTAATCTTCTGTGTAAAAACTGTCAACATCAAATGTCAATGCATTTACCTAACTGTACCGTATTATCAGATGATAAAGACTCTGAAAAAATTTGTAATTGTAATAAACCTGAATTTTATAATATAATAATTTCTGGTAAATATATAGGATGGACTGAAATTCATTGTAACAGTTGTGGAAAATTAGTGGCATTTATTGATAGTCCAATTGAAAATATTGATGATTATAAAATAATGTGTAGACACTGTATTATCAATAAGCATTGATGGTGATAAATATTTAATTAAATAACCATTTATGTTGTGGCTGAGACTAGAATAATATTTTTATTAGAATCAAAGAATACAAGCCCGGGCAAAATCAAAGATAAAAGATAGGAAATATCAACTTATTTAGCATACATCAATTAATTAAATAAATAACTAACTTTGATCTATATCAAATCCTAACATTCATAGGTGAATCTTTTACAAAAAGGCTGTTGAGTATAAACATAAACGAATTTGCATATTATTATTCTCTCAGACCAATCCGTATAGGGTGAAATCATTGGAAAAACATATTCTTTCGATTTTAATTGTAACTTTGTTTGGCATTACAATTTTTATGGTTTCTCATTTTTTTGCAATAAATATTTCTCCTTTTATTTTATTTTCCTCTATAGTTATGGTTTCAATTTATGTAATTCTATCATTTGAAATCATCCATAGAACATCAATTGCCATTTTTGGAGCTTTAATTCTGGTAATTGCAAGCTTACTTTTCGGAATTATTCATCCTAAAGAAACTCTGCATTTTGTGATAGAAGTTATTGATTTCAATACAATAGGATTGCTTTTAGGGATGATGATAATAGTTGCTATTTTAGGAGAAACTGGTATTTTTAATTGGGTTGGTGTTAAGGCTATACGGTTATCTAATGGTAATTTATGGAAATTAATGCTAATTCTATGTGTTTTTACTGCAATTACCTCAATGTTTGTTGATAATGTAACTATTATTTTGCTTATGGTTCCAGTGACTTTATCGATATTCCGATCTTTGAAAGTCTCACCAATTCCTTTCATTTTAGGTCAAACTCTTGCATCCAATATAGGAGGAGCTGCTACTTTAATTGGAGATCCACCAAACATAATTATTGGTTCAGCAGCAAATATTGATTTTAATTCATTCTTTATTAATATGGCTCCACCAATAGCTGTAACTTTCCTGTTAGGAATAGTTTTATTGAAAATAATTTTTAGGAAAGAATTAAAAACCATAGTAAACATTTCAGGCAAGTTCAAAGCTATAGATGAAAAATCATTAATAAAAGATAAGTCTTTACTTAAAAGTTGCCTTATCATCTTAGTTGGTGTAATTTTCTTTTTTGTAATTCAAGGATCGATAGGAATAGAAGTATCTATTATTGCATTGGGCGGCGCAGCCATTCTTTTGATTATTACTAGAGCACATGTAGAAAAGGTTTTGCAAGAAGTTGACTGGGCAACCCTAATCTTTTTTACTGGTCTTTTTGTAGTAGTAGGAATTTTAGAAGAAGTAGGACTTATTTCATTACTTGCTAAAGTTGTACTTGGAATAACAGGAGGAGAGCCATGGATTACATTTCATGCTGTTATCTGGATATCTGCTATTGTTAGTGCATTTATCGACAATATACCTTTCACGGCTACAATGGTTCCTATAATAGAGACATTAAATTTAAGTTCTAATATTGACTCTACATTCGGTCATTTGAATATCAGTCCACTCTGGTGGGCTTTAGCATTGGGAGCTGACCTTGGTGGTAATGGAACATTGATTGGTTCAAGTGCGGGGGTGGTAGCTGTAGGTATATCTATAAAATATGGACATAAAATAAGCTTTATTCAATGGTTCAAAATAGGTTTTCCTTTTATGATTTTAACTGTTGCTCTTGGTACAGTTATACTAATGTTAACGACGTGGTTATCTTTGTAATTATTATTCATAATAATATTATTGCAAAGTAGTACTGTATGAAATTCTGACAGTCAAAGTTATAGTCAATAAGTAAACCTTCTTACAGTATAGTATAGATGTTAATTTTGAATTGTAAATATAGTTTAAAAGTGAAGTTAAATGTTAGTTGCTATATAATTAGATATATCCAATTGAGCAATGATAAAAGTTTACAATAAATTGGTCAAGAAATACAAAATTAAAGTTTATACAAATAGTATTAATTTAAAAAAAGCTATCACATAAAACCAAGTATTTTCTATCTTTCGAATTTTCAGAATTATTAATTGAAGAGGGTGATTGATTTATGCGATTGAGATGCTTTTGAATATTCTCTAAATCTTCAGTGTTTAAAATACTATTAATGTCTTGTCTCAAATTTCTATTTGCTAATTTCAAATTACTATAACTAGACAGTCATTTATTATCTCTAGTTTTTCAGTTAGTTTGATCGTATCCTTGCCAATATTACATAAAAGTATATCAATTAATTCCTTTATATCTACTATGTCACTTTCTTCTATTCCGCAATCAAATAAAATTTTTAAAAAAGGTCCAACTAATTCTTGATAATATAATTTTTGTCTCTTGCTTTTGATTGGTTTTCAAGAATGTTAACAAGTTGAAGTAATCTATTATTTTCTTTCTCTAAGGCAATTCTAGTTCCATAACTTTCTAATAATTCAAAAAATTGCATTTTTGTCTGTTCAAAGTTTACATTATGTTCTGAAGATATTTCAATTAAAATTGCCTTTAATTTTTTTAAATCTTGGATATCAAATTTTATTCCTTCTAGTTCCTCTAAATTCTTTAATTTCATATATTTTAAGTTTAATCTAGTCTCATAATCTAATTTTATCTCTTCCAATTTTTTAATATCAATTTGAAAATCATTTTTTATTTTTTGTTTACTTTCAATCTCATTCTCTAATATTTTTAAATCAGAAAACTTTTGAATCACCTTAAATGGATCATAATTAGAATAATTTCTTATCCCTTGTAAACATCTAGCAAATTTATCAATATCTTCTACATGTATGCCGTAGCTTTCTAGTTCATCTCTTGTATTGACAAAAATATCAATATTTACTAATGTAGTCCTTGCATTTTTTAATGAAGACCTAACCTTTTCTTCATATGCTATCTTTTCTTTTACAATAGTTTGGATCTCTTCTTTTAACTTCTGTTTTTTATTTTTTAATTGTTTAATTTCCTCGTTTTTTTCATGTAAATACTTGGATATATCCGAAAATGGCGATTCATCTGACAGTTTAACAAACTGTAATAAAGCATCTTTAAGTATGTCTGCCTTTATATCCATCTTTGCGAGAATCCATACATGGTCTCAAGAAAATTTTCTATCTCTGCCTCTGGTATCTTTAATTTTTCAAGTATATTGAAAATTCTGAAACCACAAGCACAATTATCAGCTGTAATACCTTGTTATCGTAATTCTTTTGCTAGTACTCTCATGGACTCAGCATCATAATTACCCCATTCATTTCTCATTTTTGTTATTATATTAGATACAGTTCCTCGACTTTTACCGAATTCGTCAGCTATTTCATCCCTAGTTCCTCCTTTTAGCCAGGCACGGATTATACTTAATTCTAAATATCTTGGATTTATTTCATCCATAACTCTTTTTTGTTTCTAAGCGTATTTATTAAATTGGATATTCGTCAAATACTCCGTCATTCTTATCTTTATTTGGCCCATTTCGTCAGATTTATCGTCAAATATTTTATGCAAGAATACTGTATAGTATAAGAAAACTCTGTACGTTGCTTAGAATAATTATAAAAGAAAGTTATAGAAGAAAGCCTTATACTAATTTTTTACAAACACTTCTTGTTCCCTCCATTACCGAGTTAACGATATTAGCTGTTATGGTAGGCATAAGAATAGCATTGAGTTGGTAACTTTCAAAGGAAACAGATAGACACTCAATTATTCTAGACAATAATATAAATTACTAAAAAAATAAATGATTGAAATGGTCAAAATATCTTCTAAGGGTAGTTATAGTTTGAGACATAATTAAAATTTCATTAAAGATCAAAACTTATGAGGTCTTGAATCTTTTAAAAATGATATATTATAATAATTGAAACAGTAAGATTTTTTCGGAATCTTTATTCTTATTAAAAATTTCCTTTGGTTATTATACCGTTTATTTTTAAATAATTAATAATAATGGTAACGGAGATTGCAATAGGGCAAATTATTCAAGATTTTTCCGTTATAATGATCATTGCCTCTGCAATGGCGTTTATCTCATATAAATTAAAACAACCGTTAGTTATTGGTTATATAATTGCAGGAATAATTATAGGCCCTCATACTCCTCCCTTTAGTCTGATCTTGAATCAAGACATCTTGAACTTATTTGCAGATATGGGTGTAATTCTTTTGTTATTTGTTGTTGGTATGGAATTTCCTATAGAAAAACTTAGAAATATAGGAAAGAGAGCAATGATAATTGCATCATCAGAAG
>Ga0126306_10002712_pt1 | contig 10075 bp, 11 predicted proteins | sample Plot27_FD_92592 | JGI IMG/M metagenome (GOLD analysis project Ga0126306, IMG submission 92592) | Serpentine soil microbial communities from UC McLaughlin Reserve, CA, USA - Plot27 | ecosystem: Environmental > Terrestrial > Soil > Grasslands | place: USA: UC McLaughlin Reserve, Lake County... | reverse complement strand
TGCCCGGCGGGAACGAGTTCACGGCCTCCTGCAGGATCGGGATTGCCTCGTCATAGCGGCCCTGGTTCATCAGCCTGAAGCCCTCGTCGTTCAGCGCCGCGCCGCTCACCGGGTCGCCGGATGCCGCCGGCTGCTCAGCGGGGGCCGGCTCGGCGGGCGCGGGCTCGGCGGGCACCGCGGGCGTCGCCTGTCCACCGCTCGCCTGCCCGGGGCTCGCCTGCCCGCCGCTCGGCTGCTCACCGCTCGCCTGTTCCTTGTTCGCCTGGCGCTCCTCCCGGCGCTTCTGGGACTTAGCGGCCTGTGCCGGGTTCCGGTCAGCGCGCGGGGACGTCGAGCGCTCGGCGTCACCGCCCGAGAGGACGGAGGCCAGGATCGTCGCGGCCGCGAGCGCGACAAACACGAGCGTGAGGAGCACCGCGGTGACATTCGGGCGCCGGCGCACACTTCCGCGCGAGATCGGCGGCGACGTGGGCGGGCCATCCTCTCGTGCCGGCGACCCCGTAGACGGAGCCGTGCTCTCCGCCCAGGCCGCCTTGGCGGGGACGGGGGCTGCTGCGCCCGCGGGAGCCTTAGCGGGCGCAGCCGTCTCCGGCGGAGTCGGGTCGCGCTCCGAACCGTTCGTGTCGGGCGCCACGGCCGGCGCTGAGGCGGGTGCCGCCGCCGCGGCGGGCGTCGCCGGCAGCGATGCGGCGGCCGCGGCCTTCCACTCACGTCGCAGGAAGCGGGTCTTCTTCGTCTGCGCGGGCGCGGCCTTCGGGGTCTCCTCGAGCGCCTCGGCCAGTTCGCTCGCCAGCGCGCCCGCCGAGGCGGGTCGGCCTGCGGGGTTCCGCGCCATGCCCCGCTGCAGCACGCGCGCGGCCGGCTTCGGCGCCATCGGCCATGCTTCGCGGAGGTCTGGCGGTCCGTCCGTCGCAATCCTGTGCGCGATCTCCATCGGCGTGCGACCCTCGCGCGGCTTCCTGCCACTGAGCGCCTCGTACGCGATCGCGGCGAGCGAGTAGATGTCCGCCTCGGGGCCGGCGTCGCGGCCGTCGAGTTGCTCTGGCGCCATGTACGCGGCGGTGCCGAGCACCGTGCCGCTGCGCGTGATCCGCGACACATCGGACGCAATCGCGATACCGAGGTCCGCGAGCTTCGTGACGCCGTCGGCCCGGATCAGCACGTTGCCGGGCTTCACGTCGCGGTGGACGATCCCGTGCGCGTGGGCGTGGTCGAGCGCGTCGCCGAGATCGAGCACCATGTGCCGGACCTCCTCCGGGCGCAGCGGCCCGCGGCGGAGCATCCGCGACAGCGGCTCGCCGTCCACGTACTCCATGACGATCAGGACGCCTTCCTCGTCGGTCGTGGTGTCGAACACGGAGACGAGGTTCGGGTGGTTCAGCGAGGCGCCGAGCCGAGCCTCGCGGTTGAAGCGGTGTTCGACGTCGACCGGGCTGTCGGCGTGCAGGCGCTTCACGGCCACGCGGCGCCCGAGGCGCTCGTCCTCACACAAGAGGACGGAGGCCATGCCGCCCGAGCCGAGATGCCTGATTACCCGATACCGGCCGTCGAGAAGGGAACCTTGGGTGTGCACCGGCACTCCGCGGGTGTACCCGCGCACACGGCCCCGTAACCGGCGTAACCGCCGCTAAACCCGCGCTTACACGCGCTGAATCAGCGTCCCGGTCCCGAGCCCTCCGCCGCAGCACATCGTCACGAGGCCGACCTCCAAGTCGGAGCGCTCGAGCTCGTGCAGCAGCGTCGTGATCAGCCGCGCGCCCGTGGAGCCGAGCGGGTGGCCGAGCGCGATCGCGCCGCCGTTCACGTTCACGCGGTCCATGTCCGGCTCGAGCTCGCGGCGCCACGCGGCGACGACGGACGCGAACGCCTCGTTGATCTCGACGAGGTCGATGTCGTCCATCTTCATACCGTTGCGGTCCAGCAGCTTCCTGGTCGCCGGGATCGGGCCGGTCAGCATGATCACGGGGTCGACGCCCACCGTCGTCTGGTCCACGATGCGCGCGCGCGGCTTGAGGCCGAGCGAGTCGGCCTTCGTCCGCTCCATCAGCAGCACGGCCGCGGCGCCGTCGGAGATCTGCGAGGAGTTGCCCGCGGTGATCCTGCCGTCCTCCTTGAAGGCCGGCTTCAGCTCGGAGAGCTTCTCCAAGCTCGTGTCTGAGCGAATCCCCTGATCCGTCACATACGTGTCCCCATTCACCGCAAACGGCACGATCTCGCGCTCGAACCGACCCTCCTCGGTGGCACGCGTAGCATGCTCATGCGAGCGCAGCCCGATCTCGTCGAGCTCCGACCGCGGGATCTCCCACTTGTCGGCGATCATCTCCGCGGAGATCCCCTGCGGCACGAGGTTGTACTTCTCCATCATCTCCGGCGGCCACGGGCTGCCCACGTCGTCCACCCACTTGAAGCCGATCCCCATCGGTATGTGGCCCATGTGCTCGACGCCCGACCCGATCGCCGCGTCGTGCACGCCGGAGGCGATGAGCGCCGCGGCGAAGTTGACGGCCTGCTGGGCCGAGCCGCACTGGCGGTCGACGGTCGTGGCCGGCGTCTCGACCGGCAGCCCGGCCTGCAGCCATGCATTGCGGCCGACGTTGAACATCTGCTCGCCGTACTGCTGCACGCAGCCGGTGATGACGTCCTCGACCTCGGACGCGTCGATGCCCGCGCGCTCGATGACCTCGGTGTAGGTCTTGCCGAGCAGCTCGTTCGGGTGGGTGTCCTTGAAATAGCCCTTCTCGGGGTGACCGCGCCCGATCGGCGTGCGCGCCGCCTCGACGATCACGACCTCCCGCCCGTTCCCGTTCTGCATCTGAATCGCTTCCTCCGAAGTCGCTTTGTGGTAAGAAGCCTACTCGATTGACTGGCGAGTCAACCAAGGTGGAGAACGCTTGAATCGGCTTGGTATTGCGGGTAGCGGAGCAATCGCGTGCGGCCTGGCGCGTGCCGCCGGGGGCTCGCACGAGGTGGTTCTGTGGGCCCGCAGCGCGGGATCCAAGGACCGCGCCTGCGCCACGGTCGAGGATGCCGCGACGGTCGTGACCGACCCGTCCGAGCTCGCCGGCTGCCCCGTCGTCGTCGAGGCGGTGAGCGAGGACGTCGAGACGAAGCGCGAACTCTACGAGCTGCTCGCCGGCGTGCTGGACGACGACGCCGTGCTCGCCACGACCACCTCGTCGCTCTCGATCGCCCAGCTTGCCGCGGCGAGCGGCCGGCCGGACCGCTTCGGCGCGCTCCACGTCTTCAACCCGGTGGACAAGATGAAGCTCGTCGAGTTGTCGTTTCCGGACGGGGCGACCGACGCAACGAGGCGACGCCTGCGCGAGCTCTGCGAGCGGCTCGACAAGACGGCCGTCGAGGTGCCGGATGCCGCGGGCTTCGTCGTCAACAAGCTGCTCTTCCCCTACCTCTTCGACGCCGTCCGGCTGCTCGAGCGCAACGGGCTCTCACCCGAGGCGATCGACACCTGCATGAAGCTCGGTGCGGGCCACCCGATGGGGCCGCTCGCCCTGCTCGACTTCGTCGGCCTGGACGTGGCCGCGGCGATCGGCGAGTCGATCGGCGCCGAGATCCCCGGACGCGTCCGTGAGCTGATCGACGAGGGCAAGCTCGGCCGGAAGGCCGGCGCCGGCTTCTACGAGTACAGGTAGGCGCCGGGGCTAGGCCGGCGGCTTCGCCCGCTTCGCGCGCGGGGTCCTTCGCACCGGCAGTTGCTCAGGCGGGTGTGGAGGTCTCCGCCCGGTTAGGTCCCAGACCACGTCGGCCTCGCCAATGCCCTGCTTTGAGGCGAGCTCGGCCACGCGGTCCCAGGGGAGGGTGGCCTCGGGAAGGTCGTCCCAGCGGGCGAGGTCGAGCGCCTCGAGCACCGCGATCAGCGTCGGGCCTATCTTGTCCTGCTCGCGGACCAGTGCCCTCAGAGCGTCACGCTGCGAATCGCTGAGCTTCACGCACCACATGCCGGGGAGACCTCCTCCTCCGAGAAGCACTCTGCGCGCGAAGCTAGCCCCGCAGCCGGACGGATAGACGCCTTACCGCTCGGACGCCCGGCGCTCGACCCCGCGCGGCGTCGACGCCGCCTGCTCCACCGGGCGCACGCTCGTGCTCCCTTCAGGTGGGCCCTCCTCCCCGCGCGCGTCATGGTCGCGAATCCGCACCGCCTCCACGCGGTTCTCGCGCACCGACTCCACGCGCAGCGAGTAGCCGTTCACCTGGACCATGTCGCCGCGTTTCGGCAGCCGGCCCAGCTCGCCGAACACAAAGCCGCCCACCGAGTTGTAGGCGTCCGAGTCGACGGGAAGGCCGAGGCCGTAGTCGGCGAGGTCGGTGATCGGCACGTGGCCGCGGACCCACCAGTCGCCGTTCGCCAGGCGGCGCACGCCGGCGACGGCCGGGTCGGTCTCGTCCGCGATCTCGCCCACGACCTCCTCGATGATGTCCTCGACGGTGACGATTCCGGCCGTGCGGCCGTACTCGTCGACCACGACGGCCATCGAGGCGCGCTCGCGCTGGAGGTCGGCGAGCAGGTCGTCGAGCGGCTTCGTCTCGGGGACGATAAGCGCGTCCTTCACGCTGCTCTCGATCGACGCGTCAGGGCCCCCGGTCATGACCCTCCGGGCCAGCGAGTTCACGTGCACGACGCCCTTGATCCGGTCGGTATTCCCCTCCTCGGTCACCACGAGCCGCGTGTGGCCCGAGTCCACGGCCTTTCGCATCGCGGCCTCGGCCGTCTCGGACACGTCGACGGTCACGACCGCCGGAATCGGCGTCATCACCTGGCGCGCCTGTTGCTCGTGCAGGTGGAAGACGCCTGAGAGCATCCCGGCTTCTCCTGGGTCCAGCTGCCCGCCGCGGGTGCTGCGGGCGATGATCAGCTTGAGGTCCTCGGACGACGTGACCTCTTCGAACTCGGCGCGGGCGTCGACCCCGACGAGCCTCAGGATCCAGTTGGAGGCCGAGTTCAACAGCCAGATCAGCGGGCTGAAGACCCGCCGGAACAGCTCCAGCGGGCCCGCGACGCGCATCGCCGTCTTCTCGGAGTGGACGATCGAGTAGATCTTCGGCACCTGCTCGCCGAAGGTGATGTGAAGCGCGGTGGTGATCAGGTAGGCGAGCGTGAGTGAGATCGCCAGCGACGCGTTGTGGGAGATCGACGTGCCGAACACGTCCTCGAACAGCCGCGCGATCGCGGGCTCGCCCAGGAAGCCGATGCCCAGCGAGGTCATGGTGATCCCGAGCTGGCAGGCCGAGAGGTACTCGTCGATGCGCTCGATTTGCTTGAGCACGAGCGCGGCGCCGCGGCGGCCCTCGTCGCGCAGTTGCTCGACGCGTCCCTGCGAGGCGCGCACGAGCGCGAACTCGGCGGCGACGAAGAGTCCGTTCAGCGCGACCAGGACTGCGACGCAGAACAGTAGGAGCAGCTCGGTCATCGCAGACCGGGCTTCATCTGGCTACTTCGAGGAGGATCGTCGTCGCTCATGCGGTGACGCGGCGAATGTAGCAGTTAGTCCAGCGCGTCTATGCGGCGCGCAAGCTCGAAATCGTTCTCCGTCAAACCACCCTCGCTGTGCGTGCTTATCGTCACGGTGACGGTCTTCCATGAGATCTCGAGGTCCGGGTGATGGTTCATGTCCTCGGCCTCCGGCGTCAACCTGTTCACGAACTGGACCGAGCCCTGGAAGTCCCGGTTGTCGAACTGCTTCACGATCGCGTCGCCGGAGCGCGCCCAGCCGTCGAGCCCGCTCAGGCGTTCGTCGATCTCCGCGTCACTCAGACGTGCCATCCTCGTCTCCGTGCGTATCGCCTCACTGGTTCCATCTGCCACCGAGATGCTGTTCGCGCTCGGACTCGGTGACCGCGTGGCCGCGGTCACCCACGAGTGTGACTACCCGCCCAGCGCCGAACGACTCCCCCATCTCACGCGCAGTGTCATCCCCGAGGGCCTGGAGGCGGCCGAGATCGACGCGGCGGTGCGCGAGCGCACCGGCCGCGGCGACGCGCTCTACGAGCTCGACGAACGCACGCTCGAGGAGCTCGACGTGGACCTGATCGTCACGCAGGCGGTGTGTGCGGTCTGCGCGGTGTCGTTCGACGACGTGCGAGCGGTGGCCGAGCGCCTTCCGAGTCAGCCGCAGGTGATCGCGCTCGACCCGTCGACGCTCGGCGAGGTGCTCGCCGACGTGCCGCGCCTCGCGGCGGCCGCGGGAGCCGATGAGAGCGGCGAGCAGCTGGCCGGCGCGGCGGCTGCGCGGATCGAAGCCGTGGAGCGCGCCGTCGAGAGCGCGCCGCGCCCGCGGGTGACCGCGCTCGAATGGCTCGACCCGCTCTACGTCGGCGGGCACTGGGTGCCGCAGATGGTCGAGCTGGCGGGCGGCGAGGACCTGCTCGGCCTGCCGGGCGAGAAGTCGCGCACCGCGGACTGGGGCGAGCTCGAGGCGGCGGCACCCGAGGTGATCATCTCGATTCCGTGCGGCTACTACGCCGAGCAGGCCGCGGCCGAGACGATGAAGCAGCGCGAGCGCCTGGCGCCGCTCGGCGCGCGCGTGTTCGCGGTCGATGCGGCTGCGTACTTCTCGCGGCCCGGCCCGCGGCTCGTCGAGGGCATCGAGCTGCTCGGGCACCTGCTGCACCCGGAGCTCGTGCCGGCGCCGCCGACGCGGCGCTCGATCGAGCTCGAGCTAACCGGTTAGGCGAGGGCGATCGAGCCGACCACGGCTCCCGCGCCGAGCGCCACGCACACCGCCACGGGCACGTACTCCGGCACACGGATGCGATCACGGAGATCGATCAGCACGAGCGCCGCGATGCCGCCGCCGACCAGGCCACCGAGGTGGCCGCCGATTGAGATGTTCGGGATCGTGAAGGTGATGAGCAGGTTCAGGCCGATCCAGATGCCGAGGCCGCTCTCCATCAAGCTGAAGCCGCGGTTGCGGGCCAGCACCGCCGCGGCCGCCATCAGCCCGAACACGGCACCCGAGGCGCCCACGGTCAGGCCGTCGGGCGAGAGCAGCAACGCGCCGAATGAGCCGCACAGAAGGGACACGAAGTACATCAGCGCGAACCGCCACTTCCCGAGCGCCGGTTCGATCATCGAGCCGAGAATCCAAAGCGCGAGCATGTTGAAGAGCAGGTGGAACGGGCCCGCGTGCAGGAAGCCCGCTGTGAGTAGCCGGTAGTACTCGCCGTCGGCGATGAAATGCTGTGAGATGCCGCCGTCGTCGGTGAGCGAACTGCTGTCAGCGCCCGCCCCGCCGCCGAGCAGCGAGCCGATGCCCGCGAGGACGTTGATCCCGATGAGGATGTACGTCAGCGTCGGCTCGTCGGTCGCCGACCGCATCGTTCGGATCCTGGTGGCGCCCTGCCGCGCGCACTCGGGACAACGCATTCCGACCGGAGTCGACGTCATGCAGTCAGGGCAGATCGGGCGCTCGCAGTTCGAGCAGCGAACGCCCGTCTCGCGGTTCGGGTGGCGGTAACAGACCTCCATGAGCGGAGGCGGACCCTAGCTACAAGGGCACGCTCACAATCGGGTCTTCGCTGGGCACCTGAGCACCTCCGCGTGCCTCGCGTGTGACATAAACGCCATCGGCGTCATTCACGTTCGGCAGTTCGACGTTGCCGCGTCCGTTCGCGCCGACTTCGAACGTGCGAGCGGGCACCATGCGGTCACCGTGCTGGAGCCAAACCTGGTAGACGCGTGCGGACCCGAGGTCAGGCATGTCATGCAGGTGGAGGGTCGCGCCATCGTCCGCGATCTCCAAAGTGCCGCCGGCCTCGGGCATTGCGTTCGCGACAGTGACACCGACGGTGCGCGCGTCGTCGTCACCGAGCTGTGCGACGCCGAATCCGATCGCGAGGCCGAGGAGCAGAACTGCGGCTACCGCCACGAGTCTCATGGGCCGGCGGCGCTGCGGCAGCGTGACGACCTTGGCGTCGCCCTCCACCTCCGCCATCAGCCGCTTCTTCAGCCCGGGCGGCGGGTCCAGCTGGACGACCGAGCCGGGCAGCGCCTCAGCTGCCGGGCGCAGGCGCTCGAGCTCCTCCTGGCATTCGCTGCACCCGCTCAGATGGCGCTCGAACGCCTGGCGCTCGAGGTCGTTCAGCGCACCGAGGATGTACGCGCCGACCTCGTCCCGGTAGCGCGTGTGGTCGCTCATGCCACGCCCTCCACGAGCTGCCGTCTCATCTTCTCGAGCCCAAGTCTCATCCTGCCCTTCACCGTCCCCACCGGCTCGTTCACGAGCTCCGCGATCTGACTCTGCGTGAAGCCGCCGAAGTAAGCCAACTCGATCGTCTGCCGCTGCTCGGCCGGCAGCGTCTCCAGAGCGCCCCGCACGGTCCGCGCCTCGTCCCGCCTGGCCACCTCGACATCCGTGCGCTCGCGCGCCTCGAAGCGCTCCTCTACCACGTCGAGCGGCTCGCGGCGGCGGTCGTGAACCGAGCTGCGGCGCAGCCCGTCGATCGCGCGGTTGTGGACGATCCCGAGGATCCACGTCCGCACGCTGCCGCGCGTCTGGTCGTAGCGAAGCCGGCTGCGCCAGATCGACAGGAGCGCCTCCTGCACGACGTCCTCGGCGGCCGCCTGCTTGCCGACGATGCGGTACGCGAGCGAGTAGGCCGCTCCGCCGTGGCGGTCGTAGAGCAGCTCGAAGGCGCGCGGCTCGCCCCGCTGCACGAGCTGCATGACCTCCTCGTCCGCCAGATCGCGGATGTCGTGTGCCATTCCGGGAATTCCTACGCGCGAGAGCCCCGAGCGGATGATCCGCGAACGCGCCAAGCGCGAACAGGGCTGAGAAGAGGTATTCGTCTCACAGGAGGTTCTCATGGAAGAGCGCTCTCCCGCTCAGGTCTACGCGCTGGTCATCGGGCTCACGCTCGTGGTCGCCGGAATCGCCGGCTTCTTCTACAGCGCCAGCTTCTCGACCGGCGACGGCACCGAGCGCGACGCCGTCCTCGGCATCCTCGATGTGAACGGCTGGCACAACCTCGTCCACATCGTCACCGGCGCGATCGGGCTCTGCGTGGCGGCCTCGTACGGCGGCTCGCGCGGCTATGCGCTCGGCTTGGGCGTCGTCTATCTGCTGGTCGCCGCGCTGGGCTTCATCGCGGGCGACGGGGACGAGATTTTCAACCTCATTCCGGTGAACACCGAGGACAACTTCCTGCACCTCCTGATCGGGATCGCGGGCGTCGGGGCCGGGCTGGCCACGCCGGCGCGGGAGCCGCGCCCGGGCACCGCACGTCCGGCCGCCGCGTAGTGCTCGAGCGCGGGCGGTGCCCGCGGCGCAGCGATGTCTTCGGCTATTTGCGGAGGCGCTTCTCGATGTCGTCCGCCACGCCGCGGATCGATTTCTCGAGCGCGTGCAGGCCGGTGGCCTGACGCTTCTTGTGCTGCTGGCGGGCCCGCACCAGGACGAGCCCGCCGGCGGCCACGCTGCCGACGACGATCGCGGCGGCGGGACGCGCCCAGTTACGCGGGTCGCGCATCGTGGAGAGCTCCCAGTCGGCCAGCTCGGCGACCGCGACGTCGGTCAGCTCGGACAACCCCCGTTCCAGGCGGTCGCTCAGCGCCTCGGGCGGCTCGATCGGCACGAGCGCCGAGCGCAGTAGCTGTTCCACGCGGTCACTCACCTGCGTCCTCCTCGAGGCTTTCCTCCAGCTGCTTGATGGCTCTGTGAATCAACACCTTGGTGGCGCCCTCGGAGCGGCCGAGAGCGCGCGCGATCTCGCGGTTGTCCATGCCGAGCGCGAAGCGCATGATGAGCGCCTCGCGGCGGTCGTCCGGGAGCTTCGACACTCCCTCGAGGACCTCCTTCAGCTCCTCGCGCTCCTCGACCAGCTCCTCCGTTCCGTGCGGCTCGTGCACCACGCTCGCGTCCTCGAGCTGCGTCATCGGCCGGCGCGAGCGGTCGCGGTAGAAGTTGGCGGCGAGGTTGTGCGCAATGCGGATCAGCCAGGGCCTGAGCGGCCGGCCGTCCGACTCGCGCTGAGCCCGCTCGAAGTGGCGGTAGGCCTGAAGGAACGTCTGCTCGGTGAGGTCCTCGGCGTCGTGATGGTTGCCGACCCGGTAGTACGCGTA
>Ga0126306_10002711_pt1 | contig 10077 bp, 14 predicted proteins | sample Plot27_FD_92592 | JGI IMG/M metagenome (GOLD analysis project Ga0126306, IMG submission 92592) | Serpentine soil microbial communities from UC McLaughlin Reserve, CA, USA - Plot27 | ecosystem: Environmental > Terrestrial > Soil > Grasslands | place: USA: UC McLaughlin Reserve, Lake County... | reverse complement strand
TGGCAGATCACACCCTACTACCAGCCGGCTAGGGAGGTAGGAGGAGACTTCTACGACTTCTTCGAGTTAGAAGCGGGGCAGGTGGGAGTCGTGGTGGGGGACGCCACGGGCGAGGGGGTGCCAGCAGCGCTTGTGATGTCCACAACCTGCGGCATGCTGCAGGCAGTCTCACAAACCTTGGACTCCTCTTCGCCTCGGGAGGTACTGGAGCAGGTCAACGAGACGTTGTTTTCACGCATGCCTGCCAACATGTTCGTAACCTGCTTCTACGCCATCCTCGACCCACATAGCGGCAGCTTGAGATATGCAAACGCAGGCCACAACCTACCTACCTGTGGCGTGGAGGCAATGCCCACGAACTTAGGGCCACAGGGATGCCTTTGGGGCTTATGCCTGGGATGAGTTACGAGCAGAAGGAGATAGAGCTCGATTGTGGCCAAGGCGTCTTCTTCTACAGTGATGGTCTGGTAGAGGCCCACGATCCTAAGGGTGAGATGTTCGGCTTCCCTAGGCTTAGGGCACTCGTCGCCGAGCAAGGTGAGGGGGCTCACTGGGGGATTTCTGCCTGGAGGCACTCTACTCTTTCGTAGGGGAGGCTGGGAACAGGAGGACGACATCACCCTCCTTACGCTTCGACGTTTCCCGTCCCGAAGCTGAACTTCTTAGAACTCCGTAAACCGGAAGTTCAACTTCGTAGAATGGAAGATAGGCGATTGTCGGGGAAGGGAGGACTTTGAAGTCTTTATAGTCAAGCGTCGCCGCTGAGAGCGGCGACGTGGCCTTCCAGGTGGTTCACGGGGACCAGAGGAAGCCTGCGGGCGTAGGCAAGTCCCTTCGCGGTGCGCCTTGCGATGTACTCCTGCGTGCGACGATATCGGTGTATCCGAGCCAGACACATCATGTACACTTGATCCAGTCCTCATCGTTTCCATTTAGCAGCTCCATCCATGCCGGATCGCCCCATGCCTCTGCGCCCCCGCGGGGTACATAGACCACCTCAGGCGGGAGACCACCTCAGGCGGGTCCTCGGGCCTAAACACGTACGGGTGCTCATAGAAGTAGCACTCTATATCCATGCTACACTGCTTCCTTATCAGTTATATGTCTTATGTAACGTGTGTATCTGCGGCATCCAGCTCTGCCAGTATCCGCTTTGCCAGGGGGGACCCTGATAGCCTAACCTCGTTCAAGTGCTCATCGTGGCTAGGCTGTTCGCGCCTCTCGATATCCAAGTAATATTCATACCAGTTATCGAAGGGTGAGCGGCGCAATTCCTCCCCTAATCCGTAACCCTGCTCGACTCTACTCTGTGCTCGAATCTCGGGGCTCTTATGGCGGGGTACTAACCACCGTAGCAAGTCCTCGAAGGTACGCTCTTCGCCCCCGTCTGGGTAATACTGGGGGTCTTGTATGCGGATGTTGTGGAAGTTGCGCATATCAAAGGCACAACGCTCGATCCATGCCTTAAGATCGGAGCGCTGTAGTACCCCGGGCTCGGGGCGGTTAGTCTCGATACTCTTTAAGCGCTTCTCTATATCAGGTCTCATCGTAGCTCTTCCTCGATCGCCCTAAGCCTGTCCTCTATATCCTCATCCTGGTAGGACTTGTAGGCAAAGGTAAGGTAGTGATTAGCAGCGGCCACACGAGCAGAGGCGGGGGCGGATGTGTCTTCAGCAATGGACAGGAGTACCGCTACTATCCGCTCTGCCCCGTGGTGTAGGTTAGAAGTAGCGCCCGATAGTGCCTGTCCTCTAGCTGCCCTCTCCGCTTCCTTTAGTGAGGGTGAGAGCATGCGGTTATAGAGTGCACGCCGGGTTATGCCAAGTGCTCGGGCCGCGGACTGTCGTGTTGGGTTGGTTAGAAGAGCCTCGAGGGTGCGGGCCTCTTCGTCGGTTAGTTCATCATAGTCATACATGTGCGATTCCTTACGTAAAAGTCAATGTTGTGGGAAGTTTCGAGAAGTGTACAGAGAGGGAGTAGCGTATATGATATGATACTACCTCCGTGCCTTCTTCGGCGCATTCTTAGCGAGCATCTTCCGTACGATCTTGCGGCGTGCCTTCTTGGACTTCGGGCGGTCGTGCTTGCGTTCGTGGTCGTTTCTTCTAGGCATGCGAGGTCTCGAGTTCGTCCGCTGCTAGATCTATGAGGCGCTTTCTACGTCCCTTAGCGTCGGCTGTATTCCGGTGATCGCCGGGGAAGGGCGGCTGTTTGCCCATCTGTGAGACAGGGGTAGGGCGCATCTTCAGGAGCGGTTCCTTCGGCAAGTCTGGAGCGAAATACTGGGGTTCCACACGGAGAGCTAGAGCAAGCCTTGTTATAACAGCTGCCGTAGCATAGTATTCCCGGCCGGCTGGCATCCCTTTAGGCACGTAGTCTCCGGCCATCCGTCGAATAGTGTTGTGGTGTACATGCGAGATCTTAGAGGCACTTAGGAAGTCCAATCCACGGCTCTCCAGTATGCGGGCGATGGCCTCATGATCTATGAGGAAACGCGATTCATTCATGGGTGTCCTTAGAGGGTGTGGCCCCGCTCGAATGGCAGGGCCGGAGTGGTTAGTGACTCTCCGGCGGAGGTGTATCTGTAATCGCCGGTTCGTGGTGTGCGGCAATCGGGAAGTCTTCGAGGGGTGAGCCCATACCGGCCATCATTTCGCGCTCTCCATAACCGGGGGGATTAGAGAGGGGCTGTGAGATCCGGCCCACTGGTACAGATAACCCATGTGCGGCCTTGTAAAGGATCTCTACATCGGCGCTCATCTTATCGCCGTCCAAGAGTCTGTGGGCAGTCGAGACACTAAAGCCCGATTCCTTTGCCCATTCAACCTTAGTCATTCCGCTCCGGTAAAAGAGCTTACTGAGTTCGGCCTTATCGTATCCAACCCGGCCCAACTGCAGGGGCATAGGGGGCTGGTAGTTCGGGGCTATATCGTTGGGGCCTACCATAAGGACACGCGCCAAAGCCTCGATAATAACGGGAAGCACAGATGTAACCTCTCCCCGCTCATACTGCCCGATCGAGTGTTCCTCGATACCTACCCTGTCGGCAAGCTCGCGGCGGCTCATCGGACGGAAGCCGCTAGTCCTGAGGTCCTTTATAACCTCTCCGTCAATTTCTACTCGTTTAGACATACCTTTCTCCTAGTGGTTTAGGGCGCAGAGTTATTTCCACGCCCCTATACATTATGATGCTGGCCACCGCAAAGCGTCCGCAATTTCGGCTGACTGCTTAGGTGTGTACATAGGTCTCCTTTATGGCTGGCCCCCACTCGCATGGAGTAAGGGCCGGCCTGTTGGCTGACGCTGCCTGCTTGTATCAAATGATATGACAGCATGACAGCAATGACAGCAATTTGTAGAGAATTATTTCAGCGACACCCTGAAGTGGCGAGCCTCGGAGGTGCGCTTTAAGTCCTCGAATGACAGCACGGTGGAACCCTTGCACAGAGCGCGAATGAACTTGGCCAGGTCCTCAGGGCGCGGAGGCTTGTGGGGTGAGTCGAAAGTCTCATACAGCTCTGACGCTGTACCTTCCCACGCAGGGGCGTTATTTACAATGTAAGTATGAAAATCGGCTGCTAACCTATCACGCGTGCTGTCACCATAGAGCAAGTGGAACATACGCCGCGTGTGATTCTTGTAGTAGTTAGCGAGCTTGATAGCCCCTTCCATGTCCCCCCTCGTGACTGCCTCAGGGAGAATTGTGCTAGCCCGCTTGCCGTCATAGACACGCGCCAGGGCGAGTATGAGGGCCAGCCGTGCGCTATACCCCTCCAGCTTAGACCATACGGCCTTTAACTTGTTGGGGAATCCGGGCACTTCGCGTTCCGAGCACAGTTCGTTGTAATACTCAATGAACAGGCTCTTAGCGTCGTCCGTCATGAGCACGGACTCGGGATAGCTTTCGATCGTTTCCGAGTTGAAGAGCATCTCCAGCTTATAGAGGTCCCCGATGAGGTCAGCGAAGCGCCTCTCAGTTTCCTCGGATACCTCATCGTCGACCCACCGCATAGATACGGGTTCGGGGAATGAGGGTAAGAACCTTTCTAACAGGCCATCGCCCCGGTCCTTATCAAAGGTCTGAAGCACGCCGGGCTGAATCCCGCCCCAAATGCTTACGAAGGGGCTAGAGAGGATTACAGGCTCATCGGCGCTCTTGCGGTCAACCCGTATTGGAGAGCGGACGTTAGCAGAGAGCCAGAACTGCCTATCGGAGCCCTTACCGCCCTGCTTGTACTGGTCCATGCCGGAGAGCCATGCGGACAGCTCATCCTTGATCATGATTACGCCGCGCTCGGATTCACCCAAGATAACGCACAGCTTCTCGACCGTGGAATCATCCACATACCTCGAAGTGAGGATGGGGTGCTTGGTCTTTTCAGCCTTTTCGGGGTCAGACTTCTTGTTAGCCTGGGCCTGTTTATAGATCTCCAGCAAAGTCTGATAGGTCTTCATATCCTTGCGCTGGAAGTCCCGTATTGGCTTGAAAACCTGCTTAGCCACGGGGGACTTCTTTTCACCTACGCCGGCCACTACGCAGAGGTAGAGGTTAGCGCCCTCCCGCCAATCGCGCTTGATAACGATCTCGCGGGAGTTACCCACGGCGGTGGAGAGTGCAGCAAGTACAGCGCTACCAACGAAATCAGTAGGGCACCCGATCGAGTTTGTAGTCTCCCTTACGAACTTTTTGACGTATGGGGGGAATACCTCAATGGGGAATTCAACAGCGTCAGGAATATTTTCTTCCGGAATTGCTGTCATTGCTGTCATGCTGTCATAATCATTGTGGCGAGGTGGTATCCATACATCACCACCACGGGCGATCACCTTATTGATGGTATAGAGCCCGTAAGTAATTCCCGGCGGCCTGTAGGAATCCCACTTAGCCCGCATGAGTGCGGAGCGGCGGAAGAGCCTGTCGAGCTGTTGGGGGTCCTGCGTATAGAAGTGCAGCATACCGATTAAGGCCATGTCGGCCTCTGATTCGTCGCCATTGTGGTATGCCAAGCTGCCATCTTCGAAGATATCCACGAACTTGGCAGCATTGCCAGCGCTGCGGATCTTGGCTAAGATCTCATCGTCGGAGCGCTCGGGGGAGCGCGGTGCGATGTGTCCGTTACCGTTTGGGCTAGTCTTGGGAGCCCTTGCGGCTTCGATGCCGTCTATAGCCTCCCGCACGATCTTTGTGTGATCGCGTACCTCGGATGGCTTGTTGCCGTATGCCTTAGACGAGATCCGGACGAATGAGCCCGGTCCTAAGAGTTCCAGCTTACCGCCGCCCTGGGCCTCGGGGAAGGCATAGGAGAGCGTTTCGTTGTCGGGGCGTGTTGAGGTCTTAACAAAGATGTGTAAGCCCGTCAGCGATGGTGAGTACTCCGTATAGGAATCGGTGTGATTCACGAGGTACTGTGCGAAGTGCTTTAACTTGCCGTCCGGAGTGAAGCAATTGTCGAGGTCGAAAACCAAGTGACCCGGGGGTACTGAAACACCCGGCCACACCCGGCGCTCTTCTACTTCTTCCATGACGGCAGAGAAGGTCCGCTGCATAGCGGGGTTGTGCTTGTCGACGTTGCGGCCTGTAGAGTCGGTAGGACCCTTTCCAGTTTTGCCGCCGCCGTCAGTCAGCCATGATACCCACGAGCGCATAACGGACGGAATTGCGTCTGGTAAAATCGCGTTTGCTCCGTTAGGACTCATCGTAGTCGTCCTTGGTAGCGGCCCCGTTATCTGTGGTGGGTGCGGGGCTTATTTCTTCGATCCTTTCCAACAGGCGGGCGACTTCCGAGCCATCCTGATACCTGAGGTAAGCGGCCATGTCAGCCAACAGAGCGCGGGTTACATCCTTGCGCTTGGCTGTTTCGGCCTTTGTTTCTGCGGCGCTGTGAATCTTGCGTGCGCCAGATAACCACCGTGCGTATTTCAGTTCGGCCTCGACTAACGCCGCTTTATCATCCGCTAACTTAATGCGGGAAGCGTTCATTTCGGCCTCTCGCCTGACCAACTGGGCTCCGATGTTGCGGGCCACGCGGTCCAGCTCGTGAGTGAAGATATCGAGATTTTCGGGTGCTAGCAGCATCCGCTCCTCCTCGATAGAGGTCTTATCCCTGATGCTCTTTTCGATGAGTTCACCGAAGGACACAGGGGTAGCAGTCGATTCCATAGTCAAATCCTCGTGTCAGTCGTTTGTATAGTCTAGAGCCCCGAGTGTGTCTCCTTTCGTATTTAGAATATGAGTCGGGCTCAGTTTACTCTACATGAAGGATTTATTGATTTTAGCTTGACTTTAACAGGTAGGGATCTATAAGAAGCATTTGTGAACGTATCCTCCACGGGGGCATAAATTTACCCCGGAAATAGATTAACTTTAGGCCCAAGTTATCGTACTATAAGGGTGCAGGATAAATACTTCGGAGAGAAAACCGAAGGACCCGGAGAAGTGGTAAGTGGGTCTCCAGGGTGAGTGATTAGCACAGAGTCACAGCGCTCACCACACGGGGCGGTCTCCGGGAAAGCGAAGAGGATTAACCTAGCCTTAGGGGCTGGGTAAGGTCCTAGAGGCTGCTGTGAGGACCGAACAGAGCCCCAAGACGTTGAGGCGCTAGGCGCTTAGTCGAGGGGGGATATGGAAGGGGAATCGGCAGAGAAGTAGACCTGAGACTCCGAGCAAGATTCCGAGCAAGATTCGAAACTCGGGTTCCAGATGGAACCTGACTTGTATTACCGACGAGTGCCCCGCGCTGGGGGCAGTGGGCAACAACAGCTCACCTAGACTCGCAACCTTGATTTTCATAATCAAGATTCGAGGGCTACGAACTAGATTCCCTTCTACCGGGCTTTCCGGCGATCGCGATAGCGGCCGCTAGGTAGGATGTTATTAAGGACTGGCGCGGCCAGAGTCGGACTTATGGGACAATTATTCCTTACAGTGTAAACAAACGAACAGGAGATAAAGACATGAACAACTTACTGCCCGCTGATATTGGTAGGCGGGTGCGCAAGGTACGTATCCTGAAGATGGGATGGACACAGGCCAATTTAGCCGAAGCAACGGGCTTGACGGTTGAGGCCATCTCTAGGATTGAAAACAGCAGGAATCAGGGGCCGCCCCGGCTCTCGACATTGCAGCGCATCGCGGAAGCAACGGGGGTCCCGATCACCACATTCACGGAGGGCTAATGGCAAAGATTGACGACCCAAAGTTTTGGGAAGAGCGCGGGATCGAAGAGGCGGTTAAAGACAAGCGCCCCTACGTCCCGTGGAGCACGAGGAAGAAAAACGGTTTCAACCCAGTATGGACGGAATACCCCGAGAGGGATTTCACAGCGGGGCAGCGGCGCTTCTTAAAGAAGATCATAAGCCAGGGTGACGGATTCCTGATTATGCGGCACGTGGCCCCCGAGTTCGCAGACTACGGTAAGATTTACGCCGAACTCCGGCCGGACGAAGCCGCGATCACTAAGACCACGCAGCACTGGCATGCATCCGATGAGGTACCCGATCCGAAGCCCACCTACCAGTCCTACCCCGCTTACCTCATGGCCGATCACATCGCACGGTCGGAGACAGAGTGGTACAAGGTTACAAAGGCAGATGGTACCTTCGACAGGCGCACGAAGTACCTCGGGGATCACTTCGGAGATAACCCGAAGGGAGTACACAAGCACGTACACCCCGCGAAGTATGTTTTCTGCCCGTCCCCGTATCACTGGGCAGATAAGGTACACAAGCACAACAGCAGCTTCTTCCGCCGCAACCCCACGATCTTAGAACAGCACCTCAATAAGCATCACATGAGGTTCGACCCTAAAGCCGGGCACGTTAGGCTGTTCAAGCCCGCTCCGGGTAGGTCTCACAAGTGGAAGAGCTGGGAAAAGAACAAGAGCGTTAACTACGCCGCCCGCGTGGACATTCACCCGCTGGCCCGCCCGCTCTTTGCGGACGCGGATATTGTCTACTTCCCTATAGAAGGCTGCTTAAAGTCCGATAGCGTTCTGAGCGCCGTCCTCGACACAAAAGAAAAGGCCGGGGTCCTCTCGGTTCCCGCTGTCTCTCTGTGGGATACGCCAGAAATGAATGACCCGAAGTTCCTGAAGCAGTATCTCGGGGGCAAGCTGGTGGTTATCATTCCCGACGCTGACTGGTACGTATGGCAGCGCAACAAATACTCCAAGGGCAACAGGGGCGCGGTTATCCGGCAGTCCCGGTTCTTGCAGACCTACTTGCAGACCCAGAAGATCACCGCTGTTATCGCCACCACGCCACGGGAGGTATACGAGGGCTCTGGCGGTAGGATCAAGGGTATCGATGACTTCTTGGGGAGCGGTCGCAAGCTCTCCGACATGGAAGTAAACGAGCCCACGGTGACGTACTCCGAAATCAAGGATGTGTTCGGAGAGAGGGCCATCGACGGGGGACGCGGAAACAGGGACGGTATCATCCGTGATGCTGCTACCCTCTACACGCTCTCCCTCTATGCTCTCGACGGGAAGATCCGGGTACCGCACTCGACACTGGCGCGGATGGTACTCATGGAAGGCAAGAAGCCACGGCGGCCAAAGAAGGAATTCGTAACGCCAATGTGGCGGCCCATGGACGATTCCGTAAGGGTCAATGTCCTCAACAACGAACGCATGGTGATTAAGGACACTCTCGACAGCCTCGTGTCTGAAGGGGCAATCACTATCGAGGGCGGATTCCAGTGGGAATGGGATCGCTTCACTCACGAGTGGTACTGGAAGCACATCCCAACAATCACCATTGCGCCGGAGTTTGTAAAGCCATTAAAGCGGATGCCCTTCCGGCAGCACCCGGGAGTAAGGGCCGCATAATCTAGGGGGCCGGCGCAATACCGGCCATCACCACAGAAAAGGAGGTAGAGATGGCAAAGATGGTTACAGGATCTCGGGACTATGCAAACATGCAGCCGCCCGGATCTATTAGAGCGTTTGGGCGAACTCGAAGGTAAGACGCTGGCGTGTTGGTGTGCCGTGGAAGACGGCCGCCCGCACGAACTGACCGCGGAAGAGCCCACGTATTGTCATGGCCAAATAATCATCCGGCTTATTGAGGAGCTTCTCGGCCCGGCACCGAGTAATCCACTGCTCGCGGCCTGAGAATTGGCGGCCCACTTTACATCCACAACGTTACTGTAGGACATAAGAGAAATGGCCCCGGCGGTGGTCGGAACACCCCGGAGCCGTGGCCCACAGAAACGAGGACTGGACTGTGGACGAAAGAATTGTATCAAGCGTATGGCGGGAGCAAAGTGACCCTCCCCCCCCACGCGTGCTCTGAGGGAATCGTCTTCCTGACTTACACAGCTTTCGATGAGACCGTGGGCGATGAGGTAGAGAAGATCGAAGCTATCCCGTGTCGGCGTTGCGCGATGAAGAGAGAGGTGAGGGAAGCATAAGGTAGCCTCGGTCCTAACGCCCTAGAGCCCCTGACAAAGACGGGGGCACTCTTCATACCTCTTAGCTGCAAACAAATGTTTGCAGCCCTCCAGGATATGAACAGTCTTGCCCAGAAACCACGCTAGGGCTCCTCTGTGGCCGGGGTCTTACGGAGCTTCAGTCCTTAACCAAAACGAACAGCGGAATCACTGTTACTCATTCCTTGGTACTTCTAAAGACTCTCAGATGGCCAAGGAGTTTTTAGTTTTCCGCGGAACTTTCTCAGCTCTTCCGCTGTTCAGATAACTCCGAACCTAGCACCATCCTGGGACCTGTAAAGTGGTTGTGCCCAAGCCTTAAATTGGCTTAACTGAGATTTTGTGCGCACTTAACAACGTTCCTTTTGCAAGTTGTTAGAGTCAGACTCAGAAGCGGGCCGGCATCTGCAATAATCCCCCTCCTATTCGCGCCAGCCCGCACTTCGCACCACCTGTGGTCGGGGTCCTTGCTCTTAGGGACTCCGGCTCTCTTTTATCATAAGGGGCTAGAGTATGGACGCTCCCAGACGATGCCCTCGCTGCAGCTCCGATGAGGTTATCCGGATCCTCTACGGCAGGCCCAGCCCTGACCTTTTGGAGGAGGCTAGAGCCGGTAGGGTGGCCCTTGGCGCTGATGTGTTTTGGCC
>Ga0126306_10002710_pt1 | contig 10077 bp, 9 predicted proteins | sample Plot27_FD_92592 | JGI IMG/M metagenome (GOLD analysis project Ga0126306, IMG submission 92592) | Serpentine soil microbial communities from UC McLaughlin Reserve, CA, USA - Plot27 | ecosystem: Environmental > Terrestrial > Soil > Grasslands | place: USA: UC McLaughlin Reserve, Lake County... | reverse complement strand
CGAGCGCTCCACGTCCGGCAACTCCTGCCAGGTCCGCGCGATCGCCTCGCGGTCCTCGACGAGCTCGTAGGCGGAGTCCTCGCCACCGAGCATGTCCACGAGCGCCCCGGATTCATCGTCACTGCGTGCGGCCGGCGCGTCGAGTGAGGACGCCTCGTAGCTGGCCGCGGCCTCCCGGGCCTCCAGTGCCTGCTCGACCGAGCAGCCCAGGTGCTCCGCCACCTCGCGCACATTCGGCGAGCGTCCGACCTCCTTGGACAGGACCTCGGTCGCGCGGCCGACCGCCAGCGCCCGCTCCTGGAGGTCGCGCGGCACGCGCAGCGACCAGCCCTTGTCGCGGAAATGGCGCTTCAGCTCGCCGAGAATCGTTGGCGCGGCGTAGCTCGTGAGCTTCGTGCCGCGACCGGGCTCGAACCGGTCGATTGCCTTGACCAGCCCGAGGCTCGCGACCTGCAGCAGATCGTCGAACGGCTCGTCGGTGTAGGTGTATCGCAGCGCCAGGTCGCGTGCCAGCGGCAGGAACCGCTCCACGAGCTCCTCGCGCGCGGCAAGGTCTCCGAAGTCGTGATAGCGAATCAGGAGCTCTCGCTCGAGCTCCCACGCGGCAGAGCGGTCGCCGCCTTCGTGGTGAGTGGTCTGGGACAGCCTCGCTGGTGCGAGGGCGACTGCACACATGGTGAACCTCCGTCGGACTTCTCTAGTTGACGTAAGGTCCGAGTCGCGACCCATCCGACGGGATCCGCGCGGCGTCCCTTCATATCCCGAGGACCTCGCTTCGAGCGGCTCTGTATGCCTATCGTCGCGCTTTCCCAGCAGCCTCGTGCTGCTCTCCGACCCACCTTCGGCGCCGGAACGAAAGATGGTTTATAACAGAGACAGACCGGTCTGTCTAGTGATAGGCTCTCCGCCATGTCTGCCGCGGCGGTCATGCCGCAAGCGAAGCCGGACGCGCGTGAGCGAATCCTCGACGCGGCCTACGAACTGTTCTCTCGGCGCGCGATCCGCGACGTGGGCATAGACGAGGTGATCGAGCGAGCCGGCGTGGCGAAGGCGACCCTGTATCGCCACTTCCCGTCCAAGGATGACCTGGTGGTCGCCTTCCTCGAGCGCCGCGAGGAGCGGTGGACGCTGGCCTGGGTCGAGGATGAGGCGAGGCGACGGGGAACCACACCTGAAGAACAGCTGCTCGCGATCTTCGAGCTGTTCGACGAGTGGTTCCACCGCGATGACTTCGAAGCCTGCTCATTCATCAACGTGCTGCTCGAGATGGGCCCCGCGCATCCCGTTGGTCAGGCGAGCGTCCGGCATCTGGCGAGCATCCGCTCGGTCGTGGCTCGTCTCGCGGAGGAGGCCGGATTGCGTGACCCAGAGTCCTTCGCGCGCTCGTTGCACATTCTCATGAAGGGCTCGATCGTCTCGGCCACCGAGGGCGACGCCGAGGCGGCACAGCGAGCCCGATCGATGGCACGCCTCCTAATCGAGCAACACCGCTAGTCGCGACCTTGCGCCGGCCCTCGCGCTGCGATGCCTGTGCGTCGATATCCGAGACCGGGACCTCGTCCTGATCTCAAGGTGCCCCTGCCATGCGACCTCGAGCTGTTCATGTAGGCATTCGTGGAAAACGCAAATTGCGGTTATCCGCGTAGAGAGCGGGTAGCCCAACCGCAGGGGAAGGCCTCGACCAAAGAGAGAGATCTGCAATGGCTACCAGCAAGTCGGCTTCGCGCAAGAGACCGAGCAGGAGCAGTTCGTCACGCAGCGGCTCGTCGCGTTCCTCGGGCGGCTCATCAAGCTCGAAAACCTCCGCGTCGACCCGCCGTCGCAGCAGCGCGTCACGCTCGCGCAACGGCTCGTCGCGCCCGAGCGCGGGTGGCGGGAACACGCGCCCTGCGAAGAGCCAGAGCAGCGATGGCGTGGTCGGCACGATCAAGGACGCTGCAAGCAAGGCCCGTGGACCGGCGGTTGCCGCCGGAGTTGCGGCTGCGGGAATCGCGGGCGGTCTCGCATTGAAGAACCGCCCACGCCGGAAGAAGGTCCTTGGTGTGACGGTTCCGCGTTCGATCGGCAAGCCGAGCCTGCCGGACCTCGACGTGAGGTCGGTGGCGAAGACTGTGGGCAAGGCAAGCAAGCAGCTCGGCCAGACGTCAAAGAGCGTGTCGAAGGACATCGAGCGCGTCGGCGAGCAGGCGGAGCGCATCGGAAAGATCCTCGGGTAGGGGTCGGAGGCATAAATGGCGCCGCCGTAGCCGACGTCGACACGGACGGCGCCTACGGGCACGTCTAGGAGCGGCAGGCGAAAGTCTCGCTTGCGCCCGTGATCTCGGGTACCGTCGGGCGAGGCGCCGCGTCGCGCCGCATGGGAATGAACTGGAAGGGGCGAGGTCCGCTGAAGCACGTCAGGATTCATACGAAGCTCATGATTGCCCTCGTGGCGCTCGTCACGCTCGCGATCCCCGCCGCCGCGGAGGCGGCCACCAAGGGGAAGGGTGGACCGAAGGTGACCGTCATGACGCGCAACTTGTTCTTGGGTGCGGATCTCGCTCCGGCGATCGAGGCGGCGAGCATCCCGGCCGCTATCGACGGCGCGGGCACGGTATGGAACGAGCTTCAGAGCACGAAGCTCCCGGAGCGGGCGGCGCCGCTCGCGCGAGAGATCAAGCGCTCCAAGGCGGATCTCGTCGGGCTTCAGGAGGTGGCACTCTGGCGCAAGCAGGTGCCGTCCGACGGAGGCGCGCCGCCCCTCAGCCCGATCCCGGGCGCCCAGCCGGCGAGCGCCGTGGAGTTCGACTTCCTCGCCCTGCTGCGAGCGGAGCTGAAGAAGATCGGCGCGAACTACCGCGTGGTCGTCGTCCAGGACGAGTTCGGCGGCGAGCTGCCGGCCGACGCCGACCACTCCGACGCGACCGGAACCGGTCCGCTGGCCGCGTTCGGCGCGGACTTCGACGCAAGCCTGACGATGCGCGATGTGATCCTCGCCCGCAAGGGCACGAAGGTGAGGCTCGGCAGGACGAGCAAGGGCCACTTCGAGACGCGATACGAGCCGAACGTGGGCGGCATCGCGATCCCGGTCGACCGCGGCTGGGTCTCCGTCGAGGCGAAGATCCGCGGCAGGAGCGGCAAGAAAGGCAAGAAGCCGCGCTACAGCCGCTTCCGCTTCATCGACACGCACCTCGAGGCGTTCGGCGATCCGACGATCCGCGAGGCGCAGGCGAAGGAGTTGGTCGCGGGGCCGCTTGACACGAACAAGCAGGTGATCCTCGTGGGCGACCTCAACTCCGGCATCGAGCGCCATAACGAGCCCGAGCAGCCAGGTGACGACCTCGCCTTCCGCGCCCTCGTGGAGTTCGGAATGAAGGACAACGGCGCCATTCAAAGCTGTTGCTACGACAGCCTCTTCGATGCCAACGCGGTCTTCGACCACACCGTCGATCACGTGCTGACGAAGCCAGGGCTGAGGAAGATCCGGGCCTACGTGACCGGGGACGACGCGAGCGAGCGGACCGCCTCCGGCCTGTGGCCGTCGGATCACGGCGGAGTAGTGAGCCGGCTGCAGCTGCGGAAGTAGCGAGCGATAACTACGGCGCAGATGTCCCGGCTGACGGTCGCATTCGTGCTGCTGCTCGCCGTGGGCGGGCTCGTCCCGTCCACTGCCGCGGCAACGTTCAAGGCCCGCGGCGGCATCCGGCACGCCTACGTGCTCGACGCGAAGAGGGGGCAGCGGCTCGAGCTTGTGAACGCTCAGGGTCGCGTCGTCAGCCGCGGGCGCGCCGACCGGCTCGGAAGCGAGATCTTCCGCAACATCACGCCCGGCCGCGGGTACACCGTGCGGCGTACTGGGGGTGGACGGGTACGCCGGAGCAAGGCGTTCCGTGTACTGCGCCCGGGGCCGAACCCGAAGCAGTCGTTCTATCGCCGCACGACCCTGAAGCAGGGGCTCAATTACGCGACGATGCGCGACGGGTTGGAGCTGGCGATGACCGTCCGGCTGCCGCGCGGCAAGACGCTCGCCGACGGACCGTTCGCGACGGTGATGGAGTACTCCGGCTACCAGGTGGCGGCCCCGCACGACCTCTTCGACTCGGTCGTGGACCAGCTGACCGGCGGCAGCACCACGCCGGACCCGCTCGCGCCGGCCACCGGCACCGCCGTCGGCTCCCTGATCGCGCCGATGCTCGACTTCGCTGTCGTAAGCGTGCAGATGCGCGGCTCGGGCTGCTCGGGCGGCGCCTTCGACCTCTTCGGCCTCCCGACGACCTATGACGGCTACGACGCGGTCGAGACGGTCGCCGCGCAGCCGTGGGTGAAGGGCGGGAAGGTCGGCATGGCGGGGATCTCGTTCTCCGGCATCAGTCAGCTGTTCGTCGCCGGCACCCGGCCGCCGCACCTCGCGGCGATCACGCCGATGTCGGTGACCGACGACCTCTACACCGGCTCGGGCTACCCCGGGGGCATCCTCAACTCGGGGTTCGGGCAGCGCTGGCTGCGGGAACGAATGGAGGACGCGCGGCCGGCGCCCGGGGGCGGCCAGCCGTACGCGCGCGAGCTGGTGCGGAGTGGGGACAAGCATTGCCTCGCGAACCAGCGCCTGAGGCTGCAGACCGAGAACGCGCTGCGGATCCAGCGCAGGCACCCGTTCCGCGCGCCGTCGCTGTACGCGCAGCGCTCGCCCGGCGCCTGGCTTACGCGGGCGCGCGTGCCGGTGTTCCTCGTCGGGCAGCTCCACGACGAGCAGACGGGCGGGCACTTCCCCGAGATGCTCGGCTCGCTGAATGGCAAGCCGAACGCCTTCATCTCGCTCCAGAACGGGGTGCACGCCGACTCGCTCGGGCCGACCACGATCACCCGCTGGGTCGAGTTCCTCAAGCTGTACGTCGCCGATGAGATTCCGCGCATCCCGCCGAGCGTCATCGCGCTGAGCGGCGAGCTGTACCGCTTCCTCGCGGACGCGGCGGCGGCGCCGGTGCAGCAGTCGCGCTTCGCGAGCTTCACCAGCGTTGCCGCGGCCAAGGCGGAGTTCCGTAAGGACCCGCACCTGCGGCTGCTGATGGACAACGGCGCCGGCCCGCAGGGGCTGGGCTCCATCGGCGCGACGTGGGAGCTGAATTACAGCGCCTGGCCGCCGCGCGAGTTGCGCGCGACGCGCTACTTCCTGCGCCCCGACGGCGAGCTCGGCGGCAAGCCGGCGAAGCGAAGCTCGGCGAGCTACCTCGCCGACCCGAGGGCGCGTCCGGCGCAGACACTTCCCGGTGACGGCGAGGCCGACGCGTGGAAGGCGCAGCCGCCTTACAACTGGGCGCCGGTCGCCGCCGGGAAGGGGGTCGGCTGGGTGTCAAAGCCGCTGGCGGCCGACGTGGTGATCGCCGGGCCGTCGAGCCTCGATCTTCACCTGCGATCCTCGGCTCCCGACACGGACCTGCAGGTCACCCTCAGTGAGGTGCGCCCGGACGGCAACGAGACCTACGTGCAGAACGGCTGGCTGCGCGCATCGCACCGCAAGCTCGATCCGCGCCGGTCGACCTCGATCGATCCGGTTCCGACCCACCTGCGCCGCGACGCCGCGTCGCTGCCGCGGGGGCGTTTCAGCCTCGTGCGCGTCCCGATCTGGCCGGTGGCCCACGCCTTCCGCGCCGGCTCTCGGATCCGCGTGACCGTCGAGGGGACGGGTGGCGACCGCCCGCGCTGGCAGTTCGCCAGCGTCGACCGTGGTCGCACGCGCAACACGGTCGCGCTCGGGGGCCGCCTGGCGTCAAAGCTCGTCCTACCGGTTCTGGCCGGCGCGGCTGCCCAGGGGACGCCGCTCCCGCCGGCGACAGCGCTGCGCGGCCAGCCGAGCCGGCGCTACGCCGTCGCCTCGAACGGCGGCTGAGCGTGCGTCCTCCGAGAGGTTGAACGGCCCTCTCCAGGGTAGATCTGGTGATCACGTTTCTTGGCAACACCTTGGAGGACAACGAGATATGAGCCCTGCGGTTGCCCGCGCCCGAAAAGTCTTGGGGCGAGACCCGGGTGCGTCGCTGATCACCCTTGCCGCCTTGCTCGCCTTCGTGCTCTCGGTGGTCCTATGGTTCACCGACTCACGCGAGGAGGCCTTGTTCACGGGGCTGTGGGTGCCCTCGATACTCGCGGTCGGCGCGTTCTACGCCGCGCTGCGACACCGTTAGACGTGACCGCGGGGCTCCTTGTAGCCGGGGTGATCATCTTCGCCATGGTGGTGGCCGGCGTCTGGCTGATGCAGTACGGAGAGGCCGAGCCGGCTGCTCGCGCCGTGGAGCGGGCTCCGGATCCGGTCGAGGAGCAAGAAGCTCGAGACAGCCTCGCGGCGCCGCGGTCGAGCATCCTCGTGGACCGCCCGCCGGACGACCGAGAGCGGCCATAGCGCTTCAAGCCACCTACACCCTGCGATAGCGCGCGTCCGCGATCGAATAGGCGGCGAATCCGATCAGGCCGGCCGCGACGATACCGAGTAAGACAGGGCCGTATGACGCCTGGCCGAGCGCGGCGAGCGCCCCGTCGAGGCTGACCGCCTTGTCCGGGTTGTAGTCGAGGGCGGCCCGGATGAGGAAGTAACCGACCAAGACGAACACGACCATTCGCGCCAGGTGACCGAAGAGGCCAAGCGCTGTGAACGCGCGCTCGGTCTTCTCGCTCATCTCCTCGGTCTTGGACTTCTCGAGGAACTTCCTCTTGATCCCGCGGTACCCCTGCTCGAGCCCGACGCCAACCATGATCAGGCCCGCGATCACGACGAGTACCTGGCCGGCCGGCCACTCGAGTACGCCACCGGTGGCCTTGTCGGGGCTGCCCGAGTTGCCTCCCGACCCAATCAGAATCGACACCGCGGTCACGCACAGCGCTCCGTAGACGAGCCCGCTCGCGACGCCCCCGACCCGCTCCTTTGCGTCATCGCTCGACTCCGGCCCGTGCCCGATCGCGGCCCGCAGGAGCCGCCAGATCGCGTAGCCGGCCAGGCCAATCGCGACGGCGATGAGGAGCGCCTTTCCGAAGGGCTGCCTCGCGATCGTCTCCAGCGCACCGTTCTGGTTCGTCGTCTTGCCGCCGTCTCCCAGGGCCAGCTTGATGGCGAGAACTCCGATCACGGCGTAGATCACGCCGCGCGCGACCAAGCCGGCACGAGCCATCCACTCGAACGTCCGGCTATGCGCGAAGTCATCGCCCTGCTCCTGGGCGCGACCGGTCAGGGTTTCCGAGCGGCTCAGGGCCGGGGCTGTCTCATGCACGCTGCGCGCCATCTTGTTCGGTCTCCTCATCCTGTCGCGGCACGCACACATTCAGCGCGCGTTCCTCGACCTTGACATTGAAAGCCTTCACCTTGCTGCGGTCGCCGCCATCCAGCTCGTACCGCACCTTTCGATCGAGCTTGACCTTCACCGAGCTCGCCTTTGTGGTCCGGATGAAGGGGGACCGGTTCGGGTCGCCGACAGCGGTGCGGGCCAGGGTGCGGGTCCATTGGAGCATGCCCTCGGCCGTCACGATCCCGAGCTCGAGCACGCCGTCGTCGGGGCGCGCGTCGGGAAACACCTCGACCCCGCCGAAGACCTCGCCCAGGTTCCCGAGCAGGATGCACGTCGCCTTGCCCTCGTACCAGTCGGTCCCGTCGACCACAATCTCGGCGCTGAACGCATCACCGCGGAGGTTCCGGGAGCCGCTCCAGAGGTACGCGGCGCGGCCGATCCGCTGCTTGAGATCGTCGGCGTCGCGAATCATCGCCGCGTCGAAGCCCGCCCCGGCCATCACGGCGAAGCGCTCCTTGTCGAAGCGGCCAACGTCGAGCCTGCGGCGATCGCCGCGCAGCCCGACGGCGACTGCGCCCTCGAGGTCCTCGGGTATCCCGAGGTTCGTCGCGAAGAGATTTGCCGTCCCGGCGGGCAGAACGGCGAGAGCGGCGTCCGTGCCCGCGAGCGCGTCGATGCATCGGCGGACGGTCCCGTCACCTCCCCATGCGAAGACACGCTCAGCACCCTCGTCCAACGCCCGCTGAACCTGCTCGGTCGCCTTCTTCGCCTTCGGCACCTCGTACCACAGCGGGTTCTCGACGCCCTCCGCCTCGAGCACGCGCCGGAGCTCGGGGAGTCCGCCCCCGAGCGTCTTCGCCGCATGGGCGACGACAGCGACCTTCATGCGACCGCCTGGCGTCTGCGGGCGCGCCCGGGCTTCACCGCAGTGTCGCCGCGCGCCTCGTCGGCCACGCCCGCCGCGCGGGTCGCGAAGAGCAGCACGAGCAGTGCTCCGACCCCGATGACGAGGCCCCCGGCCGCGTCCAGCGGATGGTGCATCCCGCGGTACATCCGCGCGAGCGCCACGAGAACCGGAATGACGATCGCGACGACCCACGCGAGGATGCGCAAGGCCCGTGTCGGGAAGCGAGAGGTCAGCAGCAGCACAAGGCCGCCGTAGACGGCAAGCGCGGCGGCGGTGTGACCGGACGGATAGCTCGCGTCCACCGGGAGGTCCTCGAGTCTGTGGACGTGCGGGCGGTCACGCGGCACCGCAAGCGAAGTGACACGGTAGGTGGCCGACTCGACCACCAGCACAAATATCGCGAACGCGGCGATTCGCCACCTGCGCAGGACGGCGCAGACGATCGCGATTGCTCCGACCAGAATCGGGAGAAGCGGCGCTCCGCCCACGGTCGAGAACACCGCGGAGGCGTCCGTGAGGACCGGGGTGCGCTCATCGACGAGCGACTTCACGAAGCTGTTGTCCGCGCGCTGCACACCGCCGAGGTCGAGCAGCAGATCGGTGACGAGGAGCCCCAGCGCAATCGACACCATGGCGAGCAGCGCAAACCCTGCGAGCAGCGCCGCAAAGAAGACGGCCGCGGGATGCCGGCCGCGGAAACGGTTTGCGAACCGCTCGGCCGCACCGTTGCGACGGGCTCCGAGCACGGGCAGATCGCGAGCCCCTGGGTTCGTACGCGCTTCCATGCGCTTTCCTCCTCGACCGGCTGGGTACAACGACCCCGAGTTGACCTCTTTGCCGTTGTGCTCTTACCCATGACGTTGCTCCTTCTACTCCTCTTGGCGACCGCCACCGCCGGAGCGGTGATCGCGCTCACATGGCGCTGGACAGGCGCGGGGGGCCCGGGTGCACCCTCCGCGATCGGCGCGGCGCGCAGGGCCGGGGACGTGATTCGACGCCATCCAGGCAGCGGCACCGCCCTCGCCAAGCGGCTCGATCCGCGGGCCGCGACGGGCCTCGGCCTGACGCTTGCGCTGGGCGTCATCGTCGCGGGCGGCGTGCTCCTCGGGGTGCTCGCCTACCTGATTCGCGGCAACACGGAGCTCGTACGGCTCGACGAAAGCGTGGCGAACTGGGGCGACCGCAACGCATCGGCGTTCTCGACGGACGGGCTCAACGCCATCACCCACTTGGGCGAGCCGATCGTCGTCGTCGGCCTGGCGGCCGTCCTGGCCGTCGTCGAGACCCTGCGGACGCGCAACATCTGGGTCGTGCCCTTCATCGCCGTAGTGGTCGCCGGGAACGGCCTACTCACCACAACGGTCAAGGACCTCGCCGATCGCGTGCGACCGACACTCAACCCGATCGCCGAGACGCTCGGTCCGTCCTTCCCGAGCGGTCACTCGTCGTGGTCCGCGGCGTTCTTCGCCGCGGCGGCCCTGTTGGTCGCGCGTCGCCGCACTCGGCGTACACGAGCCGCGGTCGCCGGGGTCGCGGCCGGGCTCGTCGTCATGGTGGCCGGCAGCCGCGTGCTGCTCGACGTGCATTGGCTGAGCGACGTCATCGCCGGCGTGGCGCTCGGTTCCGCTTGGTTCTGCGTCTGCGCAATCGCGTTCGGCGGACGACTGCTCGAGTTCGGCGCTGCGGCCGAAGAGGCCGCCCGCGTTGCTACGCGCGGCGACCCAGCCGGCGCGACCGCCTCGCCGGCTGGGTCGCCTCGCTGACGAGAATGGGGCTCCTTGCGACTCCGGGGCGCGAGGGGAGATACTGCGGGCATGGCGCAGGAGTACCTGCTGGCCAACCAATCCTCGGAGTTGGAGCGCCTGCGGGTTCAGTCGCGCGTGTGGGAGCCCACCGGGCGGCAGCTCCTCTCTAGGGTCG
>Ga0126306_10002708_pt1 | contig 10081 bp, 10 predicted proteins | sample Plot27_FD_92592 | JGI IMG/M metagenome (GOLD analysis project Ga0126306, IMG submission 92592) | Serpentine soil microbial communities from UC McLaughlin Reserve, CA, USA - Plot27 | ecosystem: Environmental > Terrestrial > Soil > Grasslands | place: USA: UC McLaughlin Reserve, Lake County... | reverse complement strand
GGGTTGTCGCATCGCAACGGACTGGAACGCGAGGGTGGTGCTCGGCCTCGTGCTAAAGCCCGCCGGACAGCCTACTTCGGCAAGACCGGTCGCCTTCATCGGCATGCACGGGCTGAGAGGCTTCGGCGCATGTCAGAGCATCCAGACGTCGTCATTGGCTCCGTGAACGCCGAGGACGAGCATCGCTCCAGGTCATGGTCACCGGCGTTGACGTACGCCTTGATATCCGCCGCCCGTGCCACGAAGCGACCCTAGTTCTGCTCGCGCCCGACCACGCGATCGACCTCGCCGCCCTGTTGGAGCAGGCGCTCAAGACCTAAAGGCCGCCACCAGTATTCCGCTCTGTGCGACAGTCTCACCCGGAAAGTAACGCGCTGCCGATCCGGGTCCCAGCTCGCGGAGGAGCAGCCGTGCTGCCGGGTCCACGCCTGTACGCATACGGTTACGCGCACACCCTCAGGCACGCCGTCTCAGTCACCGGCCGCTCAGAGGCCCAGTGCCTCATCAGGAGCGCGGGACGCGGGAGTCCCGGGGGCTACAGCTTTGGTCGTCCTAGGTCCTAGATGAGAAGACACGGTGCCGCGTCAAACCGACGAGCTTTCCGATGAGTCCGCCGGCAACCGCGATCCCCGCTCCGAGACATATCAGGTTCACTGAACCATTAGGCTGTACGTATCCGTCATGGACTGCACTGCCATGGGCGCCATCCCCCAGCGACCTATCGGTGGCGATGGCAAGTTACAATTAGCAAGCGCTACGTCGACGCGCAAGAGCGCGAACCGCTCACGGAGGACTATCTCGCATCTCTGCAAAACGGTATTGTCGTCAAGCTGACTAGTGACGTGGTAATGCGGCGCAAGCGATCGGATCCACGCTGCGGCATGGCCAATGCGTCGAAGCCACGGCAGCCTGCAGTTCCGCCTTGATGCAACACTCAAGCGTTGTATGGTCTGATTAGTGCCGCTCCGGTCGAGTTGGGGGTGAGGCTCATGCGCGGCAGCTCGATCGTGATGCCGGTGCAGCACAGGTAGACGAGGGCGATCAGGGCCTCGGCGGAGTGGAAGCCGTAGCCGCGGTGGCTGATCAGGCGGATCTTGCTGTTGAGGCCCTCGAGGCGGCCGTTTGTGAGGCCGAGCCGGATCGCGGCGAGGATGCCGTCGCGGTGCGCGCGCAGCGTGCGCGCGAGCTTGATGAACGGCCTCAGGCGAGAGCGGCTGGCCCACGCGAGCCAGGCGTCCAGATGCGCCGGCGCGAGGCGCGGGTCATCGAGGTGGTAGAGCAGCCGCAGCTCTTCGCGCAGCAGGAAGGCGCGGTAGAGGCGGGTGTTGGCCTGCTGGACCTCATAGAGCGTGGCGAGCTGGTTGACGGTCTGGCGCTCGGGCGCCTTGCGCAGCAACCAGCGCGTGCCCTTGACCCAGCGGCCGGTGCGGGTGTGGGAGCGCTCGTGGGCGTTTCAGTCGTCGCGGCGGACCTGGTCGGTGGCGCGCGATGCGAGCCGGCAAACGTGGAACGGGTCAAAGCAGATCTCGGCGTCGGGGATCACCTCGCCGATGGCGCGCTCATACTCGCCGCTCATGTCGATCGAGACTGCGCGGATCGAGCCGCGGCGGTCGCCGAGCTCGGCGAAGAAGTCGGCCAGGGTGGCGCTGTTGCGGCCCGGCCGGCACCACACGATCGCGCCGCTGCGGTGGTCGGCGACCGAGGTCAGGTAGCGCTGGTGGCGGCGATAGGAGATCTCGTCGACGCCGATGCAGACCAAGTGCTCGAGCCGGCGCTCGTCGAGCTGCTCGGCGACCACGCGCGCGACGATCTGCCCGACGGTGTCCCAGCCGACCCGCAGCAGGCCGCAGATTGGGGTGCGGGCCATCTGCTGGGCCAGCCACGCGACGACGTCCTCGAAGTCGCGCGTGTGCGCCGCGCCCGGGCGCGCCCAGGGCATCGGCTCTAAGCGGATGCCGCAGTCGCGACAGCGCAGGCGCCGCAGCTCGCAGTCGATGATGCAGCGGCTGGCGCCGAGGTCGAGGTGGCGCCAGCGCTTGACGCGCCGGTCGTGGATCCCTAGCTGCCGACCAGTCTGCCCGCAGCCCGCGCATACACGCCGCCGGTGCCGCAGGCCGACGCTCACGATCACCCCTTCGGCTCCGAACGAGACGTCCGCCACGCCGGCGCCGGGCAGGCGCAGCAGGCGCTTGAATGCGGTGGTGACGCGCACGTCGCCCTCCCGTGTGAGCCGCAAGCCATCAGACAGCCAGCAGCCCGCGCCGAGGGCGGCTGCGCGTCGCTCGCGTTCTGCGCAACCTCCGCGAAGTTCTCCAAGCCGCCGCATCGGCTCAAACGCGCGGCGAACGTGGCCCCGCAGCCGCTACTTCACCCCCAATCCGCGAGGAGACCCCCATTACCGGCTTGGAGGCTGTCCCTGACTTGCGACGTCGCTTCTGTGTCACGAGCCGCACCGTATCGTGCTGTGGCAGCGTTTCGACAAAGGGCGACCCCAGGTCGATCCCCCGCCGCCGCACTGAGAGAACGCTTCTCCTGTTGGTTAGAGCTACAGCATCCGGGCGTACGGGCGGTGGAGGGCGAGGCAGACTGCCGACCATAGTGAACGCTGAGCGGGTAATCGAGCAAGTCTTTATCACGTGTGGGCGCAGTGATCATCCTCGACGCGCAAGAAGCGCGGAAGATACCCAGCGCCCGTTGGATCCCGTTCTTGCAGTCGGCCAGTGTCCAGGATAAAGCCCCGAGCCGCGGTGCGGTCACCGCGGCTCGGGAACACCGGGCTCAGACGATATGCACGTGCGGAGCCGACAGGTAGTTGGCGGCGCCCGCGGCGAAGTTGAGCTCCGAGTACGAGCCGCCGGCACGTGCGTAGACGTAGAGGCCGACGACGTTCCGGATGTACGCCCAGTCGCCGCCGCCCAGCAGCGCGGTGTAGTAGTGGTGACGGTCCGTATCGAAGCGCTGGTTGACGTTGATGTTATCGCCGCCCACGTCGAGCGCGTTGACGTTGGACCAACCCTTCCAGTTGTACTGCCAGACATCGACCCAGATCGAGACGACCGCCCTCGAGTACGCCGAGATCCACCAGTCGTCGAACGAGCGCACGATGTAGTAGCCCCTGAACGTGTTGTGCGTCGTTATTCCGTAGTACTTCGTCGTAGGGACCCAGTACCAGTAGCCCCACTCGGCCCACACCTGGTACGAGCCCGCACCGGAGCCGAACCAGCCATTGCCGTCGCCCGCGGCCCAGTCCCAGGCGTCGATGATGTTGTAGTTGAAGACGTCGGTACCTGTGCCGCCGGACAGCTTGTCGTCCGGGTCCTTGGTCGAGAACACGGCTGCGTATGAGGGCGGCAGTGCCTTTACGTCGGCCGGTGCGAGGGCCGCATCAAGGCCGCGAGCGACGAAGTCCTCGGGCGCGATGATCTTCGGCTCGCTCTCCCTCGCGGAGTACCGCTTCCTGATCTCGTCGAGCTCCCGCTTACGGGCCTCGGCCTGCTTGCGGTGGGACTCCTCGTGCTTGTCGACGTCGACGCCGGCGTCCTTCTGGCGCTTTAGCTCCTCGGCCGCGTCCTTGTCAGCCCTCTTGCGTTCCTCGCTCTTCCGCGAAACGAAGTCACCCATCTCCTTGTCACGGGTCTCGCCGATCTCGCCGACAACGCGTTTGTGAAGTTCTGCTACGTCGCTGGGCATGCGAACCTTTCCTCATAAAGTGAACTGAACCGGTACTGCGCTGTCAGCTCTATACGCACACCTCCTCTGTATCGGAAAACCGCATCACAGGATAAGTGGCCACGCAAAGGGTCGCATACGAGTCTGCACCAGCAACTGCTGCCAAAACCTGCAACTCGGCGCATCCCAGATTACCAATAATCCGAGTATCCCCGCCGAACTACTGCCTAAGTATACAGCGGTGCTTTAGCTTAAGTCAACGATAGGCGGCCGCACTGACCAAGCGCTTGCGTGTCAAACTGAGACGAAAAGTTGTGCATCAACCGCATAGCGCCGCCGTACGGTGCGGCTCTCCTCGGCCGTCCCGTCGAGTAGCTGCACATCGTAGAGGTAGGCGTACTGCGCGCGGTAGCCGCACTCCGTCTCGACGACGTGTCCCCACAGCGATACGCGCCCCACCGCGGCTCGCGCCGGCGGAAGGACCTGACGCGCGATGGCGAGCGCACGCGACTGAGACTTGAGCGCGTAGATGCCGCACTCGCACGCACCGTACGGGGCCTCGTGCACGCCGCGGAGCCCTCCGGGCGAGGAGCGTCCGCCCAGGCCGCATGTCGCTTCCAGTCGCGCCTGCTCCGGCCATAGCGTGCCGAAGACGGTCGAGTAGAGGCGCCCGTCCACGACCTTCCACGCCCGCCAGCCGAGGATCGGGTCAAGGTACAGGTCGCTCAAGCGGGCACCTGCTCCGGATCCTCGACCGGCTTCGCCGGTGCTGTCGCCGGTTCCTCGACCGGCAGGACGTCCGGCACCGGCTCCTCGACCGGGCGGATCTCGATCTCGCGGAGGGGCTTTCCGATGTCCGCCAAGTGGGGCGCGCGCCGCCGAGCGATTTGTGCCGCGTCCTCCTCGACCCGTTCAGTGTACGCCATGACCGGTCTCCTCTCGCGAATATCCAGAATGTAAGAGTAACGCAGCGTGGGGACCAAAACCGCCGTCTCGGCGCGACCCTCGGGCCAGGCCGAGCGCACGGCCGGCGAGGATCCCGCTCGCGTGCACGAGCGCGCAACCCCGAACTGTGCGCGCCTGTCCCGAATACCCGCCCTCAGGCCTGTCCGGTGCCGGTAGGCGGCTCGTTGAACCTAAGGCAGTATCGCGCGCGTGAGTGCGCGGCCGGTGTACGTGCACGGCCGAGACGCGGGCGCCCCGGCGGCGCGGCGGCGCCGCCGGAGCGCGCGATGCGCTACTCGTCGCCGAACATTTTCACTACGACCCCTCCGTCGCTAGTCACATAGCCGCGGAACATGCCGGTCGTGTTGAACGGCGTGGCGAGGTTGCCGTCGTGATCGAGCGCGATCACGCCGCCGTCGCCGCCGAGGGCTGCGACCTTGTCGATCCCGCCCTGGGCGGCCCGGTCGACGCGCATGTGCGCATAGTCCATCAGCGTCGAGATGTCATGCGCGACGACCTGCCGGATGAAGAACTCGCCCGTGCCCGTAGCCGACACTGCAACCGTGCGGTTGTTGGCGTAGGTGCCGGCGCCGATGATCGGCGAGTCGCCGATGCGGCCGACCGGCTTGTTCGTCAGACCGCCGGTCGACGTGCCGGCAGCGAGGTCGCCCTGGCCGTCGCGCGCCACGGCGCCGACCGTGCCGGTCGTCGGCGGCAGGTCACCGAAGTTGAACTCCGACTTGCCGCCCTTCGCATTCAGAAGCGACTGCCAGCGGCGGTCGGTGAAGAAGTAGTCCTGGGTGACCAGGTCGAAACCGCGGTCGATCGCGAACAGCTCGGCGCCCAGGCCGGCGAAGAACACATGCCGCGACGTCGTACGGACCTTGTCGGCAAGCATGATCGGGTTCTTGATGTGCTCGACGCCCGTCACCGCGCCGGTGCCGAGCGTTCTGCCGTCCATGATCGAGGCGTCGAGCTCGTGACCGGCGTCCGTCGTCATCACGGCGCCCTTGCCGGAGTTGAACAGCGGGTTGTCCTCCATCGTGACGATCGCCGCCTTCACGGCATCGGTCGCCTCGCCGCCTTGGTCGACCACCTGCGCTCCAGCCCGCAACGCGGTCTCGAGTGCGGCCCGGTACTGGGCCTCGAGCTCGGGCGGGGTGTTCTGGCGGGTGATGTTGCCGGCGCCGCCGTGGACGGCGAACACGACGTCGCCGACCGAGCCGCTCTGGGCGGCGCTAGCGGGGCGAGCTGTTCGATCTCCCAGCATCACGACCAGGCCGCCGAGCAGTGCGAGAGCTAGGCCGAGGATGAGCAGCGGCCGCCGCAGCGAGCGTCGGCACGCGGTGAGCGCGTACATGCGCACCTCCCCCTGAAGCAGGAAACGACTTACATCAAGCTCGTACCCGTGACCGCGGGATCAACGCCAGCGATCAGCCGGTCCGCTCGAGCGGTCGAGGCGGTGCTGGCCGCGCTCGTCGTACAGGGTCAGCCGCGACGTCGTCGCCGCCGCCTGCGCCGCCGGGTCGGCGTTGAAGATCGCGTGGATCAGCGCCGCCAGCAGGCTCCGGCGACACCCGCGCAAGGACCGCGGTGCGTCGCACGAGGCCGGCGAGCGCGTCCTCGTCGAGGGCGGCGAGGTCGCCTCCGGTGACCGCCCGCGCGCCGTGGCCGGCGAGCCCGAGATCACGCGCGAGGCGGACAGGGTCGCCGACGCGTCGGCTAAACCGTCCGTTTGAGTCCGTGCCCTGACAGAACGCGAGCTGCGGGACGTCGGCCTCTGGTACGGCTTGACCGCGCGCCAGGGAACGGCGCACGCCCCCCCAACCTGAAAGGCAGGCGGATATGCCTGGAACGTCGCGCTCGCATCGCGAGCGCCGTTGTGCTCTGTTGGCGACCATGACGGTCGCGCTGGTCTTCGCCGCGGGGGCCGGGACGGCGTCCGCGCAGACTGGCGTTGGAGGGCAGTTGTTCGCCACCGGCGGCACGGTCGAGCTCGATGTGCGGCCGGCCTCGGCGGCGTTCGTCACCGAGCTGTTTCTCCAAAACGAGGACGGCACGCGCGGTCCGACGCTCGCGCTCAACACCGAGGTTGGCAGGCACGTCGTCATCGGGCCGTTCCCGGCCGGGCGCGAGCTCGTCTTCGGGATCTTCGTCCGCAACACGGGCGAGACGTTCCTGATGGGTCCTGGGAGCCGGAATCGCGACGGTATCGCGCACGCCCGGGTGACCGAGATCGCCGAGCGGATCTTCGACGTCGGCTTCGAGGACACGCTCGGGGGCGGTGACTTCGATTACGACGACAACGTCTTCCGCTTCACCGGCAACCTCGCGCCCAACGAGCCGCCGGTCGCGGACGACCGGTCGCTGACGACCCCGGAGGACACCCCACTCGCGCTCGAGCTGACGGGCTCGGATCCGGAGGGCGGGCCGCTGACGTACGCCGTCGCCACGCCGCCCGCTCACGGCACGCTCTCGGGCAGCGCGCCCTCGCTGAGCTACACGCCGGCCCCGGACTTCACCGGGACCGACTCGTTCACCTTCACGGTCACCGACGCCGACGGAGCCGTGGACACCGGCACGGTCACGATCACCGTCGCCCCGGTCAACGATCCTCCCGTGGCGAACGACGACGCGCGGACGATCGACGAGAACGACCAGGTGACAGTCGCCGTCCTCGCCAACGACAGCGACGTCGATGGTGACCCGCTCACCGCGGAGCTGGTGTCGGGTCCCGCGCACGGCACGGCGACCTGCAGCGCCACGCAATGCGTCTACCGGCCGGTGTCGAACTTCGTCGGCACAGACGCCTTCCGCTACCGCGCCTGCGACCCCTCGGGAGCCTGCGACGAGGCGACCGTCACGATCGAGGTCCGCGGCATCGGCAAGCCCGGCCGGCTGACCGGCGGCGGATGGCAGCGCACCGACGGCGGCAAGTCCCACCATCAGGTCCAGCTCGGGTGCACGGCGGCCGAGGGCGGACAGCTGCGGATCAACGCCCCGGCCGGGACGTTCCGGCTCGAGCACGTCGACTTCGCGCTCTGCGTCGATGACCCGGCGCTCGACCCCGGCGGCCCCAGGGCCGGCTGGGCGATCCACCGCGGCAGCGGCACCGGCAGCTTCGACGGCGCCGGCGGTCACACGATCGAGTGGGCGCTGACCGACGAAGGCGAGCCGGGCCGCTCGGACGGCTGGTCGATCCGGGTCCGCGACCCCGCCGGGCTGGTCGTGCTGACCGAGGACGGCTCGCTCGATGGCGGCAACCACCAGGCGCACGCCGGCTGACGCATGCCCGAACGTCCGCCCGGGGCGCGCTTGCTCGCGCCCCGGGGCGCCGACGCGTGCTCATGCCGGAGAGCGCCGACACCGCCATCGACTTCGACCTCCTCGGCGCGGACGCGCGCCTCATTAGCGTGAGAAACGCGCCGAAGAGCGATCCGGTGTGCCGTATATACGGAAGGAGTTAGGCGCCGCCGGCGAAGCGAGGCGCTGGAGGCTGTTCCCCTCGTCGAGAAGCAGCAGTCCCAGCCTGGACTCCCGCTCGTCGTCCAACTCGATAGCGAGCGGCTGGTCGAACCGGTGCGCCACGACAGCTCCTTTACCGAGAAGCAGGCGTCTCACCCGACGCGCCTGCTCGTCGGCGATGTTCAGGCGGAAGACGCCGGGGCGACTCAGTTCCGAGGCGGTGTCGAAGCCTGCGTAGTCCTTGGTGACGATCGTGGCGAACGGCAACCGCCGGTCCTCGGCCCGGTCGTCCGGGTCATAGAAGAAGAACGAGTCTCCCCAGGCGACCGCCGGCGCCCCGTTGGCCTCGCTCGTGGTGACGACGACGGCGCCCGGCATGCCGCCCACCAGATGGATGATGTCGTCCTCGCTCACGGTGGCCATTCTCCGGTGGGCATCCCGTGTCGTCGCCCTGGGTAGTGGATCTACGACCACCAAGGAGTGAGGAGCATTGGCGACGCAGAAGCAGCGCGAGACCGCGCGTAGGAACGTCAAGAAGGCCCAGGCGGGGGCGCGCGAGAAGCAGACCATCTCGAAGCTCTCCAAGCAGACCCGCTCCGCGCTCGGCCGCGAGGGCGCCAAGGCCGCGGAGCGCAAGCGCGGGGCCTCGAAGGGGACCGGCAGCGGCGCCGGCGCGATGACGGTCACCGAGCTCCGCCGCGAGGCCGCCCGGCTCGCGATCGAGGGACGCTCCAAGAGGGGCAAGGGGCAGCTGATCCGCGCCGTCGGCCAGACGCGCCGGTCGCGCTCGTCCTGAGCGCGCCGACGTCGCGAGCGAGGCGCCGGATGCCATGTACACCTGTGCCGTCTATGCGCACCGCCTCGGCTCGGACTACGGCCCCGAGTCCTCGCGGAGCGCGCTCGAGCGCTCCCTGGCGGAGGACGTCGGCGGCCTCGAGTGCGATGTGTGCCTGAGCGCCGACGGCCACGTCGTCGCGATCCACGATCCGTTCCTGCCGCTCAGCACCGATCTCGAGGGGTGGGCAAATGAGAAAGGGGCGGACCAGCTCTGCGACGCGCACCTGCTCGACCTCGACGGGCAGCCGAGCGCGGAGCGGCCGATGCGCGTGGATGAGCTGCTCGAACGCGTCGGCGGCCGCCTCCCGTTGCAGCTCGACGTGAAGGCCTACGCCGACCCGTTCCTCGCGCGCCGCACGGCCGAGGCGATCTGCGACATCGCCGACCGCCACGCGGCGCGCGAGTGGGTCGAGGTCATCAGCTTCTTCGCCACGGCCTGCGTCACCGCCGCCCGGCGCGGCTTCCGCAGCCGCATCGTCACCTGGTCGGACTATGAACCCGCCGCGCTCGCGGAGTGGGCCCTGGAGCACGGCGTCACCGGCATCTCCTGCGAGGGCTTCGTGCTCGGCCCGGACTTCGCCGCGGCGATGACCGGCGCGGGACTCGGCATGAGCGTCGGTCAGGTCAATCGCGTCGAGCAGGCCGAGAAGGTGCTGCCCTTCGGGCCGGAGATCCTGGTCAGCGACCGGCCCGCCGAGCTCACCCGCGAGATCACCGCGCTCGACCCCGGCCGAGGCCCCTGACCGCCCGGCGCTCGCGTCTTTCGACAGCAAGCCGACGGCCGGACTGCAACCGGCTACTGCTTCATTGCGAACGCCCGAGCACGGAGCCCGTCCGCACCACCACAAGTACCCGCTGTAGCGGGATCAACGACTCGGCTACCGCCGTCACATCCCACGCGTCATGTTTCGGGTCGGTGGACGCTGGTTCGGTCGCTGGTCCGTCCCTGCCGCTGCGCTACAGGTAGGAGTGTCCGATGTCGTCCACGAGCTGCTCGCGACAGAGCCCGCCCGCGACAAGCTGGGCGCGCGCAGCATCGGCCAGCTCGGCGTGGCCGCTCTCGCGCGCGCGGTGGGCGCAGCAGAACATCGAGCCGCCGGCCTCGTGGCCGTGGCCGATGATCGCGCAGCCGCAGTGTGCGCAGCGCGGGGCGATCGCGTGGATC
>Ga0126306_10002707_pt1 | contig 10082 bp, 12 predicted proteins | sample Plot27_FD_92592 | JGI IMG/M metagenome (GOLD analysis project Ga0126306, IMG submission 92592) | Serpentine soil microbial communities from UC McLaughlin Reserve, CA, USA - Plot27 | ecosystem: Environmental > Terrestrial > Soil > Grasslands | place: USA: UC McLaughlin Reserve, Lake County... | reverse complement strand
TAGAGCTGGCGCAGGCGGCGGGTCAGGGCGCCGGGCTTGCCGTTGCCGACCGCCCTGCCGTCGATCGCGACGATCGGCATGACGAAGCTCGAGGCGCTGGTCAGGAAGGCCTCGGCGGCCTCATGCGCCTCGGCCACCGTGAACGGCCGCTCCTCGATCCTCAAGCCGTTCTCCTCGGCGAGCCGCATCACCGATTGCCGCGTGATGCCGGGCAGCACCGCGTTCGACAGCGGGCGCGTGACGATGCGCCCGTCCCTGGTGATGATGAAGGCCGTCGACGACGAGCCCTCGGTGACGTGACCGTCCTCGACCATCCAGGCCTCGGCGACGCCGGCCTCGGCGGCGGCCTGCTTCGCCAGCACCTGGGCGAGGAGCGCGACCGACTTGATGTCGCGCCGCTTCCAGCGCAGATCCTCGACCGTGACCACCGCGACGCCCACCTCCGCCGCTGGCGAGCGCGAGATGTTCTTGACCTGCGTGAACATCACGACCGTCGGCTTTGCGTCCGCCGGGAAGGCGAACTCGCGCTCGGCGACGCCGCGCGTCACCTCCATGTAGACGGTGCCTTCGACGAGGCCGTTGCGGCGCACGAGCTCCTCCTCGAGCCGCGTCCATTCGACCGCCGTGTAGGGGTTCGGGATGCGGATCTCCTTCAGCGAGCGCTCGAGCCGGGCCAAATGCGCGTCGTTGTCGACGAGGCGCGAGTTCAGCACCGCGCTGACCTCGTAGATGCCGTCGGCGAACAGGAAGCCGCGGTCCATGATCGGGATCTTCGCCTCCTCGAAAGGGACGAAGGAGCCGTTGATGAAAACGATGCGCGACATGGCGACTTCCTCGAAACGCGGCCCCGTGCGGGCGCCCGGTCATGATGACGATGGTGCGGACATGCTGATCATGCCGCGACCCGGTGCTCGAGCCGGCTCATCAGCCGGACCACGGGCCACAGGAGCACCAAATAGATCGCCGCCGCAAGCACGATCGGCGAGGTGTTGAAGGTGACCGAGCGCGCCATGTCGGCGGCATACAGGAGTTCGGTGAAGGACACCACGCTGGCGATCGAGGTGAGTTTCACCACCTCGACGGTGTTCGAGACGAGGTCCGGCAGCACGTTCCGGACCGCCTGCGGCAGGATCACGTGGGCGAAGGTGCGGCCGGCGTCAAGCCCTGTCGAGCGCGCCGCCTCCCACTGGCCGCGGCCGATCGATTCGATGCCGGCGCGGTAGATCTCGCCGTAGAAGCTCGAGGTGTTCAGCGTGAAGGCGAGGCATACCGCCGCGAAGGGCGAGAGGTTCAGGCCTGCGAAGGGCAGGCCGGAATAAATCAGGATCAGGAGGACGAGCGGCGGCAGCGCCCGGAAAAGATCGATCAGGACCTTGACGGCGCCGCGCAGGACGGCGCTGCCGGACAGGCTCGCGGTCGCCAGCACCAGCCCGCCCATAAGCCCAAGCGGGATCACCGCAAGGCAGAGGAGTGCCGTCATCTGCAGGCCCTTGAAGATGATCGGCCAGGCCTGGCGCATGATCTCGAGGTTGAGGAACTGGTGCAGGAAAACGTCCATCACGCCCGTCGCCACGCGAAGCGGCGCTCGACATGGGCGCCGATGAGCACCACCGGCATGAACACGACGATGTAGGCGACGGCGCCCATCATCAGCGGCGTGGCGTTGCCTGAGAATGACACCGCGGTCTGAGCCTGATTGATGATCTCAGCCACGCCGATGACGGTGCCGAGCGCCGTGTTCTTGGTGATCGCGATAGTGCGATTGGTCAGCGGCGGGATCGTCAGCCGCACCGCCTGCGGCAGGATTACGGAGACGAGCGTCTGCCCGAAGCCCAGGCCGGTCGATCGCGCCGCATCCCATTGCCCCTTGCGGACCGAGAGAATGCCGGCCCAGAAGATCTCCTCGGCGAAGGCGCCAAGCACGAGCGAGAGCACGAGCCACAGCACGGCATAGGAGGAGAGGTTCAGGCCGATGCTCGGCAGACCGAAATAGATGATGAGGATCAGCACCAGCGGCGGCAGGGCGCGGAGCACGTCGACGAACATGACGATGAGCGCGTTGACGGGCCTAACGCGATAGCTGCGCAGCACGGCGAGCCCGAGCCCGAGCGCGACGCCGGTGACGACGACCGCAAGCGCGATCTCGACCGTCACCAGCATGCCTTGCGCGATGTCGGGCCAATACCGCGCCATCATGCGCGGGTTGAGGAAGGTGTCGACGAAGCGCTCGAAGGGAGTCACCTTGCGATCTCCGCCACGAAGACCCTCGTGCGCGCGTTCTCCGGCGCCGAAAAGATCCGCTCCGGCGGCCCCTCCTCGACGATCCGTCCGGCCTCCATGAAGATGACGCGGTCCGCCGCCTCGCGCGCGAAGCGCATCTCGTGCGAGACGACGACCATGGTCATGCCGGCGCGGCGCATGTCGCGCATGACCGCGAGGACCGAGCCGACGAGCTCCGGATCGAGCGCCGAGGTCGGCTCGTCGAAGAGCATGATCTTCGGCTCGAGCGAAAGCGCGCGGGCGATCGCGACCCGCTGCTGCTGGCCGCCCGAGAGCTCGGCCGGATAGGCGTCGGCCTTGTCGGCGAGCCCGACCCGCTCGAGCGCGTCGCGGCCGGCGGCGTCGGCATCGCGGCGGTTGCGGCCGATGACCTTGCGCAGCGCCAGCGTGACGTTCCCGAGCGCCGTCATGTGCGGGTAGAGGTTGAAGGACTGGAACACCATGCCGATGCGACGGCGCATGGCGTTGATGTCGCATTTTTTATCCATCAGATCGACGCCGTCGACGCGGATCGACCCGCCGTCCGGCTCCTCGAGCCGGTTGCAGCAGCGCAGGAGCGTGCTCTTGCCGGAACCCGACGGGCCGATCACGAAGACGAGCTCCTGCGCGGCAACCGCAAAGTCGATCCCCTTCAGCACCTCGAGCGCGCCGAAGCGCTTCTTAAGACCGCGGACGTCAAGGATCGGGGGATCAGACAGCAAGGTCATCCCGGCCGAAGCCCTCGGATCCGGCCCTCGGCTGGCCGGTACCAGGATAAACTCCGCGAAGAGCCGGGATCCATGGCGCCGAGCGTTGCCCTTGTGGGTCCCGGATAGCCGCGTGCCGCGGCTTCTGGGATGACCGGCGCGGGAGGGCTCAATCGCACTTCGAGGTGCGCGGGGCGGGATCGTAGCCCTGCATGTCGGGCACCCCGGTGCCGGGGAAGACGGTCACGGCGGCGGAGCCCGCCGCCGGCGCGATGCCGAACCATTTCTCGTGCAGCTTGGCAATCGCGCCCTCCTGCTTCAGGCACTCGATCGCGGTCTCGAGCTGGTCTCGCATCTGCGCATTGTCCTTGCGCACCGCCGCCGACCAGACGAGGCCGGTCGAGTGCAGGTAGGACAGCTTCACCTGCGGGTTCTGCTTCGCCGCCCACGCGATCACGGTGTTGCCGGCGACGTTCGCCTGGGCGCGGCCGGCGATCACCGCCTGGACGGCGTCGGCCTGCGTCCCGAAGCTTTCCACTTTCCAGCCGATCTTCTCCTCGAGCCCGCGCGCCCAGCTGTCATAGGCGGAGCCGCGGTTCACCGACACGACCTTGCCCTTGAGCTCTTCGAGCGACTTGATGTCGGGCCCGTCCTTGCGGACCAGGAATTGGAAATCGGTGTTGAGGTAGCCCTCCGGGAAGAGGAGGCTCTCGGCGCGCTCCTTCGTCACCGTCACGGGCGCGATGATGAAGTCGTAGGTGCCGGCCTGCAGCGCCGGCAGGAGGCCCGAGAACTGGGCGGCGTCGACCGTGACTTCGCGCTTGAGCTTGCGCCCGATCTCCTTCGCAAGGTCGACATTGAAGCCCTGGACCCCGCCCTGCAAGTCCGGAAAAGCGTGCGGCGCGAAGGTGCCGTCGACCGCCGTCTTGAGCGGCTGCGTCTGCGCGGCGGCCGGCGCCAAAACGAGAATCGAGCCAAGGAGCGCGCCAAGGATCGCCCCAAGGATCGCGGCTGTTCCGGTCGTCATACGCATTCGCCCCTCCCGTTCGCGGCGCCTCCCCCGCGACGCAAACTCTATGCCGTGGGTTCATAGGGCGACAAGGGCAAGCGGCGCTTCGGCGGTTGCGCCGCAGCCGGCGTTGCGACAAAAGTCGCGCCAGACTTCCCGATCCGAGGAGCCCCCGATGCTCGATGCTTCCGCCAGCGGCGTCTACGTGATCGCGCCGACGCCCTTCCACGACGACGGCCGCATCGACGAGCGCTCGACCGACCGCATGACCGACTTCTTCCTCGAGTCGGGCGTCACCGGCATCACCGTGCTCGGCCAGATGGGGGAGGCGCCGAAGCTCGATCACGGCGAGGCGGTCGGCGTCGCCGCGCGCGTGATCCGGCGCGCTAAGGTGCCGGTCATCGTCGGCGTCTCGGCGCCGGGCTTTGCCGCCACGCGCGGGGTCGCTCGCGAGGTCATGGACGCGGGCGCTGCCGGCGTCATGATCGCGCCGCCGCCGGCGCTGCGCACCGACGACCAGATCGTGACCTATTACCGCCAGGCCGTGGAGGCGATCGGCGCGGAGGTGCCGTTCGTGATCCAGGATTATCCGCTCACCTTCAGCGTGGTGATGACGCCGGCCGTGATCCGCCGCATCGTCCAGGAGAATCCGTCCTGCGTGATGCTCAAGCACGAAGACTGGCCGGGGCTCGAGAAAATTTCCGCGCTACGCGGCTTCGAGAGGGACGGCTCGATGCGGCACATCTCGATCCTGTGCGGCAATGGTGGGCTCTTCCTCGACTTCGAGATGGAGCGCGGCGCCGACGGCGCCATGACCGGCTACTGCTTCCCCGACATGCTCGTCGACGTGGTGCGGCTCCAGGGCGCCGGCAAGCGCGACCAGGCGCACGAGCTGTTCGACGCGCACCTGCCGCTGATCCGCTACGAGCAGCAGCCGGGCGTCGGCCTTGCGGTGCGCAAATATGTGCTGAAGCGCCGCGGCATCCTCGCCTCGGACGCGCAGCGCAAGCCCGGCGGCGCGCTTTCGGCCGCGGCGAAGGCCGAAGTCGACTATCTCCTGTCGCGGCTCGGGCGAGCAGACCAGCGCGCCCTGAAGCTCGCGGCATAGCCGGTGCGTCGCGATCGCCTTCGGGTCGGCTGCAGATTGGCCCTACTTCGGCGATCGTGACATGCACGAAGCTTAGCTGCCGCAGGCACAAGCTTAGCCTAATAAACCGAACGTGGCTTGGCCGGTTTCATCTTTCGGAACCCCAGACCGGCGCGCCCGTTAGCACCGCGAGCGCCGCCGCCGATGGGATTGTCCGCGCGGCAGGCGGATCGCTGATCCACGCCATTTCGGGAGCATCACCGATGAAAATTCTTGCTTTGGCCACCGCGGCCGCGACGCTTCTTGCCAGCTCCGCCTTCGCGCAAGGCTCGGGCAATCTCGGCGCCCAGCAGCCGATCCATCCCGGCCTGCAGGCGCCGAGCTATCAGCAGGGCTCCGGCCAGCGCGCCGGCGGCCCGGCGAACGAGCTCAACAGCAACGGCCCGATGACCACCGGCACGATCGTGGTTCCGGTCCCGGCCGAGCCGATGCCGCCCTCCGGCGTCGTCGGGGTGATGCCGGGCGCGCCGCAGGCTCTCGACGGCAAGGGCCAGGCTGCCGGCGGCTATGTCGGCGAGGCCAAGCGTCGGGACGGCATCCAGTGAGGTGAAGCTCCGCGACGCTGAAGCTTGTGACCGCGCCCTTGGGGGCGCGGTTCTTTTTTGATCAGGGCTCGGCCAGCGCGTCGATGGCCGCGCCGGCGAGATTGAGGGCGAGCAGATCCTCGCTCGGCGGCAATCCGCCCCGCACCGGCCGCGCCTCCGCCGGGAGCCGGCGGACAAGCTCGGCGCGCTCGCGCGCAACCGCCTGCGCCTCCTCGATCCCGACGGCGGCGAACCGTATCGCCTCGCCCGAGCGGCGCTGCGAAACGAGCCGCAGGTCGGGGGAGATCACCGTCGCGAGCTTCGGGTAGCCGCCGGTGGTCTGGCGGTCGGCCATCATGACGATCGGCTCGCCGGCGCCCGGCACCTGGATTGAGCCGGTGACGATGCCGTCGGAGACGATGTTGAAGCCGCGGGCATGCGCGATCCTCGGACCGGCGAGCCGATAGCCCATGCGGTCTGCCTCCCGCGAGACCGTGTAGGCCGAGGAGAGGAAGGTCTCGATGCCCTCTTTGGAGAAGTAGTCGTCCTGGGGCCCGAGCACGACCCGGATCGGGGCATCGGCATCGATCGGGACGGCATCCAAGGCGAGCTCGGGACCCTGCGGCGCCTCCGCGAGGGAGAGCGGAAGATGGTCGCCGGCGCGAAGCGCGCGCCCCTCGATGCCGCCGATGCCGGCCCGCGGCTGGAGCGACAGGCTGCCGAGCTCGAGCGGCAGCGCGAGCCCGCCGGCGATCGCCAGATAGGCGTAGACCCCGGCCTGCGCCGGGCCGACGCTGAGGGTCTGGCCGGGTCTCAGCGTCAGCGACGTCATGGCGCGCGCCGGCTGCCCGTCGACGGCAACCGCGCAGGGCGCTCCGGCGACCGCGATGCGGGCCGTGCCGCCTTCGATCGCGAACGAGCCGCCCATCAGCATGAACTCGAGCGCGCCCGCGCCCGGCGCGTTGCGGACGAGCGCGTTGGCGAAGGCGAGCGCGAGCCGATCCATGGCGCCCGAGCTCGAGACGCCGTAGCGCTGCCAGCCGAAGCGGCCGGCGTCCTGGATCGATGTCATCGGCCCACAGGCCCTCACAACGAGCGCCGTCACGCGATGACCTCGGCGACGAGAGCACCTTCGGCCGCGGCGGCGTCGAGGCGCGGCCACTCCGAGGCGGGGATCCGCTCGAACTTCACCCGGTCGCCGGCGTCGAGGATGAAGACGGGGTCGCGTTTGGCCATGAAGTTGCGCACCGGCGTGCGGCCGAGGAGATGCCATCCGCTCGGCGCCTCGAGCGAGGCGACGAGCGCCTGGATGCCGCCGATCGAGATCGTGCCGGCGGGAGTCTTGAGGCGCGGGTTCTCGCGCCGCGAGATCGCAAGCGAGGGGTCGAGACCGCCGAGATAGGCAAAGCCCGGCAGGAAGCCCATCATGTAGACGCGGTAGGCCGGCGCCGAATGCTTGCGGATCAGCTCGCCGGTGGTGATCCCGTGATGGGCCGCGACGCTCTCGAGATCGATGCCGAAATCACCGCCATAGACGACCGGGATCCGCCATAGCCGGCGTTGCGCGGGCTCCTCGGGCAGGTCGCCGCAGAGGGCGAGGAGCGCGTCGCCGAGCGTGCGGAAATCCGTCGCGGTCGGATCGTAATGGACGAGGAGCGAGCGGTAGGTCGGAACCGTCTCGATAACGCCGGGCAAACCCGCGGCGACGCGCGCGTCGAGCGCCAGCACCCGCGCATTGAGCCCGGGATCGATCTCCTCTCCGAACTGGACGACGAGCGCCGCGTCCCCGCAGGGAAGAAGCTGCGGCGCGCCGGAAGCCTGCATCGGAAACCCCTCGCGACGTGCCCGGAGGCTTCGGGCGTCGCAGGGCAGGCGTCAAGAGGGGCTCGGTCAGCCGGCGGAAGGGCGTTCCTCGGCAAGCCGGATCCGGGGGACGTGGTACTGCCCGACGGGCTTTGCCGGCGGCAGAGCCGCGACGATCACCTCCTCGAGGAACGGCTTAGCGATGAACGGCGCGTCCCGGAGCGGCGCCGGAAGATCGCTCGGCCGCGATGCCGAGACGAACGCGAACGGGATGCCGCGGTCGCGCAGCAGGCGCGCGAAATCGTAGCTCTTGCCGTCGCTGACATCGACGTCGAGGAAAGCGAAATCGAGCCCGTCGGCAAGGCGGCGCCGGGCGGCCGCGATGGCGCCGCAGACGCTCGCGATGTGGCCCTCGCCCTCGACGATCGACTGCAGATCGAGAGCAATGAAGGGATGGTCTTCGAGGATCAGGATACGCACGTTCGGATACTCCACTCCCGCGCTGACGGTCCGCGGGCTCCCGCGGTCCGGCGGCGACAACCGCAGACGCGAACGAGAGAGCGAGCGAAGAACGAAGGCGGGATCGCCCGGTTCCTCGGCGCCGGCCGGTTATGCACAAGTTGAGCGATTACGCTTAAGGCTCCGTTAGCGCGCGGCGGTCGTCGCGATCCTCGGCCGCGGCCTTGCATCTGAGCGGTCGCACCCCATATCAGCCTCAACCCGGCGCCCCCTTGTGCGCGCCGGATCAGGCCACGAAGCCGGATTAGTGACGCCGGATGTACGCGCACCGTATCCGCCGTGGCCGCTTCTATTTTTAACGCCCAGTATACCGTGAACGAAAACGCCGGGCCCTTTCGGGCCCGGCGCCGCTGATCGCTCGATCGCGCGTCAGTGGTTCTGGAAGCGTCCCGAAGGGCCGGAGCGCTGGTCGCGCCGCCAGTCGGTATCGGGCGAGGCGAAGCGGTCGTCGCCGAGCGCCTCGTCGACGTATTCGCGCCCGCGCTGGGTCATGTCGCGGGCGTAGCGCAGACCCTGATCGCGGACCTCGTCCGCCCAGCGGCCGAAGACCTGGTCCTCGCGCCGAGTGCGGGGCAGCAGCGCGCCGAGAAGAAGCCCGGCCGCAAGGCCGGCGACGCCGACGAGCACCGGGTTCTCGTTCACGAAGCGCTGCACCGAGCCGCCGTACTGGCGCACGTCGGGCAGCGAGCGGCGAACGGTCTCGAACTGGCGGGCGCCCTGGTCATAGGCGCCGCGCGCCCACTCGGAAGCCTGCTCGTAGGTTTCCTCGGCGGTCTCCGCGGCCCGGTCATAGAGGTCGGCGGCCCGCTGCTGCACCTGCCCGGCGGCGTCGCGGACGGTCTCACCGGCCGATTGCGCCGCCTGGCGCGCGGTATCGGCGGCTTGGCTGACGCCGGCGCGGACGGTCTCGCCGGCCGACTGGGCCGCCTGACGCGCGGTGTCGGCAGCTTGGCCGGCGCCGGCGCGCGCCTGATCGCCGAGACCCTTGCCGGCGTCCTTGTCCTGGTGGCGCAGGTGCTCGGGGCCCTGGCTCGACTGGCCGGAGCCGGTCTGGCTGCCGCCCATCGGCTTCGACGTATGGGAGGCGAGGGTGGCGCTCTGGCCGGGGTGCGCCGTCTGGCCCGCGCCGCCGGACGCGAGGTTCGCGGCCGAGACCGTATCCGAGCCGCTGCCCTGGGCGCGCGGCTTGTTGCCCTGCTGGTTGTTGCCGGTCTTGGGATCCATGTCTCTCTCCTTGCCTCGCTGGCGGGTTGTCTTTTGCCTTCTAGGCACGCGCACTCGTCTCACGCCGGGTCTCGAGCAGGTCCTGCGTCGGATGCCGGGGCGAGGTGTCGGGGTCGTAGATACGGGCTTGGCCGATGTTCAGAATCGGGATGCTCTCCTCCTCGAGCACCTCCACGCGCCTGTCGTTCCGGTCCCGGCTGCGCCGGCTCAGCGTGTAGAGCGCCCACCCGGTCGCCCCGGCGGCGGCGAGCGCTGCTACGGGATAGCGCCGCACGAGTTCAAGCACCGGCTCCATGAGAGCGCCGGAAGCGGAGAGGCGACCGTCAGCCCGGCCGGACTTCGCGCGGCTCGCCTCGTCCTCGTCCTCGCGCTCCCGGCTCGACGTCATGTCGAGACGCGCTCCGTCAGGACTTGCGTGTCGCGCTGCACGTTGCGGATCGTCCGCTCGGGGATGAGGCCGAACGCCGCGAGCTTGCTCTTGCCGTAGAGCACGAGGCCGACCGCCGCCGCCGCCATGACAACGCCAACGATAAGCGCCGCCAGCGCGTCGGAATTGACGACGCGGGCGAGCCAGTCGACGAGTGACTGCACGAACAGGCTGAGCGCGATGATCGCGAACACGGCGGCCGCGACGAACATGCCGAGCCCGATCGCGAGCCCGCGCACCTTCTCGGACATCTCGGCCTTGAATAGCGCGAGCTCCTTGCGCGCGAGATCGGTCGAGTCACGCAACGCGTCCCCGATCAGGCGTTGGATGCTCTCGCCGTGTGGCTCTGCCATGCGATCCTCCTCAGGCGCCGCTCTGGGCGTAGGTCGACCCCGGCGAACTCTGCGCCCGGGCACGCTGCTGCCCCGGACCGCGGCCTTGGCCTTGCCCCGGAGCGCGGGCC
>Ga0126306_10002706_pt1 | contig 10083 bp, 10 predicted proteins | sample Plot27_FD_92592 | JGI IMG/M metagenome (GOLD analysis project Ga0126306, IMG submission 92592) | Serpentine soil microbial communities from UC McLaughlin Reserve, CA, USA - Plot27 | ecosystem: Environmental > Terrestrial > Soil > Grasslands | place: USA: UC McLaughlin Reserve, Lake County... | reverse complement strand
CTGGTTGCGCCAGCGGTGATACGTCGGCTCAGAGACCTCCAGGTGCCGGCAGACCTCGCCGGCGCCCTTACCCTCGGCCAGCAGCCGATCGGCCTCGCGCAACTTGCGGATCACCTGCTCGGGCGTGTGCCTGCGCTGCTTCATGCTCTCGGTCCTTCCTCGTCCATCCCGATGGACGGGTAGAACTCTCACAAGCACCGGACCGAACCCCCGGGGTCAGACCACCACGGCCAGAATTCGATGATCGGGTACGACGGTGAGGGCCACTCCCAGTTGAGGATGCTCTCGATTGATTTGGCGTAGAAGACGATGTTGTAACCGAAGCTGGCTATGAAGACGCCGAGGAAGATCACGCCCGCGGCGACGTACGGCCATCCCCGTGCCCGCGTGCGGAGTTCGCGAAGGTTGTCCAGCCCGTGCCGGACTCGCGTGTCTTGGGCGCTCAGCGACTCGCCGAACCGTTGGATTCGAACGGGCCCGATGATGTCGATGATCACGGTTAGCGCCCCGATGACTTGGAGGCTCTTGCCGACGCGCCCCCACACAAGCATCGGCTGGCCCCACATGCGCAGGTTCTCGGTCGGTTGCCCGTTGAACCACAACGACCAGGCCTCCCAGTAAGACACGTCTCGCATCGCGGCTAAGGACCTGTCGAGGCGCCGTTTGCCTGAGCGGACGCTATCGCAGAAAGGCCATGAGAGTTCCCCCTACCGATCCAGCCTCAAGTTCGTAGCGGGCTCCGGCGTCGACACCGCACGCTCGCGCTTTCGCCTGAAAGCAACAGGCCTGGAAACAAGGGCCGGGACCGGCGGAGCCAACGCGAGCGCCGCGGCATAAGGGTCCAACCCCCAGTTCGCAAGGACACCAGGAGGACACGGCCCCAACTCCCTCCCCCACTCGGTCCAAAGAAAAAGGGCCAATTTGCGGGTCTTTACCTAGTGGGCGATACTGGGCTCGAACCAGTGACCTCCGCCTTGTCGAGGCGGCGCTCTCCCAGCTGAGCTAATCGCCCTGGGAGGCGCAAGGGTAGCAATGCGACAGGGTGGTGTTCGAGCACTCCGAGGGGTAGCCGGATCGCATGGGCAACCTGACTCGCGAAGACACCGCGCTGACCGTCCAGGGGACCGCCGTCCCGCTGATCGGACTCGGAACCTGGCAGCTACGCGGCAAGCAGGCGACCGACGGCGTGCGCGACGCGCTCGAGATCGGCTATCGGCACGTCGACACCGCGCGCGCGTACGGCAACGAGGCGGAGGTCGGCGCCGCGATCGCGGCGAGCGGGGTCCACCGTGGCGATGTCTTCCTGACGACGAAGATCTCGCCTTCCGACTTCGAGCCCGCCCGGCTCAAGGCCGCCGCCGAGGACTCGCTGCGCAAGCTCGACACCGACTACGTCGACCTGCTGCTGCTGCACTGGCCGAACGAGCGCGTCCCGCTGGAACGCGCGCTGCAAGCGCTCCGCGAGTTGCAGGAGCAGGGCGCGATCCGCCATTCCGGCGTGTCGAACTTCCCCGCACCCATGCTCGAGCGGGCGCTCGACATCCTGCCGGTACTCGCCGACCAGGTCGAGTACCACCCGTTCCGCGGCCAGGACGCGCTGCTGCGCGTCGCCCGCGAGCGCGACGTGATGCTGACGGCGTACTCGCCGCTGGCACGTGGCCGGGTGGCGCGCGACCGCACCCTCACCGAGATCGGCGAGGCGCACGGCAAGAGCGCCGGCCAGATCGCGCTGCGCTGGCTGATCGAGCAACCGCAGGTGACGGCAGTGCCGAAGGCGTCGAGCCACGAGCGCCGACTGGAGAACTTCGACGTGTTCGACTTCGAGCTCACCGACGCCGACCGGGAGAAGATCGCCGCGCTGCGTGGCGCCGGTGCGTCCTAGGATGTGCGCTGCCCCGGCGCCGTGGCGGAGTGGCTACGCAGCGGCCTGCAAAGCCGTGTACACCGGTTCGATTCCGGTCGGCGCCTCTAGCGATTTGCGAGGGTCGATCGGAACGTCTGTTCGCTTCAGACCGAATCGGTAGCCCTCGATCGCGGCCGCCAGCTCGTCCAACGTCGGCGCCCCGGTGTACATCTGCGTCGTCCCGACGTCCGCATGTCCGAGCAGCGCCTGCGCGTTCTTGATCCCGGCATGCCGCGCGACGTGGTCCCCGAAGGCGTGCCGCATCGAGTGCGGCGTCAGGTGCGCGTGGATGCCGGCGCGCCGGCCGAGCTCCATCACGACCGTCCGCAATACCTGCCGCGACGCGGGCTTGAGCTTGAGATCCATCCGCTGCGTGTTCGCACCGGGATCGCGCCAGCGCTCGGCGGGGATCACGTACTCGCCGACCCACGCTCGCCGGACCGGATCCCAGACAGTCGGATCGACGTTCGCCAGGATCTCGGCGACGACCGGCTCGAGCTCCGGCAGGACCGGTACCCAGCGCTCACGGCCGCCCTTGGCGATGTCGGCGCTGATCTGAACCCATGCCGGTCGCTCGAAGTGGCGCCGCTGTAGGTGGCGCAGCTCGTAGTTCCGGATGCCGGCGCACACGCCGAGGTAGGCGATGCGCCGCTCGCGGCGGGTGGCCGCAGCGCCGAGGAACGCCACGACCTCGGCGCGCGTCATTCGATAGATGTGCGGCTTGCGTGACTTCGGCGGCCGGGTCTGCCGCGCCGGATTGTTGTCCCGCGGCGGTTCGAGCTCCTGCATCGCCCAGTCGTAGAACGAGACTAGAATCGACCGGTTCTTGCGGCGCGTGTTCGGGTTGGGCCACCGCTGCAGGGTGCGCTTGACGTCGTCGCGGACGGTCGAGCGCGGGTCCCGGCCGTCGACGTCGGCGCCATGGGCGTTGAGCGTGTCGCGATAGCCGCGCTCGGTGTTCGGGCTGTTGATGCGTCCCTCGCCTCGCATGTCCGCGATGTAGAGGTCGATGGCACGCTAGAAGTTCACGGCTTCACCATGACCGACCGTCGTCCGTAGACCAGCCCTCATCCCGGTGGACGGCCGGAATGATCGACTTCCGAGCTCCGCGCGAGACGACGCCCTCCTCGCGCGCCACCCGGCGCCGTTCACGCGCTCGCGCGTGCGCCGATTCGGCGAGAAAGGCATCCGCGCTTGTGAGATGACCGATTCCGTCGAGATGGAAGCTGGGCACGCGATCGACGGCGCCGGTGAGCGCGCGTTGCGTGGCGTCTCGAGAGCGGGCGAGCAGTTGCTCGTGGACGTGCCGTTCGCGCGCTTCGCGCAGCGCCTTGAAGGTGGTCGAGTACCGCCGGCTCTTGGTGAGGCAGTGGCCGCGATAGCCGAGCGTGTGCGCATTCGGCCCGAATCGCCGCTCGCTGGACACGTCCTCGCGCGCCAGGGCGAAGCCGGCGCGCATGTAGCTGCGGACCTGCTCGCGGACCGGGAGCTGGTCGAGCTGGTGTTCTGTGACGGGGTGCAGTACACCACCGGCCTGTTCGGTGCTCTTCGTGGCGTACTTGGCCAGGTAGCTGGCGATCTCGCGCCGCTGCTGGCGGTCGAGCTGGCGCACGTCGAACTCGGTTCCCCATCCGACGCGCCCGCCGCCCAGCTGCTGGCCGATCGGCACCGTGACGTCGGCGACGACATCCCGGATGGCGGCCTCGAGCAACTCGCCGGTAAGCCGCTTATCCGGCGGGCGCGGCTCATCTGAGCGGTAGTCGGGCATCGCGCGATCCAGCCGTGCGATGACGTGCAGGTGCACCAGCCCGCGCTTCTGGTACTCGGCGACCTTGGCATAGGCGACCTTGACCAGCTGCTGGCAGCGGGTCTGGGTGATGCCAGCGCGGCGGGCGAGCGCGCGCAGGAGGTAGATCGGGCCGGTGTAGCGCCACAGCTCGCCGAGGTGGTTGTTCCAGACAACGGCGCCGCGGTGATCGAAGCAGTCCGGGCAGAGCGGCTCGCCGAGGCACGGGTCGTCCTCGGCATGCACCCGGCCGCAGGACAGGGGCACGCCGTGCTCGCAGACTTCGGCGTCGCGGCGGGGTCGGCAGCGCCGCAGGTGACCGTCCCGGCCCAGCCGGCGCGCGTGGACCGGTCCGAAGCTCGGCGCTGTCAGCGTGAAGAACACGACCGGGTGCTCGACCACCGAGTCGGGGACGCCCTTGCCGCCGCGCATTCCGGCGGCGAGGAGCTGGTAGGCGTCGCCGCGGTAGCGCTCCGCGCACGGTCGGCAGACGGCCTCGCGGCGGTTCCCGCACGCCTTGCGCAGGATCCCGTCGGGTTCGGTGTCGGTGGACCACACCCGCCGCTGGCCGTTCCCGTCGCAGGTCTCGATCCGCCCGCGCAGTCGCACCGGCCGGGCGCAGTATCCGGAGGAGCGCAGCTGCTGCTCGAACCGCGGGAAGTCCGATCTCGCCGCGCGCGCGATCAGCCCGTCGACCAGTTCCGGGTCGAGCTGGGTCATGCCGCCCAGCCGAGGTGTTCGCGCACCCTCGCCAGTTCGGCTTCCAGCGCGGCGACGTGGTCGCGCGCCTGGGCGAGCGTGCGGGATGAGTCCAGCTGGCGATGCTCGGCGGTGCAGTAGCACTGTCCACCACTGACGGGCATGAACCAGTCGCCGCAGTACCGACACTGGCGCGCGGTCAGGGCGGGACGCCGGTGCTGCTCGCGATGCTCGGCGCAGCAGTAGCGCTGCGACGCGCTGTTGGGCCTATACGAAGCGCCGCACAGCCGGCACTCCCGCACCGGCAGGCCATCGATCTGGCGCGCGCGGTGCTGAACCCAATGCGCGCGGCAGCAGAACCGCTGGCGCCCGTTGGTCGGCGTGAACACCGTGCCGCACAGACCGCACGTGCGCGGCGCAAAGCGCGCGGGCCAGCGCAGCAGCGCCGCCACGGAGGAGGTCGACAGGCCCAGGCGCTCGCCGATCTCCCGGTTCGGGAGACCCTCCGCGCGCAGCGCCCACGCCGTGGCGCGCTCCCGGTCCATCCTGCTCATGCCGCCGCCTTGCCTCAAGCTGCGCGCGCAGCCGCGCCAGCTCTGCCTCGAACTCCCGGGCGCGCTCGCGGTAGTGCGCCAGGCCCGAGGACGGGCCGAACACGCGCCGATATTTGTCGGCATGTGCCGGTGAGCAGAACCGGTGAATGCCGCTGCCGGCGATGAACCGCTCCCCGCACAGCCGGCACTCGCGGACCTCGTACCACTCGCCGCGGCCGCGCAGCCATTGGCCGACCGTCCCACGCGGCACGCCCAGTTGCTCGGCGACTTGGGTGATCGACAGCCCGTTGGCACGCAGCGCCAGCGCGTTGGCCTTTGCCCGCTCGACCGGCCTCATGACGTGGCCTCGGTCGTGGCGGTGGCCAGCCAGTCGTTCGCGCGGTGCGCGGTGGCGCGTTCGGCGATCGCGCCGATCTCCGCGTCGGCGAGGTGGAAGGTGCGGATCAGTTCGGGCCGTTCGCCCTCGGCCAGCAGGTAGCCAACGCCGCGGTGCGCGCCCGGGATTGTCGACGCGTCCGCGTCGGCGGAGGCCCAGCCCTGTCCCAGGATCGTGTCCGAGGCCTGCGGCGTGTTGCAGCGCAGCGCCAGCCGGAACCCGAACAGGTCTCGCAGCGCCGAGGGCACGACGTCGGCACCAGGCTTCTGCGTCGCCGCCACGACGATCACCGCGGCCGCCCGGCCGCGCGCCACCAGGTCCCTGAGCAGCTCCGTGAACTCCTGGCGCTGCTTGCGATCGGGCAGCGACAGATAGAACGCCAGCTCGTCGCACACGAGGACGTGCAACGGGAGTTCGTCTTCGCGACGGACCTTGCGCAGGCCGCGAGCCAGCAGCTCGCGATAGCGCTCCTCCATCACGTCGCGCAGCTCGCGCAGCACCGCGATCGCCTCATCGCCAGTTGGGCCGACCAGCCGCTCGGCGACCGGCGCCCAGCCGGCGAGCTCGACCAGCTTGCCGTCCAGCAGCCACACCCGCGCATTGGGGTCGAGCGCGCCGGCCGCGACCAGGAGGGAGAGCGCGACCGACTTGCCCGCGCCCGGCTCGCCGCCGACCAGCACATTGCGTTCCACCAGCCCGATCCGGACCTGCTGGCCGTGTTCGTCGACGCCGAGCGGCACCGGATCCCACAACGACGTCCCTGCCACGGCCGCGCCGGCCCAGGGGAGCGGGTCCGGGTCGCCGAACGGATCGCGGCGCACCAGCGTCACGTGGGCGATCGCCGCATTCGCTCGATCCCCCCGTACACGGACGTCGCGCACGCGCAGACATGCGGCCAGCTCGTCGCGCCGCGCGTCCAGCGCCACGACTGACTGGCCGCGGCGCACCCGCACCCCGGAGCACGTCGCCGGCGGGGATCCGCGTGACGGACAGGACTCGGGGAGCGCGCAGCGGCCCGTCCGCCAGGCCCGCATCCGTCGCCGCGCGCTCCCACGCCCTGCACACCCACGCCCATCGCAGGCCCCGGCACAGCAGCTGCCGAGCCGGCCCGATCGCCACGACAGCCGCGATCACGGCGACGACCGCGGCGAGCGCCAGCGGCTCGCCGAGCAGACGTGCGAGCAGCCGCTGCACGCCAACGACGACCGCGAGCAGCGCCAGCTCGAGCCGCCAGCGCCACGCCTCGGCCAGCAGCCCGGCCGCGAGCTCGTCAGCGTCGATCCGCCGAGGACGGCGACTCGTCCCGCCGATCCACATGACCGCCTCCCGCGACTCCCCGGGTCCGGTTACGCCGCGGCCTTCTCCCCGCCCGACCGCACCGGCCGCCGACCCGCCTCCCCGATCGCCGAGGCGCGGAACGCCATCCCGGACCGGCCATCCATCTCCCACGGCTGCGCCGTCAGGCCGTCCACGCCGACCATCTCGCCCTGCGCCACCTTCGGATCGCCCGGGACGGCGACGCGGATGATCTCCGCCTCCCCATCACCCAGCGCGACCAGCTGCACACGCCAGAGCACCTCGCCGTTACCGTCGGTCCTGGGCGCCCAGCTCTCGCGGGGTTTGCCCTCCTCGTACTGACGCAGCGGCTCCGCCTCGGCGACCACCAGGAACTTCAGCCGACTCGTGTCGATCGGAAGACGCACGAGCATCTCCTTCCCTTCGCGGGCGCAGCCTGTCTGCGCCGACACGCGGAGATTCCTGCGTTCGCTGAGACGTCTCTACCGCGTGCAGGGACGTTTCCGAGACGTCTCGCGCAGCGAAAACGTCCCTCTACCCCGGCGTGGAGACCGGCCGGCGGCCAAGGCGCCGCTCGGTCCGGGCAGCCATCGCGAACAGGCGGTCCGACGCCTGATTCAGCGCTCGCGCCACGAGGCTGTCGCTGCCGTAGCGTCGTTCGATCTCGCGCAGTCGCTCGGCAACGGTGACGCGGTCCCCGCGCGGCCCCGTCGTCAGATCGCTGTAGGCCAGCGCGTCCGAGACGGGCGACTGCTCGTCGTCGAACAGTTCGAGCACGTCGGACAGGCCGTGCGCCTCCGCCTCAAACCGCGCCGCGCTGTGGTGCGCCACCAGCGACGCTAGCCGGTCGAGGCCCTGCTCGCGAAGCCAGAGCGCGCCGTCGAGGGGATGAAAGCCGTGCGCTGCGAGCTCGGGCGCGTAGCCGACGTCATGCATGTACGCCGCCGCGATCAGCAGCTCGCGATCCACCGGGTCGACAACGATCGCGATCTCGCGCGCACGGGACGCCACGCCCTGCGTGTGCGCCCAGCGATCGCCCAGCGGCCCGAGCAGCACCTGCGCCTGCTCCGCCGCCCAGGTCACGAGCTCCACCATCCGCTTCTACCCGATGAACGGCGACTCGCGCCGCTCGAGCACATGCGCCACCCGCTGGCGCATCGAGGGGTGCATCCCATACTCATCGATCTCGCCGGGGGCGACCCAGCGCACCTCGCGCGACTCCGAGCTCGTCCGCGGCTCGCCGCCCACCGGCCGCGCCGAGAACACCAGCGAGCACTCCTGCCGCACCTCGTCGTTGCTCGTGTAGTGCATGACGTGCCTCGGGCTTGTGTAGACGCCCACCAAGCCCAGGATCTCGCACTCGATCCCGGTCTCCTCGCGCGTCTCACGAACGCCGGCCTCGGCGATCGTCTCGCCGATATCCATCGCCCCGCCCGGCATCGCCCAGTTCTCGTTGTCCGTCCGTCGAATCAGCAGCAACTCGCCACGCTCGTTGATCACGCCGACGTTGACCGACGGCACCAGGCTGTTGGCCGCCGGCGCGTTGGGATCGTCGAGGTAATCGATGCGCCGCCCCATTCTCAGGCGGCAACCATACGCAGCCCCGACTCCTTCACGTCCAGCGGCTCAGCCCCATCCCACACCCGCTCAAAGCTCGTCACGTAATGCGGGAACAGCCGACCGCCGGCGATCCGCCGCACGTGCACCACCGGCGACTGCGACGCCACCGCGCCATAGGCGTGCGTGTTGACCAGCAGCTCGTCGTCGAACCGGAAGATCGAGTTGTACAGCGTCGTCCCGTGCAGCCGGACCGCGATCCCGGGCACCCCAAACACCGGCTGCAGATACGACATGCTCAGCCGGACCCGGGCGGCCATCGCCTCGCCCACCTGCTCCTCAGCCCCCCGCCGAGCCAGCGCCTCGGACTCCGGATCGCCAAGCAAGAACCGGATCGCCACGCCCTCCTCAGCCTTTTGCTGCAGCAGCGCGGGCAGATCCGCGCGGCCATCGGTCAGGAACAGCCCCGCGTACACCAGCACGTCGACATGCTCGCGCGCCGCCGAGATGCAGTCGTACCAGTACCCCGGCGGCACCGCCCCGCGATCCGGATACACCCGCAGAACCTCCGAGCTGACCACCGCACGCGCGCGGGCGTCCTCAAGCTGCGGCCACAGCACCGACTCATCGAGCCCGAGCACCCGAGCCGCGCGCGCTCGATTGCCGGGATGCGGCACACGCCCCCGCGTGATCCACCGCTCGACGGTCTTCGGATCGATACCGATCTCTCCCGCCAAGGCGTCCATCGACAGGTCCGCATCGAGGATCGCCTGCCGCAACCGCTCGTTGACCACGATCACCTCCCGTCGCTCGCCGCGCACGATCGCGCAACCTAGGACCTTTGTAAACGTCCCATCGGACGGATCCGAGCGCAGGGCGCAGATAACGTGTGCGCCAGGGTCGCGGCACGACAAGCAAGGGAGCCGGCTGTGCGCCGACTGTCGCCTTCGTCGAGGAGCAGCGGTTTCGACTCGCGCTCCCGCTCCTCGTCCGGGGCGGGAGCCTGCGGGGAGCCGTGGGTGACGCCCGCGTCTGTCGGAGAGCGGAAGCTACGGCTGTCTGTTGGGGGATGCTCATGCGGCACGGGGATCAAGCGGCGGACTCGGCCTACCGGCGTGCCGGTCACCGGACTGGCTGCCGAGGATGTCGCCGCGTCAGGCGCCGACTGACCCGCGGCAACGGGGGGCGGGGCGGCGCCGGGCCGCCCCGCCCACATGCGGCCTACGGGTGGTTGGCGCGGATCGCGTGCACGTCCGCGCCGTCGTTGACCGTCGACGTGAAGAAGTTGATCACGTCGTCGCCGGCGATCGTCTCAAGGCCCATGTAGTCCCCGAGGAACAGGCCGCGCGGCATGCCGGGCGCGAAGAACGAGATCGGCGCCGTGTACTGGTCGAACGGCCCGTACAGGTGCTGCTCGGTCTCCCAGCTCGCGCCGCCGTTGTGCGAGTGGCGCAGCCACACGTCCGTGGTGGCGATGCCGTCGTCCATCACGTTGTTGCGGTCGTCCCAGTACGTCAGCACGACCGTGCCCTTCGCGGTCACTTCGATTGAGTGGTTGTAGGCCTGCACGTTCCCGCCCTGGGTCGAGACGACCGTCGGGCCCGTCCAATGGCGGCCGCCGTCGCTCGACTTGACCATCACGACCTTGCTGATGGGCGTGCCGAGCCCGTCCCCCCAGACGACGTAGATGTCGCCGTTCGTCGGGCTGATCGCGATGTCGGGTAGGTAGTCCTCGGCCCGGATCGGGAAGTTGTCGTCCGGGACGAACAGCTGAACGAAGTTGATCGGTGCGATCTGCACGGGCGAGGACCAGTGCAGGCCGGCGTCGTTGGAGCGCGACACGCTCATGTAGGTCGCGTTGCCGCCCGCGAGCGCGCCCCTGAACAGGTTGGCGGCGACGTTGTAGAGCGTG
>Ga0126306_10002705_pt1 | contig 10083 bp, 11 predicted proteins | sample Plot27_FD_92592 | JGI IMG/M metagenome (GOLD analysis project Ga0126306, IMG submission 92592) | Serpentine soil microbial communities from UC McLaughlin Reserve, CA, USA - Plot27 | ecosystem: Environmental > Terrestrial > Soil > Grasslands | place: USA: UC McLaughlin Reserve, Lake County... | reverse complement strand
GGTCTTCAAGATCGTCGAGTTCCAGCATGTGAAGCCCGGCAAGGGCGGGGCGTTCGTTCGCACCAAGCTCAAGCGGTCCGACGACGGCGCAGTGATCGACCGGACGTTCCGGGCGGGGGAGAAGTTCCGGCCGGTCCGGACCGAGTCGCGCAAGATGACCTTCCTCTACTCGGACGGCACCGACGCGCACTTCATGGACACCCAGACCTACGAGCAGATGGCGCTGCCGCAGGACTCGGTCGCCGAGTCGCTCAAGTGGGTCGTGCCCAACGAGGAGGTCGACATGCTCTACGTCGACGACCAGCCCAGCGACGTCCAGGTGCCGAGCGCGGTCGAGCTCAGCGTCGCCGAGACCGAGCCCGGCGTGCGCGGCGACACCGCGAGTGGGGGCGGCGACAAGCCCGCCACGCTCGAGTCCGGCGTCGTGGTGCGCGTGCCGCTGTTCGTGAACGTCGGCGACCGCGTCCGCGTGGACACCCGCTCCGGCGAGTACGTCTCGCGCGCGTGAGCGGACGTGGCGAGGCGCACTGAGCAGCGACGGGCCGCGGTGGTCGCCCTCTACCAATCCGACGTGACCGGCCGCCCCGCGGGCGACCTGGTGGAACGCGACGCGAGCACCTTCACGCGTGAGCTGGTCGAAGGCGTCGAGGCAGCGCGGGACTCGCTCGACAACTCGATCGCGCGGCACGCCAGCGGCTGGACGCTCGACCGGATCGCGCCGCTGGAGCGGAACATCCTGCGCGTCGCCGTCCATGAGATGAGGAACCGCCCAGATGTGCCGGATGAAGTGGCGATCGACGAGGCGGTGGAAGCGGCAAAGGAGCTGTGCAGCGCGGACGCGCCGGGCTTTGTGAACGGTGTACTGGGCGCGATCCACAGGGAGAATGGGGCGCCCGCATGAACTCCCCCGATTCGCTCACCGCGCTGTCCGAGGAGCTCGAGTCGGTCGCCGACAAGCTCCGCTCCGACGCCATCGACTCCGACGAGGCCGCCGATCTCGTGGAACGCTGCGCGGAGATAGCGGCGCGGCTCGGCGCTGAGATCGACGCACGCGCGCGCGGGGCCGCCGAGTCGGAGGGCCAGGAGCGCCTGCTTTGACGACGGACGTGAAGGCCGCCGCCTACCCGACCGAGCTCCAGGACAAGGTCGACTCCTACCTCGACGGCCTTCGCTTCGCCGCCGAGCCCGGCACCGCCCGGCTCGAGGAGGCCATGCGCTACTCGCTCCTTGCCGGCGGCAAGCGCATTCGCCCGGTGCTCGCTCTCGCGACCGCCGAGGCGCTCGGCCGCCCGGTCGAGGAGGTCCTCCCGCTCGCGGCAGCGATCGAGATGATCCACACCTACTCGCTGATCCACGACGACCTTCCCGCGATGGACGACGACGAGCTCCGCCGCGGCAAGCCCACCTGTCACGTGGCGTTCGGCGAGGACGTGGCGATCCTGGCCGGCGACGGCCTGTTCGCCGAGGCGCTCCGGCTGGCTTTGGCGGAGCAGCCGGGTGAGCCTGCCAACGTGCTCGCCGCGATCCGCGAGGTCGTGACCGCCGCCGGCACCAGCGGGATGGTCGGCGGGCAGTTCCTCGACGTGGCCGGCGAGGAGTCGCTCGCGGCCACGCACACCGAGACGGACCCGCGAGCGGGCGGTGCCCGCGAGCCCACGATCTCCCTCCGCCATCTCCATGAGCTCAAGACCGGCGCGCTGATCGCCGCCTCGGTGGGCTCCGTGCTCGCGCTCGAGGGCCTCGACGGACCTCCTACAATGCCGTTCCGGCGCTTCGCGGCAGAGCTGGGCGTCGTCTTCCAGATCGTCGACGACATCCTCGACGTGACGGGCGACGAGGCAGAGCTTGGAAAGCCGCGGGGCTCCGACGAGCGTCACGGAAAGACGACCTACGTGAGTGTGTTCGGCCTCGACCGGGCACGTGAACTGGCAAAGGAGAGCCACGCCGCGGCGCGCGCTGCGCTCGCCGAGGCCGACGGGGCCACCGGCAGGCTCGGCCAGATCGCCGACTACATCCTGACGCGCACCACATGACCGACAAGCTCATCGACCAGATCGACGGCCCGTCCGACCTGAAGGGTCTCGACGACGACCAGCTTGTCCAGGTGGCCCAGGAGGTGCGCGAGCTGATCATCGACACGATCGGCGAGATCGGCGGCCACTTCGGCGCGAACCTCGGCGCCTGCGAGATCGCTGTGGCGATCCACTCCCTGCTCGACTCCCCGCGCGACAAGGTCCTGTGGGACGTGGGCCACCAGGCGTACCCGCACAAGATGCTCACCGGCCGCCGCGACGAGCTCCACACCATCCGCAAGTACGGCGGCCTCGCGCCCTTCTGCGCGATGCACGAGTCGGAGCACGACATCATGGGCGCCGGCCACGCCTCGACGAGCGTCTCGTACGCGGTCGGCATCAAGGAGGCGATGCGCAGGGGCGTCGCGCCCGACGGCAAGGTCGTCGCGGTGATCGGCGACGGCGCCCTCACCGGCGGCGTGTCGTTCGAGGCGCTCCTGAACGCCGGCGGCATGGACCTGCCGATCGTGATCGTGGTGAACGACAACGGCATGTCGATCGCCCCGAACGTCGGCGCCCTGTCGCGGCTCTTCAACCGGATGCGCCTCAATCCGAAGCTGTACCACGCGCGCGAGGGCGTGGAGGAGACGCTCACGAAGCTGCCCGCGGGCATCGGCAGCAAGATGGAGCGGCTCGGCCCGATCCTGAAGGAATCGCTGAAGGCGTACTGGGCGCCCGGCCTCTTCTTCGAGGAGCTCGACCTCGCGTACGTCGGCGTGATCGACGGCCACGACGTCAAGGCGCTCCGCCAGGCGATCGGCGAGGCGCTCGAGGCCGGCCGCCCGGTCGTCGTGCACTGCAAGACCGTGAAGGGGAAGGGCTTCGCGCCCGCCGAGGAGGGCGGGCTCGAGGGCATGGAGAAGTGGCACGCCGCGAAGCCCGGCTCGATCGTGAACGGCACGGCGGCCGCGCCGAAGAAGAGGGAGCCGCTGAAGTCGGCCAAGGCGGCGCCCGCCGCCCCGCCGCAGTACACGACGGTGTTCGGCGAGGCGCTCGTGGAGGAGGCGCGCCGCGACGAGCGCGTGGTGGGGATCACGGCGGCGATGAACTCCGGCACCGGCCTCAACCTGCTCCAGAAGGCGCTCCCGGACCGCTACTACGACGTGGGCATCGCCGAGCAGCACGCGGTGCTGTTCGCCGCCGGGCTCGCGCTCGAGGGAGCGAAGCCGGTCGCGGCGATCTACTCCACCTTCCTGCAGCGCGGGTACGACCAGATCGTCCACGACGTCTGCCTGCAGAACCTGAACGTCGTGTTCGCCCTGGACCGCGCCGGGCTGGTGGGAGACGACGGCCCGACGCACCACGGCGCGTTCGACATCTCCTACCTGCGCTGCCTGCCGAACATGGTCCAGATGGCGCCGCGCGACGAGGCGGCGCTCGTGAACATGCTGCACACCGCGCTGCGCCATGACGACGGCCCGATCGCGCTGCGCTACCCGCGTGGCGAGGCCGAAGGCGTGCCGCTGCCGCTGCGTCCCGAGCCGATCGAGATCGGCCGCGGCGAGCTGCTGCGCGAGGGCGAGACCTTGGCATTCCTGGGCTACGGCTACGGGGTAAGCGTGGCGCTCGGGGCCGCCGAGCGGCTCGCCGAGAACCACGGGCTGGACGCGACCGTCGCCGACGCCCGCTTCGCCAAGCCGCTCGACAAGGAGCTGGTGGAGCGCCTGGCCGCCGAGCACGACGTGCTCGTCACGGTCGAGGAGAACGTGCTCGCCGGCGGCTTCGGCTCGGCCGTGCTCGAGCACCTCGCCGACCGCGACCTGCTGCGCGACGTCCGCGTGCTGCGGTTCGGCCTGCCGGACCGGTACGTGACGCACGGCAAGCCCGCGCTGCTCCGCGAGGAGGTTGGGCTCACTCCACAGGCGGTCGCCGAGCGGGTGGCCCAGGCAGTGCTCGAGCCGTCGCTGGCCTAGCTACCAGCGCGCGAGGCTCGTGTCCGACTCGAGCCGAAGCGCCAGCGCGGTGAGCAGGCGGATGGTGGCCTCCACGTCGGCGAGGTCCACCAGCTCGACCGGCGAGTGCATGTAGCGCAGCGGGATCGAGACCACCGCGGTCGGCACGCCCCTGCGGCTGAAGTGGACGGCGTCGGCGTCGGTGCCCGTCGCGCGGCCGCTCGCCTCGGTCGTGCACTCGATCCCCTCGGCCTGCGCGACCTCGTCGAGCAGGTCGTTCACCGCCCGGCTCACGATTGCGCCTCGGGTGATCACCGGCCCGCTGCCGAGCCCGTGGTCGCCGAGCTCGCCCGGGTCCACGCCGGGGGCGTCGGTCGCGTGTGTCACGTCGACCACGACGGCGAGATCGGGCTCGCGCCCGTACGCCATCACGCGCGCGCCGTGCGCGCCGATCTCCTCCTGCACCGCGGCGACCCCGCAGACCCGGCCCGCGTTGCCGCCCGCCTCCTTCACCCGGCGCGCCACCTCGATCGCCACGAACACGCCGAGCCGGTTGTCGAGCGCCCGCGAGGCGACGCGGCCGTTCGGCAGCTCGAGCGGCTCGGCCGCGATCACCGCCTGGTCGCCGGGGGACACCATCGAGCGCGCCTGGTCGCCGTCCTTCGCGCCGATGTCGATGTGCAGGTTCTTCAGCTGGACGGCCTTCTTGCGCTCCTCGGCGTCCGTGAGGTGGGGCGGCTTCCGCCCAACCACGCCGCGCACGACGCCGTCGCGGGTGAGGATCTCGACCCGCTGGCCCACCAGCACCTGGGCGTCCCATCCGCCCGACTGCACCACGTGCAGAAAGCCCTCGTCGGTCACGTGGCTCACCAGCAGCGCGATCTCGTCGATGTGCCCGACCACGGCCATCAGCGGGTGGTCGCCGGCGCCGTTCACTCGGGCCACGGTGGTACCGAGCGTGTCCGTGGTCACCTCGTCGGCGAACCCCTCAGCGGCCTCGCGCCACGCGCGCGCGGGGATGCCCTCGTGCCCGGGCGGGCCGGCAGAGGTGAGGAGCTTCTGAAGCAGGTCGGGCACGGACATGGCGCGAGAGGCTACCTGCGTTCGACGGTCGGCTCGATGCGCATCGAGCTGGTGAGGGAGTTGGCGATGAAGCAGTAGCCGTGCGCCTGCTCGACCAGCTTCCGCACCCGCTCCTCGGCGGCGTCGCCGTTCACGATGATGCTGGGACGAAGCGTGATCTCCGTGATCCGCACCGGCTCCTCGTTCTCGGGCATGAGCGCCTCGGCGTCGTCGTCGTAGGCCACCACGTCGATCCGCGCCTTCGCGGCGAGGTGCAGGAACCAGAGCATCTGGCACGAGGAGGCCGCCATCAGCAGCAGCTGCTCGGGATTGAGGACGGCCGGGTCGCCCTTCGACTCTCCTGTCGTAACGCGCACCTCCTGCTCGGCCGGCGGCGCCGTCACCGAGTGCTCGCGGGCGTAGTGGTCCCAGCCGAGGCCCGTCGAGCCGGTCCAGTGGAGGCGCGTTTCGTACCGGTGGGTTGCGATCGGTGGAGAATAGGCGTGTGTCGCGCGCCAACGTCGATCTGGTGAGGGAGAGCTTCGAGGCATTCGGCCGCGGCGACTTCGAGGAGGCGTTCGCGCGCTACGACGCGGCGGTCGAGTGGTGCACCGCGACCGACGAGCCCGATCAGAACACGTACATCGGGGTGCCGGCGCTGCGCAGGTTCGTGGCCTACCTGGCGGACCCGTGGTCGGACCGGTTCGGGCAGGCGGTCGAGTGGGAGGACTTCATCGACTGCGGCGACTGGGTCGTCGCGCCCTGGAGCGCCACCCTGCACGGGCACGGCAGCGGCATCGAGATCGAGGTCTTCGAGACCTACGCGGTGCTCGTCCGCGACGGCCGGATCACGCGCGTGGACGAGTACCGGACCGTGGAGCAGGCGCTCGCCGCCGTCGGAAGCAGAAACGGCCCCGGCGGGAGACCGGGACCGTTTCAGAGGGAGGAGTGATGCGTATGTGTGTCTGTGGGAGGAAGTCTCAGGCGGTGCCCGCGCTGTAGCGCGTCACCGACGTCGTGATCAGAGCCGCGAGTCCGGCGAGCGCGAACAGCGCCAGTGCCTCGAACTCGCCGAACAGGCCGAACAGGCCGGCGGACACGAGCAGGCCGAGCGCCAGGCCGCGGTCGTAGGCCGCCTGGCTCGACAGCGACAGGCTGCCGCGCGCGCCGGGCTCGGTGCCCGCGATGCCGAGCGCGATGGTGAGCGCGCCCACGATCACACCGGACACGAGCGGCGCCGCGTTCAGGCCGAGCATGAACGGCACAGCGATCAGGGCACTGCCCGCGACCACGAGCAGCCCGGCTCGGAGGGAGTGGTGAGTGACGGCGGAGCGGGTCATCTCGACATCGAAACTACCCCTGCCCCAATGGGCGTGTGTGACGTGCCTCACATAGGCCGGCGTCATGTGGACGGAGAACGTCGAGAAGGTCGTGAAGCCGCCCAGGAAGAAGCCCACCCCGAGCGCCTCGCGCACGTCGCGGCCGAGCCAGTGCTCCGCCACCAGCAGGCCCAGCAGGAAGCTGCCGTGCCACGGCCACCAAAAGCATCGTCATGCAGGGTGATTCGGCGCCTGCGGGTACTCTCCGCGCGTGGGCAAGCGGCGGCTCGACACTCTGCTGGCCGAGCGCGGCCTGTACGAATCGCGGTCCCGGGCCGCCGCGGCGGTGATCGCGGGGGACGTGCGCGTGGGCGGCCGCCCGGCCACCAAGCCGGGCGAGCTGGTGGCCGACGAGGCCGATGTGTCGGTCGCCGAGCCGCCGCCATACGTATCGCGCGGGGGCGTGAAGCTCGCGAACGCGCTCGACGCCTTCGGGATCGACCCGGCGGGCCGGCGGGCGCTCGACGTGGGTGCCTCCACCGGCGGCTTCACCGACGTGCTGCTGCAGCGCGGCGCCGCCTCGGTGATCGCCCTCGACGTGGCGTACGGCGAGCTGCACTGGCGGCTCCGGAACGACGAGCGCGTGGTTGTGATCGAGCGGCGCAACGCCCGTCAGATCGAGCCCGGCGAGCTCCCGTACCAGCCGGATTTGATCGTCGCCGACCTGTCCTTCATCTCGCTCACGAAGGTGCTGCCCGCGGTGGCGCGCGCGGCCCCGCCGCGGTTCGACCTGCTCGCGATGGTGAAGCCGCAGTTCGAGGTGGGCCGCGAGCGCGTGGGGAAGGGCGGCGTGGTGCGCTCGGCTGACGACCGGCGCGCGGCGCTGGTGGACGTGGCCGACTTCGCGCGCGCCGACCTGGGGCTGTCGGTGCTCGGTTTCGCCCCCTCCGGCCTTCCCGGGCCGGCCGGCAACCGCGAGACGTTCGTCTGGCTCGCCGAGCCCGGCCGCCCCGGAGCGGTGGAGGACCTCGAGGCCGCCGCGCTGAGGGCCGAGCCCTCGTGAGGGCCGCCACGGTCTTCACCCACAAGCGCCCCGAGATGACCGGTGGCGCTCTGCGCCGCGTGATCGAGCTGGCGCGCGAGGCGGGCGTGGAGGTCCACCTGCCGCAGGACGAGGTGGACAAGCACGGGATCGAGGCGCAGGACGGGGTGGTGGTGGAGGGCGACTCGCGGAACGACCCCGACCTCGCGATCGTGCTCGGCGGCGATGGCACGATCCTCGCCGCGCTCCGCCGGTACGCGCGCCGTGACGTGCCAGTCTTCGCGGTCAACTTCGGCACGATCGGCTTCCTGGCGACAATCGAGCCGGACGACCTCGACACCGGCATCAGGCTCGCGCTGAAGAGCGAGTTCGACACGATGTCGATTCCGGGGCTGGTCGCGGACACGACCGAGGGGGATGAGATGGGCATCAACGACATCTCCTTCCATCGCCGGCACTCGGGGCGGGTCGCCGAGCTGGCCTATTCCGTGGAGGGCGAGCAGCTCGGCGAGGTGCGCTGCGACGGGCTCGTGGTGGCCACGCCCGCGGGCTCGACGGGCTACAACCTGGCCAACGGCGGGCCGGTGCTGGCGTGGGGGGTGGCGGGGTACGTGGTCTCGTTCATCGCGCCGCACACGCTCACGGCGCGCGCCCTCGTGGTCGCGCCTGGCGACCGCCTGTCCGTGACGAACCGCTCGCGCGAGGAGGACGTGGAGATGACGACGGACGGCCGGAGCGTCTGCGTGCTGCCGCGCGAGGGGACTATCGAGATCCGGTTCGAGCCGGAGTCGGCGCTGCTGGCCCAGCTGCCGGGTGCCAGCTTCTACCACCGGCTGCGGGATAAGTTCGGCCGGCTGGCGTACTGAGCGCGAGCTCCTCGGCGGGCACCGCCGGCGAGTACAGATATCCCTGCGCGTAGCGGCAGCCGTTCTCGAGCAGGTACTCGCGCTGTGCGTGCGTCTCGACGCCCTCGGCGACAACGGTCAGCCCGAATCCCTCGGCGAGGTACATGATCGCGTTGACGAGCGTGCGCGGCCCGCGGCCCTCCGGAAGCCCGCGCACGAACGAGCGGTCGATCTTCAGCATCCGCACCGGGAACTCGCCCAGCCGCGAGAGCGACCAATGGCCGGTGCCGAAGTCGTCGATCGCGAGCTGGATTCCGTGCATCGCGAGCGCGGCCATCTCGTCCATCAGCCCGGGTCGCGGCACCATCGCGTCCGACTCGGTCATCTCGAGCGCGATGCGCGCCGGGTCGCTGCCCGCCTCCTCGATCATGTTCACGATCGCCCCGGCGCCGATCTGGCGGCAGACGTCGGGCGGAATGTTGATCGACAGATGCAGATCGTGGCCCTGCGCCCTCCACTCCGCGGCCTGCCGGCCCGCCTCGCGGACCGCCCACTCGCTGAGCGACCGGATCAGGCCGGTCTGCTCGGCCAGCGGGATGAACTCGTCCGGGCCGATCGGGCCCGCTCCGCGTCCGTCCACCGGGCGAGCGCCTCCACGCCGACCGTGCGGCCCGTGGCCAGCTCGACGATCGGCTGGTAGTGCAGCGCGAGCCCGCCGTGCTTGATCGCCTGCCGGAGCCGGGCGGCGAGCTCCAGCCGCTCCTCCGTGTCGCGCGCGTCGGGCTCGTAGAAGCGGCAGGCGTCGCGTCCCGCGGCCTTCGCGTCGTACATGGCGGCGTCGGCGTGCTTGAGCAGGGTCTGCGTGTCGGCGGCGTCGAACGGGAAGAGGCTCACGCCGACGCTCGCGCGCACCCACAGCTCGGCCGATCCCGCCGACACCGGCTCCACGAGCACCTCCCGCACGCGCCTGGCGGCGTCCTCGGCGGCGCGCGTGGCGCCCTCGATCGTCGGCGGCAGGTCGGGGAGCAGCACGAGGAACTCGTCGCCGCCGTCGCGCCCCACGAGGTCCGACGTCCGGGTGGCTCCGCGAAGCCGCTCCGCCACCGCCGCGAGCAGCACGTCGCCCACCTCGTGGCCGAAGCCGTCGTTCACGAGCTTGAAGTCGTCGAGGTCCACGTACAGCGCGCCCACCGCGCGGCCGTGCGTGCGCGCCCGCACGATCGCCTCGTCCAGCTCCGCGCGGAACTGGTCGCGGTTGGGAAGCCCGGTGAGCGGGTCGTGGTTGGCGCGATGGCTCAGCTCCTGCTCGGCCCGCTTGCGGTCGGTGATGTCGAAGATCATGCCCTGGGTCAGCGTGCGCTGCCCGTCGACGGTGGGCAGGATGACCGTGCGGTCCACCACCCAGCGCACGTCGCCGTCCGGTGAGACGACGCGGTACTCGAGGCGGAATGGCGCTCCGCTCTCGTTCGCCTGCTCGAACTCGGTCCGCGCTAGCTCGCGATCGTCCGGATGGACCGCCTGGAGCCAGGCATCCGGGGTCGCCTTCCACTCGTCCGACGTGATGCCGAAGAGATCGGTGATCTGCGGGCTCACGTACTGGGTCTCGCCGGTGTCGAGGTCGTCGAGGTACGTGACCGCGGGCAGCCGCTCGATCAGCGAGCGGTACTGGGTGAGCGTGGACTGGAGCTCGCTGTACAGGCTCGCGTTCTCGATCGCGCTGCCGGCGATGTCGCTCAGGAGCTGCGAGTAGACGAGGTCGTCCTCGCTGAAGGCCCCCTCGAGGCGGGCGAGGTACATCAGGCCGATGGCGTCGCCGCGGGAGACGAGCGGCAGCAGGAGCGCGGCACTCAG
>Ga0126306_10002704_pt1 | contig 10087 bp, 11 predicted proteins | sample Plot27_FD_92592 | JGI IMG/M metagenome (GOLD analysis project Ga0126306, IMG submission 92592) | Serpentine soil microbial communities from UC McLaughlin Reserve, CA, USA - Plot27 | ecosystem: Environmental > Terrestrial > Soil > Grasslands | place: USA: UC McLaughlin Reserve, Lake County... | reverse complement strand
CTCCGCCTCCTGCTCGTCGACCTCGCCGAGCTCCTCCTGGATCGCCCTCAGCTGCTGGCGCAGGAAGTACTCGCGCTGGCCGCGGTCCATCTCGGACTGGACCTGCGACTGGATGCGGCTGCCTATCTCGACCAGCTCGAGCTCGCGGGCGAGGATCTCGGAGAGCAGGCGCAGCCGCTTCGTCACGCCCAGCTCCTCGAGCAGCCGCTGCCTGTCCTCGGTCTTGATGCGCAACGAGGCGGCGATCATGTGAGCCAGCTCGGCCGGATCATCCACGTTCGCGACCGCGAGCTGGAGCTCCTCGGGGAGATAGGGCAGCCCCTCGATGATGCGCGAGAAGGTGGTCTGCACGTTGCGCACGAGCGCCTCGAGCTCGGGCGACGGCACCACCTCGTCGGGCGCCTCGGTGATGCGGGCGACCAGATAGGGCTCGGTGGCCACGAACTCGCCGAGCTCGACCCGCTGGCCGCACTGGACGAGGATCCGGACCGTGCCGTCCGGCACCTTCAGCATCCGCGCCACCACGCCGATGACCCCGACGCGGTAGAGGTCGTCGGGCCCCGGCTCCTCGTCGTCAGGGTCCTTCGCCGCGACCATCACCAGCATCCGGTTGCCGCCGAGCACGTCGTTCACGAGCTTTATCGAGCGCTCCTGGCCGACGGCGAGCGGCATCATCGTGTCGGGGAACGGCACGCTGTCACGCAGCGGAAGCACCGGGAGCGCCTCCGGGAGCGTGGCCTGCACCTCGATCTCCGCCGGATCGCCGTTCACGGATGGGATGTGGATGGTCATGAGTCCGAGATCTGCACGCGCCGCACGGACTGATCCGGGGCGGCCAGCGGAATCTCAACCTGGAGCACGCCGTCCTTGTAGGAGGCGCTGGCCTTGTCCGCGACCACGTCGGCGCCCAGCTCGACCACGCGCTTGAAGGGCCCGTTCTCGATCTCGATCTGCTGGTAGAGCCGCCCGCCGGTCTCCCCCGGCCGACGCTCACCGGCGATGAGGAGCTGGCGCCCGCGGATCTCGAGCGCCACGTCCGCGGGATCCACGGCCGCGAGGTCCACCTTCACGACCGCGCGCGGGGGATTGTCCGTGTAATAGACATCCACCTTCGGTGAGAAGCCGCGCCCTCGCAGACCGGCCCGGCGCTCGAAGACGTCGCCGAACAGCTCGTCCATCTCACGGCGCATGCGATCGAAGTTGGCGAACAGATCGCGCTGAGAGGTCACCGCGCCCGAGGATAGACCGCGGCGTTAGACCTCGTACACGGCTCCCGCGCGCGCGACCTCCACCGGGCCGCCGAAGGCCTCCGCCGCCTGGTCGCGAGCCCACTCCCAGTCGAGCTCGTCCGAGATGTGAACCAGCAGCAGCTGCTTCGCGCCGGCCCCGCGCGCATGGTCGCCGGCCTCCTCAGGCGTGAGGTGCCCGCGCATGCCCGTGCGCTCGGGACGCGGCAGCGTGGCCTCCACCAGCATCAGGTCGGCGTCGCGGGCGAACTCCGCGAGCGCCTCGGTTGGACTGGAGTCTGCTCCGTAGACGATCCGGCCGGATCCATTCGCAGAGCTGATGCTCATGGCGAACGTCTCGGTGAAGTGCGGCACCGCCTGGAAGCGGATCCGGATCGGCCCGATCTCGATCTCGTCGGACGGGTCGTACTCAATGAGCTCGAAGGCCTTCTCGATCAGATCGTCGTTGCCCCAGGCGCCGACCACACGGCGGAACAGGTCGCGCGCGCCCGGCGGCGCGTGGAGCAGGGGGCAGGCGGGGCAGTCGGTGCCGGGCCAGCGATCCACCGGAACGGGCTGCTGGCGTGGCGCGTAGGTGAGCGCGTAGGCGTACGGCACGAGGTCGAGGAAGTGATCGGCGTGCAGGTGCGAGAGCACCACCGCATCCACGTCCACGTAGTCGATCCGCTCGCGCAGCTTTGCGAACACGCCGTTGCCGCAATCCACGAGGACGGCTGTGCCGTCCTCCTCGATCAGGTAGCCGGAGCAGGCCCCCCCGGCGTCCTGCCAGGACGGCGACTTGCCGAGCACCGTGAGCTGCATGAGCGGACTCTAGGCGTTCGGCTGCGGAAACGCATAGGCAGCCGTGGTGCGCTCGGCCCGAAACACGAACGCGAGCTGGCGCTCCGGAGCGAGGCCACGCTCGGCGGGCCGGAACGTGGTGCACGGCTTGCCGAGGTCGAGCGCGCAGAGCATGTTCTGGTGGAAGTAGCAGTCCTCACAGCGAGCGGGCTTCGTCTTCGGCATCGGTGTCCACTCAATACCAACGGCGCGCCGCGCGCCACCCACCGTTTTGCGGACTTTGCAGGGTCGTCTGGAGAAGGCCCGCTAGCTGCGCATTTTTCATGGGGGCGAATTTTGGGAAGTACTGTCCGGACTCGTGGAGCTCGTCACCGGTGGCACCGGATACGTGGGAAGTCGCCTGCTGCTCCGCCTCGCGGCGGAGGGGCGGCCTGTGCGCGCGCTGGCCCGGCAGCCGGAGCTCCTGCCGGGCGTGGATGCCGTGTGCGGCGACCTGCTCACGGGCGCCGGCCTGGAGGAAGCGCTCGAGGGCTGCTCGACCGCCTACTACCTCGTGCACTCGATGGAGCCCGCGGCGAACGGCGACTTCGCGGGGCGTGACAGGCGCATGGCCGAGAGCTTCGGCGAGGCGGCGGCGCGCGCCGGGGTGAAGCGGATCGTCTACCTCGGCGGGATCGTGCCGGAGCACCGCCCGCTGTCGCCGCACCTTCACTCGCGCCTTGAGGTCGAGGACAGCCTGCTCGCGGCCGTGCCCGGGTCGACGGCCCTGCGCGCGTCGATCGTGATCGGCGCCGGCTCCTCCTCCTTCCGGCTGCTGGTCCGCCTCGTGGAGCGCCTGCGGGTGCTGCCGATGCCGCGCTGGCGGAAGAACCGCACCCAACCGATCGACGAGCGCGACGTGATCGAGTTCCTCGCCCGCACGCCGCAGGTGCCCGAGGCGGCGGGACGCTTGCTCGACGTGGTTGGCCCCGACGTGATGACCTACGGCCGGATGATCGAGCAGATCGCCGACCTGATGGGGGTCGGGCGCCTGCCGCTGGCGCTCGCCCGGTCGCTCACGCCGCCCGCGAGCGCGGTGGTGGCGGCGGTCACGGGCCTGCCGATCGAACTGGTGCGGCCGCTGATGGAGAGCCTCGAGACCGACCTGCTGCCGCGTGACCCCGAGGAAGCGTCGCGCCTCTACGGCCTGAGGCCGCACCGCTTCGAGCGGGCGGTCGAGCACGCGCTCGCAGAGTGGGAGTCGCTCGAGCCCTTGGCCGCGCGATGAAGGTGGAGCGCAACATCCGGATCGACGCGCCGCCACAGCGGGTCTACGACGTGGTCATGGACCCGAGCCGCCTCGAGGACTGGGTCACGATCCACCACCATCTCGAGGACGCGCCAAAGGGCTCGCTCAAGAAGGGCTCCAGGCTCACGCAGTGCCTGAAGCTGGCGGGTCGCAAGTTCCACGTGCACTGGACCGTCGCCGAGAACGACCCGTGCAAGCGGGTCGTGTGGGAGGGCCGGGGGCCGGTGGGCTCCCACGCACGGGTGTCATACGAGTTCGGCGACTCGTCCGGCGGCGACTGCACCGACTTCCACTACATGAACGAGTACGACCTTCCGGGTGGGCCGCTCGGGCGCATGGCGGGGCGTGGCGTGGCCCGTGTTACTCAAAAAGAGTTGGACGCAACATTGCAGAAACTCAAGCGCATTACGGAGTAACCGTTAGAGTTACCCCTTAATGGCTGATTTTCTGGATGAAAAACGTAGAGAGATCGACGCACGGTTGAAGGAACTTCGCCCGCTCGTGGAGGAGTACAACCGGCTCGAGAAGGCGGCGGCTGCGCTCGCCGGAGTCGGCGGCAACGGCCGGCCACGGGCGGCACGCGGAGGCCCGCGCCGTCGCGGGCGCGGCAGGCCACGCGGCACCGGCAAGCGTGCCCGGCAGGCTCTCGAGCTGGTGCGCGCGCGGCCAGGCATCACCATCTCCGAGCTGGCCGAGGCGATGGGAATTCACGCCAACTACCTGTATCGCGTCATGCCCGCCCTCGAGTCAGAGGGCCAGGTCGTGAAGCGCGACAGGGGCTGGCACCCCGCCTGACGCGCGGCTAGATCAGTCCGAGCTCGCGCACGCTGTCGCGCTCTTCGGCCAGCTCGTTGACCGTTGCGTCGATCTTGCCGCGGGCGAAGTCATCGATCTCGAGGCCCTCGGCGATCTCGTAGGAGCCGCCGCTCACGCGGACCGGGAAGCTCGAGATGAGCCCCTCGGCCACGTCGTACTCGCCGTTCGAGTGCACGGCCATCGAGCGCAGGCCGTCGGCGCCCTGCACCCAGTCGCGCACGTGATCGATCGCGGCACTGGCGGCACTCGCAGCCGATGACGCCCCACGCGCGTCGATGATCTCGGCGCCGCGCTTGCCCACGCGTGGGATGTACTCGTTCTCGTACCAGTCCATGTCCACCTGGTCGACGGCGCGCTCCCCCCTCACCTTCGCGTTGAAGAGGTCGGGGAACATCGTGGGGGAGTGGTTGCCCCAGATGGCGAGGTCCTGCACGTCCTCCACCCCCACGCCCGCGTTCTCGGCGAGCTGGGCCACGGCCCGGTTCTCGTCCAGGCGGGTCATCGCGGTGAAGCGCTCGTGCGGGATGTCCGCTGCGCCCGTCATCGCGATCAGGGCGTTCGTGTTGGCGGGGTTGCCCACCACGAGGATCTTCACGTCGTCCGCGGCGCCGGCGTTCAGTGCCTCGCCCTGCGGCTTGAAGATCTGGCCGTTGGCCTCGATCAGGTCGGCGCGCTCCATGCCCTTCGAGCGCGGCCGCGCGCCCACGAGCATCGCGACGTTCACTCCGTCGAAGGCCTGCTTCGGGTCGTCGAAGATCTCCGTTGACGCCAGCAGCGGGAAGGCGCAGTCCTGGAGCTCCATGGCCGTGCCCTCGGCAGCCTTGACGGCGTCCGGAATCTCGAGCAGACGCAGGTCGATCTTCTCGTCCGGCCCGAGCATCTGCCCGCTCGCGATCCGGAACAGCAGCGCGTAGCCGATCTGGCCCGCGGCGCCCGTGACGGTGACTGTGGTGGCCATCTACGAATTCATCTCCTCGATAACTGCGTCCGCGAACTCGCTCGTACCCACTGAGCTGGGATCGTCACGCGATGGCTTCAGGTCGTAGGTGACCCTGTCGCCCTTGCGGATCACCTCCGCGATGCCCTTCTCCATGCGGTCGGCGGCATCCGTCTCGTCGAGGTGGCGCAGCATCAGCACGCCGGAGAGCATCAGCGCGGTCGGGTTGACCTTGTTCTGGCCCTTGTACTTGGGCGCCGAGCCGTGCGTGGCCTCGAAGATGGCGCCCTCCGTGCCGATGTTGGCGCCGGGTGCCAGGCCGAGGCCGCCGATCATGCCGGCGCCGAGGTCCGACACGATGTCGCCGTAGAGGTTCGGCAGCACGATCACGTCGTACTCCTCGGGCCGCGACACGAGCTGATTGCAGAGGTTGTCGATGATGCGGTCCTCGAACTCGATGTCGGGATGGCGCTCGGCCACCTGGCGTGCGACTTCGAGGAACAGCCCGTCCGAGAACTTCATGATGTTGGCCTTGTGGGCGGCGACGACCTTCTTGCGCCCATTCTCCTCCGCGTACTTGAAGGCGGCCTCGACGATCCGCTCCGAGCCGAACACGGAGATCGGCTTGATCGAGATGCCGGACTCGTCGCGCGTCGGCGAGGCGAGCTCGTCGGCGAGGAAGCTGCGCAGCTTCTCGACCTCGTCCGAGCCCTTCTCGAACTCGATGCCCGCATAGAGGTCCTCGGTGTTCTCGCGGACGATCACGATGTCAGTCTCGGGGAAGCGCGTGCGCACCCCCTCGTAGGCCTTGCAGGGCCGGATGCAGGCGTAGAGGTCGAACTCCTTCCGGAGGGCGACGTTGATCGAGCGGTGGCCGGAGCCGACCGGCGTTGTGGTCGGGCCCTTGATGGCGATGCCGCGCTCGCGGATCGAGTCGAGGGTGCGGTCAGGGAGCGGGTTGCCCTCAGACTCGTAGACGTCGATCCCGGCATCCTGGAAGTCCCAGTCGAACTCGACGCCGGTGGCTTCGAGCACTTTCTGCGTGGCCTCCGCGAGCTCGGGCCCGGTGCCGTCGCCCGGGATGAAGGTGACTGTGTGAGTGGTCATAGGGAGGCGGATTACTAGCAGCCGTGCTCAGGCCGGCGCATCGGCGGGGGCCGTGACGAAGTCGCGGCGACGGACCAGTACCACGGCGAGGGCGGCTCCCACGAAGGCCAGCACCGCGGCCACGACCAGGATCTCGTTGAGACCCTCGATGAAGGCTCGCCGGGATGCGTCGGCGACCAGGCCGCGCACCGGGGCGGGAACGCCTCGCGCGGCGGCCTCGCCGCCACCCGACGACACCGCCTCGGCGATGTGGTTCACCGCGCGGTGCGGCAGCGGCGCGTTCGCGAGGGCCGCGTCGAGCTTGTCGGTCACCTTCGATTGGAGCAGCGCCCCGAGGCCGGCGATGCCGACCGCGGTGCCCACCTGACGGAACGTGCTGTTGATCCCGGAGGCGGCGCCGGCGCGCCGCGGCTCGACCACGCCGATGGCCGCGGTGGCGAGTGGCGGGTTGATGAAGCCGATGCCGACGCCGGCGACGATGAAGCCGGCCAGCAGCGTGGTCCAGTCGTCCGAGGGGTCGATGCCCGACATCAGCAACAGGCCGGCGCCCACGCACACGAGACCCGCTCCGAGGAACGCCCGCACGGGAAGCCGCTCCGCCAGCTTGCCCGCGATCGGCGCCGCCAGGAAGGACAGCAGGGAGATCGGGAGAAAGCGCACGCCGGTCTCGAGCGGCGAGTAGCCGAGCACGTTCTGCATGTAGAGAACGAGGTAGAGGAACATCGCGAACATCGACGCGTGCAGGGTGAACGCGACGATCTGGGCGCCGGTGAAGGCCGGCTTGCGAAACAGGTGCAGGTCCAGCATCGGCTGGTCACGACGCCGCTCGACCGCAACGAACGCCCCCACGAGCACGACCGCGGCGGCGAGCAGGACGAGGATCTGGGCGCTCGTCCAGCCCTCGTCATTTCCGCGGATCAGCGCCAGGATCAGGCAGAAGAGGCCCGCGCTGAAGGTCAGCACGCCCGCCCAGTCGATCCGGGAACGGGGGTCCCGCTCGGACTCCGGCACGCGCGCGACGGTGATAGCGGCGGTGAGCAGGCCGATCGGCACGTTCACGAGGAAGATCCACTCCCACCCGAAGGCTTCCGTGAGCGCTCCTCCCACCAGTGGCCCGACAGCCACCGCGAAGCCGGTGGTGGCTCCCCAGATGCCGAACGCGGTGCCGCGCTCATGGGGCGCGAACTCCTGGGCGATCAGGGCCAGCGAGGTGGCGAACATCGCCGCTCCACCGATGCCCTGGAGGCCGCGGGCCACGTTCAGCATCGTCGGCGAGCCGGCGAGGCCGCACAGGAGCGAGGACGCGACGAAGAGCAGCAGGCCCGCCACGAACACCCGCCGGCGCCCGAGCAGGTCGGCGATCGAGCCTGAGGCCAGCAGCAGCGCCGCGAGCGCGAGGGCGTAGGCGTCCACGACCCATTGGAGATCCTCGAAACTCGCTCCCAGCTCGCTCTGGATATCCGGGAGGGCCACATTCACGACGGTGATGTCGAGCAGGAGCATGAAGATCGCCATGCACACCACCAGGAGCGTCCACCATTTCGATGCCATTGCCCCACGGTACGCGACGCCGTTTCTGACACCATCCAGTCGGTGTTCGGCGGCAGCTCGATCCAGCTGGCCCGCGTCTTCGGAATCCGGATAGGCGTCGACTACAGCTGGTTTTTTGTCCTCTTTCTGATCATCTGGTCGCTGTCCGGCTACTACGAGGACGTCGCGCCAGGTTCGAACGCGTTCCTCCTCGCCGTGATCAGCGCGCTGCTGTTCTTTCTCTCGATCCTGCTGCACGAGCTGGGACACGCGTGGGTCGCGATACGCAACGGCATCCCGATCGAGGGCATCGACCTGTGGCTGTTCGGCGGCGTGGCGAAGCTCGGAAAGGACGCGGACTCGCCCGGCGTCGAGTTCCGGATCGCGGCCGCCGGACCGCTCGTCACGCTGATCATCGCGGGGGTCTGCTTCGGGTTGAGCATGGCGGTGTCCAGCGGGTCCGAAGCGCTCCACAGCGCTCAGTTCGACGAGGAGGTCACCGGCGCCACCACCTCGGTGCTCGGCTACCTCACCTCGATCAACGTGCTGCTCCTCGCGTTCAACCTGATCCCGGCGTTCCCGCTCGACGGCGGCCGGATCGCGCGGGCGATCGCATGGAAGCTCACGGGCGACCGCAACCGGGCCACGCGCTTCGCCGCCCGGCTCGGACGGGGCGGCGGCTGGCTGATGGTGGCCGGCGGTCTGGCACTGTTCCTGTCGGGCGACACCGTCGGCGGCATCTGGCTCGCCTTCATCGGCTGGTTCCTCGCCGGCGCCGCCCGCTCGGCCGAGGCGCACGCGGACTTCGCCGGGCGGATTGAGCACCTCCTCGTGGCCGACGTGATGGATGCGGAGCCCGTTGCAATCCGGGAGGGGGATTCGCTGGCGGACGCCGAGCAGGCGTTCTTCCTGCGTTACGGGTGGCCCTGGTTCCCGGTGGTCGATTCGAACGCCAGGCTGGTGGGAGTCGTGTCCCGGGAAGCGGTGGAGAGTGTTCCGGCCGCGGAGCGCGCCAACCGCCCAGTCGGGTCGGTGATGGCCCGCGACGACGGCTCCAGCGGCCTGCGCGTGCGGCTCGACGAGCCGCTCGAGAACCTGCTCGGCCAAGAGGGCCTGGCGCGCCTCGGCGCGATCATGGCAGTGGACGGCGAGGGCGTCCTGCGCGGGGTCGTGACGATCGACGCCGTGCGCCGGGCGCTTCAGGGGGCCGCGCCGGCGTGATGCCGAGACCTTGGAGCTGCTCCGCCACCGTGTCGGGTTCACGCAGCAACTGCTCGTAGGAAAGGCGCCAGACGCGCCACCCGGCGATCATCAGATCGGCATCGCGGACGGGATCGCGCCGCTGTGCGCGCCGCGTGCCGTGAGCGGCCGCGCCGTCGGTCTCGACGATCAGGCGCTGCTCGCGCCAGACGAAGTCACACTCGTAGCCCTCGACGTGCACGTTCACCTCGGGGCGGGGGAGGTCGTGCCTGTTGCAGAGGGCCAGGAAGATCTCCTCGAGCTCGCTGCGGGTGCGGGTGCTTCCGGCCGCGTGAACTGCAAGCACTGAGGTCAGCGTTCCGCTGCCGCGGCGGCCGTGCCGGGGCGCCAGGCCGGTGCAGTCGAGGCGCAGGTATTCCGCCTCGTCGATCGCCCGCTCGAGGGTGCGGCGCGGGGCCACGTCGGCGAGGTCGATGAGCGTCCGGGCCGGGGTCGTCACCACTATCCCTGCCCGCCTCCCGACGTCCCCCACCAGGCTCGCGCGATGCACCACCAGGCCAGCCCGCGCACGGCAGGTCGGCGCGGTCACGTGGATTCTCCCTTCAGTGGTCAGCATGCCCCAGAGAACGGCAGCGCTGAAGTGGCTCAGCGCTGCTTTCTCTCCGCAGGCCAGGACGGCGGCCATGAAGCGCCCGTTGCGTGTGAGGTGTTCGTGCCCCACCGCGTAAACGCCCCGATGCAGTCGGTGCAGCCGCCCCTTTGCGACCCACTCCGCAACCGCGCTCTTCCCCAACCCGAGCTCGAGCATCTGAGCCCGCGACACCACCCCATGCTGCCGCCGAGCCAACTCCGCCACGCGCCGATCTTTCGGGTCCGATCTGGATTTGTCCGGCATACCCGGACAAAGTCAGATAGGTCCCTCGTTTCGCCCCCCTCGGCGGGGGTTGCGCCGCCGCTTACGTAGACTCTCGCGCCGATGCCGCAGCATGACGTTTTGGTGATTGGCGCCGGGTTGGCCGGCCAGCGGGCCGCTCTGGCGGCCGCGGAGGCGGGGGCGTCTGTCGGGATCATCCCCCAGGTCCACCCGGTCAGGTCGCATTCGAATGCGGCCCAGGGTGGGATCAACGCGGCGCTGGACCCGCAGGACTCCTGGGAGTCGCACGCTTTTGACACCGTCAAGGG
>Ga0126306_10002703_pt1 | contig 10087 bp, 2 predicted proteins | sample Plot27_FD_92592 | JGI IMG/M metagenome (GOLD analysis project Ga0126306, IMG submission 92592) | Serpentine soil microbial communities from UC McLaughlin Reserve, CA, USA - Plot27 | ecosystem: Environmental > Terrestrial > Soil > Grasslands | place: USA: UC McLaughlin Reserve, Lake County... | reverse complement strand
GCTCAACCTGTCCACTGAGGATCGATTCGATGGCGCGGCGGTCCGGCAGAGCCGATGCCCGGACAATCTCGTCGGAGCGTACGTAATAGAAGATTGCGTCGATTTGCTCAACCGGAAGCCTGCGAGCCTCGGCCCACGCCAGCCGGTAGATGGCAAGCTGCAGCGGATCGGCTGCGTCGGTGCGACCGGTTTTCCAGTCCACCACCTGGAAACGCGCCTCTGTGAGTGCGGCAGGTGCAGGCTGGTGATAGACCGCATCGATTCGACCTCGGACGAGGCGGCCGGCAATCCAGATGCTGAACGGCGGCTCGATCGCGTACGGAACGGTGTCGCCAAATCGCCCGGCAGCGAAGGCCTCGCAGAGCTCGCGTAGCTCTTGCTCGTCCTGAGCACCTGAATCTGCCCGCTCTGGTAGATCATCAAGATCGAGTAGTTGTTGCTGGCCCAGCCCACCACTGGGTAGCCGCCCGCCGAAATAGCGCTCGACCCAGTGATGAAAGCGAGTGCCGAAGCGGGCGCTGGGCGAAGGTTGTCGTGGCATGGGCCGCGCCAGGTCCGCTGCGAACGCCGCGGGGTCGGCATTCAGCCGAAGCAACGCGGTCGTCGATAGCTGGGCGGGCAAAGCGACCAGCTGATCTGCAGACCGCGACTCGACTGCCTCCGTGAGCAACCGGTCGATGTCGGCGTCCCAGCCGGCAACGACTTCATGATCATCGAGCAACAACGGCTCGCTCCCAGGATCGTCGTAGCTGTCCAGATCGGCGAATCGCTGCCGGGCACGTTGCACTTCCAGTGCGGCCTGCTGCCGCCGTTCCCAGGCATCGGGATCGAGCGGCGTGGGCCAGGCGTGCGGGGGCACTTCGGTCACTAGGGGGTTGTCTGCTCCTGGTGGCGCGGCCTCGGCGAGCAGTAAATCGTGCCGTATGGCCTCTTCGATGATCGCCCTCAGGTAAGTCGAGGCCGTTCGTGCATTACTGAGATCGGACCGCCAGGAGTGGCCACTGCCGACCACCAGCCGCTTGGCACGGGTGGCGGCGACATAAGCCAGCCGGTCCTCGGCCAACAGCTGCTGACGGCTGAGCTGCTGCTTGTAGTCGACCATTCCGGCGTACGTGGTCTCGGCGAGCTGCGGAATCGATCCCGCGTCCCCGCGCAAGTCCGCCGGTAAGACTGAGGGGTTGGTCACCCAATTGTCGGTGACCCGGTCACTAGGAAATACCCCCTTCATCAGCGCCGGCAGGAACACCGCATCCCACTCCAGACCCTTGGCCTTGTGCACTGTGAGGAGTTTGACCGCTTCCCTATCGGAGGGGACCGCCTGCTCCAGGCCTGCGCCCTGATCGCTTTCAGCTTGCAGATACGCCAGGAGCCCGGCCAGCGATGCGTCACCGTCGACGTCGACATATGCGGCGATCGCGTCGAGAAACGCGCCGACCTGATCGCGCCGGGAGGTACGGACGAACTCTGGGGTGGCCATCAGTTCGACGTCCAAGCCGATTGTGGTGATCACGCGACGAGTCAGGTCGAGTACGGGCTCGTCGCTGTGCCGCCGCAACCAGGTCAGCTCGGCCGAAAGCCGAGCGAACCGCTCTCGAGCTTGCGGCGAGTACGCCGCATCCCCCGGGCTGTCCAAAGCGTCGAGCAGACTGACGACCTCGGTCGGGTCAACCTCGGCAACGGCTCGTTCCAGTGAGGCGAGGACTGACGACCTACCGGGTTCGTCTGCTGGATCGTCGCCCGGCCCGGGCGCGGGCCGGGCCAGCTCGCGGGCGCGGCGTCCCAGTAAGGCGAGGTCGCGCGGCCCGATCTGCCAGCGAGGTCCGGTCAGCAGTCTGATCAGACCCGGGTTTGCGGTGACATCGTCGATCAGCCGCAGAGTCGCCGTGATGTCCATGATCTCTGGCAGGTACAGCAGGCCGCCAAGCCCCACGATCTCGACCGGCACGTTGCGCGCGGTCAGCTCGGCATACAGCGGCGCAATGTCGGCGTTGCGTCGGGTCAGCACTGCCACGTCGGCCCAACGCGACACTTCACCGCCTGCCCGCAGTCCCGCGATCTGATCCCCGATCCAGCTGATCTCCTCTGGCCAGGTTTCGAAGGTCGCCGCCCGTACCTGGCCGATGGGCGCTGCTTCAGGCGCCCGCAGCAGCCCCAGACCAGAGGCGGCGTAGTTGGTCGTTGCAGAGCCGCTGTCAATCCCGCTGCCGGTCTCGGTCCGCAACGGTTCGCTGAGCACATTTGCGACATCGAGGACCGCCTGCCCGCTGCGTCTGTTGACTGTCAGCGCGAAGTGATGAGCCGGTCGGCCGTCGGAACGGGGAAAGTCGTCGGCGAAAGTCAAGATGTTGCTGGCCGCCGCGCCGCGCCATCCGTAGATCGCCTGAAAAGGGTCGCCGACCGCAGTCACAGGCTGCCCGCGACCATCGGCGGCAGTGCGGCCGGAGAAAAGTCCGCGCAGCATGATCGCCTGCGCTGCCGAAGTGTCCTGGTATTCATCGAGCAGCACGACCCGAAAGGCGGCGCGCATCGCAGTGGACACCTGGCGCACCTCGGTAGCCAGCCGGGCCGCAATGGCCATCTGATCGGCAAACTCGACCAACCCAAGCCGTCGCTTCAAGTCCTGGTAGTCACGAACCAGGCTGGCCAGTTCCAAGCGCTCCTGGCAGGCGATGATCGCCTTCTTGACGTCGGCGTACACATTGCCGCGGTTGTTCAGCGGTGCCGATCGTAGGCCAAGGAGCAGGTCGCGGGCGTGCGCGTCCAGAACATCGACTTCCACGAGGTGTTGCTGAAGATCCGCGTCCAGCCTCAGCACCCGCTCGGTGACAGTGGCCGGCCGGAGCCGCGAGATGAACTCAAACGGCCCCGCTGCCGCTTTCACAACCCGCGACGCGAGCCGGAATCGGGTGGCGCCGCTGATCATGGTCGGGTCCGCCTCGAAGCCCAGCCGCAATCCGTGCTCGGCGACCAGCCGCGCGGCGAATGCGTCGTATGTCATGATCAGCTGTTCGCCGGATTCGTCGACGCCGCGATCCGCAATCAAGCCAGCCCGCAGCAGCGCATTGCGTACCCGCTGCGAGAGCTCCGCAGCGGCCTTCCGGGTGAACGTCAGGCCGAGTACTTCTTCGGGTCGTACGGCGCCGGTGCCAACCAGCCACACCACCCGGGCCGCCATCACGGTGGTCTTGCCCGATCCAGCTCCGGCGATGATGACACCTGGCTCGAGCGGGGCGGTGATGGCGTCCAGCTGTTCGGTGGAGAACGAGATATCCAGCGCCTCGATGAGCGCAGCCGCGCTGTCGAATCGAGTCCTCGACGCGGGCGGGTTGAGGGTGTAGACGGTCACCGCACCACCTGCTGACCAACCGGCTGTGCAGGACAGCTCGTGCGGAAGGGACAGTATCGGCAAGCTGGGCCAAGGCGGGCATCGTGATCTTCCCGGCGAATGATGCCTGCAGCTTCTGCTAGCCGGCGATGCACCCAGGTCGGTTGAGCGGCACGCGTGTCCTTTTCCGTCTCGTCCAACAGCTTCAATGGGAATGGCACGTCGTCCAGGGAGGCCTGCTGAAAAGTCTTCGGATAGCCGCTGTCACCGTCGGGCAGCCGGAGGTATACCAGTTCTGCGCCGCCCGGCCGCGCGCCGGCCCCCGCCACACCCGCAAAGGCGCCTTGCTGAACCGCCAGCTGGTAGACCCCGAGCTGGTCATGCAGCGCCACGTCGGCGACAGTCGGCGTGGTTTTTGATGTCTTGAAATCCACGATCCTGATCCGGCCATCGCGATCCCGCTCCACCCGGTCAGCACTGCCGGTGAGGCGCACTCGGTCGATGCCCAGATCAATGTCGCAGGAGAACTCGACTTCGGTTCCAAGCAGGGTGAACTGCGGCCTGGCCTCTTGCCAGATCAAGAAACGCTCGAGTGCGGACTCTGCCTCCACGCGCTCCACCGCGGAAAGCCAATGCGCCTCGAAGGCTAGCTGGCTCCAGACCGACTCCAAGTGGTTGGACAGCTCCTCATGATCGGCCCGACTGGACGCCCCGTATTGGGCCAGTACATGAACCACAGAGCCGAAGCTGGCAGCAGCTGTACGCACCGACTCGCCTTGGGCTTTGCGGGCCAGGAACCAGTTCCGCGGGCAGGCCAGCACTTTCGCCAGCTGGCTGCCGGAAAGCTGCACCGGCTCCTCCGGCGCCACCAACGGCAGATCGGCCCGGCTCAGCGGACGCACGCCCCACCAGTTTTCAGGTCGGGCCGCCTGGACCAGTGGGCGGCCGTCACGATCGGTCGCATCGGCCAGCCGAGCCAGCCGTAACGCGGCCTCCTCACGGAGCCGCGGCGAGACTTCTGGGTCGACCGTGATGCTCCGGAGCTCGCCAACCAGAGCCGACAGCGACAGCGGCCGTCGCGGCCGCCCCGGCACCTCCCGCGGCAGGATGCCAAGCTCAGTGAGGAAGCGGGACGGCTGGTCGGCCTCCCCCTCCGTACCTGCCACCGCTGTCACCACCAGCCGCGACCGCGCTCGGGTGCACGCGACGTAGAAGAGCCGTCGCTCCTCCGCGATCCGAATGGCGGTGGGAACCGGGGCAAGCACTTCGTGCCGCCCTAGCTGGTCGGGTTCCAGCAAGGATCCGCGACGGCGTACGTCCGGCCATCGGCCCTCCTGTACGCCGGCAACCACAACCAGATCCCACTCCAACCCCTTAGCGCGATGGGCCGTCAGCAACCGGACGCCGGACCCGCGCAACTGGGACTCACGCAACGTGTCGGCAGGGATCTGCTGGCCCTCGACCTCAGCCAAGAAGCCAGTCACGCCCCGGAGACCGGACACCTCCTCGGAGCGAGCGGCGATCTCGAACAGGGCACAGATGGCATCCAGGTCGCGATTGGCCCGACGCCCCGCTTCGCCGGCTCCACTCGCCCGCTGACGCAGCCTTTCCGGCCAGGTGGTTTGCGACCAAAGCAGCCAGAGCGCCTCCTCTGCTGTGCCTCCGTTCTGGATTGTGCGCTCGCAGCGCCGCAACAGCTGGGCCAGAGCGCGAGCCGCGTCGAGATCTGGACTGGGCGGGCAGTCGTCGAGTAGCTCGTGATGGCGCAAGGCCAGGCTCGTCAACTCAACGGAGGATCGCGGCAGGGCCGTGCCGGCCAGCTCGAGACGCTCGGCCTCACGAAGGGATCGTCCTAGGCGCCGAGTGGACATGCTGTCCATTCCGCCGAGTGGTGAGGTGAGCAGCAGCTGTGCCTCATCCGGAGTAGATGCGCATCCTCGAGCGGCGACCTGAAGCGCCAACAGCAGGGGCCGCACTGCAGGGTCGGCCGCCAAGGGGATCTCATCGCCAGCAACCTCGACCGGTACGCCGGCGGCAACTAACGCCCGAGTCAACCCAGGAATCATGGTGCGTCCGGAGCGAACCAGCACCGCCATGTCGGTCCAAGCCAGATTGTCGCGGAGGTGCGCACTCCGCAGGATCTCCGCGATGTGCTCCGCCTCCGCACCCGCGCTGCTGTATGTGAAGATCTCCACCTTTCCCTTAGGACATTCCGGATCAGCTGCTGGGTGACGGAAGGCTGCGAACACTTCAGTAGGCAGCGAGCGAGGCATGCCTAATCGACTGGCGAGGCTGCGGCTAGCCGCAAGCAGGACGCCGCCGAAGCGGCGTGTCCGGTTCAATGCCAGGACCGGCGCGGGCGCTCCTTCTGGGGTCCGGAACCGCTCAGGAAAGTCCAAGATCCCGCGCGCCTCAGCCCCGCGAAACGCATAAATCGACTGGTCGGGATCCCCCACGACGACAACGTCCCGCCCATCACCGGCGACGACCTGCAGCAGCCGAACCTGGGAGGGATCGGTGTCTTGATACTCGTCGACAAAGACGCAACTGATCTCGTTGCGCAGCGTCGTCGCCATCTCGGGCCGGGCCAGAATTATGCGGCACCGGTGCACTAGTTCGGCGTAGTCGAGCACGCCTTCGGCGTCCAGCACGTCAAGGTATTCGTCGAAGAAGGCCCCAAGGCTCACCCACTCGGCTCTATCGGTGCTGCGTCCCGCCTCGACAACGTCCTCCGGATCCATGCCCAGCTGTCGAGCCCTGGCCAGCACGGCTCGAACCTCGCTGGCGAACGCCCGGGTGGAAAACGCGCGCGCTAGCGACTCCGGCCACTGGGCGCGCTGAGTTTCCAGGCTCCCGCGAAGTGTTTCCCGGACCCGGAACTCCTGCTCAGGTCCGGTCAACAGCCGCAGCGGTGCGCCGAACCCACTCGATCCGACGTCGGTTTCATTGCCGAAGCGACGCACCAGCGCGTAACAAAAGGCATGGAAAGTCATGACCATCGGGAGCACGGTGGTACGGCCCAACCGCGCTGCAATCCGAGCCCGTAGATCGGCTGCAGCCTTGCGCGAGAAAGTCAGCACAAGGATGCTGTCCGGCGCCGCCCCGCGGCGCTCGATCCGATCCACCACGCACTCGACCAGAGTTAAGGTCTTGCCGGTGCCCGGTCCAGCGAGAACCAGCAACGGACCTCCCGGGTGATCGACGACGGCGCGTTGCGTCGCATCAAGGACGGGCGGAGCAGGCAGCGTCATCGGCCCCCGAGTCAACCGGTACATCGCAGTCCCTGGTGTAGGAATGGTCACGTGGTACGCCGTTATTGGAACAGACACAACTGACGAATTAGCGCAAGCGACACAAACAGCTATGAGATGGGCCGGTCGCGCCAGGCAGAGTCGAAGACCGCCACTGCCGCCGCCGCGAGCAGCCCAGTCCCGAAGATCAAATCCCCGAATTGAGCGAAAGGATCGAAGTAGATCGTCGTGCTGCCGTCTCGGATCAGAGCGGCGTACGCCAGAACCGTCATGCTCAACACATAGTTGGTCAAGATCAACAACACCCGAGTGGAATGTGAAAAACGCCGGCTCTGCCGGCTTGCCCAACCAGAGCCGGTGAAGAGGTCCCAGGTCAGACCGAACAGCAGCAGTGCCGCGCCGGAGAAACCGAGCACCGCCCCAAGCGGGTCTGAGATGAAGTCGCGGTAGGAGAACAAGGCAGACAAGATCAGGATCCCGGAGAACGCCAGTGCCCGCTGCGGAGTCAGACTTCGACGGAGCAACAAGATCACGACAGCGACCAGGACCACAGCGGATGCCACGAGATTGAGCGCATCAGGATTGATCGGTGCCGGCGTTCGATCGCCAAACAGTAGCTGGCGCGCCAGCGCGACCAGCATGACGCCAATGCAGCCCAGCACCAGCGCCCGGTCGCTCTGGCCTCGGCGCGCGGCGCGCACGGCGAGGATGATCAGGACCACGCCGACGAGCACTCGGCTGGGGTCGACGACGCGGGTGACGAGCGGCGTGATATCGAACGAGAGCCGGGCAGCAGCACCCCCAGGCTCGAGTGAAGCGAGCACCTGGAGGACGAACAAGAAGATCTGAACAGGGATCGTGACGGCAATCACCGCCGCTGCAATGGGGAAGCCGACTCGACCGAGCTCGTCGCCCAGTTCGGAGATGACAGGGGTTGCCTGCCGCTGCCGGGATATCCGCAGCACAATCAGGCCGACCACTGCGAACGCCGCGACCAACGCGCTCGCCCATAGCAGCGAGGTCAGGCCTTCCACTACTGGATCCCGTTGCGCAATCAGCCAAACGCATTGGGTCAGGCGGATGCAGATGACCACAATCAAGATCAGGTATAGCCATCCCTGCTTGGCGAACCGCTGCACGTTCTGGGTCGCTGCCACGGTCGCGCGTACGGTCACCTCCGCGACTGAGGCACCCGCAAGTGTCGCGGCGGGCAGGGCGAGGTAGCCCAGGACAGCCGCTGTTTGCTGCAGGTTGAGCGGGTTGAGGTCCGAGCCATAGATCTTGGCCTCGCGAGTTTCGGCGAGACCGATCGCCATCGCCAGGCCGACCAGCGCCCACATCACAGCGAACTCCCACCAGGCGAATCCGCGACGCCATCGAAGGATCACGAGCAGCAGCATCCCGATCATCAAAATCGCCGCTAGCACCGGCCAGCCCGCCCAGCCGGCAAGCGACGGACTTCGCAACGACCATGTCCCCATCACCATGAGCGTGAACAGCAGGCCGAGCACCCTGAGCCACCAAGGCCCGTGCTGTGCAGCAGCCATGAGTGAGGCAACTCCGAAGGAGAGCAGCAGAACTAGCGGCCAGATCATTTGCTCCGGCAGCCCGAGTCCCGAGCCGAAGACGATCAAGGTGCTGTTTTCGCGGATCAGTCCAGAAAAGATCACCAGCAGGCCGGCGATTACAAAGACGCTGTAGCCCGCCAGCACGATCGAGCGGAGCCCGTACGGCCACTCCAGGTCTCGCAGTCGTCCGTGCTCGATTGGCTCGACCAAGGTCTGCCGGTAGAGAGCGGTCGCGAATCGGGCCAGTCGCCAGCCGCTGCGGTTGAGGACTGATGTACCAACTTCGGGCTCGGCGCGCGTCGCGGTGCCCGGGTTTGCGGGCATGCCTGAGACACCGGCCGAGTCGAAGTCAGCTGGCATCGTCCCAGACCTGAAACGTCCAGTCGTTGCTGAACAGCAACACGCTTTGCGCGGTTGCGAGGGCAGGACGGTCCCGGAGCGCCAGAGTCAGCGCCGGCAATCTCCAGCGGGTGACGATCTTGCCATCTTTTGCGATCACCAGCGCCTCGTTGGGACCCCAGGCCGCAAGATGATCTTGGGTCGCTGTCAGCGTAAGGACTGGTCCGAGTCGCTGAGGGACTGCCCCCTCGCCGCTCACTATCACGGACTGGCTCTTCGTCGCCACCACGAATTGACTTGCAAAATTCACTATGTCGGTGAGCGTCCCGAAGATCGGCCGCACCCAGCGATGCACACCGGTGACCGTCGATAGCGCATGAGCCGTCTGATCTTGAATTACGACCACGGTTTCACCGATGATCACAGCAGCATTGCCCTGCATCTCCAGACTCCAACGACGCTTCCCGGTGCCCACCTCGAAGGCAGTAGTAACACCCCGTCGGTCCATCACGACAACCACCCCCGCACCCACCGCCGGGGAAACGTTGACGTCGGAGCCGACGTTCTGCTGCCACAGCACGACACCTGTGACAAGATCAAATTTGCGCACCTCACCGCCAAGATCGACCAGGACTGCGTCCTGCCCACTGATCCGGACGGGTGATGTTGGAGCAAGATCATCAAGCGCCAGCTGCCACAACCGCACACCCACATCGGAGTAGGCGACCATCTGGCGATTGCTCGTCGTCGCGATGATCACATTGCCGAACGCACCGAGGCTCAACACTGTGCCGCCCGGATGCGCCCGCCAGATCGAAGTCCATTCGGTGAGTGTTTTGGGAGTCGTGGCGACCAGGTCGGCGCTCCCGCTGGTAGGCCTGATGATCAGGCCAGACTCTGTCCGCACTGGCGTAACCTCCGGGGACGGTGAGCCCACCATCGGGTCCTGCCCGAAGGTCGGGTTGATCGAGATCGTCGTCATCGACTTGGCGGTCCAGCGTTCCGGTGCCGTCCACCGGATTGGAGCGTTGGTGGTGGTCTGGACGCTCGGCACCGGTGGATCGATACGAGATGAGGCGGTGCGTACGTCTGCGAAGCTTTGGCTCTCCGCGACAAGGCCCTCGCGCTGGCACCAGGTCTGGCTGACCGTTATCACCCGACCGAGTTGGCCCTCTTTCGAGAGATACCGCACTTCTCCTTCAACACTCAGGCAATCACCGCCGCTGGCTTCGGCACGCAACTCGCTGCGATAGTCGAGGGTGTCCCCTGCGGATCCGGCGCCGTTCCACTGGCTCCCAGGCCGGACATTGGCGGGCAACACCACCAAGGCCGGGTTGTAGACATAGCCCTCTGACGGCGTACTCATACCCATCAGCTCGACACCGGAGTTGACTCGATAGAAGCGGACGGTCTGGGCTGTGGCTGCCGGATCATTGATCGCGGTCGTCATGGTCCGCAGAATCCGGATTCGGTCGCGGTCCGGATAAGCCGCAGCGAGCATCTTGGAGGCGAAGGCACCGTCGGTACTGAGTAGGCCGGCTACGCCTGACAGCCGCGCCGATTCTGTGACCGCGATGCCGACCACGCTCTGGAGTTCCCGAGTC
>Ga0126306_10002702_pt1 | contig 10088 bp, 10 predicted proteins | sample Plot27_FD_92592 | JGI IMG/M metagenome (GOLD analysis project Ga0126306, IMG submission 92592) | Serpentine soil microbial communities from UC McLaughlin Reserve, CA, USA - Plot27 | ecosystem: Environmental > Terrestrial > Soil > Grasslands | place: USA: UC McLaughlin Reserve, Lake County... | reverse complement strand
GCTTCGGCTACCTGCCGCCCCCGGCCCGCGCGGTCGCCTCGGCGCGGCAGCGGCTCTTCTCCACGCGACTCGGGCTGCGCGCGGTACAGCTCGCTCGCTGGCGAACCGGCCTGCGCTTCCGGAGGAAGGGCTAATGCAGTTCGCGCATGTACCCCCACGCCTCGCGTAGCCCCCGGGGGCGGACGAGCGTGAGCAGGACCGCATAGACGGCGAGCCCACCTGCAGCGGCGAGGATGTCGTTCGCCACGAGTGAGAGCACACCGAACGACAGAACGGCGAGCGCGCCGACAGAGACGGCGACGCGGACGAGCGAGGCGACCGCCGCGAGCAATGCTCGGCGCGAGAGCGCAAGCAGGAGCGCGCCGAGCACGCCGAGCGTCGTCAGCCCGAGCGCGAGCGCAAGCCCCTCGAGCCCCCAGAGCTCCCGGAGGCCGAGTGAGATCGGGACGTCGAGGATGAGCGCCCCGAGCGCGACCGGTACGAGCACGCGGCTCCGCTCGAGCACGTAGAGGAGCGGGAACGCGAGCGAGAAGCCGACTGCCGCAATTGTCCAGGGCGCGAGCACGACGACCAGCCGCGCGAGCTCCGCTCCGACTTCGCCGGTGAACGCGTCGCCCAGCACGGCCGCGGAGATCCGGTCGCCGGCGATCGCGAAGACTCCGGCCGCGGCCGCGATCGGCGGCAGGCAGAGCCAGGAGCCGTGCACGACGTGCTCGACAGCCGCCTCGGCCTCGACCCCTCGACGCGTCAGCTCGGCGGTCGAGATGATCGCGAGCGACGTCGCGGTCGCGGCGACCAGCACAGCGGCGAAGAAGTACGCGAACGAGAACGAGGTCACCGCCCCGACGCCGATTCCCGAGGCTCCGCGCAGCGCGATCAGGTACAGACCCTGGAGCGCGAGCGGGACTGCTGCGGCTTCGGCGAGGAGCACGAGCCGCCGGCCGACGCCCCCGAACCGAAGCCGTCCAAGCGTCCCGCCGAGCGCGGCGAGCGGAACACCGAGCGAGATGGCCGCGTTGGCCGCGAGCCCCCACGCGAGCGCGAGGAGCCCGTGCTCGTCGGCCAGCGCGACGAAAACAACGAGCCCGGCGACTCCCCCGGTGGAGAACCCGAGAGCTGCCGCGCCGAACCGGTTCCGCGCCGCGAGCGTCGCCGCCGCGAGCGCCGCGAGCACTTGGACGAACGCGGCCGCGACGAGCCACGGCAGCGCGGATGCCGCGAGGTCGGCCGCCTCCTGCGGAAGCTTGCCGGTGAGGAGCTCCGCGAGCGGGTCGGCGAAGAGCCAGGCGAGCGCCGTCGCCGGCGCACCGAGCACGAGGATCGAGGCCGCGTAGGACCCTGCGACTGCGCCGTCCGTTCGCGTTAACTCGGGAACCGCCGTCAGCCGCAGCGCCTGCGCCGCGAGCGTTACCGTCACGTAGACGCCATACGCAGCGAGCAGTCCGTCGGTGGCTGCATCGCGACCGAACTTCTGGGCAAGGACGGCCGCCGCGACCGCTGCGGACCCACTGAGGACGAGGGTCGAGAGCCCTGTAAGGATTCCGCTAGAGAGGGCGCTGCGTCGGTCGGGGGCGGTAGTCTCTCCGCTGCGGCTAGTCCGCATCCTTCCGATCATGGCGAACAGAAACGACTCGGTCTGGACAGAGGAGTCGCTCGCGCAGCTGCGCGAGGACTTCGGCCCCTACTACGAGGACCGCACCGTCCTCGTCACGGGCGCCGACGGCTTCATGGGATCACACCTGACCGAGGGCCTGTGCCACCTCGGCGCGCACGTCCACGCGTTCGTCCGCGCGACCTCGAGCGGCGCGCTGAACAACATCGGGCACATCCGCGACCGGCTCAAGGTCCACTGGGCCGACCTGACCGACAAGCACTCGATCGATCTCCTCGTACGCCAGCTGAAGACGGCGCCGGACCGCCCATACGTCTTCCACCTCGGCGCGCAGGCGCACGTCGGCGAGTCGTGGCATCGCCCGTACGAGACTGTGATGGCGAACACGGTCGGGACGCTCAACCTCCTGCAGTCGGTCGTCGACCACGAGCTCGAGCTGGAGAAGTTCGACACCGCGGGCACGTCGGAGGAGTACGGCAACGTGCGCGAGTCCGTCTCACATCACCACGACTTCGACGATGCGGGCTCGCTGATCCTCCACGAGCGCTCACCGATCAACCCGAAGTCGATCTACGCGACCGCGAAGGTCGCCGCCGACTTCCTGACGATGAACTACCACGATGCCTATGGCGTTCCGGGTGTCGTGACCCGCATGTTCAACAACTACGGGCCGCGCCAGAACCCGCGCTACGTGACCGGCACGATCATCTCGCAGGCGCTGGAGCGGGAGCACATCGAGCTCGGCGCGCTGGACCCGCTGCGCGATTTCTGTTTCTGCACGGACGGTGTCCGCGGCCACTTGATGGTCGCCGCCAAGGGCACGCCCGGCGACGTGTACGTGTACGGGCAGGGCTCGAACATCTCGATGGCGGACTGGGCCGCGATGATCCTCCGCATCGGTGAGGAGGAAGGCCACTGGAGCGGGCGCGAGATCGTCACGAACCAGGAGCGCTTCCGGCCGGGCGTCACCGACGTGATGGCGCTGCGCGTCGGCTACGAGAAGCTGAACCGGGAGACCGGCTGGGAGCCGCAGGTCTCCTGGGAGGACGGTGTCCGGAAGACGATTCAGTGGTACGCGGACAACCGCGAGCGCTGGCTCGGGCGCGTCGACTGGCTCCCGTACACCGCGCCCACCGTCAAGACGGGGTAACGGATGCGGACGCTCGTGACCGGGGGCGGCGGCTTCCTCGGGACGCACGTCGTCGAGCGGCTTCAGGCGGAGGGGATCGACCCGATGGTCGCGCGCCGTCGCGACTACGACCTGACGCATTGGAACGACGTCGAGCGCCTGTTCCACGACACGAAGCCGGAGCTCGTGCTGCACCTCGCCGCAGAGGTCGGGGGGATCGGCGCGAACCGCGACAACCCGGGCCGCTACTGGTACTCGAACCTGATGATGGGCGCGCATGTGATCGAGCAGTCGCGCCTGCACGGCGTGGACAAGCTGCTCGTCCTGGGGACGGTGTGCGCGTACCCGAAGTTCGCCCCCGTCCCGTTTCGCGAAGAGGACCTCTGGAACGGCTACCCGGAAGAGACGAACGCTCCGTACGGCGTCGCGAAGAAGGCCCTCCTCGTCGGCTCGCAGACGTACCGCGAGCAGTACGGCCTGCATTCGGTCTACCTCCTGCCGGTCAACCTCTACGGCCCACGGGACAACTTCAACCTCGAGACGTCGCACGTCATCCCGGCGCTGATCCGGAAGATGCTCGAGGCGCAGGAGCGCGGCGAGAGCGAGGTCGTGCTCTGGGGGGACGGGTCGCCGACGCGCGAGTTCCTCTACGTCGAGGACGCCGCCCACGGGATCGTCCTCGCCGCACTGCGCTACGACGGCCCCGAGCCTGTCAACCTCGGCACGGGCGAGGAGATCTCGATCAAGGACCTCGCCGAGCTGATCGGAGAGGCCACAAGGTTCGAGGGCGAGATCGTCTGGGACACGACGAAGCCCAACGGCCAGCCTCGGCGCAAGCTCGACACGACGCGCGCGAACGAGCTGTTCGGGTTCGAGGCCCACACGCCGTTCCGCGAAGGGATCGCGCGCACCGTGGCGTGGTACCGGGAGCACGCCTCTGCCTATACAGGTCGCTGAGCGGCTCCCCCCGCTCGCACGCTACGAACCCTGGATCGTCCTCGCGCCGCTCGTCTTCGCGCAGTGGGTCGTGCTCGCCGCCTTCGCGCTGACGGTCCAGCGCAACGGCTGGCTGTTCTACCAGGGCGGCGACCAAACGTGGTTCTACACCTCCGCCTGGGAGCTCGCACACGGTCGAGTCCCCGAGACGCTCGTCGGCTACCTCTGGCCGTTCTTGCTCACGCCGCTCGCAGTGCTCGCCGGGCCCAACTTCCTCGACGGGCTCCCCGTGATCATTCTCGCGCAGGTGCTCGTGCTCGCACCGCTCGCCTTGTTCTCCGCGTACTGGATCGCGGCGCGCATCGGTGGGCGTCTCATCGGCTACATCGCCGCAGTCGGCTGGATCGTAGCGCCGTTCGCGGCACAGCCCCTCTTCGTCGGGCGCTACCACGAACGCTGGAACGAGCAGACACTTCCGCAGGCGCTCGGGTTGACGGCGCTCGGCGACTTTCCCTCGATGGTGCTGCTGATGGTCGCCGCCGTCTTCGTCGTGCGCGCGCTCGACGGCGCCGGGCGCGGCGACGTCCTCGCCGCAGGAATCGTCGCGGGGCTCGCGATCGCGCTGAAGCCGGCGAACGGCCTCTTCGTCTTCGCACCGCTCGTCGCCTTCGCGATTGCGCGACGGTGGCGTTCGGCACTCGAGTTCGCGCTCGTGCTCGCGCCTGCGCTCCTGACACTCGTAGTCTGGAAGTACCGCGGGACTGGGATCTCGGTGCTCGCGCTCGATCCGATCGTGCTCGCCGCGGATGCGCCGCCGCCTCACCCGTCGGAGCTCCCGTGGTGGGAGCAGGTTCGTGACTTCGTGCCGCTCGACCACCACCAGCTGAACCAGCAGTTCCTCGGCTTTCGCGAGTACTTCTGGAGCGCGCGGCTGCTCGAGTTCATCCCGGTCGCAGGCGCAATCGCGGTCGCGCGACGCTCGATCCCGCAGGCCGCCTTCTTCGTCGTGTGGCTCGCCGCGTTCTTCGTGGTCAAGGGCTCGTCGCCCTCGGTGAACGTGGAGAGTGCGACCATCTGGCGGCTGCTGATGCCGGCGTGGCCTGCGTACTTCTTCCTCGCGGTGTCGCTGCCGCTGCTCGTGCCGGTCTGGGGCCCCCTGCTGGCGGAGCGGTTTGCCGTGCCGCTCCGTGGCGTGAAGTGGCCGCGCCGCGCCCTCGTGCCGCTCGCGGGTGCGCTCGCGCTCCCGTTCATCGTCATCGCGGTCCTGCCTCCTTCGAAGGGTGAGGGCGCCGCCAAGCTCCCGCTTCAGTCGCTCTTCCTCCCGGTCGACCAGGACGTCGGCCTGACGGTCACGCCGGTCGTCGGCGGGCTCGACCTGAGCTGGCGGGCGCCAAAACCGGGCTCCGCAAAGTCCTTCTTCATCGTCTACCGCTCCCCACTCGAGTACACGCTCTCCGAAGGCGACCCCCGGGTCATCCATCAGGGGAAGCTCTGCGAGCCGACGCGGAACGCCTCGCGGTGCACGATCGAGATGACGGAAGTCGGGCGGACCCGCTCGTCGCGCTTCGTCGACCGGGTTCCGCGCGGGCAGTGGACGTACAGGATCGGGACGGCAGCGAACTGGCGGAACGACGAGAGTCTCGGCGACCCCTTCGTGATCTCGCGCCCGCTCAACGTCAGTGTCCGCTAGGCGCGCGCTCGCCGTAGCGGCCGTCGTCGTGCTCGCGGCTGCGGCCGTCCCGTGGTCTGACGGTCCGCTTCGACGCCTGGCGGGCGGCGAGGGGGACGGGCGGGATCCCAGGTTCGACGTCCGACTCGACCCCACGGTGCTGCGTGCGGAGGGCGAGCTGCTGCCGTCCGGGCTCCGCTACTACCTGGACGCGGCCGGCACGAGCCCACTCGTTCAGGGCAACGCGAAGGCCGCAGGCCAGCTGTACCTCGCGCGTCAGTTGCCGGTCCAGGACCCCCGTCTCGCCGAAGCACGCTTCGGCTACCGCAACGGCCGCATCGTGCCGCTGCTCGGCGGATGAATTTGGTCCTCGGTGTTCTCGCGCTCAACGCGGCGTTCCTCGCCGTGGGCTACGCACTCGTCGGTCCGGCGCGGTTGAGCGCGTCCTGGGCAGGAGTCGCATTCCTCGTCGGCGCAGGCAGTATCGGAACGCTCGTCTTCTTCGCGACGATCGTCGGTCTGCGCGCGAGCCTTACGGTGGCGGCGCTGGCGGCCGCGGTTCTCGTCATCGGCGGGTTGGTCTTCTGGCGACGCGTCCCGGCTGAGGCGGAGGCAGGTGGCGGAAGGACGCTCGACCCGCTGACGGCAGCAGCGTTCGGAGTGGTGGGAGCGGTGTGCGTCCTCGGTGTCGTCGGCGGCTTTCGCTCCACGCCGTGGCTCGACGACGTGTGGGGGATCTGGCTGCCGAAGGGACTGGCGCTCTGGCACCACGGGCTCGACGCGCGGTTGTTCGCGCCGAACGGCGAGTACGTGACCTTCGGCGTCCCCGACTACCCGCTCTGGTGGTCGGTCGTCACGAGCCTCGACGTGCAGACCATGGGCGACCTCGACGTCCGCGTCGTGTGCGCCCAGCTCGCACTGCTGACCGTCGCGTTCGTGGGCGCCGTCGCACGGCTGCTCTGGGACTGCGTCCGTCCACCCGTGTTGGCGGGGTCGCTCCTCCTGCTCGTCCTCTCCCCCGAGCTGTGGCGGCAGGTCCAGGGAGGCGTTGCGGATCTCCCGCTCGCGATCTACCTCGCGCTCGCGCTGCTTGCGGGGTCGCGGTGGCTGCAGACACGCGAAGGGTTCCTCCTCGCGCTCGCCGTCTTGGCGCTCGTGGTAGCGCTGCAGATCAAGACGGAGGCGCCGGCCGAAGTGGCTTCGCTCGTGCTCGTCGGTGCGCTCTTCGCTCGACGCTTCCTCTGGAGCGCACTGGCGCTCGCGGCGGCCGTGCCATGGTTGGCGTGGCGTTCGGCGCACGACGTGCCGAGCCGCGCCGAGCTCGACTTCACACGGGTCGAGCGCGTCCCCGACGCGCTGCGCGCGGTCGCCGAGCACCTCTTCGACCCGACCGAGTGGCTCGTTCTCGTCCCCCTTGCGATCGTCCTCGCACTGATCGCACGCCAACCGAAGGTGCTGCTCGTGCCGGGGGCGTTGCTGGCGGTCGTTCTGGTCGCTTACTGGATCGACCGTGACGAGATCAACTACGTGCTGGCAACGTCCGCGTACCGCGTGATCGACCCGGTCGTGCTAAGCGCTGCGGTGTTGATCCCGCTCCTCGCGGAATCGTTCTTCCAGCAGCGCCAGGCGCTGCGCGAGGATCGTGCTCTGATCGGAGAGCCGTGAGATCACCGTCGAGTAGTGCAGCAGCACGAGCAGGATGAACAGGATCCCGACGGCGAAGAGGATCGCCGGGGGGTAGCCGCTGATCCCGAACCAGCCGGCAATCGTGTTCAGCCCACCGCGCCAGAGCGAGAGGACGAGCAGCACCACGCCCGTGAGCAACCAGAGCAGCGCGTAGCGCTCTCGCAGGCGACGCGAGCGGATCAGCTCGAAGACGACGAGCAGCAGGAGCAGCGACGCGATCGCGGCCGCGATCGAAACTCGGAGCGGAGTCAATCGAGGGGAACCGCCTTGCGCCGGAAGAGCGCGACGAAGATCGCAAGCACGACCTTGACCATGTAGTAGACGGAGTGGATGGTGGTGATCGACGAACGTCCGCTTTCCCGGGCGCGCATCGTCACCGGCACCTCCTGCAGGCGGAGCCGGTGCTTGAAGACCATCACCGTCGCCTCCGCTTCGGGGTAGTCGTGGGGATAGTCGGCGGCGAACAGGCGGATCCCGAGCCGGTTCGCGGCCTGGAAGCCCGACGTCGGATCCGTGATCCGCTGCCGCGTCAACCCCGAGACGATCCATGCGAGCAGGCGAATCCCCGTGCGCCGCGATCGTGAGGAGCGATACCCGTCCACGCCGATGAAGCGCGACCCGACCGCCACGTCGGCCTCGTCGGCGAGGACCGGGCGCAGGATGGCGTCGAGCTCGGCCGGGTCGTGCTGGCCGTCACCGTCGGCGCGGACCGCGACGTCGAACCCCTGCTCCCAGGCGTAGCGAAACCCTGTCTGGACCGCGCCGCCGATCCCGAGATTGAACGGGAGCGAGATCACTTTTGCCCCTGAGGCTCTGGCAACCTCCGCGGTGTGGTCCGTCGAGCCGTCGTCGACGACCACGACGCACAGGCCGGGGTCGTAGGCCAGCAGCTCCCCGACGACGCGCGCGATCGATGCCTCCTCGTTGTACGCAGGAACGATGGCGACGCGACGCAACGCGCGCAGCCGCTCCGCGTCGAGCATCGGCGCCTCGAGCATCTCGGTCATGCGACCGTCTCGCGCACGCCGAGCCCGATCAGCTCGAGCAGGCGACGCGCACGGTGGGCGTACGTGTGCTCGTCGAGAGCTCGCTCGCGCGCGCGAGCGCCGAGCTCCTCCGCAGCGCTTGGATCGCCGAGCAGCTCGCGGTACGCGGCGGTCGCGCCGTCGGCTTCCTCGACCACGAGGAGCTCGCGGCCCGGCTCGAACCACGTCTCGATCCCCTCGTGCGGATTCGAGACGATCGCCGCACCCGCCATCGCGAGCTCGAACGGGCGCGCGGTCGACGACGCCCGCACGGTCGCGTGCGCACGGCGCGTCACGTTCAGCGCGACGCGCGACGCAGAGATCGCGCGGTTGAACGCGTTGAACGGAATCACGCCGAGCGGGCGTGCGCGACCGACGTCGCCCTTGAAGTCCTCGCCGCCGAGCGCGAAGTCCACCTCGGGCAGGCGACGCGATGGCTCGCCGACGAGCTCTCGCATCCACTCACTGCGGAACTTGTCCCCGTAGCCGTAGAAGAAGACGTCGTGCTCCTTCTCGACCGGCAGCGGCTTGAAGAGCTCCGGGTCGGCCGCCCAGAAGAGCGCCTCGGCGCGGCGGGCGCCCAGCTCCCGCAGTCGCGAGAGCCCCCCTTCCGAGTTCGAGACGACGAGGTCGTACTCGCCCGGGTCGGCGCCGTAGTAGTAGTTGAAGCCGGTGTCCATGCCACCGAACTCGGGCAGGCTCATCGGGACGTCACCGTCGTAGAAGACGACGGGCACGCCTAAGCGCTCGCGAAGCGCCGTCGGGATCCCGCGCAGGTGCGCCATCGGCACGGTGAAGACGAGCACCGCGTCGACGTCGCCTTCGCGCTCGAGGATACGCTCGAGATGCCGCTGCCAGCGCGGCGTGACCCAGCGCCAGACGACCTCGCGCACCAGCTTGTCCGTGTCGCCCGGGTCGGACTCCGCGCGGCGCAGATAGCGGTCGCCCTTGAGACGCGCCCACGCGTCGCGCGCGCGCGCGAAGCTCTCGCCCTCGAGGTAGGCGGGGTTCGGGGCGGTCCGCCACCACGGGGACTCGATCGGTCGGCCGCGGTACGGAGTCACGATCAGGTCCACGCCGACCTCGTAGAGACCCTTCCAGAGCTGCCACCAGGCCGGCGTGCAGCCGTAGCGGAAGTCGAGGTCGATCGCCGAGGCGACCGCGAGGATCTTCGGGGCCTTCACCGCGCCCGATTTTGCCCGAGTCAGCGGCTGTGGCCCGTAAAGACTTTGGTCACGTACGGGAACTCGAACGTCCCGGGCGGAGCCAGCGCGCGGATACGCTCGAGCAGCTCGGCTCGCTCGTCTTCGGGCAGCCGCGCGATGAAGCTGACCGAGGCGGCGCGTGCCGCAAGCCCATCGGCGTCCATCAGCTGCACGTGCGGGAACGTTCGCTCCTTGACCTCGGTGAAGAGCGGGGAGGCGAGCGGCTTGCCGGCGGGGTGACCACCCCCGGCGGGATAGGCGTCCCCCTTGTACGGCCTGATCGCCTCCGCGTACGCCTGATGCAGCGCATGCGACTCGTCGCGGACGTTCCAGATGAGCGCAACACCGCCGCGAGGGCGGAGGATCCGCTTCAGCTCCGGCAGGGCACGCTCTGGATCGAACCAGTGAAACGCCTGCGCCGCGGTCACGGCGTCGGCACTCCCGTCGTCGAGCGGAATCGACTCGGCGGTGCCCTCGAGGGCCTCCGCGCCGACGGCGCGCTCGAAGACCTCGCGCATCTCCGCAATCGGCTCGACGCCGGTCACGCGCAGCCCGCGGGCGACGAGCTGCCGCGCGAACTTGCCCGTACCCGCGCCGACGTCGACGACGTGCGCGCCCGGCCGCAGGTCGAGCGTCTCGACGATCCAGTCGAGCGCCTCGGCCGGATAGTCAGGGCGCGCCTGCTCGTACACCTCGGCCGCGGTCTCGAACCCGCGCGCGGTCGGGTGGATCAATACGCGCCCTTCCGCCCGAAGACCGCGGGGATCGTCTTGAGCAGGATCGTCACGTCGAGCCAGATCGACCAGTGCTCCAGGTAGTAGAAGTC
>Ga0126306_10002701_pt1 | contig 10088 bp, 11 predicted proteins | sample Plot27_FD_92592 | JGI IMG/M metagenome (GOLD analysis project Ga0126306, IMG submission 92592) | Serpentine soil microbial communities from UC McLaughlin Reserve, CA, USA - Plot27 | ecosystem: Environmental > Terrestrial > Soil > Grasslands | place: USA: UC McLaughlin Reserve, Lake County... | reverse complement strand
GCGAAGCGGTCGATCCGCTGCTCGCCCGGGCGAAGGTCATCGAGCCCGCCCGCCGGGTCGTAGCGCAGCGTGCCGTTCGGGTTGATCGACACGGCGCCCGCGGTTCCCGTCGTGTCGACGGCGGTGACCGAGAGAACGTCGCCCTGGTCCACGTCGGTGTCGTTCGCGAGCACGGCGATCGTCGTCGCCGTGTCCTCGTTCGTGCTCGCGGCGTCGGCGACCGCCGCCGGCGCGTCGTTGGCGCCCTGAACGGTCACGGTCACGCGTGCGCGGTCGCGGCGCTGGCCGTCGGTCGCGACGTACCTGAACACCTCTGTCGCGCTCGCGCCGGCGCCCAGGGCCTCGAAGCGCCCGCTCGGGTCATAGGTCACCGAGCCACGGTCGGCCGCGACGGCGACGGTCCCGCGGATGTCGCGCGGGATGACACGCGCGACCTCGAGCAGGTCGCCGTCCGGGTCGCTGTCGTTGGCCAGAACCATGACACTCGCCGCACCGGCCTCGCCCACGGTCGCGCTGTCGTCCTCGGCCTGCGGGCGGCGGTTGCGCTGCGCCACCACGACGCGCTTCTCGTTGCTCTTGCACGCGCTGACCGACACACGCGGACGCGGCGGATCGTACGGAACGTGCCGCGTCGACCGCAGCCGGCCGGTCTCCTTGTCGGCGCAGAACGAGTTCGGCATCCCGCTCGGCAACACCAGCGTCAGGCTCGGCGCATGCCGCGCGCGCTTGCACGCAGCCTTCTTGCCGACGAGGTAGACATAGCCGCCCTGGTGCGCACAGGTGACCACCTGGCCGCCGTCGCGGAAGCGGATCAGGCGCTCGGTCGCCGAGCGGCAATCCCCCGCACGGGCGACGTAACGAAGCAGACCGTCGTCCTTGTCGGCACACGCGAATCGCATCTCGGTCGCCCCACGCGCAGCCTGCGCGGCGAGCGCGACCGGTACCGCCACGGCCAGGAGCGCCAGCGCCAGCGTGAGGCGCTTCCTGGACCAGATTCGAGCCGACAAAAGTTGTTCTCTCCCCGCCGCACAATCGCCCGATCAGTGGGCGCCGAGGCGGCCGTCGTGCGGAACCTCTCACCTCGGACGCTGATAAGTCAAATCGGCCATCCGTCCGCGGATCTTTAGCGTCACGCCTGGCCGCACGGCGCCTGATTCCGGTCGATCAGACGCGCTCCCCGGTGTGGCCGCCATCCACCCTCTGGGGCCTGGCGGCGGGATCGGGGAAGCAGGGAAGCTTCGCTCATGTCCATTCAGCTCGACCCCGCCGGCTTCGCGCAGGCGCTGATCTACGAAGCCTCCGACATCCCGCCCAACATGACGCTCCGGCAGTGGCGGCTCGAGCGGCGCGCCACCACCCGGCGCACGCGCCGCCGGCGCCGCTTCGTGCACGTGTGGCGGCGCGACCGCACGCGCTGAGCCAGCGGGCGAGCAGAGCAGGCGCAGCAGCCTGTTCATCGAATGTGATCGAGTTGTTTATCCTCCGCGGACTGTGTTCGCGTACCTCGATCCCGGCACCGGGAGCATGCTGGTCCAGCTCCTGGTCGGCGGGGCCGCGGCCGTTGCCGTGACGGCCAAGCTCTACTGGCACCGGATCCTGAGGCTGTTCCGGATCCGCAAGGACGAGCCGGACCAGAAACGCTGAGCGCCGAGCCCGGCTCGTTCCGCGACCACGAGAGTCGCGTGTTCACCACGCCGGAAGGCGTCTTCCGGGTGCTCAGCGCAGCCGGGTTGGAGGAATGGGAGGCGCTCGCGGCGTCGGCGCTCTGGCGCGAGCTGCAGGAGGAGCGCCGCGTCGTCGCGACCGAGCCGGCGCGGCTCGACGCCCCGCCGGCCCTGCTCGCGACGCAGCCGGCCGGCGTGCTGCGGCACGAGCGGATGCCGTTCATCTCCTACCCGTACGAGTGGCCGTTCTCGATGCTCAAGGACGCCGCGCTGTTCCAGCTGGAGCTGAACCGCCGCGCATTGGGCGAGGACATCGCGCTCAAGGACGCCTCCCCGTACAACGTCCAGTGGCGCGGCACGACGCCCGTGTTCGTCGACGTCGGCTCGTTCGAGCGCCTGCGACCGGACGAGCCATGGGCGGGCTACCGGCAGTTCTGCATGCTGTTCCTCTATCCGCTGATGCTGCAGGCGTACAAGGACCTGCCGTTCCACGCTGCGCTGCGCGGCTCGCTGGACGGGATCCCGCCGCACGATGCGCGCGCGATCCTCGCCGGTGAGCGCTTCCGCAAGGGCGTCGTCGCGAACGTGCTCCTGCACGCGCGCCTGGAGGCGCGCTACGCGAGCGTCGAGGGGCGCGAGGTCAAGCGCGAGCTGCGGCGCGCCGGCTTCGGCAAGGAGCTGCTCGCGGCGAACTTCGGCAAGCTCGAGAAGCTCGTGCGGCGGCTGGAGTGGAAAGCCGGCGAGACGGCCTGGACCGGCTACGGCGAGGACAACACGTACGACGACGCCGCGGCGGCGCGCAAGGCGGAGTTCGTACGCGCTGCGGCCGCGCGCCGGCGCGTTCCGGTGGCGTGGGACGTCGGCGCGAACGACGGCCGTTACGCGCGCATCGCGGCGGAGTCGGCCGACCTCGTCGTCGCGCTCGACGCCGACCACGCGACCGCCGACGCGCTCTACCGGCGGCTGCGCGAGGAGGGCCGCGAGGACGTGCTGCCGCTGGTGATGAGCGTCACCGACCCGTCGCCAGACCTCGGCTGGCGCGGGCGCGAGCGCGCCTCGCTGGAGCGCCGCGGGACGCCGGAGCTCGTGCTCTGCCTGGCCGTCGTGCATCACGTCTGCATCACCGGCAACGTCCCGCTGCGCGAGCTCCTCGACTGGCTGCGGTCGCTCGACGCGGCGCTCGTGATCGAGTTCCCCGACCGCTCCGACCCGATGGTGCAGCGGCTATTGGGCGGCAAGCGCGAGGGCAGCAACCCGGATTACGAGACGGCGGCGTTCGAGCGGGCGCTCCACGAAACCTTCACCGTCGACCGCACGGAGAGGGTCTCCGAGACGCGGATGCTCTACGAGGCGCGCCCGAAGGCGTGAGCTTCCCGCGGGCCGCGCTGCACCTCGGCGGGCTGTGGGCGCTCGCGTTCGCGCAGCCGCTGTTCGACCTGCTCGGGCGCAACGCGCAGTTCTTCGTCGCACGCGGGAGCACCGCCGGCGACATCCTGCTGCTCGCCTTCGGCTACACGCTCGTGCCGCCGCTGCTGGGCGCGGCGCTGGTGTGGGGACTGGGACGGATCCGGCCGGCGCTCGGCTGGGCGGCGATGCTCGTGCTCGTCGCGCTGATCGTCGCCGGCCTGCTGCTGCCGCCGGCGGGCGACCTCGCCGGCGGCTCGTCCGCGGCGATCCCGCTCGCGCTGGCGCTCGGGGCGGGTGCAGCCTTCTTGTACGCGCGCGTGGCCGGCGTGCGCTCGTTCGTCACCGTGCTCTCCCCCGCGCCGCTGATCGTGCTCGCGCTGTTCCTGCTCGTGTCGCCGGTGCGCGGGCTGCTGTTCCCCAGCGAGGCCGGCGGGGCGGTCGCGGGGCCGTCGCGCTCGTCGGTCCCGATCGTGCACGTCGTGCTCGACGAGCTGCCCCAGAGCACGCTCGCGAACGGCGACGGGGAGATCGACGCCGCGCTGTTCCCCAACTTCGCCCGGCTCGCGCGCGAGTCGACCTGGTACCGCAACGCGACGACCGTCGACGACCTCACGACCGAGGCGGTGCCGGCGCAGCTCACCGGCGAGCAGCCGCAGCAAGGCTCGCTGCCGACGACCCGCGACCACCCGCGCAGCCTGTTCACGCTGTTCGAGCGCAGCCACGAGCTGACCGTGATCGAGCCGATCACCGACCTCTGCCCGGCGCGGCTGTGCGACGAGGTCCGGCCCGGGACGGCGGACCGGCTGCAATCGCTCGAGTCCGACCTCGAGGTCGTCGTGCAGCACCTGCTCCTGCCGGAAGACCTGCGCGACGGGCTGCCCGCGATCGACCGCGTCTGGGAGGGGTTCGAGACCGGATCGGTGACCGGCGCCGGCGAGCTGCGCGGCGGATCGAACCTGCGCCGCGACGTGCTCGCGCGGCTCGCTCGCAACGACGCGGTCGCCGGGTTCGAGCGCGCGATCGCGTCGCTGCGCCGGCCGCGTTCACGGACGCCGCTGCTGTTCATCCACTCGACGCTTCCGCATGGCGCGTGGCGTTTCCTGCCCGACGGCAGGCGCTACCCGATCGAGGGCGTCGAGTACCCCGGGCTTTCGAGCGAGGGCTGGATCGGGCCGCAGTGGCAGGTCGACCAGGGCTTCCAGCGGCACGTGCTGCAGGTGCAGTACGTCGACCGGCTGGTCGGGAGGCTGCTCGACGAGCTGCGCGCCCGCGACTTGTTCGACGACGCAGTGATCGTCGTCACGGCGGACCACGGCGCGGCGTTCGCTACCGGCCGGCCGCGCCGCCCGGCGGACCACGCGAACGTGGGTTCGATCGCGCCGGTGCCGTTCATCGTCAAGCTGCCGCGGCAGCGGGTGGGGCGCGTCGAGGACCGCGCCGTGCGGACGATCGACGTGCTGCCGACGATCGCGCAGGCGGCTGGCGTGCGGCTGCCGTGGAGAGCGGACGGCGTCCCGGCCGACCAGCGCGCGGTCGACGCCGGCGCGCCGATCGACGTGTCGCACGCCGGCGAGCCAGCCCTGACCGAGCCGCTCGGCTCCGTCCTGGCCAAGCGCCGCGCGCGCGAGCGGGTGGAGCAGCGGCTGCTGCGCGACGGCGTCTACGCGATCGGGCCGCGGCCCGACCTGCTCGGCCGGCGCATAGCGGCCGGCGCCGGACGGCGGCTGACCGTCGAACCCGAAGCGCCGGTCCTGCCGTCGTTCGTCTCCGGCACGGCGGAGGGGCTCGCGCCGGACGCCGAGCTCGCCGTCGCGGTCAACGGGCGGATCGAGGCGACTACGCGCGTCTACCGCGACGGCGGCCGCCCGGTCTACGTGGCGCTCGTGCCGCCGCAATCGCTGCGCCCGGGCGCGAACACCGTCACGGCGCTGGAGGTGCTGCCCGACGGCAGGCTCCGGCCGCTCGATTGAGCCCGTACAGTCGTCGCATGTCGGATGTCTCTTCGCGCGACCTCCGCGGCCACACAGCCGCTGTGCTACGTCGCGTCGAGGCGGGCGAGCGCATCCCGCATCATCGTGAATCGGCGGCCGGTCGCCGAGCTCGTGCCGCTCGGCCGTCCGCAGTAGGCGAGCGGCGCGGCGATCGAACGGATTCTCGTCGAGAGCCCTGCGGACCGGGGGCTGCTCCGCGACCTCGCCGGCGTGCGCGGCCAGGCGATCGACCCGCGGTGATGCCGGCCGACGACCGCGTCGCGTCCGCCTACGCGCGCCTCGCCGAGGGAGAGCTCGCCGCCGGACGGAAGCCGCGCGTCCACGACACGTGGATCGCGGCGACGGCAGTCGTCCATGGGGCCAGTGTTTGGACGCAGGACGCCGACTTCACGGTCTTCGGCGCCGTCGAAGTCGTGCATGTCTGACGGTGTACTCGATCTTCACCCCATCGCACCGCGGCGGCTCGGGCCCGCCGCTCGTGTGCCTGCACGGCTTCACCGACACGTGGCGCACGTGGGAGCTGGTGCTGCCGCAGCTCGAGCACCATCACGACGTGCTCGCCCTGACGCTGCCAGGCCACGCGGGCGGGCCGCCGCTCGCGGGCGAGCTCAGCGCGACCCTGATCCCGGACGCGATCGAGCGCGCGATGGACGACGCGGGCTTCGAGACCGCGCACATCGCCGGCAACTCGCTCGGCGGCTTCGTCGCGTTGCAGCTCGCCGCGCGCGGCCGGGCGGAGTCGGTGGTGGCGTTCGCCCCTGCCGGCGGCTGGGCGAAGGGGGACGAGTCGTTCAAGGAGACGCTCCGGCTCCAGGCGGCGATGCAGGCCCGGACGAAGGCGGCCGCGCCGCACGCGGAGGCGATCGTGGCGACGGCGGCCGGCCGGCGCGGCGCCACGCGGCTCCTCACGACGAGCTTCGAGCACATCCCGGCCGCGCTGATCGCCCATCAGCTGCTCGGCGTAGCACGCTGCGACGGGGCCATGGCGATGATCGAGTACGCGATCCGCGCGGGCTACGACCTCGACGCAGCGAGCATCGCCTGCCCCGTGCGGATCGCCTGGGGCACGGACGACAAGCTGCTGCCCTGGCCGTCCGCCGCCGCGCGCTTCCGCGACGACTGGCTCCCCCACGCCGACTGGGTCGAGCTCGACGGGGTCGGCCACTGCCCCCAGCTCGACGTCCCGCTGGAGACCGCGCAGCTGATCGTCGGGTTCACGACGCGCTGACCGCACCCGCGCGGCGCGGAGCCTCTAGGGTTCCCGAGCGGTGGATTCCCCGGAGGATCTCGCGCTCGAGGCGTTCCGGTCGCCGAGCGACGCCGCCGCGATCGCGCGCCCGAGCTTCGCTGCCTACCCGTTCACGCTCGGCGTGGCCTCGGGCGCGCCGCTGCCGACAGGCGTCGTGCTGTGGACGCGGCTGGCGCCCGAGCCGCTCAACGGCGGCGGCATGGATCCGAACGCCGTCGTCGTGCGCTGGGAGGTCGCCGAGAACGAGGGGTTTGCGCGGGTCGTCCAGCGCGGCAGCGACGACGCGCTGCCCGCGTGGGCGCACAGCGTGCATGTGGAGGTGACCGGGCTCGAGCCGGGGCGCGGGTACTTCCACCGCTGCATCGCGGGCGACGAGGTTAGCCCGACCGGCCGCACGCGCACCGCGCCCGCGTCGGATGCGACTCCGCAGCAGCTGCGCTTCGGGCTCGGCTCGTGCCAGCACTTCGAGCACGGCTACTACGCCGCGCACCGCCATCTGACCGCCGAGGATCTCGAGCTGATGGTGTTCGTCGGCGACTACATCTACGAGGGCCCGGGCGACCCCGCGAACGTGCGCCGCCATTCCGGCGGCGAGGCGCGCACGCTCGTGCAGTACCGCAACCGCCACGCCCAGTACAAGACCGACCCGGACCTGCAGCGCCTGCACGCCGCCGTGCCCTGGCTCGTGACCTGGGACGACCACGAGGTCGACAACGACTACGCGGGCACGCGCTCGGGGTCGCTCGGCCCGGAGTTCCCGCTCCGCCGTGCGGCGGCGTATCAGGCGTACTTCGAGGACATGCCGCTGCGCGAGATCGCCCGCCCCACGGCGGCTCGCATGGTCCTGCGCTCGCGCCACAACTGGGGCGGCTCGCGCGCTTCCACGTGCTCGACACGCGCCAGCGCCGCACGCCGCAGGCCTGCCCGCCAGCGGGCCGGGGCGGTGCGAACCGGATCGACGACCGCTGCCGCGAACTGCTCGCGCCCGGGCGGACGATGCTCGGCGCCGCTCAGGAGCGCTGGTTCGCCGATGGCCTGGCGGCGTCCCGGCGTGCCGCGGCTGTAGCCGCTACGCCTGCGCGCGCAGGCTCGCCTTGTGGGCGCGCTTGCCGGCCTGGTACTCGGCGAGCGCGGCGGCGGAGTCGACGTCGCCGAGCGTCGGGTGCGCGGGGACGAGCGGCTCGGCGAGCTCGACGCCGAAGCGCTTCGCGAGCACGGCCGCGAGCGCCTTCACCTTCATCTCGCCGAAGCCCGGCAGCGCCTCGATGTTCGCCTTCAGCTCGGCCGAGGAGGAGGCGTCCGTCCAGACCCGCGCGGCGTCGCCGCCGTAGCGCTCGGCGACGTGCGCCGCGAGGTCGCGCACGCGCTTCGCCATCGCGCCCGGGAAGCGGTGGATCGCCGGCCGCTGACGGAAGACCGGCTCGAGGTCGCTCCCCGCCAGCCGCGCGGCATCGAGCGTTCCGAGCCGCTCGCGCAGGACCAGCGGTCCCTCGAACGCCTTCTGCACGGTCACCTGCTGGTCGAGCGCGAAGCCGATCAGCAGGGCGAGCGGGTCGCGGACGAGCAGCTCGTTCGCCGCGTCGGAGTCGGTGAAGTGCAGGCGGTCGGTCACGGCAGCGATCGTAACGGTCACGGCACGCGGTGCCGCGGGACCAGCGCGCGTGCAGCGGCGAGCAGCTCCGGGTCGACGTCGCGCGGCGCGAGCGGGAAGTCCGCCGCATAGGCGTCCCGCAGCCGCGCGGAGACGTCGTCGACCGCGACGCCGGCGAGCTCCTCGTCGAGCGCGCCGGCCGTCGCCGTCGCCACCGGCAGCTCGAGCGCCGCGTAGATCGCCGCCACCGCGGTGCGCAGCGCCGGCCCGCCGCCGCCGACCACGACGGCGCTCGTCGCCGCGCCGTGCCTGACCATCCGCTGAGCGATGCCAGCGACCTTGACGCGGCCGCCGACGTTCACGCTGTGCGCGCCGGGGCAGTACTCGCCCGGCAGCTCCCCGATCCGCGCGTCGGCGCCCAGCGCGGCGAGCGCATCCCGCACCCGCCGCGACTGGTCCTCGAAGCGCGCCTGCAGGCCCGCCGTCGCGTCCTCCGCGTGCGCGATGTGCTCGATGACGACGCAGCGCTCGTCGAACACCGCCGCGTGACCGCCGACCGACCGCAGGATCGGGGTCAGCCCGCGCTCGCGTGCGATCGAGCACGCCCGCTCGAATCCGGGCAGCAGCGCGTCGAGCCGGCCGAACGCGGCCGTCGGGCCGGGCCGGAACAGCCGCAGCGCGGGCGCGCGCCGGCCGCTCGCCACTCCGTCGAGCAGCGCGTGCGAGAGCGCGATCTCGAGCACCGGATCGGCCGGGAACGCGGCGCTGATCAGGTCCACCGCACGTCGATGCCGTAGCCGGCGAAGTGCGCGTCCTGCGTGATGACCGGGATCCTCTCGGTCAGCGACTGCGCGATCAGCAGCCGATCGAACGGATCGCGGTGGTGCGGCGGCAGCTCACGGACCTCCCACGCATGCTCTTGCGTGACGGGTAGCCAACCGAACCCTCCGGTGGTGATCTGCGCCGGGAGGTCCTCAGGGACCGTCAGCTTGCCGAGTGAGCGCTTGATCGCGATCTCCCACATGCTCGCGGCGCTGACGAGCGGCTCGTTCGCGGGCTCGGCGATCGCTGCGCGCACAGCCTCCGGGAGCTTGGGGTCGTCGCCCAGCCACCACAGCAGCGCATGGGTGTCTACGAGGAGCCTGCTCACTCGACGTAGTCGGCGAAGTCGTCCGGCGTCTCGTCGAAGTCTTCAGCGACGACGATCTGGCCCTTGAGCGCTCCAGGCACGCGTGGAGTGGTCGGAGCGTGATAGGCGACGATCTTGGCGACCGGCGTAGCGCCGCGACGTACCACGATCTCCTCGCCCGCCTCCGCGCGTGCGACCAGGCGCGAGAAATGCGTCTTCGCATCGTGGATCGATACCGCGTCCATGCCCGCAGCGTAGCGGACTTAGTCCGCTTAGTCCATCAATCCTCCAGCCGGAACCCGATCTTGAGCGTGGCCTGGTATGCGCGACGCGGCCGTCGTCGCCGATCTGGCCACGGACGGCTACGAGCTCGAACCAGTCGAGGTTGCGCAGCGTCTCGGACGCCTTCGCGATCGCGCGGTCGATCGCCTCGGACACGCCTGCGGGTGAGGAGCCCGTGATCTCGACGGATTTGTACACGTGGTCTGTCATGCCGGGAGTATCCCGGCTCAGGTCGCCAGCCGCCGGTGCTCGAGCGCCCACCACAGCTCGACCAGGTTGCGCGGGTCGCGCAGCGTCGCCCCGGTCGCCTCCTCGAAGCGGCGCAGCCGGTGGCGCAGCGTGTTGGGATGGATGTGCAGCACGCGCGCCGTGTCGTCGACGCGCATCTCCTGGTCGAACCAGGCGCGCAGCGTCGTCTCGAGCTCGGCGCCGAGCCGCCCGAGGCCGGCGAGCGGCTCCAGGTAGCGGGCGGCGAACGCGTCGCCGAGCGCTTCGTCGGCGAGGATCGCGGGGCGGATCGAGAGGTCGGCCAGGGTCAGCGCCCCCTCCTGCCCGAACGCCACCCCGGTCTGCAGCGCGCGGCTGGCGGACGCGAACGCCGCCGGCAGCGACTCCAGCCGCGCCGGGGGCCCCAGGCCGCAGACGACGCCCGGCACCGCCTCCGGGGGGCGGGCGGCGATCCCGGCGAAGTCGCGGTCGAGGCCCGTGACGAGCGCGTCGTCGCCCGCCAGTGTGACGGCGACGCGGCGCGAGAGCGGCGGCGGGACGAGCGGAT